>Ga0233424_10001704_pt1 | contig 17968 bp, 19 predicted proteins | sample Watercolumn_Towu_FD_181011 | JGI IMG/M metagenome (GOLD analysis project Ga0233424, IMG submission 181011) | Freshwater microbial communities from Lake Towuti, South Sulawesi, Indonesia - Watercolumn_Towuti2014_125_MG | ecosystem: Environmental > Aquatic > Freshwater > Lake | place: Indonesia...
TAGCTCGTGGTCCATCAGGTCGTTCTCGCCGCCTTCGTCGGCCTGGCGCACGCAATGCAGGGTCATGGCCCAGATGCGGCGGTCGGGCGGGTTGTAGTAGCCGTCGGTATGCCAGCGGATGCGGTGGTGGGTGTAGGGAATGTAGTCGCCGCGCTTGCCGGGATCAGTGCCCGGAGCGCGGCCGGCGGGGTCGCTGGTGTCCTCGTCCCGGGGCGTCAGGCTGGAGATGCCGTCCTCGTCGGCGAGCCAGTTGGCGTCCAGATGGGTGAGGCCGAACTGGGCGGAGAGCAGCCGGGGGCCTTCCTTGTACTCTTGTTCACCCAGGTCGGTGGCGTAGATGGCCATGTTGGTCTTGGCGATGAGGCGCCAGATGGCCTGATATTCCTGATCAGTGAGGTTTCCCGGGTCCTGCACCGGGACGATGAGTTGCTCGCCCCGGGTTGGGTAGCCGGCCAGCTTGGTCTCGCGCCAGGCCCGGTAGCCGGCTTCGTTGTCGGGGTGGAAGGGGGAGTCGGCGGGGATCATGGCGGTTGCGTATTGGAAGGGGGCGGGGAGTATGGCTACATCCGGCAGCCGGCGCCTTGATCTTTTCCAGGCGCCGGTCAGCCGGTCGGGGTGGCGGGCGGATAGAAGCCGTCCATGTTCTTCTTCACCATGCCCATCATCTCCGGCACCTCGATGTCCATGAGCTGGTCCTGGATCCAGGACTGGTCGGTCTTCTCCATGCCCTCCCGGATCATCAGGGAGAGGAAGCGCAGGGCCTGGAAGCTGGCCTTGTCCTGGGGAAATTCGAATTCGGCGTAGTCGTTCATGCGCCGGTTGAGCAGGTCGATGTAGCCGTCCTGGTAGTTGTAGTCCGGATCCTTCTCGCCGGTCATGTCCAGGATGTTCCGCTCCATGATCTCGGCCAGGCGCACGCCCACGGCGCTCACCAGGTTCTGGCGCTTGCCGTCGTCCATGCGCTCGAAGGCCAGGCGGTCCACGTAGTGGGTCAGGAAGCAGGTGAGCTCGCCGATGATCTTGAAGCCGCGCTGGGGGGTGACGATGTCGAAGTTCGCCTTGGACAGGTTGTCCACGGCCTTGTCGGCCAGGCGCCAGAGGGTGGAGGCCAGCACGGTGGCGACCTCCTCGGCGGGGCGTTCGCCTTCCTTCTTGAACCACACGGTCTTTACCCGCAATGCCATGTCATTCTCCAGTGGCGACGGGTCGGGACGGGTCGCGTATCCACTCGCTCCATGACCCGGGGTAGAGGCGGGAGCCGGGCAGCCCGGCGATCTCCATGGCCAGCACGTTGTGGCAGGCGGTGACTCCGGAACCGCAGGAATGGATGACCCGCCAGGGCGCCTTGCCCTTGAGCAGGGCCTGGTAGTTCTCGCGCAGGGCCTCGGGTGGCAGGAAGGTGCCGTCGATATCCAGGTTTTCCTCGAAGGACCAGTTGATGGAGCCGGGGATGTGGCCGGCCACCGGGTCCAGGGGCTCGAACTCGCCGGTGAAGCGCCGTTCCGGGCGGGCGTCGATGACGAGGTGCTCGCCGCTCCTGGATGCGCGCAGCACCTCGTCGGCGTCAGCGATCTGGCTGGGTTCCGGCAGGCAGGCGCAACTGCCCTTATGGAGTTCCGGCAGAGCCTCGGTGACCGGGCGTTTTTCCCGCAGCCACTTGGGATAGCCGCCATCCAGCAAGGCTGCGCCCGGGTGGCCCAGCCAGCGCAGCATCCACCATAGGCGCACGGCCATGGCGCCGTAGCTGTCGTCGTAGACCACCACCTGCTTGTTCACGCCCACGCCCCAGCGGCAGACCTTCTCGGCGAAGGCCATGGGGTCGGGCAGGGGATGGCGGCCGCTGGTGTCCGTGATGGACGCGGACAGGTCATGGTCCAGGTGGACGTATCGGGCGCCTGGAACATGGTGTTTCTCGTAGGCTTCCCGGCCCGCGTCGGGATCGGTCAGAGTGAAGCGGCAGTCGAGGACGATCCATTTCGGGTCGTCGAGATGGGCCGCCAGATCTTCGGTGGTGACGAGGGTGTTGGAAAACATTGAAGAAGTCGGCAGTCGGCAGTCGGCAGTCGGCAGTTACGTCAGGGGATGCTGACGACTGCCGACTGAAAGCTGACGACTTGAATTAGTAGCCGCCCTTGCCGAAGGGCTTGGTCAGCCCGGCTACCTTGGCGGCCTGGCGGTTGGGCTGCTGCGGGAAGAGTTCGTAAAGCTTCTTTTTCCAGTCCACGCCCTCGATCTCTTCGTCCAGCTCCGTGACCATGTTGCGGAAGTTGGGGGTATGGCCATCTTCCTGGTACTTGCGGCGCATGTAATTGATGATCTGCCAGTGCTCATCGGTCAGCTTGATGCCTTCGGCCTCGGCGATGACGGGGACGATTTCGTCGCTGAAATTGGCTTCCAGCAGGAAACCATCGTCATCCACTTCGAGTTCTTCACCATTCAGAACGTAACCCACGGTTCTCTCCTATCAGACGAGTTGAAAAAACTGTGTGCGGTGGCCGGATCGCTCAGCCGCCACCCACTTCCTTGATGGATTTGTGCGGTATGAAGATGCCGCACCCATAGCCACGGTGCAGTCCCAGGCCCCGCTCCTGGATGGCCAGGGATTGCAACAAACCAATATCGTGCAACATCAGACTGTGGCCGCCAATAACCCCATTGGGGGTGTGCATGCTTCGCGTTTTACCGGGAATGAGGCCGCAACGGATGTCCATGTCCTCCAGTTCCCGTCGCGCCGCGGCGATGAAATCCGCCTCGTCGGTGGTGCCCAAAGCGACGAAGGGCGAATAAAGAGTGGCGTAGGGTGTCAGCGGCTTAGCCTTCATGCTGCCGATGAGCAGATCGCCGGAACCGGGGTTGATGTGTTTGCCTTCAAGAACCTTTGCGGCTTCCAGACGCTCGATGGGCAACCTCAGGACCAGTTTTACCCGGTGGTTGATCACCAGGTTGGTGTTGCGCCCGTTGGGGGCGCCATGAACCGGGTGAATGCCCGCTTCCGGTGTCTGTCGCAGCCAGGGCAGGTGGCGGGCGATCTCCTCGTAGAGGGTGAAGCCATGGTCCTCTGGCAGTTCCAGGCCGACAAGATCGAACTGGGCCTCCCTGCAGCGGGCCACATGTTCGAAATCCTTGATGGCTTCCCATTCCGGGTTGTACATCCGCATGGCTTATTCCTCACGGTTTTCAGGTTGCGCCACGGTCAAGGGGGCGGCCCATTTCAGCATTTCCCTAGCCCAGTATTCGGCGGTGACAGGATCCACGTCGAAAATGGTGAAGCGCGCGCCCCGCTCTTTGATCCGCAAGCGCAACATGGGGATGCCGCCGGCTTCATAGCGGATGTCCTGAAGTTCGATTTCCTGGTTGCCATAAGGATTTCTGAACTTCGCAAGCGATGTGATCTGGTCCATAATTTATAAGAGTTTGTTGATGTGCTGATTATCTGACATTTCCAATCAGGTATTGAAGTGCCGGCCCGGGTACTCCCGGACCTACCCGATCGGGTAGGTCCGGGAGTACCCGAGTGAAGGGCCCGGTTACCCCTTAGGAATGATGGTTAGCTTGATAAGCGCTCCCTAATATGCAACTACTCGTTTCGTACGGTCCGTACCGGCGGGCAGGTGCTGTGAGTAGTGACGACACCCGTAGTTCAAGACTTCAAGGAGAAAGACAGATGGCTAAGCAAATGCACAATACGCCGAACTTGGACGAACTCGAGAAAGGCCCGTGGCCCTCGTTCGTCACCGGCCTGAAGCGCCTGGCGAAAGACAACGACATGATGGTCGACCTGATGGGCCAGCTCGAAACCTCCTACGAAACCAAGTTCGGCTACTGGAAGGGCGGTACCGTGGGCGTGGTGGGCTACGGCGGTGGCGTCATTCCCCGCTTCACCGAATTGAAGAATGCCGATGGCACGCCCAAGTTCCCCGAGGCCTCCGAATTCCACACCCTGCGCATCATGCCGCCCGCCGGCATGCACTATTCCTCCGACCTGCTGCGCCAGATGTGCGATGCCTGGCTGGAAACCGGGGGTTCCGGCCTGATCGCCTTCCATGGCCAGTCCGGCGACATCATGCTGCAGGGCATCAGCACCGCGAATGTGCAGGTGGCGTTCGACAAGTTCAACGAGATGGGCTTTGACCTCGGCGGCGCCGGCCCCGCCCTGCGCACCTCCATGTCCTGCGTCGGCGCGGCACGTTGCGAGATGTCCTGTTATGACGAGGCCCGCGCCCTGCGCATCGTCATCAACAACAACCTGGACGACATGCATCGTCCCTCGCTGCCCTACAAATTCAAGTTCAAGTTCTCCGGCTGCCCGAACGACTGCGTCAACTCCATCCAGCGTTCCGACATGGCCACGATCGGCACCTGGCGCGACAGCATTCGCGCCGACGAGAAGCTGGCCCGCGAGTGGATGGCTTCCCACAGCATGGAAGACCTGACCAACATGGTGGTCTCCATGTGTCCCACTCGCGCCATTCGCCTGGTCAAGAACGACGGCGCCGCCCCCGGCGAAGGCATCACCAAGGTGGCCGTATCCGACGCCAACTGCCTGGAAATCGACAACCACAACTGCGTGCGCTGCATGCACTGCCTGAACGTCATGCCCGGCGCGCTGCTGCCCGGCAAGGACAAGGGCGTCACCATCCTGGTGGGCGGCAAGAGCGTGCTGAAGATCGGCGCCACCATGGGCACGGTCATCATCCCCTTCATGAAGCTGGAGTCCGACGAGGATTTCGAGAAGCTGAACGATCTGTCCCGCACCATCCTGGACTTCTTCGCCGAGAACGCGCTTGAGCATGAGCGTACCGGCGAGATGATCGACCGCATCGGTCTGGTGAACTTCCTGGAGGGCATCGGCCTCGAGGTGGATCCCAACATGATCACGCACCCCCGTGCCAATCCCTACATTCGTATGGATGGCTGGGATGCCGAGGCCGAGAAGTGGTTTGAGCGCAAGCAGGCAGCGGCGTAATTCCGGTGCCCCGGCCGCCAGCGGCGAGCCGGGGTTAATGCAAGGTTTTCGATCTCACTAGGTTGGAGATAAGTATGGCTGAAAGAACTCACGAGACCATCGAATCCGGCGCACCGGACCCGATGCCCTACATGCACCCCGTCATGAAGAACAACTATGGCAAGTGGGTGTTCCATTCCCATCCCAAGCCGGGCGTTCTGTACCACCGCGCCGAGAACGGCGCCGAGATCTGGACCGTCAAGGCCGGCACCCAGCGTCAGATGGACCACTACACCATCCGCAAGCTGGCTGACATCGCCGACCAGTTCGCCGACGGCTACGTGCGCTTCACCACCCGCTCCAACATCGAATACATGGTCAGCGATCAGGCCAAGGTCGAGCCCCTGATCAAAGCCCTGAGCGACAATGGTTTCCCGGTCGGCGGTACCGCCAACTCCGTGTCCATGATCGCCCACACCCAGGGCTGGCTGCACTGTGACATCCCCGGCACCGACGCCTCTGGCGCCGTGAAGGCCCTGATGGACGAGCTCTATCACGAGTTCGTCAATTGCGAGATGCCCAATCGCGTCAAGCTGTCCACCTCCTGCTGCGAGATCAACTGCGGCGGTCAGGCCGATATCGCCATCGTTATCCAGCACACCAAGCCGCCCAAGATCAACCATGACCTGGTGGCCAACATCTGCGAGCGTCCCTCCGTCGTCGCCCGCTGCCCGGTGGCCGCCATCCGTCCCGCTCTGGTCAATGGCAAGCCTTCCCTGGAAGTGGACGAGAAGAAGTGCATCTGCTGCGGTGCCTGCTTCCCCCCCTGCCCGCCCATGCAGATCAACGATCCCGAGCATTCCAAATTCGCCATCTGGGTCGGCGGCAAGAACTCCAATGCCCGATCCAGGCCCACCTTCCACAAGCTGGTGGCCGCCGGCCTGCCCAACAACGCGCCGCGCTGGCCCGAGGTTGCCGAGGTGGTCAAGAAGATCCTTGCCACCTACAAGGCCGATGGCCGTCCTTGGGAGCGCATGAACGACTGGATCGACCGCATCGGTTGGCCCGCGTTCTTCGAGAAGACCGGCCTGCCCTTTACCAAGTACCACGTCGACAACTGGCGCGGTGGCCGCAACAGTCTGAACGCTTCCGCGCACATCCGCTTCTGAACCTATGCTGCCCCGGTTCTCCGGCCAGGGGCGGTTTTGTTATTCGGAGATGGGGATATTTAAATGAAAATCGGAATTATGGTTAGCGAAGGCCCGTATAACCATCAGGCGAGCGATACCGCGTATATCTTCGCCCGCACGGCTATCGAGAAGGGTCATAGCGTGCCGCGCGTGTTCTTCTATCACGACGGTGTCAACAACTCGACCAAGCTCACCGAGCCGCCCCAGGACGACCGCAATGTGGTTAACCGCTGGTCCAAGCTGGCGGAAGACCACGGCGTGGATCTGGTGGTGTGTGTCGCGGCCGGCATGCGCCGTGGCATCAAGGACGAGATCCTGGCTCCCGGATTCCGTATTTCCGGCCTGGGCCAGTTGGTGGAAGCCGGCATCCAGTGTGATCGCCTGGTGACCTTCGGCGACTAAGGGGACCGCAATGAGCGACATGATGGATGACATGGAAGGCGGCGAAGGCGTCGTCAAGAAGTTCATGTTTGTCAACCGCAAGGCGCCGCACGGCACCATCTACGCCTTGGAAGGCCTGGAAGTGGTGCTGATCTCCGCCGCCTTCGACCAGGACGTGAGCATGGTGTTTACCGACGACGGTGTGTACGAGCTGATCAAGGGTGTCAACACCAAGGGCATCGAGGTCAAGGACTTCTCCAAGACCTACCGCGCCCTGGAGGGATACGACATCGAGAAGCTGTATGTCGAAAAGGCCTCCATGGAGGCGCGCGGCCTGACCGAGGACGATCTGATCGTCGATGTGACCGTGCTCGACAGCGCCGAAATGGCCAGCCTCATGGCTGAGCAGGACGTTGTCATCAGCTTCTGAGGGAGTCGAACATGCTGCATATCGTCAATAAATCGGCCACTGAGCGGAACTCCCTGGAGAGCTGCCTGCGCATGGCCACCAAGGGTTCCGCCGTATTGCTGATCGAGGATGCCGTGTACGCGGCCACCAAGGGCAGCGCGGCGGCGGCGAAAATCCAGGCGGCCATGGCCGACCTGCAAATCTATGCCCTGGGTCCCGACATGGAAGCGCGCGGCATGGCCGGGCGCGTTCTGGATGGGGTGAAACTGGTGGATTACGGCGGTTTTGTGGATCTGGTGACGGAACACAGCACCTGTCAGTCCTGGCTGTAATTTTTGTTCGTTTAAGGAGAAATGCTATGCCCATGGTCGAAGTTGCTGGCAAGTCGTTCGAAGTCGACGAGGAAGGTTATCTGACCAATCTGGCCGACTGGTCCAAGGAAATCGCCGACTACCTGGCCAAGGAGGAGAAGGTCGAAATGACCGATGCCCACTGGGAAGTGGTCAACTTCCTGCGCGAGTATTACGAGGAGTATCAGATCGCTCCCGCCGTGCGCGTGTTGACCAAGGCTGTCGCCAAGAAGCTGGGTCCGGACAAGGGCAACAACAAGTACCTGTACGAGTTGTTCCCCTACGGTCCCGCCAAGCAGGCCTGCAAGATCGCCGGCCTGCCCAAGCCGACCGGCTGCATCTGATCGTTATTCATGATGATCGGCCCGGCGGCTGTGGCCGCCGGGTGGCAGTACAGATTTGATTCCGGCTGTGCCGGAAGTGGCTTGCTCTATCCGCAATATCGATCCGCCCGACATGCAGAGGAACGGATGACTTCGCTGACGGTTTTCTATACAGGCCTGTTCTACTTCGCCGCGCTCGTGTTGATCGGCGGAGTCGCCTATCGGATTTACGAGTACAGCCGCACCCCGGCTCCCCTCAAGATTCCCACCACGCCCGCGCCCACAACCAACGCCGGTGTGGCCCTGCGCATGGCGCGTGAGGTCGTGCTGTTCGAGTCCCTGTTCAAGTCCAACAAGTGGATCTGGCTGTTCGGATGGCTGTTCCACGTCGGCCTGGCCCTGGTCCTGCTGCGCCATGTGCGCTATTTCCAGGAGCCGGTATGGTTCTGGGTGGAGTTCATCCAGCCTTTCGGAAAATACGCCAGTTTCGCCATGGTGGCGGGTTTGGCCGGCCTGTGGGCGCGGCGCTTCCTGGTGGACCGGGTGCGCTACATCTCCACCCCCTCCGACCATCTGATCCTGGCCCTGCTCATCGGCATCGGCCTGTCCGGCATGATGATGACCTTCGTGTCCCATACCGACATCGTCGCCCTCAAGGCCTTCGTGCTGGGGCTGGTGACCTTCGATTTCCATCCCATGCCGGCCGACGCCGTGTTGATGGCGCACCTCCTTCTGGTGGCCCTGCTGATGATCATCTTCCCCATCAGCAAACTGCTGCACGCCCCCGGCATCTTCTTCAGCCCGACCCGCAACCAGGCCGACAATCCACGCGAGCATCGTCATATCGCACCCTGGGCCGCCGCCCTGGAACGCGACAAGGCGTGAGCGTCGGTTGATCCGCGAAACGAACTGAGCTTAGAGAGATAAGGAGCGAACGTGGCCGGTCCCGAGTTCGAAGTCCCCACCCTGACGGAATACACGGAAGTCCCCAAGGTCAAGGAAGGGGCGATGGCGCACATGAAGTCCTTCATCGCGGCCGAGACGTCCCAGTCCTACCTGGGCTATCCCCACGCATTGCCCGCCGACTGGAAGGAACGTGTCATCGACCGCATGGGCCAGGTCCTGGAGAAATTCCGCTCCGTGCGCGTTTTCATGGATGCCTGCGTGCATTGCGGCGCCTGTACCGACAAGTGTCATTACTTCCTGGGAACCGGCGACCCCAACAACATGCCGGTGGCGCGCCAGGAACTGATGCGCAAGATCTATCGCCGCTACTTCACCCTGCCGGGCAAGATCGCCCCCTGGCTGGTGGGCGCCGAAGACCTGACGCAAGACACCCTGAACAGCTGGTACAACTACTACCACCAGTGTTCCGAATGCCGCCGCTGCTCTGTGTTCTGTCCCTATGGCATCGACACCGCCGAGATCACCATGGCGGGCCGCGAGATCCTCAACTACGTGGGCATCGGACAGAAGTACTCCAGCGAGATCCTGGTCAAGGTGCAGAAAATCGGCAACAACCTGGGCCTGCCCGGCCCGGCGCTGGAGGATACCCTGCTGGGCCTGGAGGAGGACATCGAGGCCGACACCGGTGTGCCGGTGAAGATGCCCCTGGACGTGGAGGGCGCCGAGATCCTGCTGGTCACCCCCTCAGCCGATTTCTTTTCCGAACCGCATGTTGAATCGCTGATCGGCTATGCCAAGGTATTCCATGCAGCCGGGGCATCCTGGACCCTGTCCAGCAAAGCTTCAGAGGCCGGCAACTTCGGCTTGTTCAACGGCAACTACGAGACCATGCGCAAAGTCGCGATGCGCATACGGGACGCCGCTCTGGAACTGGGCGTGAAGCGCATCATCGTCGGTGAGTGCGGCCACGCCTGGCGTGTCGCCTACGCCTACTGGAACACCCTTACCGGCCTTGGCTACGGTGGCAATGACCCCTTCTCCATCGAACTGCAGAAGCAGCTTGACCCGCGCTACCCGCAGCCCCAGCACATTTGCGAATACACCTGGGACCTGATCCAGCAAGGGGTGCTCAAGTTCGACAAGTCGGCCAACGACGACCGGGTCATCACCTTCCACGATTCCTGCAACGTGGCGCGTGGGTCGCGCATGGGTAACGAGCCCGGCGGCCAGTTCGCGATTCCGCGTCACATCATCATGGCGGTGGCCAACAACTTCCACGACATGGCGCCGGAAACCATTGGTGAGACCACGTTCTGCTGCGGCGGCGGTGGCGGCATGTTGACCGACGATTTGATCGAGGCGCGCGTCAAGGGCGCCTTGCCCCGGATGAATGCCTACAACCAGGTGGTGCAAAAGCAGGGCGTCAATTTCCTGGCCCTGATCTGTGCCATCTGCAAGGCCCAGTTCACCAAGGTTCTGCCGTATTACGGGTTTGATCGAAACATGGTCGGTGGCGTGCACCAGCTTGTCAGCACGGCCATCAAACTGGATTGAGGTAGGAAATCGAGGCGCGGTACGCCGTGCCGATACGAGTTGCGAGCGAGTCCGGCGAGGCGCCGCGCGAATTTGACGATAGGAGAGCGAAGATGGCTGTCACATCCAAGGATGTTAAGAAAACTGAAGGTCTGACCTGGCGCCGTTACAAGGATGGCGAGACGGAAGAGAACTATCGCCGTTCCCAGGAGAAGATCTTCCAGGCCGGCTGGACGCACAAGTGTCCCGAGTATGTGCACTCCACCCCGCCCTGCCAGGGTTCCTGCCCGGCCGGCGAGGACATTCGCGGCTACCTGAACATCGTGCGCGGCATCGAGAAGCCCACTGGCGGCGTGAGCTGGCAGGAATACGCCTTCCGCCGCATGACCAGCGCCAATCCCTTCCCCGCCGTCATGGGCCGCGTCTGTCCCGCCCCCTGTGAGTCCGGCTGCAACCGCAACCAGGTGGAAGAGAATGTCGGCATCAACTCCGTCGAGCATTTCATCGGCAACTGGGCGCTGGCCAACAACATGGCCTTCGAGAAGCCTGCCCAGGAATCCGGCAAGAAGGTCGCCATCATCGGTGGCGGCCCCGCCGGCCTGGCTGCCGCCTACCAGCTGCGCCGCATGGGCCACGGCTGCACCATTTTCGACGACCACGCCGAACTGGGCGGCATGATGCGTTACGGCATCCCCGGCTTCCGTACCCCCCGCGAGGTGCTGGACGGCGAGATCAAGCGCATCACCGACATGGGCGTGGAAACCCGCATGAACTGCCGCGTCGGTACCGACGTCCCCATGGCGCAGGTGGAGAAGGAATTCGACGCCATCCTGATCGCCCTGGGCGCCCAGGGCGGCCGCTCCCTGCCGGTTGACGGCGCCGATGCCCCCAACTGCGTGACCGCCATGGCTTTCCTGCGCGCCTTCAACGAAGGCCGCTTGCAGCACGTGGGCAACAAGGTGGTGGTCATCGGTGGTGGCGACACCTCCATCGACGTGGCCACCGTCGCCCGCCGCCTCGGCAAGATCACCAACGCCTCCACCACCGACCTGCCGGAAATGGTGTTGGCCGGCCACGCCGCCCACGACGTCAGTTCCATCGCCGCGCGCATGGGCGTCGAGGTCGTCCTGGTTTCCCGCGCCACCATCGACAAGATGGCCGCCAACAAGCACGAAGTGGAACAGGCCAAGGCCGAAGGCATCGACATCGTCGGCGGCGTCACCCCCGTGGCCGTGGTGAAGGGTCCGGACGGCCGCGCCACCGCCCTGCGCGTGGCCGAATTCGAGATGGTCGGCAGCGAGACCAAGATCAAGGAAGGCACCGAGCGCGACATCTCCGGTGACCTGATCGTCTCCGCCATCGGCCAGGCCGTGGACTTCACCGGCCTGGAAGACTTCAACAACAACAAGGGCCTGATCCGCGCCGACAAGAACTACCGCTTCCCGAACAAGCCCAACGTCTTCGTCGCCGGCGACGTGATCCGTCCGCACCTGCTGACCACCGCCATCGGCCACGCCCGCATCTGCGCCGAAGGCATCGACGCCTTCCTCAAGGGCGAGGAGGCGGATCGCCGTCCCAAGGTGGACGTGGCGCATTGGGACATGGTGCGCAAGTGGGTGGAAGCCGGCCACGACTACAAGGAGCACCACGGCCAGGAATGGGGCACCTCCGAATGGAAGGACACCCTGCACAACTACGAGGACCGGGCCGGCCGCTACGTAATTCCGTCCACCGAGATGTTCCTCGGCCACTTCGTCAACGTGCCGCGCAACCAGCGCGGCGTGACGGTGCTGGACAAGGACTCCGCCCTGGGTAATTTCGAGGATCGCCTGCACGCCCTGGACGACAAGCAGGCGGTGGCCGAGGCCAAGCGCTGCATGTCCTGCGGCCTGTGCTTCGAATGCGACAACTGCGTCGTTTACTGCCCGCAGACCGCCGTGTTCAAGGTGAAGAAGAAGGACGGTCCCACCACCGGCCGCTACGTGGACACCGACTACGGCAAGTGCATCGGCTGCCACATCTGCGCCGACGTGTGCCCCACCGGCTACATCGTCATGGGTATGGGCGAGTAATCATCAAAAGGATGAACGGCATGGCAAGACTGGCCAACTGGCTTCGCCTGGCCGTCCTCACAGGCGCGGCGGCCCTTCTGGCTGCCCCGGCCTACGAGGCGGTGGCGGGCGTGGATCTGCCCAAGCTGGAGCGGGGCAAGGGCGAGAAATGCGTGGAGGACACGCAATTCATACGCCGCAACCACCCGGACCTGCTCAAGCACCAGCGCGACGACACGCTGCGCAAGGGTATCCGCACCACCCGGCACAGCCTGAAGAAGTGCGTGGAATGCCATGCGGGCGAGAAGTCCGGCAGCGTGGCCTCCAGCAAGGAGGACTTCTGCGCGGCCTGCCACAGCTACGCCGGCGTCAAGCTGGACTGCTGGGACTGCCATGCCACCAAGCCCGGCAAGAAGCCGGTGCAACAGGCGGCCCAACCGGCCGCCTCACCCCTCATGGCCTCCAGCCCGAAGGGAGGAAGCAAATGAGCGAGCCCATCAAGCAACAAAACCAGGCCGATGCCGGCCCGAACCCGAGCGGGGAGCGCCGTGCCTTCCTGAAGGCCGGTGCCGCCGTCACCGGCGCCCTTGTGGCCCCCGGCGTCCTGCTTTACGGCGTCGCCCATAGCCGCGCGCCGGAAGAGGGCGCCTCCGCCAACAAGCGCTGGGGCCTGCTGATCGACACGAGCAAGTGCGGCGACGGCTGCAACGATTGCGTCACGGCCTGCAACACCGAGAATGGCCTGAACGGCAAGACCGGCCCCCAGGACAATCAGTGGATCCGCAAGCTGAATGTCAAGGATCTGCGCACCGGCTTCGTGCAGAACCTGCCCATGATGTGCCAGCATTGTGAGCATCCGCCCTGCGTCGACGTGTGCCCCACCGGCGCCTCCATGAAGCGCGCCGATGGCATCGTGCTGGTGGATCGCCATACCTGCATCGGCTGCCGCTACTGCATGATGGCCTGTCCCTACAAGGCGCGTTCCTTCGTGCATGAGCCTCTGACCGAGCAGAACCCGGAAGTGCCGCGCGGCAAGGGCTGCGTCGAGTCCTGCACCTTCTGCGTGCAGCGCGTGGACCGCGACCAGCAGCCGGCCTGCGTCGAGGCCTGCAACGCCAAGGGCCACCAGGCCATGATCTTCGGCGATCTCAAGGATCCGGAGAGCGCCCTGTCCAAGGCACTGAAGACCGTGGATAGCGTGGAAGTCCGGGCCGATCTGGGCCTCAACACCGGCGTCCGTTACCAGGGGATCTAACTCATGTCGAGCGAAGTCATGTCGAACGAATACTGCACCGACCGGGCCCAGTGCCGGACCCGCCAGTTCTTCGTCCTGCTGGGCTTGGGCGGGCTGGTGGTACTGGCGGGCCTATTCGCCTTCTTCACCCTGGAACACCACGGCCATGTCCTCACCGGCATGAACAACCAGATCGTCTGGGGCCTGCCCCATGTCTTCGCCGTGTTCCTCATCGTCGCCGCCTCCGGTGCCCTGAACGTGGCCTCCATCGGCTCGGTATTCGGCAAGCCGATGTACAAGGCGCGGGCGCCCCTCTCCGGCATGCTGGCCCTGGCCATGCTGACCGGCGGCCTGGCGATCCTGGTGCTGGACCTGGGCCGTCCCGATCGTCTGATCGTGGCCATGACCCATTACAACTTCAGGTCCATCTTCGCCTGGAACATGATCTTCTATAACGGCTTCTTCGCCATCGTCGGCCTTTACCTGCTGACCCTGATGGACAGGAAGCTGCATGGCTGGTCCAAGCCGGTGGGCTTTGTCGCCTTCCTGTGGCGGATTTCGCTGACCACGGCGACCGGTTCCATCTTCGGTTTCATCGTCGCACGGGCCGGTTACAACTCGGCCCTCATGGCGCCCATGTTCATCATCATGTCCTTCGCCTACGGCCTGGCCATCTTCATGGTGGTCCAGTCCAGCATGTACCGCTGGAACGGCCTGCGCCTGGACGATGTTATCCGCCGCCGCATGAAGAACCTGCTGGCCGTGTTCGTGGCCGCTTCCCTGTACTTCACCGTGGTGTTCCACCTGACCAACCTGTATTTCGCCAAGCAGTGGGACTACGAGCGCTTCATCCTGCTGGACGGCGGCATCTACACCTGGGTGTTCTGGGTTGGCCAGGTGATCCTCGGCGGCATCATCCCCATCATCCTGCTGTTCATCCCGCGCTCCCGCGACAGCCAGGCCTTCTGCTTCTGCTTCCTGGCTCCGTCCCTGGTCATCCTGGGCGGGTTGGCGCAGATGTACGTCACCATCGTCGGCGGCCAGGCCTATCCCCTGAACATGTTCCCGGGGCATCAAGTCAGCAGCAGCTTCTTCGACGGCGTCGTGGCCGGCTATACCCCCAGCGTCTGGGAATGGATGCTGGGGCTGGGCGGCATCGGCATCGCCTTCGTCGCCACCGTGCTGGCGGTGCGTGTGTTCAAGTTCATGCCCCAGGATGACTTCGCCGAACTTCAGATGCGGCGCAGCACCGACTGAACGCCCACCGACACGGCCGAATGACAAAAAGCCGACAGAATTAGTCGGCTTTTTGTTTTCCGGTTGGTAAAATGCCCGTCATGCCCCGCCTGTTCATCTCCGCCGCCCACAAGTCCTCCGGCAAGACCACGCTGACCCTGGGCCTGTGCCGCGCCCTGGCGCGGCGAGGCTTGCGTGTGCAGGCCTTCAAGAAGGGACCGGACTACATCGATCCCATCTGGCATGGTATTGCTGCCGGGCGGCCCAGCTACAACCTGGATTTCCACATGATGCGGGAGGAGGAAATCCTGTCCCTGTTCTCCCGCCACGCGGTGCCCGCGTCCATCGCGCTTATCGAGGGCAACAAGGGTCTGTACGACGGCATGGATGTGCAGGGAAGCAATAGCAATGCGGCCCTGGCCAAGCTGCTGCGGACGCCGGTGGTCCTGGTCCTCGACAGCGTCGGCATCACCCGCGGTGTGGCGCCCCTGATCCTTGGTTACCAGGCCTTTGACCGGGAGGTGGATATCGCCGGTGTCATCCTCAACAAGGTGGGTGGGCCGCGCCACGAGGAAAAACTGCGCGCTGTCATCGAGCGCTACACCGACGTCAAGGTGCTCGGTGCCGTGCGCATGGACGATAGCCTGGCCATCGTCGAGCGTCACCTGGGCCTGATCCCGGGTAATGAGACCGAGACTGCCGAGGCGCGCATCGAGGCCATCGCCGGCCGTGTTGCCGCGCAGGTGGACCTGGACGCCCTGGTTGCACTGGCCGGCCGGGCGCCCGAGCTCGGCATGCCAGGCGGCGTACCGGCCCGTCAGCCGGAAAATTCAGCACTGAGACTGGCCTATGCCCGGGACCGCGCCTTCGGCTTCTATTACCAGGAGGACTTGGACACCCTGCGCGAGCGCGGTGTCCGCCTGCTCCCCCTGGACACCCTGAGCGACGTCCGTCTTCCGGAGTGCGACGGCCTGCTCCTGGGAGGCGGCTTCCCGGAGATGTTCATCGACCGACTCGAAGCCAACGCCGCCCTGCGTAGCGATATCCGCCGGGCGGTGGAGGCGGGCCTCCCGACCTACGCGGAATGCGGCGGTCTCATGTACCTGGCCCGTTCCCTGCGCTGGGGCGAACACCAGGGGGAAATGGTGGGTGTCCTGCCCGGCGACGTGGTGATGGGCGCTCGGCCGGTGGGGCGGGGCTATGCCCTGCTGGAGGAAACCATGCGGATGCCCTGGCCGCCTCGGCCGCAGCCGATCCCGGCCCATGAATTCCATTATTCACGTCTGGAGAACCTCCCCTCGGGTCTCGACTATGCCTATCGCGTGTTGCGCGGCCACGGCATCGACGGCGAGTGGGACGGATTTGTTTACAAGAACCTGCTGGCCGCCTACTGCCACCGTCGTGGCAGCGGCGAGGCGGGCTGGATCGCAGCCTTCCTCGACAAGGTCGCGGTCCACGCCGAAAACCGGAGCGCGGCCCGGCTCGCCGCCTGATTTTTTTCACAAGGAGCAAGAAATGATCAGTTTGACCAAGGAAGCCGCCGAGCAGATTCGCGTCGCGGCGGAGCAATCCGGCGCCGGCAACATGGCCCTGCGCGTGGCTGCCCGCGTCAACGATGCCGGCATGCTGGAATTCGGCATGGGCTTCGACGAAGAGCGCAGCAATGATGCGGCCGTGGATTCCTGGGGCGTGACCCTGCTCATCAATACCCAGTCCGCCCCCTACCTGGACGATGTCACCATCGACTTCAGCGAGGTGGCTCCGGGCCAGTCCCGCTTCGTCTTCATGAAGGCCAGCGCGGGCGGCTGCGGTTCCGGCGGCGGCGGCGGTTGCGGCTCCGGCGGCTGCGGTTCCGGCGGCTGCGGCAGCTGAAATACCGGGAAGTGGGAAGTAGGGAGTGGGGAGTCGGACAACCCCACCACCTTCCCACTCCCCACTCCCCACTCCCCACTCCCCACTCCCCCAGAAAACATGGACTACCTACCGATATTCCTCGACCTGCGCGGCCGCAAGGGCCTGGTGGTGGGCGGCGGCGACGCCGCCGCGCGCAAGGCGACGTTGATGCTGGGCGCCGGAGCCTGGGTCACGGCCGTTTCGCCGGAAACCCTGACCGACGCCTTCAATGACCTGCTGGCGACCGATCGCCTGATCCACCTGCGGGAAGCATTCCGGCCTGGGCACCTGGACGGCATGGACGTGGTCTTCGCCGCCAGCGGCGACGATGTCCTCGACCTGGCCGTGCACGATGCCGCCCGGGCCCGCCACGTGCCGGTCAACGTGGTGGACCGACCTGGCCGGTGCGCCTTCATCATGCCCTCCATCATCGACCGCTCGCCGGTCATGGTGGCCGTCAGCAGCGGCGGCGAGGCCCCTGTGCTGTCCCGGCTGCTGCGCGCCCGCCTGGAGACCCTGATCCCCGCCGCCTACGGCCGCCTCGCCGCCCTGGCCGGGCGCTTCAAGCAGCAGGTGCGGAGCCGCTTCACCACCACCGAGACGCGGCGCAAGTTCTGGGAGAAGGCCTTCCTGTCGCCCATCGCGGAAATGGTGTTCTCCGGCCGGGAGCAGGAGGCGGAAGCCAACCTCAAGGCCATGCTGGAAGCCCAAAGCGACGCGCCGGGCAACGGCGAGGTCTATCTGGTGGGGGCCGGCCCGGGCAACCCGGACCTGCTCACTTTCCGTGCCCTGCGTCTCATGCAGCAGGCCGACGTGGTGGTCTACGACCGCCTGGTGTCGCCCCCCATCCTGGACATGTGCCGGCGCGACGCCGACCGCTTCTATGTGGGCAAGGAGCGGGACAAGCACGCCGTACCCCAGGAAGAGATCAACATGGTGCTGGTGCGCCTGGCCAAGGAAGGCAAGCGGGTGCTGCGCCTGAAGGGCGGAGACCCCTTCATCTTCGGACGTGGCGGCGAGGAGATCGAAACCCTGCGCGAGCATGGCGTGCCCTTCCAGGTGGTGCCGGCGGTGACGGCCGCGGCGGGTGTTGCTTCCTATGCCGGCATCCCGCTGACCCATCGCGACCACGCCCAGGCCCTGGTCCTGGTCACCGGCCACCTCAAGGACGGCAGCATGGACCTGGACTGGGACATGCTCTGCCGACCGCGCCAGACCATCGTCATCTACATGGGCCTGAAGGGCCTGGTGACCCTGTGCGACGAGATGAAGAAGCACGGCATGCCGGGCTCGACGCCGGCCGCCATCGTGCAGCAGGGCACCACCCTCAACCAGAAGACCGTCACCGGCACCCTGGACACCCTGCCGGCCCTGGCCGCCCAGGCGGAACTGAAACCGCCGACTCTGATCATCGTCGGCAGTGTGGTCAGCCTGCACGACAAGCTGAACTGGTTCCATCCGGACCCGGCCGCCGACGACCACTGGCACACCCCCCTGGACAAGCCCGCGTCCCTGGG
>Ga0233424_10001705_pt1 | contig 17965 bp, 9 predicted proteins | sample Watercolumn_Towu_FD_181011 | JGI IMG/M metagenome (GOLD analysis project Ga0233424, IMG submission 181011) | Freshwater microbial communities from Lake Towuti, South Sulawesi, Indonesia - Watercolumn_Towuti2014_125_MG | ecosystem: Environmental > Aquatic > Freshwater > Lake | place: Indonesia...
CTCGTCGAGGATTCCGCCGGCTCCGCGGTGGACGGCACGTTCAGCGTCAGCGGAAAAAAAGTGACGTTCCTGCCGTCGGCGGTGTGCGAAGACAACGCCGCATATACCTGCTATGACGCAGACGCGGACTACAGCGTGAATCTCGTTTCCGGAACGCTTCAAGCCGAAGGAGGAACCGCGCTCACCTGCAGCACGTCGTATCCCTGCACCTACGATTTCCACACGGGTTCGGCACTTGATACCGCAGCCCCAACATTGCTCGAGATCGATTCGCCGGAAGACGGTGCCTCGGTCATCGTGGCATCGATTGAAAAACTCTGGGCGCTATCGGCGGATGACGTGGGTTTGTCGACCGTGGATTTTCAGGTCGACGGCGACAACGTGTTCACCGCCGGACTCGCTGACACGACGGAAGGCGCCCTTTCCGCGAACAATAGTTTCTTCACGGACGATACGCAGTGGGACAGTGCGGGTTACGTCACCAATCAAAGCTACGACATCTGGGCTGACGGTTCGGATTGCGCCGGCAATGACATTACGTCCTCGCGGATTGCGGTGACCGTGCGTGCCGCCAACTGCGGCAACGGAACCCTGGATGCGGATTTTGGGGAAACGGGTGTGGATTGCGGCGGCGATTCGAACAGCGAGTTCTACTGCGGTTCCTGCGACGGCGATTCTTGCGTCAGCGACGCCGAGTGCGCCTCCGGGGCGTGCGTGAACGGGGTGTGCGCCACCGTGCCTGAAATCACGGACGTTTCTCCGAACGACGGCGCGGACGGGAACCTCGTGACGATTTCGGGTTCGGGGTTCGGTTCGGCGGGAGGCACGATCACGTTCCTTGGTACGGAATCCGGAGATGAGCAAACCGCGAGCGCGTATGAATGTTCTGGGGCGGCGCAGTGGTCGGATGACGAAATCATCGTGCAGGTTCCGGACGGTACCGTGGACGGCCCGATCTCCGTGACCACGTCCGGCGGCGACATCGAGCGCACGGACGACGACTGGGGGCCCACAATCGGCGATTTCGACGCGAACGCGATCAGCCGTCCTGGCATCTGTTCCGTCGTGGATCCGGACACGGGATTGAGCACGACGATCGGCAACAGCGCTGTTTCGATTACCGGCATCCGCTTCGGCGGCACGCAAGGGACGTCGACCGTGTATTTCACGAACTATCAAGCGGACGATTACATTTCCTGGGCGGATGAATTGTTGAGCGCGGTCGTGCCGCTTCTGAACGCCGGCAGCTACCGCACGCAGGTGTTCACCGGCGATTTTGTGTGTCTCGCCTCTGATGGAACATCAACCGGCACGATTTGCGGAAGCGACGACGATTGCGACGCGAGCGCCGGTGAAAGCTGTGCCTCGGGCATTTGCAGCGAAACCGGCGCCTACTGCACGACGGACGGCGACTGCGAGGAAGGGGAAGGAACGTGCGAATCGCTGCGTCAGGGTTCCAACAAGGTTTCGCTCACGCTGACCTCCGAGAGCGCGAGCGAGGCACCGGTCATCAGCTACACGGATTCCGGATGGACCACCTGCGACGACGGAACGCGCTGTGCAGAAGACAGCGACTGCACGGACGGCTCCAGCTGTTCGGAGGCGTCGAACTGGGGTCCGCCGGGTCAGTACGTGTCGATTTACGGCAGCGGGTTCGGTACCGCGACCGGAACCGTCTATTTTGTCAGCCAGGCGGACGATTCGATCTCCGCGATCGGCAGCACGGATTTCTCGGAAGCGTGCACGGGTGATTATTGGGGCGACGAAGAGGTGACGATCAAGCTCCCAAGCGCCAGCACGGTCGGCAGCGAATTGGATCCCGGGGCCTACAGCCTGCACATCACGCGCGCCGAAGACGGCGCTGTTTCCAACACGGTTGATTTCGAACTGGTGGACGGAGTTCCGGGTCCGGCCATTTGCGGCATCGACCCTTCCGCCGGTCCGGAAGGGACGGAGGTTGAAATTGCAGGCGACAACTTCGGCGCCGGCCAGGGAACCGTCACGTTTTACGATGCGATTGAGTCGGAGAGCGCCACCACGATCTGGGACGACCAGACGATCGGCGGCGTGGTGCCGACGGGAGCCGCAACCGGTCCGGTCGACGTGACGGACGAAGACGGATACGGCTCGAACTCGGTGAATTTCACGGTGGGCGACTGCAACGAAGACGCGTCGATTTGCTCGGAGGGTACGGAGTGTTGCTCGGACGGCAGCTGCAGCGCGTCCTGCGAAACGAACGCCGGCGCCGCGCACTACGCCTATCTGTTCTCAACCGCGGATATTCCGGAAACGCCGCGCGTCATCGTGCAGTGCGGGGACTGGGATTCGGACGGGAACAACGACGGCGTTTCGCCTTCGCCGTGGGAAGGCTGGTCCGACCCGGAGGACATTTGCCTGAACGCGGCCGTCACGGCGACGTTCTCGGTCGACATGAACGAAACGACCCTCTCGACGGACAACATCGCGGTACAGCCCTGCACGGGCTCCAGCGACGATCCGTGTTCCTCGCTCGGAGCGGAGCTCGATGGCGCTGTTTCGACGACCGCGACCGGGTTCGTGTGGGAACCGACGGAGATTTTCGACGCGAGCACCACCTATCAAGTGACCTTGAACGGCGGGGAGGAAGCCGGCGCGATTCAGTCCGCGGACGGGGCGTACATGGATGAAGACTACGCGTGGCAGTTCACGACCTCATCTTCCTCCGACCCGTGCGAGATCGGCGCCGTAGCCGTGAGTCCCTCGGAGCACACGGCGACGGAGGAAGGCGAGCACGTCAACTATCTGGCGTACCCGACGGCTGCCAACGACGAGTGCGTGGCCCTCTCCTGCAGCGCGTATGACTGGACCTGGAGCGCGGACCAGGACGGAGCCGTGCTCGACAATACGAGTGTGACAGGGAGCTGCAGCAACGGCGTGACCGCAGCCTCGGAAACCACGCCGGGCGATCCGGCGGAAATCGAGGCAACCGTTGAAGCGGAAAATGCGCCGTCGGACACGGGCGAATTGACGATTGATTTCACGGATCCGGAGATCACCGGCTACGTGCCGAATTGCGATGCGGCCTGCATCAACGCCAACATCGTGGTCACGTTCAATACGTTCATGGACCGCAGTACGCTGACCAGCGCGAACGTCGCGTTGTACAAGTGCTCGGATGCGATTTGTGAAGACGGATTGAGCCGCGTTTCCGCCACGCTTTCCTACAGCGAAGCGAACCCTGCGGCCCCGACGCTCACGATCAATCCGGTCGCGGATCTCTCGCCCAGCACAACCTATCGCATCTTCGTTTCCGGTGATGCGCTGTCTTCGAGCGGCGTTCCGCTCTCAATGCTCCCGTCCGATTGCACGGAGACGGGCGACCCGTGCACGTTCCAGACGTCGAGTTCGGCCGAAGTGTGCGACATCGACCACATCACGCTCTCGCCGTCCGAGGCGGCGATGACATACGTCGGCGAGCGCCAGGAATTCGACGCCTCCGCGTACGGCCAGCCGGACGATTGCTCCGCGATCGGACAAATTCTCGATACGGACGCGTACACGTGGAGCGCGTGGGACGCCGCGGACGACCCGGGAGGCGGGAGCAACGTCGCGTTCATGCTGCCAAGCCCGTCGGACGAGGGAAACCTCGAATTGACGGACGAGATGCCCGAAGGATGTTCTTCCTCCTGTTTGCGCACCGGCTCCGCGATCGGTTCCGGCGACGCCGTCTGCGGCAACGGCACGGTTGAAACGGGCGAAGACTGCGACGACGGCAATACGTCGGAAGGCGACGGCTGTTCGTCGATTTGTCTGCACGAAGGCACGGATCCGGTTTCCGAAGGCGGTCTGTGCGGCAATGGCGTGATCGATACGGGAGAGGATTGCGACGGCGGCGTAGCCTGCTCGGACGATTGTTTGAACCTTGGAACTTCGGCGCTCTCGGATACGTTTGCCGAATGCGGAGACGGCACGGTGGACTGGTCTTCGACTTCCGGCGGCGAGGATTGCGACGACGGCAATGATGATAATTTTGACGGTTGTTCCGCCAACTGTCTCAACGAGGGATCGACACCGGAAGGCGACGTGTATTCGACGTGCGGAGACGGCGTTGTTGAATACGATGCGGGCGAAGACTGCGATGACGGCAACACGTCGGATGGCGACGGCTGTTCGTCGATCTGTTTGAATGAGGGCGGCGAATGCGATCCGGACACGGACGAAGGCTGTACGACCGACGGCTTGTGGGCCGGCTCCTCGCCGTTCTATGAAGAGGCGTCATTCTGCGGCGACGGGATCGTAGGCACCGGAGAAGAGTGCGACGCGACGGATTTGAGCGCGGCGGCGGTCGGACCGTACGGCGTTGCGGAGGTGTATGGCAACGTGTCGCAGGAAGTGGATGCCGAAGGGTTTGCCTATTCGGTCGTCTCGACCGAAGCCGGGGGCGAAACCGGCACGGCGGAATTGTCCGTGCAGTGTTCCTGCGAATCCGACGCGGCCTGCGGCAGTCCGGCCACGCTCGGCTGCGGCAGCGGATCCTGTTGTTACCCGCGCCCGACGCAAACGAACGCCAACCCGCCATCCGGCGACACGGACGTCTGTCTCAATGCCGCGATCTGGGCCGAATTTTCGCTGCCGATGGACGTCGATTCCTTTGATTTGTCCTCGGACGCGAACGGAAACGGCCGAATCGACGCGGGCGAGTATGATCCCGAAATGTACCTCCAGCTCGTGAACTACAACGGATCGGCGGTTTCGACCTCGTGCCCGACCGACGCGACCGACGCCGGATATGTCAGCACGCTGGTGTACAACGACGGCAGCAGGGAGCCGGTGGGCAACGTGTTCGCGCGCGCCTGGCGCTGGGTTAGCAACGGCGTGGCGCGGCTGTTCGGATCAGAGGCGAGCGCGCACCAGCAGACCACGGCGAACATCTGCCTGGTTCCGGTGACCTATTCGATCGAACCGACGACCGGCGGCGGATCCAAGGTGTACATGCACTACGACGGCGTTCTGCTCCAAAACGCGCAGTACTACGTCAACATGGAAGGCGAAGGCAACACGAGCGACGCGGTGCACCTCGGCGTGCAGAGCGAAGACGGCGTCGGCGTGAACATTACGCTGCGCCGCGTGACGTCCTTTACGACCGGAACAGAAATTTGCGCGCTTGAGCAGGTCGATGTCGAAGACCTCGGCCGCGTGGAGGCGCTCACGGACGACACTGAAAACTCAAGCATCGGCCTGTTCACACAGATCAATGAGGAACACACACTGAAGGCGACGCCATATACGATCCGCTCCGGCAACGAGCTTGAGGAAATCACTGGCACGACGGATTATGATTGGGCGTTCGCGTGGGGGTCGTCCATCGCCGGCTCCTCTGACGACAATGTCGTTGACGTGACCGAAGACGCAACCGACGAAACGCGCGCATCCGCGGTCGCCGCCGGCGCAAACGGCAGTGAAACTGCCATCGCGGCCGCGGTCATCACGACCGACAATCTCAACGATCCATCCACCGACGGCGATTTCGTCACGGGCGACGTGTCGCTTACCGCTCTGCTGTGCGAAAATCCATGGCCCGCGGTCGACGAGTATCCGTATAACGAATCGACGCTTAATTACACGTTCTATTATTGCCGCGACGCGGGCGCCGAAGGGACGTCCGACGACTTGCCGGACATGACCGCGGTCGAAGTTCCGCACCCGCTCTCGGGCATCTACAAAGAATTCCTCTACGAAGTCGAGGGAACGGGCGATGCGCTTGGCGTTCGCGTCGTTACGGACGAAGGGTATTTGCCGCCGGACTTGTGGTACGTGGAACAGGGCTTCACGGGATCGCCACAGGACGCGGAGGTGGACGGATACCAGGCGGTGCGCGACGGAAATACCTACTACGTGCTGACCGCCAACCAGACCGGAGCCATTTATCCGAACATCACGATCATCTCCTACAATGACGAGGCTTCCGCAGAGAGTCAGGACATTTTCGACCAGATCATCGGAAATTGGAGTTTCAACAGCAATACGGATGTTGTGACCGACTTCAACTTGTGCGCGGTCGGCGCCGGATACGCGGCCGACAGCGACGGGAACCTGATCTCCTGCGAATGGGACGCGAATTGCATCGAGACGTGCGTTGACAGCGTGTGTTCGGTCACGGGCGACACGTGCTCGACGGATGCGGATTGCCCGCTCGATGACAGCACGGGTGCCAGCTGTGACGCCCAGAAAGCGAAGTTGACGCGCGACACCAAGCGCCTTTCCGACATCATTCGCCTGCAGGCCTACATCGACGCGTACGGGGAGAGCAACGGTCATTGTTCCGTGACGACCGATCAGTCTTGCAGCACTGACGCCGACTGCACGGGCGGGGAAACGTGCGAGGCAAGCGTCCCCCAGCTCGAATCCGGTTCGTACCTGCGCGGAGCATCTTCGAGCGCGTGGCCGTCCTGGGCTTCCGGGCTCGGCAACGATTTGGGAACCGCGCTTCCGGAGGATCCGATCAACGCGTTCCTGAACTGTCCGGACGGTTACGACGGCGACTCCTGCTTCAATGGCACGCAAGGCGTCTTCCAGTGCCCGGAGGGTTCGCATGTCTACGGATACCGCTCCGTGGGCCTGGAGGGTTACAGGCTGTACACGCAGCTTGAATACGACCGCGCGCCGTGGGCATACGATGTGGACACGAGCTCCACGGACAACGTGACGATCTTTGCCGAATATCAGGACTATGCCGGTTCTGGTCCGATCCAGGACGGATTCGAAACGACGGCGGTTTTGTGCGACGGCGCGGTGCACGGCGACTCCGCGGTCTGCGGCGACGGATTGATCGGCACGGACGAAGACTGTGAGCTCGGCGATTATTTCACCCAAACCTGCACGGATGAAGACGGGACCCCGGGCGTCCAGAACTACGCATGTTCTCCGCAATGCCAAGATGATCCGTCCGCGGTCACGCCAAGCGAGTGCATTCCCTATTCTTGCGGCAACGGCGTGGTTGAAGCTGAGAACGGCGAAGAGTGCGACGACGGCGATCTGAACGGCACCTACGGCCACTGCAGCGAAGATTGTCTGCTCGCGGGAACGTTCTCTTGCGGCGACGGATACCTCGCGGGAAGCGAAGCGTGCGACTGCGGCAGCACCGCGGATTTCACCAGCATTATGGCCGACGGGGATTCCTGGGCGTCGATCAACGGCTGCGGCGCCGCGAACGGCCAGTACGCGACCGACATGGACGAGAGTTGCGCCTTCGACTGTTCGTTTCCGGGTCCGTCCTGCGGCGACGAAGAGATCAACGGCGACGAAGAGTGCGACGGCGATTATGAAGAGTGGGCCGGAGCGCTTTGCGCGGACAAGGAACCCTGTTCGCTCGACAGCGACTGCACGGACGGTTCTTCCTGCGGCGACGGCCGCGCGGCCTGCGGCACCGGCAACATTTGCGAGGATTATGCGGACGAAGGCGAAGCGTGCGACAGCAATTCGGATTGCGACAGCGGAAGCTGCGCATCGGACGGAACGTGTTCCGGCGCGTCGGACGTCGGAGATAAGTGCTCGTCGGACTCGGCGTGCGACAGCGGCAGCTGCTCGGATTTCACGTATGACCTCATCCGCTACCGCACCTGCCACGACCCGTCGGACGCCAACGCGTGTCAGTGGGCGAGTTGGTCGTATTGCGTCGCTGGTGGGCAGATCTGCGGCAACGGAATCGTGGAAGGCGATGAAGCCTGCGACGACGGCAATGACAGCAACAACGACGAATGCCTGAACACCTGCGAACTGAACGTGTGCGGCGACGATTACGTCTATACGGGCGTCGAATCCTGCGATGATGGCGATGAAAACGGCCAAACATGCGACGCGGATTACGGCGGTTCCTGCAGCAGCTGTTCCGTCACGTGCCAGTACACGATTTCAAGCGGTGAGTACTGCGGCGACGGCATTCGCAACGGCACGGAAGCGTGTGACGGAAGCGACGTGCCGTATCACTGCTTCAATTTCGCCGGCGGCGTGCGCGATGAAGGCGATGAATGCGATTCCTCGGAGGCCGGCACACAAGGGAGCTGCCCCACCGGCTATACGTGCCGTGAAGTGGGCGTGTGCAACGGCGGCGATTATAACGGAGAAGCATGCACACGCAATGAGGGCGCCAACGGGTCTTATTACCAGGGTCAGGACAAGGCGAGCTGCGGAATCGTTGGTTCCGGGCACACGTGCGTGAAGCCCGCTTGCGCCTCGGACTGCGGCTCATCGTGCCCAAGCGCCTTCGATACGTCCTCCGTTCTCGTGCAATCGGAAGAGGCCGGGGCATCCGTTTCGGACACGGTTGACCTGTATTCCTACCTTTCTGGCGAAACGCCCGACAACGGCGTCATCTACATCCCGGAATGCACGGTGGGCACGCAGCTTATCGCGGACGTGAGTCTGGAAAACGTCATCCCGCCGACCGTGGACATCGTGTTCGTGACCGACCTCTCCGGAAGCATGCAGAGCTGCGTGGACGGCACAGGAGGCTGCTCGGCAGATGCTGAAAATCGCCGCATTGATTACGTCGTATCGGCCACGGAAGACGCCATCGGCGAATTGCTCGATACCTATTCGGCCAGCAGCGGAACCATGCGCATCGGCTTGGTCTCATTCGGTTCGAGCATTGCCGACGATGACGATGATAACTCGACGGACGGTGCCCAAAAGGATGAGGATTTTACCACGGATCAGTCAGATCTCGTCGCGGCGGTTGAGGGATATCTAGCTCTGGGTAGTCAGAGTGGCACGCCGACTGGTGCCGGTTTGGAGCGAGCCGTCGAAATGTTTGAAGACGAGGAAGACGCGGGTACGGCATCAGAAGTTCAGATCATCGTCCTGCTTTCAGACGGGGAACCGACCTATGATTTTGATGACGTGAGTTGTTCCACGACAACCTGTGTGGAAGAGATCGCGGACTACGTCGAAGGGCTGGGAAACATCAAGGTGTTCTCTGCGGCCATTGCCAGCAGCGATGATCTCATCGGCTACATGGCGCACTTCTCCTCGGATACGTGTGGGAATACATACACGGACGTCGGCGACTGCGAGCCGAACGAGGAGGATCTCACTGAATACGCCTACCAGGCGCAGGACGAAGAGGGCATCGCGCAAATGTACGACTCCATCATCGACGCGATTCTCGGCCTCAAGGTTTCGTTCACGACCGAGGAGGACGGATCCACGGAGGTGACGATCGGCGCGGTGCGCGAAGGCAGCGGCGTTGTCATGCCGTTCCCGGACGGTTTCGACTGCACGGGAAGCTCGTTCACGATCCCGCTGCGCGTGAATTTCAACGGGACTGGAACGGCGACGCTCGGTAATTTCGAACTCACGAATTGTCCGGCGCAATAATATGGCATTGTTCGAAATCCGACCGGAAACCGGAGAACGCAAGGCGACTGCTGCGTTTTGGGCCCTGCTTGCCGGCTCTGTCATCGGGCTGATCGCGATCGTCGTTGCCGTCGTGCTTCTGGCGCGCTGGTGGCAGCAGTCTCAGCAGCTGAATGTGCAATCCGAGCGCGAGCAGGGGCAGGTTGAGGATCTGGTCGCGACGTGCTCCCGTGCCGCGAATCCGCAGGCTTGCGAAGAACAGCGCGTGAATGACGCGGCGCTCCGGCTCGGAGCCGAGGCATGCAAGGCGCTGGAGGGCGACGCGTACGACGGGTGCGTGTGGAACGTGGCGAGAGAACAGCGGAATCCGGAGGTTTGCCAAGGCATCAAGGACGGCGTTTCTCAAACGGCGTGTTCGGACGAGTTGTACAGGCGCATCGCGCTTTCCAACACGGATTCCAAAAGCTGCGACAAGATTTCGGACGAGCAGGATAAATCGGCTTGCAACGAGACTGTGCTTGCGAGCATCGCGGTTCAAGGAACGTGCGCGGAGCATGGCGTGGATGAAAGCGTGTGCGATCAGCAGGATCTGTTCAGCCAAATCGTCGCAAGCCGCAACCCGGCGCGGTGCGCGGAGCTCGCGGACGAAGCGCGGCGTCTCGACTGCACGGACACGATCGGGCCAGGAGATGTCGATCTTGACGGCCTCAACGCGACCGAAGAAGCCATTCTTGGAACGAGCGATTTGAGCGCGGACACGGACGACGATGGTTTGAACGATTACGATGAAGTGAAAACGTACGGCACGGATCCGCTCAATCCGGACACGGACGGCGACGGCTACACGGACGGCCAGGAAGTGAACGGCGGTTACGACCCGCTCGCCCCTCCAGGCGCTGAATAGGCTATAATGATTCAAATATGTTCGAAAACGTAAAACCACCAGAAGACATGTTCGCGGGCCTCGAAGAAGGCACGCCTTCGCCGTCCGCTCCGACGGCGCCGCCGACTCCCGCGCCAGCCGCGCCGAGTTCGTCCGCACCAAGCGCAGCCCCGCGCCCGATGACGACTCAGATCCAGCCGCCCACCCCTCCGACGCCGCCGGCGATGGAATCGGCACCAGCCGGAGGCGGGATTCCCTGGAAGCCGATCGTTTTGGTCGTCGCGATTCTCGTCGTTGTTGCCGCGGCCGGGGGCATTTCGTTTTACATTTTGTCCTCGCGCACACCCGCAACGCCCGGAACGCCGGACGTGTCGCAGGCGGTTTCCGAGGAACAGGAAGAAGAGGAAGAGCCGATGGAAGAGGAGGAACCCGACGTCACGCCGCCTGAAACGCATCCGCCGGTCGTGGAAACCCCGATCGACACGGACAAAGACGGTTTGAGCGATGCGGAAGAAGAGATGTATGGAACCAGCCCAACCAATCCGGACACGGATGGCGACGGATTGTTCGACCGCGAGGAGGTCGAAGTCTATAAGACGAATCCCCTGAATCCGGACACGGACGGAGACGGCTATTTGGACGGCGACGAGGTGAAGAACGGATACAATCCGAACGGTCCGGGCAAATTGCTCGAAGTCCCGCAGAACTAACGACGAACATGGCCGACTCCCAGCCACAACAGAAGATCGAAACGCCACCTGACGTTGTCAAAGCCCCGTCCAAGGATCCTTTGATTTTCACGATGCCTGAAGAGTACCGCGGCGGAGGAACCGGGAAAAAGATGGCGGAGCCCGTCAAAGAGACGCCCAAACCCGCGCCGGTGATCACGAAGCCCGCGGCACCCCCCGTGGCGCCCAAACCCGCGGCCATGGTTCAGCCGAAAAAGAAAAAAGGCCCGGCAAAGGCGCTGATTCTTTTTGGCATCCTGTTCCTGCTCCTGCTTGGCGGGGGAGGGTTCGCGCTCGTGTATTTCAACAAGCCTGCTCCGGTTGAGGAACCTGTGAAGCCGCCGACCAAGCCGGTCACGCAGCCCGAAGAAGAAAATCCTCCGGAAGTCCAAGAGCCTCCGGAAGAAGAAAATCCGCCGACGAACGAACCGTTCCCGCAAGCTTCGGCGTCCGGCAAAGATACGGACAGCGACGGCTTGACGGACGTTGAGGAGACCGTCGTGTATTCGACGAACCCGCGCCTGCCGGATACGGATGGCGACGGATTCCTCGACGGCAACGAAGTGTTCCACAGATACAACCCCAACGGCACGGCGCCCGGAACATTGCTCGGCTCCGGCCTCGTAAAGGAATACGCGGACGGCATTTATGACATGCTGTATCCTTCGGTCTGGAATGCCCAAGCCGATGAGCAAGATGACAGCTCCGTGGTGTTCACGACCACGACCGGCGAGACGGTCAGCGTCAGCGTGGAGGACAAATCCAGCGCTTCGCAGACGCTCGAAGAATGGTACGCGGCGCAAAACGCCGACGGTGCCTACGTCGCGACGACGACGAAAAACGGATACAAAGCGCTGACCACGCAGGACAAGCTGACGGTGTACATCGATGCCGGCGAGCAGGTGCTGGTTCTTAGCTACAACACGGGGATCAAGGCGACCATCGAGTATTTGCAGACGTTCCAGATGATGGTCAACTCCGTGGTATTTAGGTAGGTGTGCTCAGCGCAGAGATAAACCAGTCGACGCTCCGCGGCGGTCAGCGTCTGTCGTCCCGGGATATCAGCCGGGTGCTGCGCGAAATCGCGGACGTCCTTCGCCTCAAAAGGTCGTTGATGATCTCGATTGCGTTCGTGAACGAACGAACGATGCGCCGCTTGAACCGCGAGTACCGCGGGAAGGACCGCGTCACGGACGTGCTGTCGTTCACGCTCCTTGATCCGCGTTCAGCTGTAGCCGGCCAGCCGGTCGGGGAACTGCTCCTGTGCTACCCGCAGGCGCGGCGACAAGCAGCAGAGCTGGATCACTCCGTCCGCGACGAGCTGCTGTTCCTCATTGTCCACGGCGTCCTGCACCTGTTCGGCTATGATCATGAAAAGCCGGCCGAGGCGAAGCGCATGTTTCTCCTGCAGACTCGCGCGCTCAAGCGTTTGAAGATTGATCCGCGCATCTAGCCTATGATCAGCGTACAACAACTGGCCCGCAGTTTCCGGCACGCCTCGCGCGGCATCAAAATCGCGTTTCAGAGCGAGCAAAGTTTTCGCATCCAGGTGTTCATCGCGTTCACGGCACTCGTTCTCGCTGCGGCGTTGCGTGTTACTTCTCTGGAGTTGATCCTGATCATTTTGCTGATTTCGTTCGTGCTTGTCCTTGAGCTCGTCAACAGTGTCTTGGAGCGTATTGTCGACGCGTTTAAGCCTCGGATGCATCCCGTTGTGGGGGAAATCAAAGACATCATGGCAGGCGCCGTTCTGGTCGCATCCGTCGTTTCGGGCGCCGTCGGGCTCATCATCTTGGTGCCGCACGTTTTGTTGCTGACAGGCGTCAGGTAGGGTATCCTTTTGCGAAGTATGGCTGAGGAAATATACACGGGTTTGGACATCGGCTCTTCGGCAATACGCATTGCCGTTGGAAAGCCCGTGCCCGCTCCGGACGGCAAGGACCAGATCCATATCATCGGCGCGGTGGAGGTCCCGTCATCCGGCATCACCAAAGGAACGATCACCGGTCTTGAGGACGCGGTGTCTTCCGTTTCCAAGGCGCTTGAGCAGGCAGAACGCATCACGGGACTTCCGATCAATGCCGCGTGGGTCGGCATCACCGGCAGCCATATCATTCCGCAGGAAAGCCGCGGCGTCATCGGTGTCGCCCGCACGGACGGAGAAATCAAAGAAGAGGACGTTGAGCGGGCCATCGAAGCGGCTCGCACGGTCGCGACTCCCACGAACTACGAGATCATTCATGTCATTCCAAAGAGCTTTATCGTGGACGGTCAGCGCGGGATCAAGGATCCCGTCGGCATGAACGGCATCCGCCTCGAGGTCGACGCGCTCATTATTCAAGGCCTGTCTTCACAGATCAAAAACCTTACCAAATGCGTATATCGGACGGGCTTGGACATCGAGGATATCGTCTATTCGGTCCTCGCGACGGCAGAGGCGGCTGTAACCGAGCGCCAGAAAGAATTAGGGGTCTGCGTCGTGAATATCGGCGCTTCCACCACCAGCTTGGTGGTGTTTGAGGAGGGCGACATCCTGCATACGGCCGTGCTGCCGATCGGTGGCATCCACGTGACGTCGGACATTGCGATCGGCTTGCGAACTTCCATCGAGGTCGCCGAGCAGGTGAAGTTGCGCTACGCGACCTGCGTTCCGGACGAGGTCAACAAGAAGGACGAAATCCATCTCATGGAGCTGGGCGCGCCCGATGATGAAATCGTAACGCGTCGATTTGTCGCGGAAATCACGCAGGCGCGCATGGAGGAGATTTTCGAGCACGTTGAGCGCGAATTGCAGAAGGTGGATCGCGCGGGAATGTTGCCGGCGGGCGTGGTTCTCACTGGCGGCGGCGCCAAACTGGCCGGCATCATCGAGACGGCAAAGGCTTCGTTGCGCCTGCCCGTTGCGCTGGGCACGGCCATGGGCGTCACGTCCGTCATTGATCGCACGAATGATCCGGCCATGAGCACCGCGATCGGACTGGTGATGTGGGGAAGGCGCGTGCGCAGCGGCGGGGAGAGCGGAGGCTTCGGAAACATGCTAGGAAAATTCAAGGGGCTGGATGCGTTGACCGGAGGCATCAAGAAAATTTTCAAGGCCATCAAGCCTTAAGCAAATTATAAGACTCAGTCATCGATCAAGACTGAGTCTTATAATTTGACAGGCTTTTTCATGAGCACTAAAGTACATTCGCTCTGCACAACATGTGCACAAATCGACGACAAAATTTGTTCAATACGAGGAGGCTTGAACACCTAAAGTATGGCTGAAGTGAAGCCGGACATCGAAACATTTGCGAAGATCAAAGTCGTTGGCATTGGTGGCGGTGGCGGGGCTGCCGTGAACCGGATGATTAGTGACAATATCAAGGGCGTTGATTTCATTGTCGTAAACACGGATGTCCAGGCACTCAACCAAAACCTGGCCGCTGGTAAGATTGCAATCGGAAAGACGATCACGCGTGGCCTTGGAGCTGGCATGAACCCGGAAGTGGGACGCCGCGCGGCGGAGGAGAACCAAAATGAAATTCGCAACGCCGTGAACGCGGCGGACATGGTATTTTTGACCTGCGGGCTGGGCGGCGGCACGGGGACGGGCGCGATTCCGGAAGTGGCGAAGATTGCCAAGGACATCGGAGCGCTTACCGTCGCCGTCGTCACCAAGCCGTTTTCTTTCGAAGGCGCACAGCGTCGCCGCATTGCGGAGGATGGATTTGAAAAATTGCTGCAGCACGTGGACGCCATCATCACGATCCCGAACGATCGCGTGCTTCAGATCATCGACAAGAAAACGTCGCTGCTGGACGCGTTCGCGGTCGTGGATGACGTGCTGCGCCAGGGCGTGCAGGGGATCGCGGAACTCATCACGGTACCGGGCCTCATCAACGTCGACTACGCGGACGTGAAGGCGATCATGGAAAATTCCGGCTCCGCGCTCATGGGCATCGGCCGATCGACCGGCGAAAACCGCGCGGTCGAGGCCGCCAAACAGGCCATAGCCTCGCCGCTTCTCGAGCTTTCGATCGACGGCGCGCGCGGCATTCTGTTTACGATCACGGGTGGTAGTGGCATGACCATGCATGAGGTTGCGGAAGCGGCCAAAGTCATCACCGGTTCCGCCGACGAAGACGCCAAGGTGATCTTCGGCGCCAACATTGACGACGCGCTCGGCGAAGAAATCCGCATTACGGTCGTCGCGACAGGCTTCGACAGTCGCGAGCGCCGCAAAACCGCACCGGACGCCGTAGAAGTGCAGGCTCAGGGGACCTGGACGCCGTCCTCGTACCTGCGCGTGCGCGAGGAAGAACCGCGTATGATGAAGCCTAAGGTCGGCTACGCGCCGGCCCCATCTCCTCGCAACGCGGCCGAGGAAATGTTCGCAACCCCACGCATAGAAGCCAAGCCGATGCCCAAACCCATGCCGAAACCTGTCGCTCCGGTCCCGCCTCCGGCACCTGCCCCCGCGCCGGCACCGAAGTCCGCGGAAGACGAAATTGAAATCCCCGCGTTTATTCGGAAGAAAATGATGTAGTTTGGGAGACCTCCGCAAAACTGCGTCTGTTCGTTTCACGGGCACCCGTCCACCTCCTCAACGTACGTTTCAGTACGTTTCGGAGGCTGGACAGCCCGTTCAACGAACATCCATCAGTTTTTCAGAGGTCTCTGGTATAATGCAATGGTTGAGCTTGGCTCAGCCACTTTTTCTATGCGCTGTCCGGTCTGCAATTACGCTGATACGAAAGTCGTCGATTCGCGCCTCTCGGCCGACGGTGCTTCCATCCGCCGCCGCCGCGAATGCGAGAAGTGCGGGTTCCGGTTTTCGACGCTTGAGGAAGTCGAACTGCTCGATCTCACGGTCGTGAAGCGGGACGGACGGCGCGTGAACTATTCGCGCGAAAAAATGGTGCGCGGCTTGGAGAAGGCGCTTGAGAAACGTCCGCACACGGAAGCGGAATTCCAGCAGCTCGTCCATCGCATTGAACGCGACATCCAAAAGAAGAAACGCGGAGAAATCACGAGCAGCGACATCGGCGAGATCGTCATGAACCGCCTCAGGTCCTTCGACAAGGTCGCCTACATCCGGTTCGCGTCCGTCTACCGGTCGTTCGAAGACGTCGAGACGTTCGAGGACGAATTGAAAAAATTGCTCGGCGCGCCCCAGAAGACTCGCAAGAAATCGAAAAAGCGCTAGCTATGGAAGGGCTCTCCAAAACGCACCAAACCATCATCGTGGTGGCGCTTGCCGTGTCGGCCGTGATCGGGGCCGTGACCGGAGTGTTATCATCGTCACTCGTGTCCGGCGCCCTGCAGAGCACGCAGTTTTTGTCCCCGGTCCTGAACGAGCAGCTCGCGCCCGCTGAAGTCGACCGCAAGATCGCGGATCTCGTGCAGGAGGAGAGCGCAACAATCGCGGTCGTGCAACGCGTGACCCCCGCTGTCGTGAGCGTCGTCATTAAGGTTCGCCGCGGCGACCTCATTTCGGAAGCAGACGAGTTCAGCGAACTGTATTTTGACCCGTACTATTATCCGAGCGAGCCCCTGACGCAGGAAGAGGCAGACGAATTGGTGGAGGTCGGCGGCGGGACTGGATTTTTTGTGAGCTCTGACGGCTACATCGTTACGAACAAACATGTCGTGAATGACCCGACTGCCGTCTATAGCGTGGTCACGAACGACGGCGTCGAGTTGCCCGCGGTCATTGCGGCGCAGGATCCGTTCCTCGATTTGGCGATCCTCGATGTGGAAGGAGACAGCTATCCCACGGCGGTGCTCGGCAACTCCGACGACATCCAGATCGGTCAGACTGTGATCGCGATCGGCAACACGCTATCCGAATTCCGCAACACGGTCACCAAGGGCGTGATTTCCGGGATCAACCGCCGCGTGATCGCGGGCGACGAAACCGGCGAAGAGGTGCTGGAGCGAGCGATCCAGACCGACGCAGCGATCAATCCGGGCAACTCCGGCGGTCCGCTGATCAACCTGCTCGGCGAGGTGGTCGCCGTGAACACGGCCGTGAGCTTCGAGGGTCAGTCGCTCGGATTCGCGATCCCCATCAACGACATCAAAAAGGCCGTGCGCGACGTGCAAGAGTTTGGCCGTATCGTCAGGCCGTGGCTCGGCGTGCGCTACCAGATGATCACGGACGACCTGGTCGCGGAATTCAACCTGCCGGTCGGTGACGGCGCGCTGCTCATTGCCGGCGAAGGTCCGAAGGAGCCTGCAGTCGTTGCGGACAGTCCTGCCGATGCCGCTGGCCTGTTGGAAGGCGACGCCATCGTTTCCGTCAACGGTCAGGACCTCACGCTCGATGATCCGCTGGGACCCGTCATGGCGCAGTATTATCCCGGCGATTCCGTGGAACTCGAGATCATTCGCGGCGAGGAGATGTTCCGTACCACGGTCACGCTCGGCGAAGCGCAACGCTAATATGAAACGCACGAAAATCATCTGCACGATCGGCCCGGCGAGCGACAAGCCCGCGATTCTTTCCGCGATGATCCGCTCAGGCATGAATATTGCCCGGCAGAATTTTTCCCATGGGACGCATCAAAGCCACGCGAAGATGACCAAGCTCATCCGCGCCGCGGCGAAGAAGGCCGGCGAACCGGTCGCGATCCTGGGTGACTTGCAAGGCCCCAAAATTCGCATGGGTAATCTGCCCGACGCTGGCGTGGTTCTCAAAAGCAATGCGACGGTAACGCTCCCGGTGACGTATCGCGATTTGTATAAAGACGTGAAAAAGGGCGACCGAATTCTGATTGATGACGGTCTCATTGAGGCTCGCTACGTGAGCGGCAGTCCAGGGGAAGTGAGCATCAAGATCGTGAACGGCGGGACGGTGACATCGCACAAGGGGATGAATTTTCCGGACTCGACCCTGCGGATTTCCTCGCTGACAAAAAAGGACCGCGAGGATGTGGTGTTCGGCGTGCGACAAGGCGTGGATTGGATCGCGCTTTCGTTCGTCACGTCGCCGGACGACGTTCGTTTATTGCGCAGGCTTATCAAGAATGCCGGGAAA
>Ga0233424_10001706_pt1 | contig 17960 bp, 14 predicted proteins | sample Watercolumn_Towu_FD_181011 | JGI IMG/M metagenome (GOLD analysis project Ga0233424, IMG submission 181011) | Freshwater microbial communities from Lake Towuti, South Sulawesi, Indonesia - Watercolumn_Towuti2014_125_MG | ecosystem: Environmental > Aquatic > Freshwater > Lake | place: Indonesia...
GCCATTGCTCGACGGTCATGCGGCGGCGGTTCATGTGCGAGAGGAGAGTGTTCTCCGCGTCGGCTGCGACTTTCCTTGCCTCCACCGTCGAGCCTTGCCGATACGTCGCCGAGGTGACCATCTCGCGCACGAGCGACTTCACGGACCAGCCGCCGTCCATGAACCGCGCCGCGAGGTCGTCGAGCAATTCGGGATGCGTTGGTCGGTCGCCGCTGTGGCCGAAGTTGCTCGGCGTGGCGACGAGCGGCTTGCCGAACATCGCGCCCCACACGCGGTTCACAAGGACGCGCGACGTGAGCGGGTTTGCGCGCGAGGCGAGCGCCTCGGCGAGTTCGCGCCTGCCGCTGCCGTCGGCGAACGGCACGGGCGCTTCCTTCGACAGCACTTGCAGGAACGAGCGCGTTGCGACGTCGCCTTTGCGCTCGGGATTGCCGCGAAGAAAAATGTTCAAATCCTGCGCCTTCGCGTCGTCCTCGACGATGTGTTGCGTGGCGGGGCCCATCTTCGAGGCGTCGCCGGGCTTCTCGCTGTTGTCCTCCTTTTCCGACGGGCCCGCCGGGTTGCGGTTCAGCATGCGCGTGCTCGCGAACACGCCGGCCAGCGCGTAGTAGTCGCGCTGGGTGATGGGCTCGAACTTGTGGTCGTGGCACCGCGCGCACGCGACCGTGAGGCCGAGGAACGTCCGCGTCACCGTGTCCACGCGGTCCTCCCACTCGTCGGCCATCACCTCGATGCGGCCGCGGTTGTAATACTTCGGCCCGAGCCCGAGGAAGCCGAGCGCGAGCACGTCGTCGGGCGATGCGCCGGAGATTTTGTCCGCGGCGACTTGCAGGCGCACGAACTGGTCGTAAGGCAGGTCGCGGTTGAAGGCGGCGATGACCCAGTCGCGATACTTGTAGGCGTTCGGGTAAAAAAACTTCGTGTCCGCGCCGACCTGATGCGCCTGGTCCTCGGCGTAGCGGGCGAGCGGGAGCCACAAACTCGCGAGTCGTTCACCGAATCGTGGCGACGTGAGCAATCTGTCCACGACGTGCTCGAAGGCCTGCGGCGATGTCTCGGTGAGAAAGCTATCCACCTCGGCTGGCGTCGGCGGAAGCCCTGTCAGGTCGAGCGTCACGCGGCGTATGAGCGTTCTGCGGTCCGCCTCGGCTGCGGGCGCGAGCTTCTTCTGCTCGATCTTCGCGAGGATGAAGTAATCCAGCGGCTGCCGCGGCCACGACTTGTTCTTCACGGAGGGACGGGACTGCGGCTTCGGTGGTTGAAACGACCAAAACTGCCTTTCTTTGGGCCAGTCCATCTGCACAACGGATTGCGCTGGCGGCTCGGCGAGCACTTCCAATGAGGCAATCAGCAGCGCCAGCAGGGAGAAGCCTGCTATGCGCGGCGTAACGCAGCGGGAAAGGAATCGCATAGTGCCTTCGCGTCGGTCCGGGCGATGTTGGAACGCTAGCACCTCGACCCAACGCGGCAAGGGGAATGACGGGGGCGACTGCGGTGCATTCACGCGGCGACACTTGGGGCACGGATGATTGGGATGGCAATCACGGCCGCGCTCCGTATCATTACGTTTCGTCGGCGACTGACCAATCATGCCCTCGCTCGCGATCACCGTGGACGGCTTGAAGCTGCCCAACCCGTTCATCATCGGCTCGGGACCGCCGGGCACGAACCTCAACGTCATCACCAAGGCCTTCCAGGAAGGCTGGGGCGCGGTGATTGCCAAGACGATCAGCCTCGACGCCACGAAGGTCACCAATGTCACGCCGCGTTACGCGAAGCTGCTTGCTGCCAGCGGCGAAGTGATCGGCTGGGAGAACATCGAGCTCATCAGCGACCGGCCGTTCGCGCACTGGCTCGAGGAGTTCAAGAAATGCAAGGACCAGTTCCCCGACCGCGTGCTCATCGCGAGCATCATGGAGGAGTATCGCCGCGACGCGTGGATCGAGATCGTCGAGCGCTGCCAAAGGGCGGGCGTGGACGCGTTCGAGTTGAACTTCTCGTGCCCGCACGGTTTGCCCGAACGCAAGATGGGCGCGGCGATGGGCGAGAACCCGGAGATTCTCGAGGAAGTTTGCGGCTGGGTCATGAAAGCAGCCAAGCGGCCGGTGTGGGCGAAGATGACGCCGAACGTCACGCACATCGAGGACCCGAGCCGCGCTGCGCTGCGCGCCGGCGCGAGCGGCATCAGCGCCATCAACACCATCCGCAGCGTGATGAGCGTGAACCTCGACACGTTGCGCCCGGAGCCAAGCGTCGAGGGGCACACCACGCCGGGCGGTTATTCCTCGAAGGCCGTCCGCCCCATCGCGCAGCGCATGGTCATGGAAATCGCGCAGATGATCCGGAGGGAATTCCCCGACCGCTCGCTGTCCGGCCTCGGTGGCATCGAGTGCGGGAACGACGCCGCGCAGTTCATCCTGCTCGGTGCCGACACCGTGCAGGTCTGCACCGGCGTGATGAAACACGGCTACGAGTGCGTGAAGCCGATGTGCGACGAGTTGGTCGCGTTCATGGAGCGCCACAAGTTCGCAGCGCTCTCGGACTTCCGCGGCAAGAGCCTTCCTTACTTCACCACGCACGCCGACCTCGTGAAGCGGCAGGCGGAGCGCAAGGCCGCGCAGAAAGCCGCCGCGGTCGGGCGCAAGGTCGTGAAGAGCGACGTGGAATGGAGCGGCAGCGAGTTCGTCAAACAGTCGGACGCGCTGTCGAGAGGTTGATTCCCATGACCGATTGCCCAGTCTTCATCGGGGGCGAGTGGCGCACTCTTCGTGGCGCGACAACTCCCGTCTTCAATCCCTCCACCGGCGAGGTCATCGCCGAGTGTCCCGCAGGCGGCGCGCCGCTTGTGGATGACGCGGTGCAGGCTGCGGCCGCGGCTTTTCCCGCGTGGCGTGACACGCCGGCCGTCGAGCGCGCGCGTGTGTTCTTTCGCTATCGCCAGCTCATCGAGCAGAATTTCGACCGCATCTGCGCGGGCATTTCGCGCGAACACGGCAAGACTCTCGCCGAAGCGCGCGGCAGCCTCTTCCGCGGCATCGAGAACATCGAGTATGCGTGCGGCATCCCGTCGCTGCTCATGGGCGACACGCTCGCGGACATCGCCCGCGGCGTGGACTGCGAGACGCACCTGCAACCGCTCGGCGTCGTCGCGGGCATCACGCCGTTCAACTTCCCCGCGATGGTGCCGATGTGGATGTTCCCGCTCGCGCTCGCGTGCGGAAACACCTTCGTGCTCAAGCCGAGCGAAAAAGTTCCGCTCTCCGCCGTGCTCATCACCGAACTGCTCGAACAGGCCGGCCTGCCCAAGGGCGTGATGAACATCGTCCACGGCGGACGCGAGTGCGTGGACGCGTTGCTAACGCATCCGACCGTGAAGGCCGTGTCGTTCGTCGGCTCGACACCCATCGCGCGCTACATCTACGAGACCGGCACGAAGCACGGGAAGCGCGTGCAGTCGAATGGCGGCGCGAAAAATTACATCGTGGTGATGCCCGACGCGGACATCTCGAAGACCGTTGAAGCGCTTTCGACTGCGGCGTTCGGCTGCGCGGGCGAGCGATGCATGGCGGGTTCCACAGCCATCACGGTGGGCAAGGCCGCCGACAAGTTGTTGCCCGAACTCGTCGCCGCGGCGAAGTCCATCAAGGTCGGCCGCACCGACCGCGCAACGCCGCAGCCGGACATGGGCCCCGTCATTACCGCGCAGCACCGTGAGCGCGTCATGAGCCTCGTCAACAGCGGCGAGCAGGAAGGCGCGAAGGTCACCTGCGACGGACGCGGCGTGAAAGTCGCCGACGCACCGAACGGCTTCTTCCTCGGCGCGACCATCGTGGACGAGGTGCAGAACCACATGACCATCGCCCGCGAGGAAGTCTTCGGCCCCGTGCTCAATGTCATGCGAATGGACGACCTTGACCGTGCGATTGAGCAAGCGAACAAATCGGCCTTCGGCAACGGCACGGCGATCTTCACGAACTCCGGCAAGGCCGCGCGCGAGTTCAAGCACCGCGTCAACGTCGGCATGGTCGGCATCAACGTCGGCGTGCCGGCGACGATGGCGATGTTCCCGTTCACCGGTTGGAACGAGTCGTTCTTCGGCGACCTGCACATCCAAGGCCACGAGGCCGCGCAGTTCTACACACAGCAGAAAGTCGTCAGCACGCGCTGGTTCGGCGAGGGCGTGGGCGACGTGTGGAAAAAATGAATTGAACCCGCGAATCACGCGAAACAGCGCTGATGGAGTTTTCTTGTTCGCGTCCTTTCGCGTATTTGGCGGGCAACCATCATGAGCCTGCTCATCAAAAACGGCGAAATCGTCACGGCCGACTCGCGCTACGTCGCGGACATCTGGTGCGAGGGCGAGACCATCACCCGCATTGACCGCGGCCTCGCGCCGCCGCCCGGCGCGACAATCGTGGACGCTGCGGGCAAGTTCGTCTTCCCCGGTTTCATTGACCCGCACGTTCACATTTACCTGCCGTTCATGGGCACGTTCTCCAAGGACACCTACGAGACCGGCAGCCGCGCCGCGCTTGTCGGCGGCACGACGACGCTCATCGAGATGTGCTGCCCGTCGCGCAAGGACGATGCGATCGAGAGCTTCGAGCTGTGGATGTCGCAGGCCGTCGGCAAGTCCGCGTGCGACTTCACGTTTCACATGGGCGTGACGAAGTTCGGCGACGGCACGGAGTCGCAGCTTCGTGAAATCGTCAGGCGCGGCATCAGCTCCTTCAAAGTATTCCTCGCCTACAAGGGCGCGTTCGGCGTGGACGACACGGAGCTTTATCGCACGCTCAAGCTGGCCAAGGGACTCGGCGTCATCGTCACCGCGCATTGCGAGAACGAGACCCTCGTGGCCGAACGCTCGAAAGAACTGCTTGCCGCCGGCAAGACCGATCCCGGGCAGCATCACGCAAGCCGCCCGCCGCGCGTCGAGGCCGAAGGCGTGCATCACTTGATGACCTTCGCCGAGTTCACGGGTGCGGCGACTTACATCGTTCACACGAGCTGCGGCGAAGCGCTTGACGAGGCGCTCGCCGCGCGCCAACGCGGCGTGCGAGTTGCCGTCGAGACGCTCATTCAGTATCTCGTGCTCGACAAGACCCACGCCGAGTTGCCCGGTTTCGAGGGCGCGAAGTTCGTCATGTCCCCGCCGCTGCGCGACAAGCGCAACCAGCAGATTCTCTGGAACGCGCTGCGCGACGGTCTCGTGCAGACCGTCGCCACCGACCACGCGCCATTCGACTTCACGACGCAGAAGCCGATGGGCAAGGACGACTTCACGAAAATCCCCAATGGCATTCCGTCGCTCGAAGAGCGCATCAACCTGCTCTACACGCACGGAGTGCGAACCGGCCGGCTCGACCTCCACACGTTCGTGAACGTCGCCAGCACGCAAGTTGCGAAGCTCTTCGGCCTCTTCCCGCGCAAAGGCGCGATCCAACCCGGGGCCGACGCAGATCTTGTCGTGTTCGACCCGGACCATCGCGGCATCATCTCCGCGAAGACGCAGCAGATGAACGTGGACTACAGCGCCTTCGAAGGCTGGCCGATCGAAGGCCGCCCGAGCGTCGTCACCGTGCGCGGAGAAGTCGCGGTTCGCGACGGGAGATTCGTCGGCACGCACGGCCGCGGGCAGTTCCTAAAGCGCGAGCCGTCGCACTTCTAGCCTTTCGGAATGACCACTCACCGCGTCCGGGTTCATCCGTCGAAGTCCGCGCTCTTGAAGGAGGAGCAACTTGCGTGGAAACTCGCCGCCGTCGCCACGGATCGGCCGCCAGTTCTTCCCGAAGTCACGGAGATGATTGTCAACCGTGTGATCGACAACGCCGCGGTCGCCATCGCCGCCATCAATCGCACGCCCGTCGCCAATGCCCGCACGCAGGCGCTCGCGCATCCGCGCGGCGGTAGTGGCACGGGCGAGACGCCCGTGCCACTACGAAGCGGGGCAACGCTGTTCGGCGTGCCGTCTGAGCAGCGCTTCGATTGCGAGTTGGAAAGCCTGCGCCCCCGCGCACGCCGGAAAGCTCGCCATCGAAGCTGTGGACCGCGCGATGCGTGGCGAGAAAAGTCCGTCGCCGATTTACGAGGGCGAGGACAGTGTCATCGCGTGGATGCTTGGAGGGCGTGACGCGGTTTACGAAGTGCCGCTTCCCGAGCCCGGCGAACCTTGTCGCGCGATTCTGGATTCCTACACCAAGGAACTCTCCGCCGAGTATCAGGCGCGGGCGTGGATTGATCTCGCGTTCAAGCTGCGAAGGCAGATTCCCGACCTGAGCGCTGTTCGCGCGGTGACAATCCACACGAGCCATCACACGCACGCCGTCATTGGCACCGGCTCGAACGACCCGCAAAAGCCCGACCCGCGCGAGCCGCGAGACTCTCGACCACAGTCTCATGTTCATCTTCGCCGCCGCGCTGAACACCGGGTTCTGGTTTCATGTCCGTAGCTACGCGCCCGAAGTTGTGGAGCATCGGGAAGTCGTGGCGCTCTGGCAGAAGAATCGCACCGTGGAAGACCCCGAATGGACGCGCCGCTATCACGCCACCGACCCGCGGGAGAGGGCATTCGGCGGACGCGTCGAGTTCGAGTTCGCCGACGGCGGCAAGCTAGTGGATGAGATCGCGGTGGCCGATGCGCACCCGTTCTGTCGCCCTGACTGCATCCGCAAATTCCGAACGCTCACGGAAGACGTGATCGAGCGCGACGAAGGCGAGCGATTCCTCACGAGCGCGCAGCGTCTTCCAGACCTCGCCGCCGCCGAGCGTGGCGACATCCACATCGTGCTGCCCCCCGGACGGCTGTCTTGCGCGGTTCGCGACAAGCGTGGCGTCTTTTGAACGTGCGCTTCTCGACGTCACCGGCTTCGGCCAAGCGCTCCGCGCTGCGCGCCGCGCTCAAGTCCGGTCGGCTGTTGCGGGTTCCCGGCGCGTTCTCGCCGCTGGTCGCGAAGGTTGTCGAGCGGCACGGGTTCGAGGGCGTCTATGTTCCGGGCGCTGTGCTGTCCGCGAACCTCGCGCTATGCCCACACGCAACGTGACCAGGCTGTGGGACAGGCTCTCGGCCTTCCGGCGACGATGGCGCTTTACTCGTTCACCGGCGTCGCAGTCACATCGGCGACGACGATCATCTACGGCACCACCATCTGGGATCCGGTGGATGTGCTGACGCGGTTCAAGGACCCGTTCGTGCTCATCATCGCGATGATCGCGCTGTGCATCGCGGCGAATGCGGTCTCGCCCGCGAATGACTTCGCGCATCTCGCGCCGCGGAAGATGTCCTTCCGCACCGGCGGGCTGATCACGGGCATCATCGGCATCGTGATGCTGCCATGGAAGCTGGTCGCGGACCCGAGCGGCTACATCTTCACATGGCTCATCGGTTACAGCGCGCTGGTTGGTCCCATCGGCGGCATCATGATTGGGGACTACTTCGTCGTGCGCCGTCGACAGCTTGATGTCGGCGGGCTCTACAAACCCGACGGCGAGTATCGCTTCACCAACGGCTTCAGCGTGGTCGCCCTCGTCGCGCTTGCCGCGGGCGTGTTGCCGAGCCTGCCGGGCTTCCTCGCGACCGTGAAGCTCGTGAGCGCCGCGAGCCGGCCGGCGTCCTTCGTCAGCCTTGACAGCTACGCGTGGTTCGTGGGCTTCGCGGTTGCGTTCGCGGTTTACCTTGGCTTGCGGCGGATTCCGCGGCTTGCACGCGCGCAGGTGCGGGCGTAGCCTCCGGCCATGATCATCATCCGATTTCCTGACGACGAATCTAGGCGTCGCGCCTTGGGCAGGCTTCCTCGGATCTTTCCTGGAACGAGCTGGGCAACAGGCGAGGTGATGGTTCCCGAGGAAGCGCTCGGCGTGCTGGCGAAGGAAGGCGTGCTCTTCACGGTCGAGGGTCCGGCAACCTATGAGCAAGTCGCGTCGCTACGAAATCCTGTTGCCGTTGAAGTTCAATGACGGCCAGCCCGTGCCCGATGCGCTCATCAGCCAGACGCTGCTCGAACTCGAACAGCGGTTTGGGGCGATCTCATGGGGGACGCAGATCATTCGCGGCCGTTGGCGTGAGGGCGGCGTCCCATACGAGAACGAGTTGTTTCGTGTATTTGTGGACGTCGAGGGCGTTCCGAACCACCGCGAGTTGTTCCGTGGCTACACAGAGCAACTGAAAGTCCGCTTCCGCCAACTCGAAATCTACACAGTGACGTATCGCCTGGATGCGATCTGAACGCATCATTATGTGCCTTCTTCCGCGACACGAATGAATCCGACTCCCCTTCCCCCGTGCGACCACCAGCCGCAGCCTTACACCGGTCCTTCCGCCGACGAAGTGGCTGCGCTGCGAAGGCAGTTCCTCAACCCGGCCATCTTCCACTATTACAAGAAGCCCATCATGATCGTGGAGGGCAAGGGGCAGTGGCTCTTCGATGAGAAGGGCCGCCGCTACCTCGACGGCTTCGGCGGCATCGTAACGGTCAGCGTCGGCCACTGCCATCCGCACGTGCTCGCGGCCGTCAACGCGCAGAACGCCACGCTTCAGCACACGACGACCATCTACCTGCACCCGAATGTCGCGCTCTACGCCCGCGACCTCGCGGCGAAGATGCCCGGCGACCTCAAGGTCTGTTACTTCGTCAACTCCGGCTCCGAGGCGAATGACCTCGCGCTGTTGATGGCGCGCGCGGCAACGGGCAACTACGACGTCATCGCATTGCGCAACGGCTACCACGGCGGCAGCCAGTCCACGATGGGACTCACCGCGCACAGCTCGTGGAAGTTCAACGTCCCACACAGCTTCGGCATCCACCACGCGCTCATGCCCGACACATATCGCGGCGCGTTCGGTCGAAACGATCTCGATGCCGGCCGCAAATACGCCGACGACGTGAAGAACCTCATCCAGTTCGGCACCTCGGGGCAGATTGGCGGCTTCATCGCCGAGAGCATCCAGGGCGTCGGCGGTGCGGTGGTGCTGCCGGATGGTTACCTGCCGCGCGCCTATGAGCACGTGCGCGCAGCAGGCGGCTTGTGCATCGCGGACGAAGTGCAGGCAGGCTTCGGCCGCACGGGCACGCACTTTTGGGGCTTCGAGACGCAGGGCGTCCTGCCCGACATCGTCACGATGGCGAAGGGCATCAGCAACGGCTGCCCGCTCGCGGCGGTCGTGACCACGCCGCGGATTGCGAAGGCGCTTTCGTCGCGCACGCACTTCAACACCTTCGGCGGCAACCCGGTCGTGACCGCGCAGGGTCGCGCCGTGCTCGAAGTCATCGAGCGCGAGAAATTGCAGCAGAACTCACTAAGAGTCGGCGCGCACTTGAAGTCCGGCTTGCGGAAGCTTGCGGAGAAGCACGCGCTCATCGGCGACGTGCGCGGACTCGGCCTGATGCTCGGCGTGGAACTCGTGAAAGACCGCACGACGAAGGAACCGGCGCGCGAGCAGTGCGCGGCCGTGCTCGAGGCGTGCCGGGACGCCGGCCTGCTGCTAGGCAAAGGCGGCTTCTTCGGCAACACTCTCCGCATCAAGCCGCCGATGTGCATCACACGCGCTGACGCGGATTTCATGCTGGAAGTGCTCGACGCGGCGCTCGCAGCCGCGTGAGGGCACCCCGGTCGGCGCCATCACAGGCTCGGCGGCTCACATGTGCGCGATCATGTTGTCGCCGAACGCGGAGCACTTGATCTCCGTCCCGCCGTCCATCAGGCGGGCGAAGTCGTAGGTCACGCGCTTGCTGGCGATCGCGCCGTTGAGGCCCTTGAGGATGAGGTCCGCCGCTTCGGTCCAGCCGAGGTGGCGCAGCATCATCTCGCCGGAGAGGATCACGGAGCCGGGGTTCACCACGTCCTTGTTCGCATACTTCGGCGCGGTGCCATGCGTGGCCTCGAAGATGGCGTGGCCGGTCACGTAGTTGATGTTGCCGCCGGGCGCGATGCCGATGCCGCCGACCTGCGCGGCGAGGGCGTCGCTGAGGTAGTCGCCGTTCAGGTTCAGCGTGGCGATCACGTCGAAGTCCGTCGGGCGCGTGAGCACCTGCTGGAGCGCGATGTCGGCGATGGCGTCCTTGATGAGGATCGCGCCGCCCGCGAGCGCGGCCTTCTGCTCGGCGTTGGCGGCGTCCTCGCCCTTCTCCTTCTTGGTGCGTTCCCACTTGGACCAGGTGTAAACCTTGTCGCCGAAGATGCGTTCCGCCGCGCCGTAGGCCCAGTCGCGGAAGCCGCCTTCGGTGAATTTCATGATGTTGCCCTTGTGGACGATGGTGACGCTCTTGCGCTGGTTGCGAAGGGCGTATTCCACTGCGGCCTTCATCAGGCGGACGGTGCCGACGGTCGAGACGGGCTTGATGCCGATGCCGACTTCGACGGGCGGCGTGCCGTGTCCGGCGGCTCCGGCCTGCGCCATGTAGGCGGCGATCTTTTCGGTCGTGCCGAAGCGGATTTTCTCAAAGTCCTTCGGGAAGTTCGCCTTGAGGAATTCGAGCACCTTGGCAGCCTCGGGCGAACCGCCCTTGTATTCGATGCCCGCGTAGATGTCCTCGGTGTTCTCGCGGAAGATGACCATGTCCACCAGCTCCGGGCGCTTCACGGGGCTGGGCACGCCGGTGAAATACTGCACGGGGCGGAGGCAGACGTAGAGGTCGAGCATCTGGCGGAGCGCGACGTTGAGCGAGCGGATGCCGCCGCCGACGGGCGTGGTGAGCGGGCCTTTGATGCCGACGAGGAATTCCTTGAACGCCTCGACGGTGTCATCGGGCAGCCAGTTGTTGAACTTCGTGAACGCCGCCTCGCCCGCGAAGACTTCCATCCACGCGATCTTGCGCTGGCCGCCGTAAGCCTTCTCCACCGCCGCGTCCATCACGCGCACGGAGGCGGCCCAGATGTCCGGCCCGGTGCCGTCGCCGCGGATGAAGGGGATGATGGGATTGTTCGGGACGGAGAGCTTGCCGCTGGCGATGGTGATCGTGCCGCCGGCGGGGACGCTGCAGGTGGTGTAGGGCATGGTGCGTGGTGCGTGTTTCGTGATTCGTGGTTGTGCCGCGAAAGGAGGAGGCGTTTTTAGCGGAGGCGTATCAGAGCAGCAAGAGGTTTGAGCCGGCGATTCGCACGCGGCAGAGAGAACTTTCCCCTTTTGCTTCCCCAGTCACGCCAGTATGTTCCCGCACTCGTTGTTCGTTCGATTCGACGGGTTTCAGCCGATGGACGCCGCGCACATACGCAATTTCAGCATCATCGCCCACATTGACCACGGGAAGACCACGCTTTCCGACCGCTTGCTGCATCGCACGGGCACGGTCGCCACGCGCGACATGGAGGATCAGTTGCTCGACGCGATGGACCTTGAGCGCGAGCGCGGCATCACCATCAAGGCGCACCCCGTCACGATGCTCTACAAGGCGCGCGACGGGGAAACCTACGAACTGAACCTGATTGATACGCCGGGCCACGTGGATTTCACCTACGAGGTGTCACGCAGCTTGAGCGCGTGCGAGGGGGCGCTGCTCATCGTGGACGCCGCGCAAGGCGTCGAGGCGCAGACGGTCGCGAACCTGCACCTGGCGATGAAGCAGGAGTTGACCATCATCCCGGTCATCAACAAGATTGACCTGCCGCACGCGAACGTGCCGCTCGTAAAGCAGCAGATCGAGGACATCCTCGCGATTCCCGCCGAGACGGCCATCCTCGCCAGCGCGAAGGAGGGCATCGGCATCGAGGACATACTCGAAGGGATCGTGCGTCGTGTGCCGCCGCCGAAACCCACCGGCCACGCGAGCGTGCAGGCGCTCGGGTTCGATTCCTACTTCGACACTTACAAGGGCGTGGTCACGCACATCCGTGTTTTCAACGGCCAGCTCAGGCGCGGCATGCAGGTCAAGTTGCTGCACTCCGGCAAGAGCTACGAGGTGAAGGAAGTCGGCAGTTTCAATCCCAAGCCTTACGAGCGCGACGTGCTCGAGGCGGGCGAGACCGGCTACGTCACCGCGAACATCAAGTCGCCGAAGGACGTGAAGATGGGCGACACGTTCACCGACGCGCGCCACCCCGCGCCGGCGCTCCCGGGTTTCAAGGAAGTGCACCCGATGGTGTTCAGCGGCATTTATCCGATCAATCCCGGGGACTACGAACACTTGAAGGCCAACCTCGCCAAGTTGCAGCTCAACGACTCCGCGTTCGCGTATCAGAGCGAGAGTTCAGTGGCGCTCGGGTTCGGGTTCCGATGCGGGTTCCTCGGCCTCCTGCACATGGAAATTGTGCAGGAGCGTCTCCGCCGCGAATACAGCATGGACATCATCGCGACGTATCCGAGCGTCGTCTATCGCGTGACGCTGACCGACGGGAGCGCGAAGGAAATTGACAACCCCGCGTTCCTGCCCGAGCCCACCTACATCGAGCACATCGAGGAGCCGATGGTGAATTCGTTCATCATCTGCCCCAACGAATACATCGGCGACATGATGGCGCTCGTGAGCGAGAAGCGCGGCGCGCTCGACCACACCGAGACCCTCGACCCCAGGCGCGTCATGCTCACCTGCAAGCTGCCGCTCAACGAGATCCTCATTGATTTCCACGACCGCATCAAAAGCATCACGCGCGGCTACGGCTCGATGGATTACGAGCACGCCGGCTACGAGCTTTCGGAGATGGCCAAGCTCGACATGCTCGTCAACGGCGAGTCCGTGGACGCGTTCTCCTGCATCGTGCACCGCGACAAGGCCGAGGCCCGCGGCCGCGCGCTCGCGGCCAAGCTCAAGGACGTCATCCCGCGGCAGCAATACCAGGTCGCCATCCAAGCCGCCATCGGGGGGAAGATCATCGCGCGCGAGACCGTCAGCGCGCTGCGAAAGGACGTGACCGCCAAGTGCTACGGCGGCGACATCTCCCGCAAGCGCAAGCTCCTCGAAAAACAGAAGGAGGGCAAGAAGCGCATGAAATCCGTCGGCTCCGTGAACATCCCGCAGGAGGCGTTCATCGAGGTTCTCAAGACGTGACCGGGAACCGCCGAACAAAAATGGACACGAATGGACATCGGGCCGTGACGGGCGGGCCGGGCGGCGTGAAGCGCGCAACCGGTCGCGCGACACTTCAGCGCACGACGCGCCACCCGCCACGCCACCCCTGCCGTTGGCAATCCACGGGGCTTTCCGCCTCCCACACCCTCATCTGCTGACCCATGTTCGCCCTTCGCTGGCTCATGTCGGGGACGGTTCGGCAGGCGGTGGACCTGCGCCGGCAGGTCTGCAAATTCCTGAACCACCAGCGCGACCTGCTCGCGCCGGAGCACGTCGCGAAGGTTCGCGACGCTGCGGCGGAACTCGACAAGCTCATCGCCGCGGGAGCGGACAAGAAGGCGTTGCAGGACGGCATGACCGCGCTGGAGAAGTGCGCCAATGACAGACTCCGTCCGTATCCGCACGCGACGTGGCGCGACAATGTCGAGGTCGTGCTCGTGGCCGTTGCCATCGCGATGGGCATCCGCACGTTTTTTCTCCAGCCGTTCAAGATTCCGACCTCCTCGATGCAGCCGACCCTGTTTGGCATTCACTTCGAGGATCTGCGCCGCGCGCCCGAGGACGCCGTGCCGGGACGGGTCATCCGGTTCTTCCATGCGGTGCTCGGCGGGACATTTTACCACGTCATCAAGGCCGAGGACGACGGCGTGGTGTGGGAAGTCAAGCCTCCGTCAGGCACCAGCGTCAGCCGGTTCTTCTTCTCGTCACAGGTGGTTGTGCTGCGCTATCGCGCGCCCGACGGCCACGAATACACCAAGGAGCACCGCGTGTGGTTTTCGCCCGTGGACGGGAACAACGGCAACCTGCGCGGCTTGCGGGGTTTCCCCGGCGCTTCGGGACTCGAGGGCTATCTGTCGCTCACCGGAATGCAATTCCGCAAAGGCGACTACATCCTGCGGCTCAAGGACCACGCGGGCGACCACGTCTTTGTGGACCGGCTGACTTACAATTTCCGCCGGCCCGTTCGTGGCGAAACAATCGTGTTTGAAACAACCGGGCTGGTCGGGCCGATCCCCAATCAGTTCTACATCAAACGCATGGTTGCGATGGACGGTGAGCGCGTGCGCATCGGCGACGACCGCCACCTGGTCATCAACGGCGAGCGCCTCGACTCGTGCACGCCGCTCTTCGAGCACGTGTATCACTTCGACCTCAATCGCCCCGCGCGCGACAGCGTGTTCTCGGGCCACCTGAATGAAATCGCCGGACGACTCAGCGGCGTGCCGGGCCTGGCGCCGCTGTTTCCCGACGGCCCGCACGAAGTCACCGTCAAGCCCCGTCACTACATGGTGATGGGCGACAACACCATCAACAGCTCCGACTCCCGGTCGTGGGGCGACTTCCCGCAGACGAACGTCATCGGCAAGGCGTGCTTCATGTATTGGCCCATAACCGGCCCGGACAACGGGCGTTTCGGCTGGGCGTTTCGTTGAGCAAGCCGCCACGCGCGCGCATCGTGAGCAAGAAGTCTGCAAAGATTGCCGCGCTCATCGAGTCGTTCCGCGGACGCGACCTCGACCCGCACTACCTCGGCTACTTCGAGTGCTTCAACCAAGGTCTCTACTACGAAGCCCACGATGTTCTCGAGCCACTCTGGCTGCTTGATCGCCACGGGCGGAACGGCGCGTTCTACAAGGGTCTCATCCAGTTCGCAGGCGCGTTCGTGCACATGCAGAAGCACACGCCCTCGCTCCCGCGACTCAAGCCCGGCGCCGCGTTGTTGAGGCTCGCGCTCGAGAACTTTGCCGGCTATCCGGCCGCGCACGAGCAGCTCGACCTCGCGCAACTGCGACTCGACGCCGCGCGCTGGATTCGTGCCCTCGAACTCGGCTGCCACCAGACCAATCCGCTTGTCCCCGGCCATGCACCACGATTGGAACTCCTGCCTCCGGCGAGTGCAGCCTGACGCCTTTTTGCTTTGTTCAGCCGCCCTTTGCGGGTAAAAGACTGCCCCGTCCGCGCCGGACGCATTCCTATGAGCCGATACCTCGACATGGTGGACCAGCCGTCCCACCTCAAGAAACTCAAGCTCGACCAGCTCCAGCAGCTCGCCGGGGAGGTGCGCGAGGAACTCATCACCAAGCTCGCCAAGGGCGGCGGCCACCTCGGGCCCAACCTCGGCGTCGTCGAGCTTACCATCGCGATGCACATGGTCTTCGACACGCCCCGCGACAAGTTCGTGTGGGATGTCAGCCACCAATCCTACGTCCACAAACTCTTGACCGGACGCAAGGCCCGCTTCGGCACCATCCGCCAGACGGACGGCCTCAACGGCTTCTCGCTCCGCACCGAGAGCGAGCACGATTGCTACGGTGCCGGTCACGCGGGCACCGCGCTCAGCGCCGCGCTCGGCATATGCGCCGCGCGCGACCAGCGCAAGTCCGGCGAGCACGTCGTGTGCGTCTTCGGCGACGCCGCACTCACCAACGGCATCAGCTACGAGGCGCTCAACAACATCGCACACACCACGCGCAAGTTCCTCGGCATCCTCAACGACAACGAGTGGTCCATCGCCAAGAACGTCGGTGCCATCGCCGGCTACCTGAACCAGATCATCACCCACCCGCGCTACAACCGGCTCCGCAAGGATTTCGAGGGCTTGATGAAGCGCCTTCCCGCGGGCGAGATCACCTCCAAGCTCGGCATCAAGGCCGAGGAAGCCATCAAGGCTGTTGCCGCCGAGGCGTCGCTCAAGCACAAGCCCGCGGGCCCCGATGCGGACGGGCGCGGCGGATTCGGCAGCAGTCTCATCTTCGAGGAAATGGGCCTGCGCTACGTTGGCCCGATTGACGGCCACAACCTCCCGCTGCTCATCAGCACGCTCGAGTTCGCCAAGAACTGCGACGAACCCATCGTGCTGCACATCCTCACGCAGAAGGGCAAGGGCTACGACGTCGCCATCAAGCATCCGGAGAAATTCCACGGCCTCGGGCCCTACGACATCGCCACCGGCAACACGCCCGCCGCCAAGCCCGGCGCGGCGCCCGCGTATCAGGACGTGTTCGGCGCGACGATGGTCCGCCTCTGCCAGAAGGACACCACGCTCGTCGGCATCACCGCCGCGATGCCCAGCGGCACGGGCTTGAAGGCGCTCGAGAAGGCCATGCCCGGCCGTTACTACGACGTCGGCATCGCCGAGGAACACGCCGTCATCTTCGCCGCCGGAATGGCGACGATGGGTTTCCATCCGGTCGTCGCGATTTACTCCACGTTTCTCCAGCGCGCCTACGATTGCATCCATCACGACGTCTGCCTGCAGGACCTGCCGGTCATTTTCTGCATGGACCGCGCGGGCCTGAGCGCCAACGACGGCCCGACGCACCACGGTCTCTTCGACATCGCGTATCTGCGCTGCCTGCCCAACGTCATCGCCATGGCGCCGAAGGACGAGGACGAGCTCGTGGACATGATGTTCACCGCCTCGCTGCAGAAGCATCCGACCTTTGTCCGCTACCCGCGCGGCGCGGGCGAGGGCGTGCCCATCAAGGAAACCCCGGCGCTGCTCGAAATCGGCAAGGCCGAGGTCACGCGCCACTTCGCGAACTCGGGTGGACGCAAGGTTTCGCTCTTCGGCCTCGGCAACTTGCATTCGATGGCGAAGAAGACTGCGGAGACGCTCGCCGCCGAGGGCTTCGATTGCGCGGTGATCAACCCGCGCTTCACCAAGCCCATTGATGCCGGCGCGCACGAATTCTTCGGCAAGGCTGCGGATGTCGTCGTCACTTTCGAGGACCACGCCCTGCCCGGCGGCTACGGCAGCGCAGTGCTCGAGCACTTCGCGTCGCGGCATATCACGACGCCCGTCGTGCGCATCGGCTGGCCGGACCAGTTCATCGAACACGCATCGTCGGTGGATTACCTCCGCCAGAAGCACGGGCTCACTGCGGAGAACGCCGTCGCGCAGGTGAAGGCGCTGGTGGCGGAACCCGTCGTCGCCAGACTCGCCGCGGTGGGTTGAACGGTTGATTTTGAGCCGTAGCTGTCAGATTGACGGAAATTCTCTCCCTCACCCCTGCCCTCTCCCGCTGGGAGAGGGAGAATCTTCGACCGCTTTTCGGTGAACTGGTGACGGAGAGCAACTTGGCAGGCTTGCAACAGTGCAGGATGTTCTGCGGCTGTTCCCTCTCCCTGCGGGAGAGGGTTGGGGTGAGGGAGCACGCGAACTTCAACTCAGTGTGCAATCGCAGTTTTTGAAATCGTTCCAAGCGCAGCCTGCCGCGCTCACCGCGCCGACTTCATCTCCTCGAACAGCCACGCGCGGGCATAGGTCCACCATCGCTTCGCCGTCGGCTCGGAGATGCCGAGCAACGCGGCGGCGGTCTCGTCCTTCGCACACGTGGGGTCACCTTGCTCAACCGCGTTCAAAAGGCGGGGGACATCGCTCATGGCTTGGGTGTGACAGCCGGCGAGCAGAGGTTCACTTCACATCCTGGTTGAACTCGTCGAGCTTCTTCTGCCACGCGGCGGCCTGCTCGGGCTTGCCCCAGTCCTTGTAGAGCTGGACAAGTTGCCGCAAGGAATAGCCGAGCCAGTTCCGGGCATTGGACGAGGACTGCAACTCCGGTCGTTTCAAACCAGCCTGGGCCTCGACCAGCATTGCCTCGGCTTCCGCGTATCGCATGGCCTTTGCGTAGGCGGCGCCAAGGCCGCTCATCGAGGCAAGCGTGTCGCGATGCTCCGGCCCCAGTTTGGCCTTGCGCAGCTTGAGCGTATCCTCATACAGCGGCACGGCCTGATCCAGTTTGCGGGCGTCTCGGTAGGCCCCGGCGAGGTGGTTCATCGAGCTGAGCGTGTCGGGATGCTCCGGCCCCAGCTTGGCCTTGCGCAGCTTGAGCGTCTCCTCAAAGAGCGCCAAAGCTTGGTCCAGCTTACCGGCGGCTTGGTAGGCCCACGCGAGGTTGTTCATCGAGCTAAACGTGTCGGGATGCTCCGGCCCCAGTTTGGCCTTGCGCAGCTTGAGCG
>Ga0233424_10001709_pt1 | contig 17947 bp, 16 predicted proteins | sample Watercolumn_Towu_FD_181011 | JGI IMG/M metagenome (GOLD analysis project Ga0233424, IMG submission 181011) | Freshwater microbial communities from Lake Towuti, South Sulawesi, Indonesia - Watercolumn_Towuti2014_125_MG | ecosystem: Environmental > Aquatic > Freshwater > Lake | place: Indonesia...
GCGCGTGTACAGCACCAGGAACATCATCGCCAGCGACACGCCCGACAGCGCCACGATGAGCCGCGTGGCCTGCTCCTGTGCCTGGAATTGGCCCTCCAGGCTGATGAAGGCCCCCGTGGGCAGCGCCGTCTTGGCGATCACCTGCCGGATGTCCCCGATCACGCGGCCCATGTCGCGCCCGTCGGTGTTGGCGTAGACGACGATGCGCCGCCGGCCGTTCTCGCGGCCGATCTGGTTGGGGCCGTCGGACTCCTCGACGGTGGCGATGCTGGACAGCGGCAGCCGCCCGGCAGGCGTGTCGATGAGTGTGCGCGCCAGGTCCTGCGGACTGCGCTGGTCGTCGGGCAGCCGCAGCACCAGGTCGTAGCGGCGCTGGCCGTCGACGATCTGCGCGCCGTGGGCGCCGTCGGTCAGCGCCTGCAGCACGCGCACCGCCTCGCCCGGCGACAGCCCCGTCTGAGCCACCTTGCGCTGGTCCAGGCGCACGGCAATCTGCGGGATCAGCACCTGCTTCTCGACGGTCAGGTCGACCAGGCCGGGCACGCTGCTCAGGCCGGCGCGCATCTGCTCGGCCAGGCCGCGCAGCGTGTCGGTGTCGTCGCCGTAGATCTTGACGGCGATCTGCGCGCGCACGCCCGACAGCAGGTGGTCCAGGCGGTGCGAAATGGGCTGGCCGATGGCGACCTGGGCCGGCAGCGACGCCAGCTGGGCGCGTATCTTGGCCATGACGGCCTCGCGGTCCACCGGCTTGCCGCTGCGCCGCAGGTCCACGTCGATCTCGGCCGAGTGCACGCCCTCCGCGTGTTCGTCCAGCTCGGCGCGCCCGGTGCGGCGGCCCACCTGCGTGACCTCGGGCACCTGGGCGATCAGCGTCTCGGCCAGCGACCCCATGCGGTTGGCCTCGGCCAGCGACGTGCCTGGGTTGAACATCAGCGATAGCACCAGCGAGCCCTCGTTGAAGGCCGGCAGGAAGGCGCGTGGGAAGAAAGGCACGCTGGCGGCGGCCGCCGCCACGGCCAGCACCGCCGCAACGATCAGCAGCCTGGCCCGCGGGAAGGACCAGGCCAGCAATCGACTGTCCCAGGCCTTGAGCCTGGCCACCAGGGGGCTGTCGCCATGCTCCAGCCGCTTCATGCCCGGCAGCAGGAAGGCGCTCAGCACCGGCGTGACCGTCATCGACACCAGCATGGACGCGAGGATGGACACGATGTAGGCGATGCCCAGCGGCGTGAACAGCCGCCCCTCGATGCCCGGCAGCGCGAACAGCGGCACGAAGACCAGCACGACGATCAGCGTCGCGTAGACGATGCCGGTGCGCACCTCCACGCTGGCGGCGCGCACCACCTCCAGCACGGGGCGGGGCTCGGGCAGCGCGCGGTTCTCCTTCAACCGGCGCTGGATGTTCTCCACGTCCACCACGGCGTCGTCCACCAGCTCGCCGATGGCGATGGCCAGGCCGCCCAGGGTCATGACGTTGATGGACTGGTCCAGCCAGCGGAACACCAGGGCCGTGACGGCCAGCGACAGCGGGATGGCCACCAGCGAGATCAGCGTCGTGCGCGCCGACAGCAGGAAGGCGAACAGCACGATGGCCACCATGATGGCGCCGTCGCGCAGCGCGTCGGTCACGTTGGAGATGGAGGCCTCGATGAAGTCCGCCTGCCGGAACAGCACGCGCGGCTCGCTCAGGCCCTTGGGCAGGCCGGGCTTCAGCTCCGCAAGCGCCGTCTCGATCTGCTGGGTCAGCTGGACCGTGTCGGCTGCGGGTTGCTTCTGCACGCTGACGATGACGGCCGGCGCGCCCTTGTAGCCGGCGTCACCACGTTTGAGGCCGGCGGCAAAGCGCACGCTGGCCACCTGCTCCAACAGGATGGCGCGGCCGTCCTTGAAGGCGACGGCGATGCCCTGCAGGTCTTCGATGCGGTTGGTGCGGCCCAGGTGGCGGATCAGGTACTCGCGGCTGTTCAGGTCGATGAAGCCACCGCCCGCGTTGCCCGCAAAGCCGCGCAGCGCCTGCTCGACCTGCGTCAGCGACACGCCAAGCTGGGCCATGCGCACCGTGTCGAGCTCCACGCGCAGGGTGCGCACCTCGCCGCCGATGGGGATGACCTGGGACACGCCATGGATGGCGAGCAGGCGCGGCCGCAGCACGAAGTCGGCGTACTCGCGTGCCTGCATGGGGCTGGCCTGCCCGCTCAAGGGCAGCGCGATCAGCATGACCTCGCCCATGATGGACGAGACCGGCCCCATGACAGGCGTGACCTCACCGGGAAGCTGCCCGCGCAACTGCGCGAGCCGCTCGGCCACCTGCTGGCGGTTGCGGTAGACGTCTGTGCCCCAGTCGAACTCGGCGTAGACGATGGACAGACCCACGCCGGACGTGGAGCGAACGCGGGTGATGCCCGGCATGCCGTTGAGCGCCGTCTCGATGGGGAAGCTGACCAGCTGCTCCACCTCCTCGGGCGCCATGCCGCCGGCCTCGGTCAGCACGGTGACCAGGGGCTTGTTCAGGTCGGGGAAGACGTCGACCGGCGTGCGCCAGGCGGTGAAGCCGCCATAGGCCATCAGCAGCGCGGCGATGGCCAGCACGAAGAGCCGGTTGCGCAGGCTGGTGTTGACGATCCAGTTGAACATGGTCGTCTCCTCAGCGGATCTGCGCGATCAGCGGCGCGCCCTGCACCACGACGCGGTTGTCCGCTGCGAGGCCGCGCGTGACCAGCACCGTCTTGGCGTCCAGCGGCTTCACCTGCACGGGCTGCGGGGTGTAGCGCTCGGCACCCGTCTTGATCCACACGACCGCTTCGTTGACCGGGCTGCGCACCACGGCCTCGGCCGGCAGCACGATGCCCTTGGCGCTGTCCTTCAGCGCGACGATGACGCCCACCGTCTGGCCCACCGCCAGCGGCACGGTCTTGTCGCCCTGGGCGCGGAAGGTCAGGGGCAGGGTGCCGTCACGCAAGGCCCGCGGCACGCCCGCGAGCTGCAGCTTCACGCCGCTGACGCCCGCGAGTTGGGCACCCGCGATGCGTGCGCCGAGCGTGACGTCGGGTGTCTGCGCCTCGACCATCAGGCGCGCCGGGTCGACGATCTCCACCAGCACGTCGCGCGCGTCGATGACCTGGCCAGCGACCAGCTCGGAGCGCGCGATGACGCCGGACACGGGCGCGCGCAGCGGCTCGCGTGCGTCGAGGCTGGCGGCGATGCTGCGCTCACGCGCCGCGAGCGATTCGGCCTCCAGCCGCGCGGCCTCGATCTCCTTGCGGGGCACCGTGCCCTCCAGGCCTTCGAGTCGCTTTAGACGTTGCTCGGCCAGCAACCGGCCCGCGCGCAGCTCGGCGCGCTGGGCTTCCTGGTTGGCCTGCGAGAAGGGGTCGGCATGGTGATGCAGCCACGCGAGGATGTCGCCCTTCTGGACGGCCTGGCCCGGAACCGGCAGGCCTTTGGGGCCGGGCTCGATGCGTCCGCCGTGGCTGGCCTGCACACGGCCGCTGGCGTTGGGGTCCTGCACGACGCGGCCGGGCAGCTCCAGCGTCGCAGCCGCTTCGGTCTCCGGCGCGATCAGCGTGCGCAGGCCCATGCGGCGCTGGGCGAGCTTGGGCACGTTGACGCTGCCGTCGGGCAAGCGGGCCAGGCCCGAGGCGTTCGTGGGGCCGGCTTGGTCGAGGTGTTCGCCATTGGGGCCATGGGCACCGGGTCCGGCCAGGCTGGCGGCGCAGGCCAGGGAGAGTGCGAGCGGCAACAGGTGGCGCTTCATGCCTGGCCTCCCGTCTTCATCGAGAAGCCGCCGCGGCGCCGACGCAGCGCGGCGAACACCACGCCCACGGCCGCAACGGCACCGACGCCCAACCACAGCTTGCGCGAGCCGCTCATGTGCTCGTGGCCGTGGTCGTCCGCGCCTTCGCCATGGTCGTGGCCATGCGGCGCTTCGGCGGCGGCCTGGGCCTGAGCAGCGGTCACCTTCAGCGTTGCGTCCAGCAGGTCGGTCTCGTTGCCATGGATCACGGTGATGACGATGGCATGCTCGCCGGGCTCGCCAAGCAACTTGAGCAGGGCTTCGTCGGCGATGGCGTAGTCGCCGATGTCGTCGTGAAACGGCGCCTTGGCCTTGAGGCCACCGGACTCGACTTCGACCTGGGCGTTGAGCACCGGCTCATTGGTCGCAAAGCGGTCGATCAGCATGGAGAACTCGCCGCCGCCCAGCGTGCCGACCAGCTCGAACTGCTCGGTCTTGGCTTCGATGCGGGGGCGGCTGCCGGTGGCGGCTGCCGTGCCCGTCGGACCATCGAGGTGTTCGCCATTGGGGCCGTGCGCGCCGGGGCCGGCATTCGCGGATAGAGAAGCTGCCAGCGAGGCCGAGGCCAGCATGCACAGCAGGTGGTTGCGTTTCATGGGAGCAATCCTTGGGCTTGTTGGAGTCGGGCTTCAGCCAGGCCCAGCAGCGCCTGCTGGCGCTCGCTGGCGGCTTCGGCCTGGGCAGCTGCGGACAGCGCCCGCAGCAGCTCGGGCAGCGGCGATTCGCCGGCCTTGAACGATTTGTCGATATGGGTGGCGCGCTCACGCAGCAGTGCGGCGCGCTGGGTCTCGAGCCGGGCCTGCGCCTGCGCGCCCTGCAACTGGCCTCGGGCCAGTCCCAGCTCGGTGGTGAGGCGGTCGCGGGTGCGCTGCTGCAGGGCAAGGGCCAGGTCCACTTCGGCCAGGGCGGCGGCCACGCGGGGCTGAGCATGAGCCTCGGTGCCAAAGGGCAGGCGCAACGCTACGGCCACGCTGTTCTGCACCGGATTACCCTGGCCCGGGCGTTCTTGCCGCAGGCTCACGCCCAACTCCGGGCCGCCGCCGCGCTGGGCCTGCACGAGCGCCAGCTTCTTCTGCGCGCGCTCGACCGCCTTGGTGGCGAGCAGCATCTCGGGGTGGGTGTCGCTCACCTCGAAGCTAGGCGATGCCGTTGCGGGTGCTTGTGCCGCCACGGCCAGCCCGGTCAGCAACTGCCACTGGGCCCGATGGGCCCGCAGCCGCACTTGGACCTCGGCCTCTTGGGCCTGGCTCGCCAGAGACTCGGCACGGGCGGCCAGCGCGTCTGCCGGAGCGAGATCGCCAGCTTTCACTCGGCGATCTACATCCTCGGCCAGACGGGCGAGCAACTGGCTTTGCAGCGACGCGACCCGCTGTTCGGCCTCCAGCCCGCTCAGCTGACCGAGCGCCTCGCGCACTTGGCCAGCCACACGCAACCGCGCAGCTTGCTCAGCAGCTTGGCTCCAGTCCAGTTCGGCCTGGGCTGCCTGGCCGGCGGTAGTCCGGGCGCCGTAGCGCCACAGCGGCAAAGCCACGCCGACCTCGGTCTCGCGCTGACCGTCAGCGGCATTGCCGCGGCCTTCACGTTGCGAGAGCTGCAGAGCCGGCGGCGCAGAGAGCCAGTTGGAGGCAACGACCTGCTCGGCACGTGCCTGTCTTCGCTGCCCCTGGGACTGAGCGGCTTCAGAGGAGCGCTGCCAGGCCGCCTCGACAGCCTGGGTCAAGGTGGGCCGCTCGGCGGCGAGGGCAGATTGCGCCTGGGCGGCGCCAAGGTGCGCGCTGGTGGCCAGCAGGCCGCCAACGAGCCACGGAAGCAACCATGGATGGGTTTTCACGAAAGTCCTGATGGATTGGGCGAGCGACGCGCCCGCGAGCCGGCCAGATGCCGGTCAAGCAGTGGCGGTCACCACCGGGCTACACGCGGCCGCGCATGCGTGCGCGCGCCGGTCGCGGCGGGGATCAGGACAGGGATTTGGGTGGTCGCTCAGGGCCGTCCAGAAAGGGCGGCGGTGGCGGTGTTGCGGCCGTGAGCACCGGCGCGCCAGGGTGCAGCTGAGGCAGCTTGAGGGCGAAATCGCCGGTCAGCACCGGCGCAAACACCGCGGCGTCGCTGACCAGGTGCTGGGCCGAAGCCTGCGAGCGATCCTGGTGGACGCCGTTGCCATCATCACCATCGTCGTCATGGTGGTCGTGATGGTGGGCCTCGCCGGCGAAATGCATCACCGCGTGATCCTGCTCCTCATGGTCGGCAATGACCACGGCGATGCCCGCATGAGCCAGCGCTTGCCAGAACATGCAGACCATCAGCAGGAAGGCGGTGAAACCACGGCGCATGGCCGGCAGTCTAGCCGAGGTGCCTATTTCAGAGCATCGGTGCGTTTAGCACGGCCGTGCTCCATTGCCGGAAAAGCGCCTCGACCTCCCGGGGCTTGTGCGGCCGGTTGCTGCCCAGCCACCAGACGAGCAGCTCGAACAGCGCCCCCGCGAGGTAGTGCGCCCGTGCCGTGGCTTGCCATGAGCGCCGTGGCCCCGGGATGTCGGCCAGGATCAACTCGATCAGCATCTCGCGGAAGCGATCCTGCACGTAGTGCGCCGAGCGTCGCACCAGCAGCGCCCTGAACAGCTCCTGCATCTCATGCACGTGGGCCAGGAGGCCGGGCACGAAGGCCAGTGGACCGCTGCCGGCCTCGGCACTCTCGGCCTGCTGCAGCAACCCGTCCTTGAGTCCGGACAGGCTGGCCTTCAGCAACTCTTCCTTGTTGGGGAAGTGTTGATAGAACGTGGAGCGGCCTACGTTCGCACGGCGGCACAGCGTCTGCACGTCGATGGCGTCCCAGCCGCTTTCCTGCATCAGGTTGATCAGGGCATCGCGCAGGGCTGCACGCGTGCGCTCGACACGCCGGTCACGGGTGGGTTCTGGCAATTCTTCTCTCCTGAACACAAGAAAGCCTTGTGTCCGCTATCGAACGCAGGCGCACCGCCTGCTCTTTATCTGGGTGGCATCCAGAAGGACCATGGCGCCACCTCAGTTCCTGAACACACTGTCCATGAATGAAGTTTCACTGCCCGCGCGCATGGCGGCAAGAAGCGCGTTTGACGCCTTCATCAGCTACGCGCTCTATCCGCTGCTGCTGGCCGCCACGCTGGCACTGTTTGCCATCGCCGTTGCCCACGGCTGGAACCTGGCGACCGTGTTCGCCTGGATGGCCAGCGCACGGCTTGCTCTCCTGTTAGCCGTCGAGTTCCTGCACCCCGCTCGACCCGAGTGGCGCATGACCTGGCGCAGCTTCTGGCGCGACCTGAAGTACATGGCGGTCAACGGTGGCACCTCAGCAGCGCTGAAGCTCGGCCTGGGTTGGTTGGCGCTGGACCTGAGCCGCTGGAACACCGGCATCGTGACGGGGATGCCCGCCGTCGTCGAGTTTCTCGCCGTGCTGCTGACCTTCGAGTTCTTGCAGTACTGGTATCACCGCCTCAGCCACGAGGGTCGTGGCCCCGTGAGCCGGTGGCTGTGGAAGCTGCACGTCGCGCACCATCTGCCCGACAAGGTCTACCTGCTGATGCACCCGGTGGGCCACCCGCTGAACTTCATTGCCTCCCTGGCCATCGTGCAACTGCCGCTGTTCACGCTCGGCGCCCGGCCGGAGACGCTGTTCCTGTTCAACGCGCTGATGGGTTTGCAGGGTCTGGTGTCTCACTTCAACGTCGACATCAAGGCCGGTCCGCTGAACTATCTGCTGGTCGGCACCGAACTGCATCGCTTCCATCACAGCGCCAACCTCGACGAGGCCAAGAACTTCGGCGTGCTGACGCCGTTCTGGGACCTGGTCTTCGGCACCTTCCGCTACAGCCCGCGCCAGCTGCCCAGCGCGCTGGGGGTCGCCGAGCCCGCACGGTATCCGGCGAGCACGGCAATCGTTGAGGTGTTGATGCTGCCGTTCCGACGGATCCGCGAGCCCGGTTGAGCAGTGTCTCGGCGGGGGGGCTTTCTATACTCTCCGGCCCTGAACTCCGATCCGAACCATGTTGTCGCTTGTCCGCCGCGAGGTCTTCTTGATTGTTGCGGCGTTGGCGGCAGCCCTTGCGCTTCCGCTGGAGCACACCATCCTGGCAGCAGGTCAGGGGGCATCCCTGGTGGCAGCCATCGTGCTCATCGGGGCCATCCTGCTGGCGTCGATCCGCGTCGCACACTACGCGGAGGAGCTAGCCGAGCGTGTTGGCGAGCCTTACGGCACCATGGTGCTGACCCTCAGCGCCGTGCTAGTCGAGGTCATCATCCTCGCCATCATGATGAGCCACACCAGCTCACCCACGCTCGTGCGAGACACCATCTACTCCGCCGTGATGCTGGACATCAACGCGCTGTTGGGTCTGTCGGCCCTGCTGGGCGGCTTGAAGCACGGGGAGCAGCCTTACAACGTGGACTCGGGCAACACGTATGTGGTGATGATCTTCACCGCGGTCGGGGTGTCCATGGTGCTGCCGGCTTTCATCCCCAGTGAGCACTGGCGGAGCTATTCGTTCTTCACCATCGTCGTGATGGTGCTGCTGTACGCGCTGTTCCTGCGCATGCAGACCGGGCGACACAGCTACTTCTTCAGCTACAGCGACGCCCAACACGCCAAGACGCGCCCCCCTGCAGCGGTCGTGCCGACGCGGCATGAGCCACAGGGCTCGGTGGCATGGCCGATCGGCCTGATGGCTGGAGGTGTGGCGCTCATCGGCCTGCTGGCCGAGGTGATGTCCGTCACGCTGGATGCAGGCCTTGCCGGCGCTGGCGTTCCGCCCATCGTCGCGCCGTTGTTGGTGGCGACCATCTCCGCCAGTCCGGAGATCCTGACCGCGCTGCGAGCAGCCCTGGCCAATCGCATGCAGCCCGTCGTCAACATCGCGCTGGGCGCCTCGTTGTCGACGGTCATCCTGACCATTCCCATCATCGAGGCGCTGGCGCTGGCGACGGGCAAGCAGATTCAGATGGCGTTGTCGCCGGTCCAGACGGTGATGATGTTCCTGTCGCTCATCGTCGCATCGATCAATGTCCACGACGGCGAGACCAACGCCATCGAAGGCATGACGCACTTCGTGCTGTTCATGGCGTTCTTGATGCTTGCGGCGCTTGGCGTTTGAAACACTCGTTGTGGCCAACTGGGCGCGCCCCGAGCTCTACGGGGATTCATGGCGAGCCCAACATCTCGCGCCCGACCCTGGGGCCGGCTAGGCAGCAATCTGCCCCGCCCTCCCCTGAAAGCCCGGTCTCGGTTCACCATGTCAGGCACCCGGGTCCACAGAGGGACCGTGTCGGCCCGGTTGCTTGTGCCGTTCATGGGGGGGCCGGCGGCAGCTCATTTCCAGGTGCGTCAGTAGCAGGCGTGCCGATACCGTATCCGTCCAGCGCCGCGTTTCCAACACCACGACGGCGGCAGACTCATCCCCTGACGTTGGCACGAGCAACACCTCGGTGCGATCCCGTGCAGAGCGCACGTCCACCCCAGTTCCCACCATCGGCACGCGCCGCTCAGGCGGCTGCCCCTTGCGCACGCTGATGCGCAGCTCGCAGCCTGCCTCCAGGGTGTAGCGCCAACGCTTGTCCAGCATCGGTTCGGCGCCCAGTGCGTTCAGTTCTTCAAGCAGCTGCGCCTGCGTCATGCGGGACGGTTCGAAGAGTGGCGCATCTTCCGACGGGTAGCCGTCGGTACAAGCGCCGAGCAGGATCGTCGAAGCCAGCGCCAAAGCTCCAGGCCAGGTCCGGCGTACGGATTTAGCGACGGCCATCGTGCGGAGCGTCATGCAAGGCCTTCGTCGGTCTCGTTAGCCTGAGGGACCTGCGTTGCCAGCACCTTGTCGATCGTCTTGCCGTCCATGTCGACGATCTCGAAGTGCCAGCCCTCCCAGCTCACGGCGTCTGCGACGCGTGGCAGCCGACCGGTCAGCAGCATCATCATGCCGCTGAGCGTCTGGTAACGCCCTCGATCCTCCTCGGGCACTGCAGACAGTTGCAGACGATCTTTCAGTTCCGGCACAGGGATGTGCCCATCCAACAGCCAACTGCCGTCCTCGCGCTGGACGGCCCACGAGGTCTGCGGGTCGCGCTGGCGGAACTCGCCTGTGATGGCCTCCACCAGGTCCTGCAGGGTCACCAGCCCCTGCACCTCGCCGTACTCGTCGATCACGAACGCCATCTGCACGTGCGACTCGCGGAAGTTGTCCAGCAACTCCATGCCCGTGAGTGTCTCCGGTACGTACAGCGGTTGTTCAAGCGGCTGATCGCGCAGCTCGCGCGCGTCTTCACGCACTGCGCGTGACAGCCACTGCCGAGCGTTGATCACGCCCTGCAGCTGGTCGATACCGCCGCGCACCACTGGGAATCGCGCGTGGTCGCTGGCCTCGATGCGCTCGAGGTTTGCCTCGAAGGGGAGTTCGATATCGAGCGTGACGATGTCAGCTCGAGGCACCATCAGCGAGACGATCTGCCGGTCATCGAGTCTGAACACATTGCGCACCATGGCGTGTTCGTGCGACTCGATCACGCCAGCCGTCGTGCCTTCGGCCAGCATCGCGTGAATCTCCTCCTCGGTGACGGAATTGCCTCCGTGGTCCCGGACGCCGAGCAGGCGCAGCAGGACCTGGGTCGAGAAGGACAACAGCTTCACGAACGGCTTGGTGGCGATAGCCAGCCAGTCGATGGGCCGCGCCACCAGGCGTGCCAGCGTCTCGGGGTAGGTCTGCCCGATCCGCTTGGGAACCAGCTCACCCACCACGATGGAAAAGTAGGTGATCGTGACCACCACAAGACCGGTTGCGCCGTAGGTGGCGATGGCCTGTGTGACGCCGAGGCCTTCGAGCCAGGCGGCCAGCGGCGCTGCCAGCGCCGCCTCGCCGACGATGCCGTTGAGCACACCGATCGAGGTGATGCCAATCTGGATGGTCGAGAGGAACCGGTTCGGATCTTCACCGAGCTTGACAGCCGCTGCGGCGGCGCCGTCGCCCTCATCGACCAGCCTCTGCAGCCGGGCTTTGCGTGCCGTCACGAGCGCGAGCTCCGACATGGCGAAGAGGCCGTTCAGGACGATGAGGGCAAAAAGTATGGCAATTTCCATGAGGGGAACTCAATAGTGGTGTCGGGCTTGAGCCGATCTAAGGCACGTCACTGCGCGTGATGACGAACTTCGTGCACGCCACCATGACGACATGGCCTGCACTGAAGGCCACCCGTGTGTCCAGGGCAAGCAGACCAGCCTGCCGGATCAGGCGGCAGGCACAGCGGGCCCTCGCCCCGAACTGGCGAGGCTGTCAGCTTCTGCGGCAGCCTTGGACGAGGGGCCTCGGCCCGTGCGACGCCGGTCGCTGGGCAGCTGCGCCTCGAGCTGGACTGCCAGCGGCACTCATTCGTCGCGACCGCCGACGATGCCCATCAGCGCGAGCAGCGACTGGAAGACGTTGTACAGGCTCAGGTAGACGCCCAAGGTGGCCGTGATGTAGTTCGTTTCCAGCCCGTCCTGCACCCGCTTCAGGTCGTACAGGATGAAGGCCGAAAAGATGCCAATCGCCAGCACCGACAGCGTCATCATCAGCGCGCTCGACTGAATGAAGAAGTTGGCGATGCCCGCCACGAGCAGCAAGATGGCCCCGATGAACAGAAACTTGCCCATGGACGACAGATCACGCTTGATGACGGTCGCCAACACGGCCATGCCAAGGAAGATGGCCCCTGTCCCCGCGAAGGCCGTCATGATCAGCGACGCTCCGTTGGCCAGACCCAAGACTGCGCCTACGAGACGGGACAGCATCAATCCCATGAAGAAGGTGAAGGCCAGCAGGATCGGCACGCCCGCCGCCGAGTTCTTGTTCTTCTCGATGGCGAACATGAAGCCGAAGGAGCCGACGAGAAAGACGATCAGCCCGATGCCGGGCGACATGGCGCGTGCCATGCCAGTGCTGATGCCGATCCAAGCACCCAGTACGGTGGGCACCATGGAGAGGGCCAGCAGCCAGTAGGTGTTGCGCAGGACTCGATTGCTCACCACCGCGCTGATGGGGCGAGCAGAGCTTGGGGAATAGACGGTGTTCGTATTCATGGTGTCAGTGGTTCCGTATGCGTATGGGAACGCCGGCAGACATGCACGAGCGGTTGGCATGCTGCAGGGGAAGGTGGCTCGACCGAAGACGACGCCGGCGACCAGGGCTGGCGGACTGTCGAATGAGGGCGGCTCGCGGCGTCAGCCGGCGAGGGCGCTACGGCAGGGCGGGCGCAACAGGCCGTCGAGGAAGGGGAGAGCCAACCCCAGGGATGCGATGCCCGTCGGACGGCTCATCTGACCGCCGTCGAACAGTGCAACCATGCTGTGAGCCAGCAGACCGAGTGGTTCGGGTGGAGGGTCGCTCTGAGGCTGCCCCGGCAGATCATCAAGGTGATGATCGTCGATTGAGCCCTCATGCCGCGTGCTGGGCGTGCCGCCTTCGGCGGTGGCATACGACTGCTCAAGGGCCGCATGCCCCATGGCACGTGGCGGCTCGATGGTCGTGACAGCAGACCAGAGCAGAACGAGAGCGAGGACAAAGGCGATGACCCGGGAGGGCATGCCTGCATTGTATCGAGGCGGTTTGCCAGGCCAGCTGCTCAGGTAGCGCCGTCACGCTGACGATCGGCAATGGCGGCATCTGCCGCCTCGGCTCTGCCGGAATCGATGTCCTCGAGCGCGCGCTTGGCATCGTCGAGCAACAGAAGGTGCATGCGCTCACACTCGAGCTGGTGGTAGTACTCCAGGCGGGCTGCACTTATCAGGGCGACATAGCTCTCGCCGTTCTTGGTGATGATCTTCTCGGCGCCAGCGTTGGCTTGTTCAGCCAAGGCCGACAGGTCGGCGCGTGCTCGAGTCAGCGACACCACGTCATTGGCTGTAACGCCCATCGCGCCCTCCGGTAGCAGTCAGGAATGTGAGTGGTCCCATGCCTCGTCCGGCTTGCAGCGCCATGTGGAGGCGGGAACCCACGCCAACTTTTGCAACCCAGATTAGCTGGCTAAGCCAAGGCACCACAAGTCTCACAGCGTAGTTTCCGCCGCAATGCGCGTGTAGCTGGCGCCTACCGTGCACTCAGTCGCAGTCGTTTCCCTACCTGCAGCAGTCAAATATCCATCGGGCGCAAGTTTAGTTGCAGCCAGTATGCAATCAAATATGCCTCTCGCGGATACTGAAATTGCGCCTCGACAGAACTGGCTTCTTCGTTCTTGGCAGGTTCATTTTCCCTTAATCGGCAAAAAATCTTTCCAGTTGATCTTCTCTGGTATGTCCTTCTATATTTCGACAGAAGGAAGTACCACGCCGACCATGTTCCAAATCAGCCAAGACGCTCTCGAGCGCGTGCGAGATGGCTTCATCTTGCGCGGCGAATCCGTGGCCGAGTGGGCCCGACATCAAGGCTACTCAACCACGTTGGTCTATCAGGTCCTGAGTGGCCGCTGCAAAGCCATGCGGGGCGACTCTCATCGTGTGGCAGTGGCACTCGGCCTCAAGCCGCAGCCCGAGACAAACCGGGCACCTGCCGGGCAACGCGCCGAGGAGATCGCCATGTAGAAACAAAAACGCCGACCCGTTCGAAAACAAAGTCGGCGCTTAGGGGCTGCTGAGGCAACCGGTTCGCACTGCTAGTTTCATCCCCCCGGCGCCTATCGTCAAGTCCCAGCTTTGCTGGGATGGATTTCTATTGCCGATTTCCGGGTATGAAGCCAGCCCGAAGGGTCATCACGACGTCACCGCAACGCACGGTAGGCGCAGTTCACGCGAACTGGTTCCAGGACGGCCCCATTCATCACGAGTCCGACCTCGAAGCCGACGTGATCAAGGTGCTTTTGATGGCGCCGACGGTGCGCCTTATTCAACATCAGCCGGTTCGATTGACCTATTCGGACGGCGAGACGGAGCGAAAGCACTTTCCCGACCTGGGCTTGACCCTGGCCGACGGCACCACCGCCTACGTTGAGGTGAAGCCCAAGAAGTTCGTGCCGGAGCACCTGGTGAAGTTCAACGCTTGCGCCGCGCTGCTGCGCAAGAAGGACGTTGACTACTTCGTCGTCACGGACGAGCAGGTGGGGACCGAGCGCTCCTGGCATGCGCAGACGATCTACGACATGGCCAAGCGCTCCGCCCCGGCGGATGCACTGGCTGCGCTCGTCGATTGGGTGCGTGAGCGCCGAAGCGCCTCGGTGGCTGATGTGCTGGGGGCCGGCTTCAGTGAGCCGCTCCTGCAGCATGCCGTGGGCCGCCGGCGGTTGCTGACTGACCCGTCGCTCGAACTGAATCCCGGAAGTTGGCTCACCACGCAGGACACCGCGGATGAGCTTCTATCTCTTGCATCTTGGCTTGGCTGTACGCCTTGGCCACGCGGCACGACCGACAACACCGAGTGGTGAGTCGGCTCTCGCTAAAGCCCTCTGGCGCAGGCCCTTCGGCGCTGGCATACGTCCGAGTTCCGAGGCGAAAACACATCGCCCGTTCGGCTCGCAGCTGACGTATCCAGTGATGCCACGCGCTGCAGCGGAATCTTCCGCTACGGCGGTGAGGTCGGCAACCTCATGCATCGGGGAGCACCCATGAGAACCTACTCGCTGACCGTCGGTTTGGTCGTCAGGCGCGGCGACCGGACCCGGCGCCTTGAGCGTCACCTGGAAGATGGGCAACTGGTCTTCATTGACCAGGTCTCTGGCACCCCCCACACCATGACGCCCGCCGTGCTGCAGCGGCTCGTGCTTGCAGGGGACCTCGAGATCGTCAGCGGTGACCCCGCATCGGAGGTGTCGACCGGCGTGTCGGCGCCGCTCGTCAAGACCTTGAATGACCTGCCAGAGCACCAGGCCAAAGAGGTCCGACGGCGCTACCGCTACGTGATCTACATGAAGCGCAAGGGCCTGAGGCACGGGATGCGAAAGCGACTTGCCGAGGCCCTGGAAGCGCTGAACGGGCGCATACCCATGGGCGAAGCCACGGACGCCGACGAGAAGGATGCGTCCACTCCGCGCGAGTCCACCGTCATGGCTTGGATGAAACGCTGGGAAACCAGCGGCGGCAATCTGATGAGTCTGCTGACCCGCCACGCTGTCCGCGTCACGCCGAAGCGGTTGGACCCGCGCGTGCTGAAGATCGGCCGAGCACAAGTTCGCACGTTCTACTGCACGCAGCGCCGCCCCACGATCAACGACACGAAGGAACAAATCGAGACGGCGCTCAATGCAGACAAAACCCTTGACACCAAGACGATCAGCATCAGCACCGTTCGGCGCCTGATTGACGAGATTTGTCCGTACGAAAGAGACGTCGCTCGCTTCGGGGCTGCCTATGCGCGCCACAAATGGCGCTACTCGTTGAAGGGCATCGGTGCTGACAGGCCCATGCAGCGGTACGAGATCGATCACACCGTACTGGACGTCGTCGTCATTTGCGACCGCACAGGCATGCCACTCGGGCGCCCCACCATCACGATTGTGGTCGATGCCTTCAGTGGTCTGGTGGCTGGCATCTTCATTTCGTTCTGGGGGACAGGATTGGCGGCCACGTTGGCGGCACTGAAGGTCGCCATTTCTCCGAAGGACGAGTACGTCACACAGAACCGCCTGGCTGTGAAATGGCTGCCGTTCGGCATTCCTTGCCTCATGGTGGTGGACAACGGGCTGGAGTTCCATTCCCCTCAGTTCCACGACATCGCGATGTACCTGAGCATGGACCTGCGCTTCTGCGCTGTCCGCCAGCCTTGGCTGAAGCCCTTCGTCGAACGGACCCTGGGCGAGTTGCATGGCTACCTGCCCCACCAGGGGCGCGTTGAAAAGCGTCTCAACAACTACTTGCCGCCGAAGCCCGAGAAAAGCGCCACGATCACCTTCGGCTCGCTCTGTACCGGCCTGCTCAAGGCCTTCGTGGAAATCCATCCATTCAAGGTCAACGAGCGCAAGCTCTGGCTCCCCTTTGACCGGTTCAGCGAGGGCATGGAGAAGCTGCTGCCGCCCTCGCTGCCCACGAGCACTGCCGAACTGGACCTCATCGTGGCTGTGACCAAGGAGTACACGGTCGGCAACGAGGGCGTGGTGCCGAACTACCTGCGATTCAACAGCGGCGAGCTGCAGGACCTGCGCCGAGACGTGGGCACGGACTTCCGCACGTTGATCAAGTTCAACCCCGAAAACCTGAGCGTGGTCCACGTCCAGGATCCGCGCACCAAGGGGTGGCTGCCTGTTCAGAGCTGCATGCCTGAATACACGGACGGCCTGTCCATCGTTCAGCACAAGGCGATCCGCGCGCAGCTCAAAGGGAAGGTTGCTCGCAAGGACATTTCTGACCGATTGCTGAAGGCCAAGACCGAGTTGACGGAGCTGTGGAACTCCAGCGCTGCCATCGGCAAGCGGCTTCAAGCGGCTCAGTTGCGCGCGCTGTCCGGCCTGACTTCGAGCCATGCACTTCGTGGTGCCACCGCGGCGGCCACTGACGCTTCGCCGCCACCCGCTGCGCCAACGCCAGAGCGCCTGCTGACGCCGGAGGACCTGAAAGTGCCTGAGATCGAAGTTCCGGACTTCGATGCGTACATGGCGGTGTGAGGTCTGCATGCCATCGTCACCAGAGTTTGTCATGCCCGACGCAGACGTCGACGAGGCAGGTCTGAAGCTGGCTGCGCGCCGGCTGGAGATGTATTCGACCAAGGCGCTCGCTGCGGCCCGGGTCGTCGATCGGATCATCGTCCGACACGCCGAGTTCGAGCGAGGCCTCAAGAGCCTGGATCGCATATACCAACTCGGGCCGGAGTTCAGCGTGCCAAAAGGTCTGTTGGCCTTCGGCCCCCCTGGCAGTGGCAAGTCGACGCTCATCAAGACGTTTGTCGACACATTGCCCCCGTCCGGTTCGATCACGCCTGGCGCGGAAACACTGTTCGTTCGCCTGACGAAGTCCCAAGCGCTTGGCCCGGTCGTGGAGGCCATGTTGGCTGGCCTGGAATACGCCTTCCCAAAGGTGTCCAACAACACCGTGGGCATGAAGGCGCCTCAGGTCGCCAAGGCGGTGAAGCGCAGGGGCACTCGCTTGATCTTCATCGACGAGGCACACCACCTGTGCCTGAGCTCGTCCAGCCTGTCACGAGCCCAGGGTGCTGGCACACCGCTCACGACCTTGTTGATGCAATTGATGGATGAGACCGGCGTCGGCCTGTGTCTCTGCGGCGGCCCGCAACTGGAGAAGCTCGGCGACACAGACCCCTACCTGACGAGTCGATGCCAGACGCGCCTGGAACTTCGCAACTTCGATCTGGCGGGCCCGTGGCTTGGATTGGTGCGTGCGATGGTCAAGCTCTGCACGACCTTCGATCTGTCGTTCCTGGCGCGCGACGACCAGCGGCGCCCGTTGCACGAGGCGACCAAGGGCAATCTGCGTGATCTGAAAACCCTGGTGACCGAGTTTGTGCTCGTCGGTGTCGACGCGGCCAAGAACGAGATCGACGCGGCCACGATGGCGCTGGCCTACCAGCGTGTCTACGGCGCAGGCTCACAGGCCAGCAACCCCTGGAGCAGCTGATGGCTGCGCTGCCCAACCCCGTCACACCGACGGCGTACGAATCGGCAGGCGGCTTCCTGCTGCGTGCGCTATCCGCCAACGGTGCCAACGTGCGCGAGCTGTTGTCGCTGACCCGGGGCAGCACCAGGCGCCAGATACTGCCGGAGGACGCCCCGCTCTACGAGCAACTCACCGGCACGCCTACCGAGTGGTTCGTGCGCCGCATCGCGCACGTCAGGCAGGGCGACCATTGGCCCGAGATCGAGCTGTTCGGCACCCGGTGGCGCGATGACTGGACGCTGCGCGGTCAATACACCCAGGTGTGCCCCGAATGCCTGGAACGGTCCGCCGTCGCCCGGGTGGAGTGGGACTTGATGGGCTACACCGCGTGCCCCGTGCATCGCAAGCTGCTCGTTGACCGCTGCGCGGACTGCGGCCGCGCGCTGCAGCCCAATCGGCCTGCGGTGGACGTCTGCCGGTGTGGCGCCTTTCTGAGCCGGCCCGACGGCCCCGGCCAGGATGCTGATGCCGGCATGTTGGCCTGGTGCCATTGGCTGTCCAAGGCCGTCATGGGCGCCATAGGGGGGCAGACGCGGCCAGAGCCGCTGCTGGCGAGCTTAGACGGGTTGAGC
>Ga0233424_10001710_pt1 | contig 17922 bp, 11 predicted proteins | sample Watercolumn_Towu_FD_181011 | JGI IMG/M metagenome (GOLD analysis project Ga0233424, IMG submission 181011) | Freshwater microbial communities from Lake Towuti, South Sulawesi, Indonesia - Watercolumn_Towuti2014_125_MG | ecosystem: Environmental > Aquatic > Freshwater > Lake | place: Indonesia...
CGCCCGCCCGGTGGGAACGCCCGCATCCGGCGATTCCAACTCCTTCTGTCGCCGGACCAATTCGGCCTCGTTGACGCGCTTGCGCGGCGGAACCGTGCCGGAAGCCGGGGCATCGGCAAGGACCGGTGGCCGCAAATCCCGGAACGGGTCGTCCAGAAACGCGCGCTCGTCGTCGAGGTTGACTGTCACGGTGACGTCCGGTCGCAGTCCCGTGGCCGGCAGCGCGGGACCGCCGGCGAGTTTCACCGGTTCGGTCGCGATGCGCAGCCGCTGCCCCGTGCTGAGCGGAAACTCCCTGAACAGGCTCGCCTCGCCCGCGGTGGGCGCGCCGATGAGCAGACCGACCCGGCTGGCGCGCAGCACCGCCGCCAGCGCCTCCGCGGCGCCGGTCGTCTGCCGGTTCACGAGAATCGCAACCGGCAGCGTGACCGCATCGGCCTTGCCCGTGGAACGCATCACGCGCCCGCCGACGTCCAATTGCGGTTTGTCCGCGGGCAGGAATACATCCGCCGCCGCGACCGACGCGGCGTAATCCGTCCCTGTCGCGAACCGCAGGTCCAGCACAAGCCCCTTGATTTTCCTTTCGCGCATGAGCGCGTCCACGGCGGACTTGAGCGCCGGGCCTAGACCGTCACCGACGCGCGCGACGCGCAGCGAGCCGAGGGAATCCTCGAACACATTGGTGCGCGCGAGCGAACCTGGCCCGGCGTCCGTTTGTGCTTCGCTGTCCAGCAGCACACGGCCACGAAATCTGCCCAGCAACCCCTCGAGCGCCGCGCGGTCCAGTTCCGCTGCGGTCACCCCTGTGAGGTTCGAGCGAACAAGCGCGATGACTTCGCCAATGGCAGGCGGCTTCGGCATATCGGCCGCACGCGCAGCGCCCGGCGCAATCCCGGCCCAAACGGCCAAGGCCGACGCGACCACCCAGTTCAATCGGCAATTGGCAATTGGCATCCGGCCATTCATCGGAGTCCTTTCGCGGCAATATCCCTGCGCGCATGGGCGCCTTCAAACCTAATCTCGTCCACGGCGGCGTAAGCGGCGTCGCGCGCCTCGCGCAGTGTCGGACGCCACGCGGTCACGCCCAGCACACGGCCGCCGTTGGTCACGATGGCGCCGTCCTTCAACGCTGTTCCCGCGTGGAAGACCTTCGTGCCCGGCAAAGCGTTCGCCGCATCGAGGCCGGTGATGGGTTTGCCCTTTGGATAACTTCCCGGATACCCGCCGCTTGCCATCACAACGCAGACGCTGGCGTTCGCGGACCACTTGAGTTCCACGCCCGCAAGCCGGCCCCCGACGCTCGCGAGCAAAAGTGCGACGAGATCGTTCTCAAGCCGCGTGAGATACACCTGCGTCTCCGGGTCGCCGAAGCGGGCGTTGAATTCGAGCACCTTCGGGCCGGACGCGGTGAGCATCACGCCGGGATAAATGATGCCGCGAAAATCAATCCCCTCGGCGGCGCAACCGCGCAGCCACGGCTCGAGAATGGCGTCACCGACTGACTTCAACTCCGCGTCGCTCAAGAACGGCGCGGGCGAGTAGGTGCCCATGCCACCCGTGTTGAGGCCGAGGTCGCCATCGAGCGCGCGCTTGTGGTCCTGCGAAGTCGGGAACAGCTTCGCCACCTTCCCGTCGCACAGCGCGTGGAGCGAAATCTCCGTCCCTCCGAGCAACTCTTGAATCACGACGCGCTGGCCGGCGGTGCCGAAAGCTCTGCTCACCATGATTTCGTCAATCGCCCGCTCTGCCTCGGCCACGCTGGTCGTGAGCAGCACACCCTTGCCGAGCGCGAGGCCATCGGCCTTCACAGCACAACGGCCGTCGAGGCGGGCAGCGAATAGCTTCGCCGCGACTGGTTCGGTGAACGTGCCGGACTTCGCCGTCGGGATGCCGTGCTTCTCCATGAAGTCCTGCGCGAACGCCTTGCTCGACTCGAACTGCGCGGCCTTCCGATTCGGTCCCCAAACTGTGAACCCGCTCACCTGAAACAAATCCACGATGCCAAGCGCGAGCGGGTTGTCGGGGCCGACAACGGTGAGGTCGGGCTTCTCGCGCTTCGCGAAGTCGAGCAGTGCCGCGAGGTCCTCGGCACCGATGGACACGCACTCGACTTGCGCCTGGTTTCTTGCGAGGCGCTCGTGGCCGATGCCCGCGTTGCCCGGCGCGCACCACATCCGCGTGACGAGCGGTGATTGCGCGAGCTTCCAGACAAGCGCGTGCTCGCGCCCGCCCGAGCCGATGACCAGCAGCTTCATGCAAGGGGAATCAACCGGGACAAACGGGTTGGTGGCGTTACTCGACGCGCGCTTGGCCGGAGCCTTTCACGACTTCGCCGATGGGCCACGCGCAATGATTCGCCTCGCGGATGAAGCGCAACACGGCGTCGGCCTTGTCCGCGGCGACGATGGTCACCATGCCGATGCCCATGTTGAAGACCTGATACAACTCGGCCTCGGGCACTCCGCCCTTTGCGGCGATGAGCTGGAAGATGGGCAGCATGTCCCACGAGCCGTTGCGGATGACGACGTCGCAGGTCTTCGGCAGCACGCGCGGGATGTTGTCCACGAACCCGCCGCCGGTGATGTGGGCGAAGGCTTTGACAGGCAGTGATGAGTGATGAGTGATGAGTGATGAGTTGAATCGTTTCAGCGATTTTTGGACGAGCGGCCCGTAGCTCACATGCACCTTGAGCAACTCGTCCCCGATGGTGTTGGCGAGTTCGGGCACGCGGGTCGAGGGCTTGAGCTTCATCCGCTCGAAGAAAATCCTCCGCGCAAGCGAGTAGCCGTTCGTGTGCAGGCCGCTCGACGCGATGCCGATGACCGCATCGCCGGGCTTGACCGACTTCTGTCCGTTGAGCATGCGCGACTTCTCGACGACGCCGACGATGGTGCCGCTCACATCGTATTCGCCGGGCGAGTAGAAGCCGGGCATCTGCGCCGTCTCGCCGCCGATGAGCGCGCAACGGTTCTCCGCGCAGGCTCGGGCGAAGCCCTTGATGATCTCGGTGAAGACGTGCGGCTCGAGCTTGCCGGTGCCGAGGTAGTCGAGGAAGAAGAGCGGCTCCGCGCCAAGCACGGCGATGTCGTTGACGCAGTGGTTGACGAGGTCCGCGCCGATGGTGTCGTGGCGGTCCATCGCAAAGGCAATCTTGAGCTTCGTGCCGACGCCATCCACGGAGCTGACGAGCACGGGCTGGCGATACTTGCGCGCATCGAGCGCGAAGAGTCCGCCGAAGCCACCGACCTTGCCGAGCACTTCGCGGCGGTGCGTGGCGGCGAGCAGTTGCGGCAGCGTGGCTTTGACGCGGTTGCCGAGGTCAATGTCAACGCCGGCGGCGGCGTAGGCTTTTTGTTTCATCATCCAGTCGGGAGGGCGCGGTTCCACCCGCGCCTCAATTCAGGTCTGATCTCGCCGGGGTGAAGTCCGGCCGCCACATCAAAGCAGCCTCGGCTGCAGTTCCTCCTTCGCGAGCGCTTCGCCGAGGCTTTCCACTCGGGCGCGGCGGCGCTCCATGATGTGCTTGTCCACGAGCGGGTCGTAGGGCACCGGGTAGTTGCCGTCGTAGCACGCCATGCAGAATTCGGAGCGCTTGCGGCCCGTGGCGGCGACCAGTCCATCTCGTGTGAGATACGCGAGCGAGTCTGCGTTGAGGTAGCGGCGGATTTCCTCGTGGGAATGGTTCACCGCCATGAGCTTCTTGCGGTCGGGAAAATCTATGCCATAGACGCACGGGTGCATGTGCGGCGGGCAGCTCACGCGCACGTGGACCTCGCGCGCGCCGGCGTCCTTGAGCGACTTCACGCGCGCCTTGCACGTGGTGCCGCGCACGATGGAGTCGTCCACGATGACGACGCGCCTGTCTTTCACAAGTTCGGGGATGAGGTTGAGCTTCACGCGCACGTTGAAGTCGCGGATGAGCTGCGACGGCTGGAGGAAGCTGCGGCCGATGTAGTGGTTGCGCACGAACGCCATCTCGTAGGGCAGCCCCGATTCGAGCGCGTAGCCCAGCGCGGCGCAATTGCCGCTGTCGGGCACGGGCACAACCACGTCGGCGGGCACGCCGTTCTCGCGCGCGAGCTGCCGGCCCATCTCGACGCGGACCTTGTAAACATTCCGGCCCGCGAGCGTGCTGTCGGGCCGCGCGAAGTAAACGTATTCGAAGATGCAGAACGCCTCGCGCTCGTGGCCGGGAAACGCGGGCACGCTGCGAAGGCCGTCCTTGTCAATGATGACGATCTCGCCCGGCTCGACCTCGCGGATGAACTTCGCGTGGATGAGGTCGAGCGCGCACGATTCGCTCGACAGCACCCAGCCGTGGTCGAGCTTGCCGATGCACAGCGGCCGGAAGCCGTGCGGGTCGCGCACGCCGATGAGTTCGTTCTCGGTCATGATGACCAGCGAATACGCGCCCTCGATGCGGCGGATGGTCTGGATGAGGTTGTTCTCCGCGGCGCCGAGCGTGGGCTGCGCCATGAGGTGCAGGATGATCTCGCTGTCCACCGTGGTCTGGAAGATGGAGCCCTTGCCTTCGAGCTCCTCGCGGAGCTGCGCGGCGTTGGTGAGGTTGCCGTTGTGCGCGATGGCGATTTGCCCGCGGCCGCAATCCACCGTGAGCGGCTGGGCGTTGCGCAGATGCGAACTGCCCGTGGTCGAGTAGCGCGTGTGGCCCACCGCTGCTTCGCCCACAAGCCCGTGCAGGATCGTGCCGTCGAAGACCTGTGAAACGAGCCCCATCCCGCGATGCACGCGAAACTGCCTGCCGTCGCTCGTGACGATGCCCGCGCTCTCCTGCCCGCGGTGCTGCAGCGCGAAGAGCCCGTAGTAGGTGAGCTCCGCCGCGCTCGGGTGGCCGAAGACCCCGAAGACGCCGCAGTAATGTTTGGGGTGTTCGGAGGACATCAGCTCATCGCGCGCGCGACGGAATTCCACCAGAGGTCATGCAACTCGGGCAAGGGCCAACTCAGTTCGCCGTCAGCGGACCTGAGGACGAGCTTGTCGCCGCCCACCGTTCCGATGCACACGGCCGGGACGCCCATCAACTTCGCGCGCTCGATAATCTTGTTCGCGTCGAGCGGCGCGCACGTGACGACGACGCGCGATTGCGTCTCTCCGAAAAGCAGGGCGTCGAGGCGAATTACGGGAGGGACGCGTTCCACCGCGTCCGCATTCTTTTCTTGGGACGACGTGGAAGTCGTCCCTCCCAGCGAAAGATCCACAGTTGCCCCAATCAACCGCGGCGTGTTGCGCGCAATCAGCTGGCTGATGCAGCTCTCGGCCAGCGCGACCGCGAGCCCGCCATCGCTGCAATCGTGCGCGCTCTTCACCCCGCCCGCGCGGATGAGCCCGACGAGCGTCGTGTGCAGCGTTGCGGCCTGTTCGAGATCGCACCGCGGTGGCGAGCCGGTCTTCTTTCCGTGGATGACTTGGAGATACGCGCTGCCGCCGAGGCCTTGCAACGGGTCGGCGGCTTCCACCGGCGCGCCGAGCAGGATGATCACGTCACCGTCGTCCTTGAACCATTGCGTCGTGACGTGCGCGGCTTGCTCCACGAGGCCGACGACGGCGACGGTCGGCGTCGGGTCAATCGGGCCGGCGGGGCTTTGGTTGTAGAGCGAGCAGTTGCCGCCGGTGACGGGCGCGTTGAAGGCGCGGCAGCCGTCGGCGAGGCCGCGCACGGATTCCGCAATCTGCCAGAACAGCTCGGGCTTGAGCGGACTGGGCATGTTGAGGTTGTCTGTCGAGCCGAGCGGCAACGCGCCGGTGCACGCGAGGTTGCGGCACGCCTCGGCCACGGCGGCCTTCCCGCCTTCATACGGATCGAGATAGCAATAGACGCCGTTGCAGTCCACGGAGAGGGCGATGAGCTTTTCTTTGAAGGAAGGGACAACTTCCACGTTGTCCCCATTCTTGGTTTGGGACGAGGTGGAACTCGTCCCTCCCAAAATCGGAAGTGCGTCGCCCTTGATGCGAATCACCGCCGCATCGCTGCCGGGACACACGACGGAGCCATCGCGGACCATGTGGTCGTATTGGCGATAGACCCAGTTCTTCGAGGCGATGGTGGGCCACGCGAGCAGTTTCTTGAGCGCATCGATCGCGTCTGTCCCGTTCGTCACGTCTGCCATGCCGTCGAGGCGGAACGCGCGCACGTCCGCGAGATACGCCGGCTCAACTGCTTCGCGCTGATACACGGGTGACTCGTCGGCGATGGCTTTCGCGGGAATGTCAGCCACCACCTTGCCGCCGTGCTTCACGACCATGCGGCCGGTGTCGGTCACGATGCCAATCTCGGCCCACGGCAAATCCCACTTGTCGAAAATCTTCTTCACCTCCTCCTCGCGGCCCCCATGCACCACGATGAGCATGCGCTCCTGCGACTCGCTGAGCATGATCTCGTAGCTCGTCATGTTCGGCGCGCGCTGCGGCACCTTGTCCAACTCGATCTCGATGCCCGTGCCCGCGCGAGCCGCGGTCTCGCAGGTGGAGCAAGTGAGCCCCGCCGCGCCCATGTCCTGCATGCCGGCGACCGCACCGGTGGCGAGCAGTTCGAGGCACGCTTCGCACACGAGCTTTTCCATGAACGGGTCACCCACCTGCACCGCGCCGCGCTGTTGCTGGGCGGATTCCTCGGTCAAGTCCTGCGAGGCGAACGCCGCGCCCGCGAGTCCGTCGCGACCCGTCGCCGGTCCGACATAAAACACCGGGTTGCCCACGCCCTTGGCTGCGCCTCGCGTGATCTGGTCGTGCCGCAGCGCGCCGAGGCAGAAGGCGTTCACGAGCGGATTGCCCTCGTAGCTTTTGTCGAAACAAACCTCGCCCGCGATGGTCGGGATGCCGAAGCAGTTGCCGTAATGAGCGATGCCGCTGACGACGCCGGCGAAGAGGCGGCGATTCGTCTTCAACGAAGCTTCCACCTCTCCGCTTGTAGGAGTCGAAGTAACGAGACTCTGACTTCCGGAGTTCGATTTGAGACTCCTTAGGTCGTCTCCTACGGAAGTAATCGGTCCGAACCTCAGCGAGTTCACCGCGCACACCGGCCTTGCGCCCATTGTGAAGATGTCGCGCACGATGCCGCCGACGCCCGTGGCCGCGCCCTGGAACGGCTCGACCGCGCTCGGGTGGTTGTGCGACTCGATCTTGAACGCGATCGCGAGCCCGTCGCCGATGTCCACGATGCCCGCGTTCTCCTCGCCCGCGCCGACCAGGATTCGCGGCGACTTGGTCGGCAAGGTCTTCAGCAACGGGCGCGTGTTCTTGTAGGAGCAGTGCTCGCTCCACATCACCGAGAAGATGCCGAGCTCGGTGTAGCTTGGCGCGCGGCCGAGGATTTCGGTGAGCTTCGAGAATTCCTCCGGCGTGAGATTGTGCTTCTGGACGAGTTCGGGCGTGAGGACGGGCTCGGTCATCGGGATCGGGCGTTGGCGTTCGACAAGGCGGCGCGAGGATGGAGTCGGGGGCCGGAGGTGACAAGCAAATCGCAGTCCATCCGCGCGGGCGTTTCCAACGTGACTGCCCTCGCCGGGTCGGGCAGACTGCGAGCGCGAAATGAAGAAGAAGGATCGTTCCACCAGTTTTGCGCCGGTCTCGCGCAGCGGGCGCTTCACCGGCGGGCCGGACGCAGACGTCGCGGCGTTCACCGAGTCCATTTCCTTCGACTGGAGGTTGTGGCGGCAGGACATCCGCGGCTCGATCGCACACGCCACGATGTTGCGAAAGATCGGCGTGTTGACCGGAGCCGAACTGGCCGCCATCACGCGCGGTTTGAACCAGATCGGCCGTGAGATCGAGGCCGGGAAGTTTCGTTGGAAGCCGGCGCTCGAAGATGTTCACATGAACATCGAGGCCGAGCTCACGCGCCGAGTTCCGGCGGGCGCGAAGCTTCACACTGCGCGCTCGCGCAACGACCAGGTGGCGCTCGATATGCGGCTCTGGACACGCGACGAGATTGGCCGGCTGCGCAGCGAGGTTCGCCACCTTCAACGCTCGCTGGTCGAACTGGCTTCAAGCGCCGGCGAGGCCGTCATCCCGGGTTACACTCACCTCCAACGGGCGCAGCCGGTCTTTTTCGCGCACCATCTGCTGGCCTACGTGGAAATGTTCGACCGCGACCACGAGCGGTTGGGAGACTGTTTCCAACGGGCCAATGTCTGTCCGCTCGGCTCCGGCGCGCTCGCCGGCTCCACGCTGCCGCTGGACCGCGAGTTCGTCGCGAAGCTGCTCGGATTCACGGACCACAAGGGCCGTCCGCTCGTCACTCAGAACTCGATGGACGCGGTGAGCGACCGGGACTTCGTGGTCGAGTTCTGCGCGGCGTCGGCACTGCTCGCTGTCCACCTCAGCCGGCTCTCAGAGGACATCGTGATGTGGACGACGAGCGAGTTTAACTTCGTGAATCTGGCCGACGCTTACACGACCGGCTCATCGCTCATGCCGCAAAAGAAGAATCCCGACGTGGCCGAGCTCACGCGCGGCAAGTCCGGCCGCGTCTTCGGCAACCTCGTCTCGCTGCTCACGCTGTTGAAGGGCCTGCCGATGACCTACAACCGCGACTTGCAGGAGGACAAGGAGCGGCTCTTCGACACCGCCGACACTGTAATTGCGTGTGTGCGCCTCATGGCGGCGATGCTGCGCCACACGACCGTGAACGCCGACGCCTGCGCGCGCGCCGCGGGCGACCCCGCGCTGCTTGCGACGGACCTCGCGGACCACCTCGTGCGCAAGGGCGTGCCATTCCGGCAGGCGCATCACGCCGTGGGCGTGGTCGTCGCGCTGGCGGAGAAGCTCCGCCGTCCGCTCAACCAACTGACCGTCGCGCAACTGCGGTCGGCGCACGCGTCGTTCGGCCCGGATGCGTTGCGCGTGTTCGACCTCCGGGTGGCGCTTGCAGCCCGCCGGATGATCGGTGCACCGGGCACGGGCCAGGTGAGACGGCAGCTCGCGCGTTGGAAGAAGTTGCTGGCGCCGTAGCATGGAGCACCTATCCCCCGCATTGTTGACCGGGCTGCTCGAAAGCGTTTCACGCTCGTTCTACTGGACGATGCGTGTGCTGCCGAAGGACATCCGGCCGCAAATCAGCCTGGCCTACCTGCTCGCGCGCGCGACGGACACCATCGCGGACACGGGACTCGTTCCGGTGGAAGACCGGCTTGGCGCGTTGCAGGCGCTGCGCGCGCGCATCCTTGGCGAATGCGCTGCGCCGCTGGACTTCGGTGCGCTCGCGGCCAGTCAGGGAACTCTCGGCGAGAAACAGCTGCTCGAGTCCATCGAGGACGCGCTCGCGCTGCTTCCGCGCTTCAGCTACTCGGACCAGCAGCGCATCCGCGAGGTGCTTGACGTGATCACGGGCGGACAAGCGCTCGACTTGCAGCGATTCGGCGGCGCGAATGGGGAGCACATCGTCGCGCTTCAGTCGGACGCGGAACTCGACGACTACACCTTCCGCGTCGCCGGTTGCGTGGGGGAATTCTGGACGCGCCTCTGCCGGGCTCACCTGTTCCCGAACACGCGCGTCAACGAAGCCGAGTTGCTCGCGAACGGCGTGCGCTTCGGCAAGGGCTTGCAGCTCGTGAACATCCTCCGTGACCTGCCGCGCGACCTGCGTGACGGGCGTTGCTACATCCCGGCGCGCCGGCTCGCGACGGCCGGGCTTTCGCCTGCCGGCCTGCTGGACGCCACGAACGGGCCGAAGTTCCGCGCGCTGTATCACGCGCACCTTGATATGGCCGAGGCGCACCTGGTTGCCGGCTGGAATTACACGAACTCGCTGCCGCGCCGCTGCGCGCGCGTGCGGCTGGCCTGTGCGTGGCCGGTGCTCATCGGCTTGCGCACGCTGCGGCTCTGCCGCGAGGCGAACATCCTCGACGCATCGCAACGCGTGAAGGTCAGCCGCGGCGAAGTCCGCAGCATCGTCGCGCGGACGATTTTCCTCTACCCGGTGCCGTCGGCATGGCAGCGGCTTGCGGCTAAGGGCGCATCTCAGTTTGTTGCAGCACAGAGGGAAGGACGGACGAACTGACAGAAAGAAGCGGGCAAAAGGGGAAGGACTGGCAAACGGCGCAGCACGGACGGCAGGTGAAGGAAGGAAGGCGCATCCACTCCTTTGGCCGCGCATTCGTTTGTCCCCATTCGTTTGCCAACCTCATGAGTCCTGACATGGGCTCGGACCCCCGGTTTTTTCCGCCTCCTTCGTTCTGTCAGTTTCCGACGCCTGAGTCGCTTGCAAGAAAGTGAGGTGCGCCCTGCGGCTAATGCAGTCCATTAACACGCTTGCTAGTCTGGGTTGCCGCGTGTTAACGCTTTGTTTCCGTGCGGTGTTTGGCTATCACTCGGCCAATATCCGCACGGGCATCCATGGGTGCGACAGCCGCAGATGTTCCGCTGACCCGACGCCGCTTCGGTGAGACTTTGCGCCGCGACGTTTGGTGGGGGCAGTGCGTGCTCACGGTCCTCGGGTTCGGCGCGTTCATCGTGTATTCGACGTGGGCGGCGTTTCAAGGAAACCACTACTGGCTCGCGGCAGGCGGCGCGAATTACCTCTCGCCTTTCTACTCGCCGGAGCTCTTCGGCGATTCCCCGCACTCGGTGTTCGGGCCGAAGCCCGGCTGGTGGCCCGGCTGGTGGCCGTTCTCGCCCGCGCTGCTCATCTTGTGGGCGCCGGGTGGGTTTCGATTCACCTGCTACTACTATCGCGGCGCCTACTACAAGGCCTTCTGGGCGGACCCGCCGTCGTGCGCGGTGGGCGAGCCGCGAAACGTCTATCTCGGGGAGCAATCGCTTCCGCTCATCCTGCAGAACATCCACCGCTACTTTTTCTACGTGGCAGTCGTGTTCATCTTCCTGCTCGCGCACGACGCGTGGAAGGCAATGTGGTTCACAAACGCCGCCGGTGGGACCTCCTTCGGCATCGGCATCGGCACGCTGGTGTTGTGCGTGAACGTCTGGCTGCTCGGGAGCTACACGTTCGGCTGCCACTCGCTGCGCCATCTCATCGGTGGCGGGATTGATGAAGTCTCGAAGGCCGGCGCGTGCCACCGCGCCTACAACTGCGTGAGCTGCCTGAACCGCCGGCATATGCTGTGGGCATGGCTGAGTTTGTTCTGGGTCGGGTTCAGCGACGTTTACGTGCGGCTGTGTTCGATGGGAATCTGGAAGGACTTCCGTCTGCTGTGACTTCTTCCCTAATCCTAATCCTGCTCTTAATCCTGATCCCGTCGGACGAACGGAAATTAGGATGAGGAATAGGATTACGAAGAACTCATCCGATGGCCGAATACCAAACCCACTCACACGACGTCCTCATCATCGGTGCCGGGGGCGCGGGCTTGCGCGCGGCCATCGAAGCCTCGGCGGCGGGCGTGTCGGTCGGGCTCGTTTGCAAGTCGCTTCTCGGCAAGGCGCACACGGTGATGGCCGAGGGCGGCATCGCCGCGGCGCTCGCCAACGTGGACGAGCGCGACAGTTGGAAAGTCCACTTCGCCGACACAATGCGCGGCGGCCAATACATCAACCACTGCCGCATGGCCGAGTTGCACGCGAAGGAGGCGTCCGACCGCGTGCGCGAGCTCGAAGCGTGGGGCGCGGTGTTCGACCGCACGCGCGAGGGCGGAATTCTCCAGCGCAACTTCGGTGGACACCGCTATCCGCGCCTCGCGCACGTCGGCGACCGCACGGGCCTCGAGATGATCCGCACGTTGCAGGACCACGGCGTGCACCAGGGGATTGACGTCCACATGGAGGTCACCGTGCTCACGCTGCTCACCGATGGCGGGCGTGTGGTGGGCGCGTTCGGCTACGACCGCGAGCGCGGGCGGTTTCGGCTCTTCAACGCGAAGGCCGTCGTGCTCGCGACGGGCGGCATCGGGCGCGCGTTCAAGATCACGAGCAACTCGTGGGAATACACCGGCGACGGGCAGGCGCTCGCGTATCACGCCGGCGCGGACTTGAAGGACATGGAGTTCGTGCAGTTCCACCCGACCGGCATGGTGTGGCCGCCGAGCGTGCAGGGCATCCTCGTGACCGAGGGCGTGCGCGGCGAAGGCGGCGTGCTGCGGAACAAGGACGGCGTGCGCTTCATGTTCGGCGACATTCCCGACAACTACAAACCACAGACCGCCGACAGCGAGGAGGAAGGCTGGCGCTATTGCCAGGGCGACAAGTCCGCGCGCCGCCCGCCCGAGCTGCTCACGCGCGACCACGTGGCCCGCTGCATCATGCGCGAAGTCCGCGCCGGACGGGGCAGCCCGCACGGCGGCGTGTTCCTCGACATCTCGTGGATCAAGGAAAAGCTCCCGAACGCGCCCGAGCACATCCGGCGCAAGCTCCCGAGCATGTATCACCAGTTCAAGCAGCTCGCGGACATTGACATCACGCAGGAGCCGATGGAGGTCGGCCCCACCACGCACTACATCATGGGCGGCGTGAGCGTGGATCCCGACACCCAGATGAGCACGGTGCCGGGACTGTTCGCCGCGGGCGAAGTCGCTGCGGGTCTGCACGGCGCGAACCGCCTCGGCGGCAACTCGCTCTCCGACCTCGTCGTCTTCGGCAAGCGCGCGGGCGAGTTCGCAGCGAAATTTGCGAAGGAGCACGGCGCGGGCGCGGTGAACACGGCGCAAGTCGAGGCGGCGGCGCGCGATGCCCTCGCGCCATTCGACCGCGGCACGGGCGGCGAGAATCCGTTCGCCGTGCAGCACGACCTGCAGGAGATGATGCAGGACCTCGTGGGCATCGTGCGGCGCGAGGACGAGATGCTCCGCGCGCTCGACGGCTTGAAGAATCTCGGCGCGCGCGCGGCGAGGGCGGGCGCGCCCGGCAACCGCGAATACAACCCCGGCTGGCACACCGCGCTGGACCTGCGCAACCTGCTCACCGTCTCGGAGGCCATCACCCTCTCGGCCATCGAGCGCAAGGAAAGCCGCGGCGCGCAGTTCCGCGACGACTTCCCCGAGAAGTCCGCCGAGTTCGGCAAGGTGAACATCCTCGTCAAGAAAGCCGCCGACGGCTCGATGCAGGTGCGCCGCACGCCCGTGGTGCCGCTGACGGACGAGATGAAGAAGATTATTGAGGAACAGAAATGAGCACGGCGACGTTCCGCATCTGGCGCGGCGAGTCCGGAAACGGCGGGTTCCGCGACCACACCATCGAGGTCAGCGAGGGCATGGTGGTGCTCGACGCCGTCCACAAAATCCAGGCCACGCAGGCCAACGACCTCGCGTGCCGCTGGAACTGCAAGGCGGGCAAGTGCGGTTCGTGCTCAGCCGAGATCAACGGCTCGCCGCGGCTCATGTGCATGACGCGGCTCAACCAGATTCCGCTCGACCAGCCCGTGACCATCGAGCCAATGCGGACCTTCCCGCATCGCAAGGACCTCGTGACGGACGTGTCGTGGAACTTCGGCGTGAAGAAGCGCATCGCGAAATTCGCGCCGCGCAAGGCCGACGCCGCCGACGGCACCTTCAAGATGGGGCAGGCGGACATTGACCGCGTGCAGGAGTTCCGCAAGTGCATTGAGTGTTTCCTATGCCAGGACGTGTGCCACGTGCTGCGCGAGCACCACAAGCACGACGAGTTCATCGGGCCGCGGTTCCTCCTTTACAACGCCGCGCTCGAGATGCACCCCGCCGACACCGGCGACCGGCTCGCCGCGCTCAAGACCGACCACGGCATCGGCTACTGCAACATCACCAAGTGCTGCACGAACGTGTGCCCCGAGGACATCCGCATCACCGACAACGCCATCATCCCACTCAAGGAGCGCGTTGTGGACAAGTTCTACGACCCGCTGGGATGGCTCTTGAAGAAACTGCGGCCGGGTGGGACAAAGGCGCAGCCCTGAAGAGCAAACGCTCCAGTCGCATGCTGAACTTGAAGCAACTTTCAAAGGACGGCGTGCCCGCCGCCATCGAGAAGGCGATGCGCTACCGCCTGCTCAACGAGCCCGGCGAAGCCGAGAGCATCTGCCTCGACGTGCTCGCCATCGAACCCGACAACCAGAAGGCGCTCGTCACGCTGCTGCTCGCGCTCACGGACCGCTACGGACGCGGCTTCGCCGTCAGTGGCACGCAGGCCGAGCAGATCATCAAGCGGCTGAGCGATTCTTACGAGAAGGCCTACTACTCCGGGCTCGTCTGCGAGCGGAAGGCCAAGGCGCAGCTCGCGCAGGGCGCGCCGGGTTCGGGCTTCAACGCGCACGACCTCATCACCGACGCGATGAAGCACTACGAGCACGCCGAGTCCATCCGCCCCGCCGGCAACGACGACGCGCTCCTGCGCTACAACGCCTGCGCGCGCATCATGATGAAGAACAACCTCACCGCGCGGCAGCAGGAGCACTACGAGCCGGCGCTGGAGTAGTCGAATGCGGAAGTGCCGGAAGTCCCGAAGGCGGCGCTAGGCTACTTGCCGGTTCCCCAGCGCGTGTCGAACTCCTTCCAGAACGCATCGCGGGTTGTGGCCCGGTTCCAATCGTCGCCGGGCACGGTGAAGGTCAGCGACTTGAGGTTTGGAAGCTGGCGCACTGCGGTGATGTTCTCCCACAGTTTCACTTTCTCCACGGTAACCGCGTTGAGTCGTTGCGGGATCGAAAGCCGCTCCAACGCCGCGTTTTTACCAAGTGGCAGGAGGTTCACGACGTCATCACACTCATCGAGCCGGATGGTTTTGGCCGCCAAGCCGCCAAGCGGCTCGATGTCCTTCACGCGAGTTTTCTGCAAGTTTAGGATTTGAACGGAGATGCCGCGAAGCGCGCTGATGTCGGCCACGGCGGTGAAAGAAAGGTCGAGCTCCTGTTCCAACGGCATGCCAAGCAGCGGGCTCAGGTCGGTCACGCGGGTGTTGGACAGGCGCAGGACTGAAAGTGGCAATCCTTGGAGCGGCCCGAGGTCTGTCACATCGGTGTTGCCCAGCGCAACGACTTTCAGCGAGCGCATGCCGGTCAACGGTTTCAGGTCCTTCACATTGCGGCAGCGGTCCAGCAGCAGCGTGTGGATGGCCTTGTTCGTGAGCGGGCCGAGGTCGGTGACGAGCGAGCCGCGCAGGTCGAGGAACTCGATGGGCGAGTTGATCAGTCCTGCGATGCTGCGGACGCTGGTCTCGGCGGCGAACAGGGTCGTGAGCGTTTCATTGCCCTTGAGGGAGTCGAGGTCGCTCTGCTGCACGCGCGAGCGCTCGATGTTGAGCAAAGCGACCGGCTGGTCCTTGAGCGCGGAGAGGTCGCGCACCTGCGTCTTCCAAAGGTTGAGCCGCGCGAGCTTCGCGTCCTTGAGCCTGCTGATGTCGGCCACGGCGACGCAGTTGCTCAGGTTCAAGTCCGTCAACGGAACCTTGTCGAGGGGCAGCAGGTCCACGACAAGCGTGTTGGCCAGATTGAGCGAAGACAGCTTGGGCGCGCCGCGGATCGGTGACAGGTCGGTGACCCTTGTGCCGGAGAGGTCAAGTGACTCGAGCTTGGTGACGTCAATGGCGCCGATGTTCTCGAGCCTCGCGCAGCCTGCGAACGTGATGGTCGTGAACTGAATCCCGCGGATGCCAGATATGTCCGTCGAGTTCGCGCCGGCGGCGTTGAGGTGGAGGTTGCCGTTAACCGGGTCGCGTGTGAGCCATTCTCCTTTGAGCCCCGTCCGGACGATCTGCGCGCGGAGCGCCTCGAAGCCGGCCGCGTCCATCGAGCCCGCGCGCTGTCTCATCTCGTTGGCTTCGCGCGTGCGTTTCTGATTGAGGAACTCAGCATACAGCGCACCGTAGTCTTCCTGCGTGAGTTTGCGACCACTCATCCTGCTGCTGAGTTGACGGTTGTTCTCGGCCTTCGCAGCCAAGGCCGGGTTGGCCGTTTCGGACAGCTCCTTTGCCCTTCGGAACGCGGCCTGTGCCGCCACCATCTTCTCCTGCGACTGATAAACCTGCCCTTTCACGTAGTGATACTCGGCGTTGGTCGGGTTGAACTTGAGTGCGGTCTCAATCTTGTCGAGCGCGTTGGTCAGCTGGTAGTCGTCAATGGCGTTCTTGGCCGCTTCGAAGAAGGTCGGCGCCGTCGCTCGCAGTTCAGCAAGCTGCTTCTCGGCCTCACCTTGGGCTTTCTTCGCCCTCTGCCCCGCAAGGATGACCTGACCGATGGCATAAACACCGATGCCGGCCGCGATCGCGAGGAACAACGCCGCGATGCCGATCTCCTTCTTGTAACGAGCAAGCGCGAGCTTGAGTTGCGTGAATACGCCGGCGTCCTCCGCGCTCGTCGCGTAGCCGCCGAGGTATTTGCGAATCTCGCCCTGCAACTCGAACAAGTCCTGATAACGGCTGTCCTTGTCCAGCGCCATCGCCTTCATCGCCACCGCGGAAAGCGCAGACGGGATTTTCTTGTCCGGCAGGTGGATGAGGTCGAGCAACGGCAACGGCGCCTCGGGCTTGCCAGCCTTGGCCTTGGCCTTGCCGCCGGTCTGCGTCTGGTTGAAGACCGTGGGTGCGGTGATGTCACCGGAGGTAACTTTCGCAAGAATCTCCTGCACCGTGGTGCCTACGATGGGCGGGTAAAGCGTGAGAATGGTGTAAAGGATGCCGCCCATCGCATAGATGTCGGTGCGCTCGTCAATGTCGCTGACGCGTCCCTCGGCCTGCTCGGGGGCCATGTAGTTGGGCGTGCCCTTGATCTGGCCCTGCATCGTGGCGAACTGTTCCGCGCCGGTCGCGGGCATCTCGCCGATGCCTTCCTGCGCGGGGCCGCCGTCCTCCTCGCCGGGCGTGTCGCGCAGCACCTTGGCGATGCCCCAGTCGAGGATGAGCACCTCGCCGAACGCGCCGACCATGATGTTGTCGGGCTTCAGGTCGCGGTGGACGACGCGGCGCGAGTGCGCGTAAGCCATGCCGTCGCAGACCTTCTGAAACACCTCGAGCAACCGGTCGAGCGGATAGCGCAGCGCCATCTCCTGGTCGCCATCGCGGATCTTCTGCAGAATCTCACGGAGGGTTGTGCCCTCGATGAGCTTCATCGTGTAGTAAATCGTGCCGTCCGCCGCGACGCCCATGTCGTGCAGCGGAACGATGTTCGGGTGCTCGAGCTGGCCGGTGATCTTCGCCTCGGCGATGAAGTGGTAGATGCTCGACTCGGACGCGTTGGCGCTGTTGAGCATGATCTTCATCGCCACCGTCCGCTCGAGGTTGCGGTCTGTCGCGCGGATAATGGCCCCCATGCCGCCCATCGCGACGATGTCCCCGACGTTGTAGAAGCCCGAGGCGGGTTCCGTGCTGGGCATGATGACGCCACCCCCGCCGCGCTGCGACGGGTCGCCGCGCGCGTTCAGGAAGTGGTCAATCGTGACGTAGCCGCGTCCTGCTTCCGTCTCGAGGGTCTGCTTCAACCTCCCAAGCGTGGCTTCAGCCGCACGGCGCTGAGGGGAAACGTTCGGGTTATCTTTCCTGACGCTGAACACAGCCGGACGATACACATCGCGTTACTAGCGACAAGGTGAATGTGGCCCGGTTGGCTCGGGAGGGCGCATCTCAGTTTCTTGCACGCCGGTTCTATCTTTGGGGTCGTTCTTCCTCACCCCTGCCCTCTCCCGCTGGGAGAGGGAGGCACTTCGGACGGCGCTGGCGATTCGGGACGGTGTGCGTGCTCTCACCGCGTTCGATTCCACCGAGTGACGGGCGACGATTCCCCCTCTGCCTCGGAGGGAAAGGGCCGGGGTGAGGGTGAGAACGTGCGACGTTCATTGGGCTGCGAATCCACCTTCTCCCGTTGTCCTGCAAGAAAGTGAGATGCGCCCATTGGCTCCGGGCGCATCTCAGATTCTTGCATCCTCTCATTAGCACCGGGCTTCAGCCCGGTGTCAGCGATGGCGCAGGCTGAAGCCGTTTCAACGGCTTTGGCCCCTGGGCCAACGCGAAACGGTTAAAACCGTTTCCGCCTCTACCGCTCTCCACACCCGG
>Ga0233424_10001711_pt1 | contig 17920 bp, 16 predicted proteins | sample Watercolumn_Towu_FD_181011 | JGI IMG/M metagenome (GOLD analysis project Ga0233424, IMG submission 181011) | Freshwater microbial communities from Lake Towuti, South Sulawesi, Indonesia - Watercolumn_Towuti2014_125_MG | ecosystem: Environmental > Aquatic > Freshwater > Lake | place: Indonesia...
CTGTGATCCGATCGTCGCGTTCACGGTCAGCACCCCGACCTTCAGCGGCGGCGATACCACGGTAGTTTTCACCCTGACCGACACCCAGACCGATGCGCTCCCCGCAGCATCAGAAACGGGCAAGGTGCTGCGGGTTTATGGGGACTTCAAGATCACGATTGGCGGGCTGATCGACCTCCATGCAGCTGGCGCATTCGATATCATTGGAAAGGTCACGCCATGAGCAGCACTCATAATGTCAGCCTGTTTGGCAGGACCGTCCGCGTATCTATCTACGACCCCAACACCCTAGCCGCGCGCGGGTTCGCAGAAGCCGCGGCCGCATCCGCTGCTTCTATTGCCTCTTCCGCATCCCTGATCGATCGCCACTCGCTTGACCTAGGCCTGCCAGTGACGGCAACCAACCTTGTTCCACTGGCAGGCAGCGTCTCGCCGTCGCGGATCGTCAGCTTCAACTACATTTCTGGCGCGACATATACTCTGGTCTATCGCCTTAGGGCCAACCCGATCCGCTACGCGCAAGCGCTGCTTCCCGGCTTCGTCAACCTGTTGGTCGATCTGGTGGATGGCACCGTGATTCTAGGCCCCGGTGGCTTTGCCAATATCGCAACCTATACACTTGTTCGGCAAGGTGCGTTTTGGCTCTGGACTATTACCTTCACCGCCAACGCGACCGACACCGACAACCTGCAGTTGCGTCCGACCGGCACGGGCGAATTGCCCTACACCGCAAACGGCACTGACGGGCTACTTGTCCAGTTCGCCAGCCTGACGACGGGTGGCGGCAGCAACCTTCTCCCGAATAGCACCATGCTGGGCGCGGGATGGGACAGCACCAGCCTTGCCACGCCTGCCGCCGTCACGCCGACCACGACCGACGCCGATCTGCTTGGGCAACGGTTCAACGAAACCGAGGCGCAGAGCGCAGCAACCGCAGTCCGCGTGCTAGGCACGATGACAGCGACACGGGTGACAGAGGCGAGCGGGTCTGACCTGTTCGTGCGCCTGTTCCGCTTCGTCACCATCCCGAGCGGCGACACATTCCGTTTTGAGGTCGAGGCCAAGCGCGGCGAGCTCAAGCGCCTGACGTTTTTCTCCAACGCAGAAAACGTCTTTGATGTTGATTTTGACCTTGCGGCGGGCACTGCGACCGGCAGCGGGGCGAGTATTGATACGCTCGACAATGGTTGGTATCGCTGTGTTTATCAGGGTGTATCGGCCAGCGCGACCGGATCAAACTGGCAGGTCCAGATCCAGGAAGATGACGGCACTTGGCCATATGATGGCGACGGCTCTAGCGGGCTGTTCCTGCACCGCGTCAAAATCAGGAACGTCACCAAGTCGATCGACCTGCTGAACACCACGGATTGGTCTACCGGCTGGACGCTGACCAGCGCGACGCTCACTGCAAATGCGGCGCTGTTCGGGGGCCTTCCGTTCGGTCTGGCAAACGCCCACCCTCTGGCTGGCCGCAAGGTTGCCGTGCTTGGCACGTCGCTTGTGGAACAGGATTTCTGGACATCGGCATTCGCCGCACGGACAGGTTGCACACTAATCAATCTGGGCGAAAGTGGATGCAGCTACGGTCTGTCGTCCGACTATGTAGACAGCCGTATCGGTTTTTGCACCGCGCAGATGACGACCGGCAACATCCCGGCTGATACAGCCCTGATCATTGCGGACGCGCCAGTCAATGACCCATTCTGGCGCGTCCCTGTTGGCACTGTAAGCGATACCACTACCGCGACATTCGCAGGTGCGATGGCCAATATTTCGATATGGGCAGCGACCAACCGCGCCAGCACGGCTGTAATGTATGTGCAGCTTCCAAGCGCAGAGCCGACCTATGCGACGCACCGGCACGGCGGGCTTGCGGCAAGCGGACTGGCCACGGTTGCGCCGCTTGAAGATTACCAGAACATGCTGGCGCGCATCGCTCGACGCGAGGGCAGGCCTTTGGTCGATCTCAACGACTTCGGCATTTCGTGGCGCACTGCTGGCATCCGGGGGGACGGCCTGCACTGGAACGCCCGTGGCGGCGACTGGATTGCCGAAATTCTGGAAGCCGAAACCAAGCGCCTCGCTGTGCCGGGCTGGTTGGCAGCCTGATCATGACACCCTCAGAAGAAGGACCGCGAGTGCAACGCGCAGAATGGATCGCCGCAGCGGCGCTCATCATCAACATCCTCAGCATCGTCTTCGGCGGCGGCGCGCTGTGGCAATCCCATCAGGACCATGACCGCCGCATCGTCGCCATTGAGGCGGCAGAACGGGCGCGGGCAGCTGAGACGACGCAGATCCTCGTCAAGCTTGAGCGAATCGACCGCAACACGATCGCCCTCAAGGAGCGGATGGACAGGGAGACTCAGAAGTGATCCAAGAACTCCAACAGCGCCTGCTGGCCGCTGGCTACAACCCCGGCGCCATCGATGGCGTCAACGGGCCGCGCACGATGACCGCGCTGTGCCTGTACATGTCGCGCGGGCAGAACCGGGCGAACTGCGAAGGCATCGGCGCTGCGCTTGCTGAGCATGGCGGCACCTACGCCATCTTCACTCCCCTGCGCCTGACGCACTTCATGGGGCAGCTGGCCCACGAATCCGGCCTGTTTCGCTATATGGAGGAGATCGCCAGCGGCGCGGCCTATGAAGGACGACGCGACCTCGGCAACACGACCAAGGGCGATGGCCGGCGCTACAAGGGGCGCGGACCTATCCAGCTGACGGGGCGCGCCAATTATCGCACCGTCGGCGCGCGTCTTGGTCTGCCGCTTGAGGCCGAACCGACGCTGGCCGCGCAGCCCGGCATCGGCCTGCGCATCGCGCTCGATTACTGGCAGTCCCGTAAGATCAATACGGCCGCCGACGCCGACGACATCATGCGCGTCACCCGGCTGATCAATGGCGGGACGAATGGCCTTGCCGACCGCATCGCGCAGACCAATCGCGCGCGCAAGCTCATGCTCTGACCGATCGAAAGGAACACCACCATGGCAGAACAGACCCCCATCATCGTCACCGACAACAGCCTCGAAGGCCAGATCGGCACGCTGGCGCGCTATCTGGTGGCAGCGGGCGGTGCTTTCGCGCTGGGCAAGGGCTGGATTGATGACGCCACCCTGCAGGCCCTGACCGCGCTGGTCACCGTCGCCGCGCCGATGGCGTATGGCATCTGGAAGACCTACACCGCCAAGCAGAAGCTGATCCAGACCGCCCAGTTCGCGCCGAACGACATCGCCCAGGTGGTGCACAAGTGACGGTCCTATTCGGGCGGTTCCTCAACCAGCTGGAAGGCGGGTTTATGGCTCGCTGCCCCGGCTGCGACGAGGTGCACTACATCGCGGTCAGCAAGCCGCTGGCGAATGGTGCCGCTTGGTCTTTCAACGGCAACCCCGCTGCTCCGACTTTCTCGCCGAGCCTGCTCATTCGGACTGGCCGCGCCGTCGACCCGAACTTCGTAAGGGAAGAAGGCGACCCACCAGAGGTCTGCCATAGCTTTATTCGCGACGGGCAATGGCAGTTCTGCGGTGACAGCACACACCACCTTGCGGGCCAGACGGTGCCAATGCTGCCATGGAAGGATGACGAATGACCTGGCTATTCTGGCTGCTCGGCGGCATCGGCAAGGCGCTGCGCTGGCTGCTCGGGCTGGCGCGCGATTACCCCTGGCAGACCGCCGTCATTGTGCTGGTCGGCGCGCTGCTCTGGACCTTCCGCAGCTGGGGCATCGATCACCGCGATCTGACCGACCAGATCGGCGCAGCGAATGAACGCATCGCGCTCGAGCGGCGAGCGCACGCCAGATACGCCAGATAAGGCGCGATCATCTGGGGGTATCGCCTGGGGTATCGCGCCCCGGCCGATTGCCTAAAAGCCCAGCATTTCTCCGGATTTCCCGCGCCGGTGATCCGGAGGGATTATCCGGATCACGCGCGCGCCGATCAAAACCCGATCAAGTGCCGAAACTGCCGGATTTCTGCGGTTTTTCCCGCCTCCGGGAATCAAGGATGATTCCATGCTGACCAATGCCGCGGCGAAGGCCGCGCAGGCGACCGATCGCGCCTTCAAGCTGTACGATTCGGGCGGGCTGTTCCTCCTGGTGACGCCCACCGGCACCAAGTCCTGGCGGTGGAAGTTCCGCCGCGCCGGCCGCGAGCAGCTGAAGACGCTGGGCCGATTCCCCGAGCTCAATCTCGCTCAGGCGCGCGCAGCTCGCGACGATGCCCGGGCCGAGCTGGCGCGCGCTCAGGACGGCACAGCTGCGCTGGCGACCTTCGCCGATATCGCGCGCGCCTGGCACGCGCACAATCTCGCGCGCTGGTCGACCGTGCATGCGACCGACGTGATGGCCAGTCTCGAGCGCGACATCTTCCCCTCGATCGGCGAGAAGCCGATCGGCGATATCCGTCCGGCCGAGCTGCTGACGGCGATGCGGTCGATCGAAGAGCGCGGCTGTCGCGCGACCGCATCGAGATTGCGGCAGCGGCTGTCGGCCATTTTCGGATTCGCCATCGCCCAGGACCTGGCCGAAGCGGATCCCGCCGCGCAGCTCGGCCGCGCGATGTCCGGTACCGCGCTGGTGCAGCCGCACCCGGCGCTGACCAGCATCGAGGATTGCCGCGCGCTCCTGGCTGCATGCGTGCATGCACGCGCTGCCGCGCCGGTCGAGCTCGCGTCCCGATTCCTGGCGTTGACCGCGGTGCGCCTCGATGCGGTGCGCGGCATGCGCTGGGGCGAGATCGAATGGGATTGCGCCGACACCGGCAGGCCTGCCTGGCGCGTGCCGCCGGCGCGGATGAAGCTGGCGCGCGTGAAGAAGAGCGAGCCGCGGTTCGCGCATCTGGTGCCGCTGAGCGCGCCGGCGCTCGAGGTGCTGTCCGCCGCGGCCGAGATCCAGGGCGCGCAGCATGGACAGTCGATCGATCCCGCACAGCTGGTCTTCGCCGCGTGCGCCGGCACCGCGATGATCGGGCGCGGCTCGATCGGGGCCATGTACCGGCGCGCTGGCTATGCCGGCCGGCACGTTCCGCACGGCTGGCGATCGAGCTTCTCGACGATCATGAACGACGAGCTCGGCCCGGAATTTCGCGCCGCGATCGACCGGGCGCTGGCGCACAGCCCGAAGGACAAGGTCGAAGCCGCGTACAATCGATCAGGCATGATCGATCAGCGAACTGCGATCTTCGATCGCTGGGGTGAGCTGCTGGCCGGATAATCCCCGGCCAGGCACTCGTTTCTAGCCCTGCAAGCCGGCGCCGGATGGCACGAGGCTTGCTCCTGGCCCCCTGGACAGCCCGGGCGGCGCAAGCCGCCCCTGCGCGCCGGTGCGGGGTAGCACGGCGGTGATCGTTTCACCGATGGGTTCGGGGTCTGGGGCCAGTTCAAAGCGCCCGGCGAAGCCGGACTATATCACCAGCTCCCGGTTTCTCTGCGGGTGGAAGATTCGCGCTTGTCCAACAAGCGGGCGATGGATTTCAAGGTTTCCCCCAGTCGGCCGTCGACCGCGCCCATGGCCTCGAGATAGCGCTCGGCCGACAGGCTCTCGACCATGGCCTTCCATTCGGCCTGGCGCTGCTCCCCAGCCCATTTGACGTCGTCCGGCAGTGGTGCCCTCCCCATGAGGTGCCGCACCATCTGGGCGACCTCTGGCGGCAGATCCAGCGCATAGGCGTTGGTGATCTGCTCGACCTGGGGGCCGGTGGCGTTCTCGGTCGGCTTCGATCGCCGGATCCAGTGCAGGAAGCCTGCATCGCGCAAGCGCTTCAACGCAGTGTGCACGGCCGAATAGGATCGGCCGACCGCTTCGGCGATGGTCGCGATCGCCGGCTCGAGCCTCCCCTCCTTGTAATCGACGAAGGTCATGTACAGCGCCTCGAGCACCTCGATCGCGACATGGCCCAGCGCGCCGTTCCTGCAGCCCGGGCTGAGGCGCTGGCGCGCGCGCAGCGTCTTGCGCTCGAGCTCCTTCGCGCTCTTCAGGACAGCACCGCCATAGCGCCTGCCGCCCCGCCGCGTGCCGTCGCCGATCGGGCGCCAGAGGCGCTTCTCGATCTGCCCCTCGTAATAGCTGTTGCGCCAGACCGGCTGGCCGGTGCGGCGCGTCTTGGTGAATTCCTTGCCGGCGATGACGTCGCCAATCGCGCGGCCGGTTCCTGCCCGCCCCTCTGCAGAGATCGCCGTCATGCCGCGATCTCCCAGAAACAGCCGAAGCCGGTGACCCGGCCCCAGCTTTCCCGATGCTTCAGGCGATAAGCGATTCCGGCGGGGGCAGGCCCTGCATCAGCATGTCTGCCCAGGCCTGCGCGATCTGGCGGCGGCGCGGCAGATAGGCGGCTCGATTGTAGATTGGCTCGACGCCAGGCTGTGCGTGCGCGAGCATGAGATCGATGATCTTGCGATCGTCGATGCGCTCCTGAAGCGCGCACTGCTCGTTCATGATCGTCGAAAAGCTCGATCGCCAGCCATGGGGCACGTGCACGCCCTCGAGCCCCGCGATCCGATAAAGCTTGCTGAGCGTCGAATCGCTGATCGGCTTGCGCCGATCGCCGATGCCAGCGAACAGCCATGGCGTCTGCGGCGCGATCGCCAGCGCGGTTTGCACCGTCGCGGCTGCCTGACGCGAGAGAGGGATTAGGAAATCGTGCGCCGCGTCGCGCTGCTTGTCCCTGGTGAGCTTCATGCGCGCCGCCGGGATATGCCAGAGCGGCTCCGGCCCATCGAGCCCGATGAATTCGCGCTTGTCGGCCTGGCAGACCATGGCGGGGCGCGCGGCCGTCAACGCGAGCAAGCGCGAGGCCAGCAACACCGTCGACGAAGCCCCTTCCCGCGCTTCGGTCTGCTGCAGCACCGCACGCGCCGCCTCGATCGTGATCGCCGCGGGTCGCCGGTGCGTTGTCGCGCTCTTCATCGCGCGACTGATCATCGCCGCAGGATCCGTCGTGGCCAGCCCAGAGGCGATCGCCCAGACGAACACTTCCGAGACATGCATGCGCACCTTGCGCGCCATGTTGAGCTTGTCCTGCGCCTCGATGCGCCGAACGACCTCCAGGACCATCGGCGCGGTGATCTCCCCGACGCGGCTGGGCCCCAGCAAGCCAAAGGCGTGGTTCTCGAGGCGCTCGAGCACCTGCTTGCCATAGCGAGGCGACCAGCTGCTCTTGCGTGCCTCGTGCCAGGCACGGGCCAACTGCTCGAAGCTGTCCGTCGGCTGCCGCGTGCGGCTGACCTTCACCACGCGCTTCTCGGCTCCAGGATCGATCCCGCCGACGAGCTGCAGTCGCGCCTCGTCGCGCGCCATGCGCGCATCGCGCAATGACACTTCCGGATAGAGCCCCAGCGTGAGCGTCTTCTCGCGCCCCCTGAAGCTGTACTTCCACCGCCAGGATTTGGTGCCGCTGGTCAGCACCATCAGATACAGTCCGCCCGAGTCGAACAGCTTGCGATTCGATTGGCCCGGCTTCGCCTGCCTGCAGGCGGCATCCGTCAGCAAAACGATGCCCCGGCGATACCCCGTCCGATACCCCGGCTTTCAGCGCGCTGGAATGAGGTTGGATGAGAGGACATGCGAGCGTAAATCGCGGAAAAACTGCGGTTTCGCAAGGCCCGTGCGAGGGGATGATAAAGCATGAGAGCGGGAAATGGATGCCCCCCAAGGATTCGAACCTTGATTAACGGAGTCAGAGTCCGTGGTCTTACCATTAGACGAAGGGGCAATAGGCGGTCGCAATTAGGCGCGTCGGAGGTGCCGGTCAAGACCCAAATCGCCGCGAATCGGCGGGATGCTTGCGCATTGCCGACGAATTGGTTAGCCTTGGCCCCAAGTACCGGCGAAGCGCGGACATTTTGGCCGCGCGGGCATGACCGGATGAGAAAAAGAGCGATTCTGGCATGGTGGAGCGACCCACATCCATGCCGCAGGCTGATCCCCAGGTACCACTTGCTGCCGATACCGGCAAAGGTACCAAGGAACTGGCGAAATCCGCCAGAAATGGCCGAAATGCGGCAAGACAGCGCGGCAGGCGACAAGCCGGTGCCCATCAGGGCCAGCGCAACCCCCCTCCGGCAGCGGACCAGGCTTCGCGAATCGCGGACAAGGGAGGCTTGAGCGAACGCGGCAACTGGAACGCGCGCCGCGCCTATGCCGCGATCGACCTGGGCACCAACAATTGCCGTTTGCTGATCGCCAAGCCGGCGGCCGACGGATTCGTCGTGGTCGATGCCTTTTCGCGCGTCGTGCGGCTGGGCGAAGGACTGGGCCAGAGCGGCCGCCTGAGCGATGCGGCGATGGACCGCGCGGTGGCCGCGCTTTCGATCTGCGCCGACAAGCTGCGCCGCCGCCATGTTGCGCTCGCGCGGTCGGTCGCGACCGAGGCGTGCCGCAAGGCGAGCAACGGCCCCGCGTTCATTGAGCGCGTGCGCCGCGAGACCGGGATCGTGCTCGACATCATCACCGCCGAGGAAGAGGCGCGGCTCGCCGTCCTGGGCTGCCACATCCTGCTCGAACCCGGCGACGGCCCGGCGCTGATCTTCGATATCGGCGGCGGATCGACCGAGCTGGTTCTGGTCGACAGCTCGGGCCCCGTGCCCGACATTCTCGACTGGATGAGCGTGCCCTGGGGCGTGGTGACGCTGACCGAGAGCGAGCGGTTCGACCATGACGATCCGCAGGCGCGCGCGGCGGCCTATGCCCGCATGCGCGAACGCGTGATGCAGGGCTTTGCGCCCTTTGCCACCCGGCTGCCGCAGCTTCCCGACCCCGAGCGGCGACTGCTGGGGACGAGCGGCACGGTGACGACCCTCGCCAGCCTGCATCTCGACCTGCCCTGCTACAACCGCGACGCGATCGACGGGCTGATCGTGCCTTCCGAATCGATGCGCAGCATCAGCGCCAGGCTGGCGGGCATGACGCTGCAGCAGCGGCGCGAGCTGCCCTGCATCGGCAAGGAGCGCGCCGATTTGGTGGTGGCGGGCTGTGCGATCCTCGAATCGATCCTCGATATCTGGCCGGCGATGCGTCTGGGCGTCGCCGATCGCGGCATTCGCGAAGGCATATTGCGCGCGCTGATGGGCCGCGACGCGCCCCAGCCCGGTGCCGTCCGCACTGCGCACGAGCATCGCGCATGAGCAGCGAAGGATCGGGCGGAAGCAAGGGCGGCGGCAAAGGGGGAACCGGCGGGGGCAAGATCCCCGGCGACAGCAGACGCAAGGCGAGCGGGAAATATGGCGACGGCCTGAAACAGCGGGTCAAGACCGCGCGCGGGCGCACCGCCTCGTCCAACCGCTGGCTCGAGCGCCAGCTCAACGACCCCTATGTCCGCAAGGCCAAGGCCGAAGGCTATCGCAGCCGCGCGGTCTACAAGCTGGTCGAGCTCGACGAGAAATTCGCCATCGTGCGCAAGGCGCGGCATGTGGTCGATCTCGGCATCGCGCCGGGCGGCTGGTCGCAGCTGGTGCGCCGGGTGAACCCGAAGGCCGCCGTGGTCGGCATAGATCTGCTTCCGGTCGATCCGATCGAGGGCGTCACCATCTTCCAGATGGACTTCATGGCCGATGAGGCCCCTGACAGGCTGATCGAGGCGCTGGGCAGCTGGCCCGATCTGGTGCTGTCCGACATGGCGGCGAATACCGTGGGCCACAAGCAGACCGACCATCTGCGCACCATGGGGCTGGTCGAGGCGGCGGCGCATTTCGCGGTCGATCATCTCGTCGAAGGCGGCACCTTCGTCGCCAAGGTGCTCGCGGGCGGAACCGACAACGACCTGCTCACCCTGCTCAAGCAGCATTTCAGGACCGTGAAGCACGCCAAGCCGCCTGCCAGCCGCAAGGGCAGCAACGAATGGTATGTCGTCGCGCAAGGGCGCAAGCCGCGGGCGATGGAACCGGGCACCGACGAACTGGCCTGAAATTGGCGGCGATTCGCCTTGCAGCGGCGCACGGAATGGCGATGCTGAGGCCGATGCAGCCTGATGGATGCGCTGCCATGGGCGCGGGGGCGGCATGATCAATCGAAACTTGCTGGTTCTGGCGTCGATCGTGTTCATCGACATGGCCGGTATCGGCCTGATCGTGCCGGTCATGCCGTCGCTGATCCAGTCGCTGACGGGGCAAGGCCTCGATCAGGCGGCGACCTGGGGCGGCTGGCTGCTGTTCACCTATGCCCTGATGCAGTTCCTGTTCGCGCCGGTGATCGGAGGGCTGAGCGACCGGTTCGGGCGGCGGCCGGTGCTGCTGGCGACGCTGGCGCTGCTGGGCGTCGACTATGCGCTGATGGCCCTTGCCCCGAGCCTGGCTTGGCTGTTCGCCGGCCGCGCGATCTCGGGCGTGATGGGCGCAAGCTATGCGGCGGCCAATAGCTGCATCGCCGACAGCATTCCGGCCGAGCGGCGCGGCGCGGCGTTCGGCATGCTCGGCGGAGCGGGCGCGGCGGGCTTCGTGCTCGGCCCTGCCATCGGCGGGCTGATCGGCCAGTTCGGCGACCGCCTGCCGTTCGTGGCGGCGGCGGCGCTGTGTGCGATCGGTACGCTGTTCGGCTGGCTGCGCTTTGCCGAAACGCTCGATCCGGACAAGCGCCGGCGCTTCGATCCGTTCCGTTCGAACCCGCTGGGCATGGTGCTGCGCATGGCGCGCATTCCGCTCGTCATCGGCTGCCTGGCTGCGATCTTCCTCATGCAGCTGGCGAGCCAGGCCCAGCTCTCGGTCTGGGCCTATTACGGAACGGCGAAGTTCCAGTGGACCCCGGCGATGACCGGAATGACGATCGCGTTGTTCGGCGTGATGATCGTGCTCACCCAGGGCGTGCTGTCGGGCAAGGCCATCGCCCGCTTCGGCGCAGTGCGCACCGCGACGATCAGCCTGCTGTTCTCGATCCCCTCCTTTCTGACGCTCGCCTTTGCGCCGAGTACGGCCGTGGTGATCCTGGGGGTGGCCATCGGTGCCATCCCGGGCATGTGCTTCCCCGCGATGCAGCAACTGATGAGCCCGCGCGTGTCCGAAGATGCGCAGGGCGAGTTGCAGGGCGCGATTGCCAGCACGATCAGCCTCACCGCGATCATCGGACCACCGCTGATGACCGGGGTGTTCGCCGCTTATGCCGATGACAGGGGACCGTTCTTTCCCGGTGCGCCCTTCGTGCTGGCGGCGGCGTTGATGGCGGGCGCGGTAACGGTGCTGACGGTCACGCTCCTGCGCCATGCCGGACAACCCTCCGCCGCCTGAGCGCAGCAAAAAGCCCCGCCCGCGCGATGCGGACGGGGCTGTTTCGCGTTACCCTTGCAGAGCGATCAGAAGCGACCGCGCAGGGTGATGCCATAGGTACGCGGTTCGCCGAGGAAGGCCGAGAAGATCTGGCGGCCACCGGGGAACTGCGGATCGACGAACGGCGCTGCGGTCGTGCCGGCCTGGAACGGGCTGTTGAACGCGACCTGGGTGAAGTCCTCGTTGAACAGGTTCTGCGCCCAGAGCTCGATCGCCCAGGCCTGTTCCGGACCGCGCAGGCCGACACGGGCGTTGACCACCACGAAGCTCGGCTGTTCCTTTTGCGGGAACAGGTCCGATCCGGTGTTGAACGCATCGGTGACGCGGGTGTCGAGATAGACCAGGCCCGACAGGCCGCTGTCGCCGATATCCGGGGTCCAGGCCATCGATCCGGTCAGCGTCAGCTGCGGCGCGTTCGACAGATTGTCGCCGGGCAGCTTGCGCAGCGCCGGGTCGAGCGGCGCGCCGTTGCGGTTGCCGATCAGGTTGTTGCGATAGCTGGTATCGGCATAGGTAACGCCGCCATTGACGGTGAAGGTCCGCGACGGACGGATCGAGGCTTCGAGCTCGACACCCTGCGCGACCACGCCATAGGTGACATCGCCTGCCGCGCAGCCGCCGGTCGTCGCGCTGAGGTCACGATCGGCGCCGTTGAGGTCGGTCGAACAGCCATTGACCGTCTGCACCAGGAAGACGGTGCCGTTGAAGGTGTTGAGCTGGAAATTCTCGAACTGCTGGCGGAACAGCGCGAGGTTGATGGTCAGCGGACCGCGCGAATATTTCGCGCCCAGTTCGAAGGCATCGACGATTTCCTGATCGAACTGCAGGTTACGCACCAGCGCCTGAGCACCGCCGACAGCGGCGAAGGTGGTGACCGGAGCGCCGCCCAGCGGAGCGACGACCGGGCCCTTGAGCGCCGAACGGTCGAGGTTGAAGCCGCCCGCCTTGTAGCCGCGCGAATAGCTGCCGTAGAGCAGCAGGTCGTCGGTCGGCTTCCACGAGAGCACGGCGGTGCCGGTGAACTCGTTCTCGCTGCGACGGTCGCGGATCGACACGCCGTTGAGCTCGGCGGTCGAGTTGCCCTGGCAGCCCAGGCCGACCAGCGCGCCAGCCAGCGCGCGGGCAGTGGCATTAGGGCTGATCAGATCGTCGGTGAGCGACGCCTGCAAGCGCGTGCAGACCGTGTTGTCGTTGCTGAAGGTCGCGTTGAAGCGCTTGCGCTCGTTGGTGTAGCGCAGGCCGACCGTCAGATCGAGCCTGTCGGTGATGTGGAAGATGTTGTGCGTGAAGAACGCAAAGTTGCGGCTGTTCTGGAAATAGCGGTCGCTGATCGATCCCAGATTGTTGAGCGTATCGAGCAGCGCGAAGCCATTGGCGATATCCGCACCGGTCTGGCCGCCGCCGCTGGCTGCCGCGAGCGTGGCGGGACCGACCCCGGGTGCAACGCAGCCCGGCGAGGTCGGCGAATACAGGCCGGCAAGGCCGCCGCCCGAGATGATGCGGCAGGTCGCGAAGCGGCCGTACTGGTTGCCGAAGCGCAGATTGTCGCGCACGGTCAGGTCTTCATCGGCGAAATAGCCGCCGACCAGCCAGTCGAGCTTGCCGTCGAACGCCTCGCCCTGCAGGCGCAGTTCCTGGGTGAAGGTCTTGAACTGGCGGAACTGGGCGTCGGTATTGTCGGCGCGATAGAGAATGTCGACCGCGCTGTAGTCGGTGTCCGAAGCCTGGCTGTTCTTGTAGTAGCGATAGCCGGTGATCGAGGTCAGCGTTGCGCCGCCCATGTCCCAGTTCACTTCGAGCGAGACACCGCCATCCTTGGTCTTGCCGTCATAGGTGCGGCCGCGGGTCACGAAGGTGTTGCGGCTGAACGGATCGTTGAACGAACCGATCGGCTGGCCCAGATCGCGCAGCACGTTGATGATGTTGTTGCCCGTGGTCTGGAGCGGCGCGAGCGGGGTCGACGGATTGTTGAGGTCGCCGATCAGCGGGTTGAAATTGCGGCCAAGATAGACCGCACCGCAACAGCGCTCGTCACGGTTGGTATAGTCGGCGATGAAGCGGAACGACACCGCATCGACCGGCTCCCACAGCAACTGGCCCTTGACGAAATAACGGTCGCGATTGTTGAGATCGATATTGTTGTTCACGTCGCGCAAAAAGCCGTCGCGCTTTTCGTACACGCCGTCGAAGCGTGCCGCCAGCGTTTCGCTCAGCGGGCCGGTCAGGCCGGCCTGCAGGCGGATATTGTCGTAATTGCCATAGGTCGCCTCGCCAAAGCCGCCGAACTCGAATTCGGGCTTTTTCGAATAGATCGACAGGATACCCGCCGAAGCGTTGCGGCCGAACAATGTACCCTGCGGGCCGCGCAGCACTTCCACCCGGTCGAGCTCGCCCAGTTCGTTGAGGCCGATGCCCGAGCGCGAGCGATACACGCCGTCGATGAACACCGCGACCGAGCTTTCGAGGCCGGGATTGTCGCCCACCGTGCCGATACCGCGGATACGCGCCGACCCGTTCGCCTCGTTGCCGGTCGAGGACACGAGCAGCGAGGGGACCACCTGGTTCAGCTGGCGGATGTCGTTGGCACCGGTATTTTCCAGCGTTTCGGCATTGACCGCCGATACGGCGACCGGAACGTCCGAGAGCAGCTGTTCGCGACCCTGGGCCACGACGACGATGGTGTTGCCGTCATTGGTGCCTTCCTGGTCGGTATCCTGGGCCATGGCCGGGCTGGCCAGGGCGACCAGGCCCGCAGACAGCATGAAGGACATACGACTGGCTTTGCCGAAACGCATGGGCATATCTCTCTCCTGATTGTGGTCTCACTGGCAGTCATTCGCCGCCTTGACGTAAACGTTAGAGCAAATTCGGCGGGATTCCAGCGATTGCGAGGGGTTCACGCAAAAATGCAGGGCGTTGTCGCGAAAACGCAACACCAGTTATGCAAGTGACATTATCGCCGGAATTCTGCCGTTTTTTGCAAGTCAAAGCGCAAGGTGGCGCTTTCCGTAGCGACAAAGGCGCAAGGCTCTGCGCCCAGCACGGAGAGAATGGCCGGGTCGTCGGCATCGAGCCCCCCGGTCAGCGCGCCGAAGGCCGGCAGGATCAGCCGGTCGCGGCACCCCGCAAAACAGGGCCGCGACACGCTCCTGCCGCGCAGACGCACCCGGAGGCGCGGGTGGAAATGGCCGCTTAGCTCGGGCGCACTCGCCCATGATTCGGCCTTGTGGCGCAATGCCAGCCCGCCAAGCGAAGCCTCTTCGACGACGCGCCCGCCAAAGCCAAGGTCGAGTGCGCTGTCATGGTTGCCGGTGATCCAGTGCAGCGCAATCCGGCGCGCCAGGGCTTCGAGCCGCCCCGCCAGCGCCGGGTCCAGCCTCGCTGCCCCATCGCTGTCGTGAAAATTGTCGCCGAGGCACCACAGGCTGGTCGCCCCGCAGACCTCCAGCGCGCGTTCGAGCCGGTCGAGCGTTGCCGCGCTGTCATAAGGCGGCAGCATCTGCCCCGAGCGCGCGTACCAGCTCGCCTTCTCGAAATGCAGGTCGGCGACGAACAGCGCCTTTTCGCGCGGCCAGTAGAGCGCGGCGCGATCGACGATGACGAAATCCTGCCCGGCGAACGAAAGGGGAACCATGGTCACGCCATGCCGCAGCCGGGCGTGCCGTGCAAGCCCGGAGCTTGGCAGATTGTCGCACGCCGATTATGGGGCAGCGCATGACCGGCCTCCCCGAATATCCGCTGACCGTCGCAGCGCTCTATCACTTTGCGGCGATCGCCGAACCCGCAGCGGTGCGCGACGCGCTGCACGCGCTGTGCGACGGCCAGGGGCTGTGCGGCACGCTGCTGATCGCGCACGAAGGTGTCAACGGCACGCTCGCCGGACCCGAAGCGGGAATTGCCGCGCTGATCCACGCCATCCGCGCCATGCCGGGCTTCGAGCCGATCGAGGTCAAATATTCGGGCGCGCATGAGCGCCCGTTCAAGCGCCTCAAGGTCAAGGTGAAGCGCGAGATCGTGACCATGGGCGTGCCCGATATCGATCCGGTGCATGGGCAAGGGGCCTATGTCGAACCCAAGGACTGGAACGCGCTGATTGCCGATCCCGATACGGTGGTGATCGACACGCGCAACAGCTTCGAATTCGCGCAGGGGACGTTTTCGGGCTCGGTCGATCCGGGCACCGAGCGGTTCACCCAGTTCCCCGCCTGGTTCGACGCACAGGCCGAGCAATTGCGGCAATCGGGCAAGAAGATCGCGATGTTCTGCACCGGCGGCATCCGCTGCGAGAAGGCCACCGCCTATGTCCGCGCGCAGGGCTTTGACGAGGTCTATCACCTCAAAGGCGGCATCCTGAAATATCTGGAAGAGGTGCCCGCCGAGCAATCGCTGTTCGAGGGTGGCTGCTTCGTGTTCGACGAGCGCGTCGCGCTGGGCCAGGGGCTCGAGCTGCTCGATGTCGAGCGCGCGGTGGCGAAGGGCGGGGAGTAATCCCGCAACCCCTGCACCGTCACCCGCGGAGGCGGGGGTCCCGCTTCACCCTTCATCGTCTGCGCAGAAGCGGGATTCCCGCTTTCGCGGGAATGACGAAATTCAGCCGCGCGCCCTGCTTCCGAAAGTGCTCTTGACCAGCCGCGTCACCAGCCCGGCAAGGCTGCGATAATTGGCGAGCTGGTAGGTCGATTCCACGCCTAGCTCGCGCGACAGGCGGCGGTGCGCCTCGGGCAGCGCGTGATAGGGCACGCCGGGCAGCAGATGGTGCAGCGCGTGATAGCGCAGGCCCACCGGTGCCCAGAGCTCGGGCAGCAGGCCCGGCGGCGGCACGTTGACGCTGTCGAGATATTGCGCGGTCACGCTCATCGCCTCGTCCTCGTTCTCCCACAGATGCGCGACCAGCGTGCGTATCTGGTTGAGCACCATGGTGCCCGAGACGATGGCCAGCCCGATCAGGAACGCGCGAAGCGGCAAGGTGCCGGTCGCGACCAGCGCGATCAGCGTCATCGCCCAGGCGCTGGCGAGCACCTCCAGCACCAGCCAGTGCTTGCGCGCCTCGCCCTCGGGCATGACGCGGCGAAAGGCGGGGTTGATGACCAGCCCCGAATAGCGCTCGACCACGATGCGGCGCAGCGGCGGGACGATCAGCGAGAGCGGCGACAATATGCCATAGCGCACGATCAGCCCGATCGGGCCCAGGGCCGCGACCAGCACGAACAGCGGCACCGTCCAGGGCTTCATCAGCGCGAGCGGCAGATATTCGGGGTCCTTGACCGTGCCGTAGCGCAGCCGCTGATGGTGCAGATTGTGCACGCCTTCGTACATGAAGCTGGGGATGAGCAGCGGCACGCCGACCAGCGCGTTCCACCCGGCATTGAAGCCGGGCACCGCATCGGGGCGGAGGTGCGTCAGTTCGTGGATGAAGCTGCCCGCGCGGTACAGCGCCAGGATCGCGACCAGCCCGAAGACCAGCGCGACCGCGACGCCATCGGCCAGGATCGCCCCTGCCAGGGCGCCATAGCCCAGCGCGACCGAAGCCAGCATGTCGACCCAGTACACGCCCGGTTTAGCCGCGTTGAGATCGCGCGTCAGCGAAGCGGCGGCGCGGATCATCGCCATGTCGTCGGGCACCTGGCCGCTGGCGCGCGCCAGGGTCGCGCCTTGGGCGGCGCTGCGACCGGGATCGGAAAGTGGAAAACTGCTAGCCATAATGTTCCTGTACTGAGCGCCTGCTTAAGCCAGAGCAACGTGGCAGCATGATGGCAATATCTGGCCCGCATTTCCTTGACACAGATCATCGCGCGGCGAAAAGAAGCGCGGCCCTGCGGGGCGGCAACGTCAGGCAAAGGAAGCGATTTTGGCGGACCAGCACGAGATAGGGGTCAGCCCGGTCCATGACAAGGCAGGGCTCAAGGCGTTTGTCGAGATCGCCTATGAACTGAACGCGTCCGATCCTGCCTGGGTGCCGCCCTTGCGCGCCGAAATCTACGAGATGTTCAATCCCGCCAAGAATCCGTTCTACGGCCATGCCACCGTGCAGCCGATGATCGCGACGCGCGGCGGCAAGGTGGTCGGGCGCATTTCCGCGCATATCGACCATCTGGCGCTGACCCAGCCGGTGGCACAGGGCATGGGGCCGGGCACCGGCAATTTCGGCATGTTCGAGGCGGCGGACGAAGCGGTCGGCCGTGCGCTGCTGGCGGCGGCCGAACAATGGCTGCGCGATCAGGGCATGACCCGCGCGCTCGGTCCGCTGAGCCTGTCGATCTGGGACGAGCCGGGCCTGCTCACCTTCGGCCATGACCGCCCGCCGATCATCATGATGGGGCACCACAACCGCGCCTATCAAGGCTGGATCGAGCACGCCGGCTACACGTCCGCCAAGAAGCTGCTCACCTATGAACTGCCGATCGTCGACGGCTTTCCGCCGCTGGTGCAGCGCATCGTCGCCGCCGGGCGCAAGAACGAGCGCATCCGGCTGCGCAAAGTCGACAAGAGCCGGTTCGACGAGGATGCCGCGACCATCCTCGCGATCCTCAACGATGCCTGGGGCAAGAACTGGGGTTTCGTGCCGATCACCGATGCGGAAGTGGCCTATATCGGCAAGAAGCTGCGCCCGCTGGTGCGCGAGGACCTGATCATGATCGCCGAATATGACGGGCGGCCTGTCGCCTTCC
>Ga0233424_10001712_pt1 | contig 17910 bp, 15 predicted proteins | sample Watercolumn_Towu_FD_181011 | JGI IMG/M metagenome (GOLD analysis project Ga0233424, IMG submission 181011) | Freshwater microbial communities from Lake Towuti, South Sulawesi, Indonesia - Watercolumn_Towuti2014_125_MG | ecosystem: Environmental > Aquatic > Freshwater > Lake | place: Indonesia...
GCTCGGTGCTGGCGCTCAGGTGCGTCCCCTTCGCCATCCGGTCCTGGACGGCATTCACGACGGCGGGGTGCGCCTGGCCCAGGATCATCGACCCGTGGCCCGTGCGGTAGTCGATGTACTCGTTGCCGTCGACATCCCACTTGCGCGGGCCGAGTCCCCGGTCCATGTAGACCGGGAAGGGCGACATCTTCCGCGAGGCGTGTGTCACCCCGTCGGGAAAGAGCGACGCTGCCTCGCGGGCGAGCCTCATCGATTTCGGATGCAGCTTGTTGAACCGTTCCAGGATCGCGGGCATGGCATGTCCTTCCGGTGCTTCGACCTGTCGATTCGGCGGGGGTATTGTCCTACTTGCGCATTTCGCCTATGCACTGACGGGCAATGCCCCGGCGAGAACGCACCGGAGCCCGGTGTAAACTCCAGCCGGCGTTACCTGGCAGCGCAGCACCGGGACCCATGGTTTCAGACAGCGATCAGCATCGTGCAGCCCTCATCGGCCGCATTGCAGCGGGGCTCGCCCACGACATCAACGGGCCAGTCGGGGTCATCATCGGCTTTGCCGACCTCGCCCGCGAGGCGCTTCGCTCGTCTCAGGACGGTCGCATCGACGCGGAGTCGGCGAAGCGGGTCCTCGAGTACGTTGACATGATCTCGGACGCAGCGGTCCGCGCCCGTACGCTCACACGCGGCGTGTGGACGTTCGCAAGGAACAGGCCCGGCCCGGCAGGACCGGTCGACCTTGCACGTGCCGTCCGCATGTCGGCGGCGCTCGCTATGCCGGAGCTCAGGGGCGCCAGGATCGAGACCGCGGCAACCGAGAGCGACCTCGCCCCACCCGACGCTGGCACCCCGCCGCTCGGGCCCATCGCCCACGGCGACCTCGCGCTGTGCACGCAGGGTCTGGTCAGCGTCCTGCTTGCTGCGCCGGCCGCGCTCCCGTCCGGCGGTACGGTGACGTGGGATGTTCGGGGCAACGCCCGCGAGGTCACCGTCGTGATCACCGGCCGGCCATACGAGAGCGACGGCAGGATCCAGGACTGGCCCGCGCCGGCACTGGCGCGCGCGGCCTTCGAACAGCAGGGCGGGCGACTGCAGGAATCGGGCGGGGCCAGCGTCGTGGGAGTCCTGCCGGCGGCGGTGGAGCACGGTGATGTACGCCCGGCCGGTGAGTCGTCCGGACGGCCTGCGGGGAAGAGGCCGCGTGGTTAGGCGGGAGGGTCTGCTTCGACGACCGGGCAGAAGATCCGCGTCCTTATGGTCGACGACCACGAGCTGATGCGGCAGGCATACGGGATGGTCCTCGAGACCGAGCCCGACATCGATGTCGTCGGCTTCGCGGGGGACGGCAACGAGGCCGTGTCGCTTGCGACGACCGCCCACCCGGACGTCGTGATCATGGACGGTCGCATGCCGAGGCTGAACGGTGTGGAAGCCGCCCGGATGATCCGGGAGCGCCACCCCGAGACCGGCATCATCCTGCTGTCGGCCTATGACGACGACGAGTTCGTCAGGGACTTCCTGGCCGACCCGAAGGGGAAGGCGTACCTGCTGAAACAGCACCTCACCCGGTTGACCGACCTCGTCCAGGCCGTACGGGACGTCAGGGACGGGAAGACCGTGCTCGCCCCTTCGATCGTGTCGAAGCTGGCAGGCGGAGGTCAGAACCCGGAGTCAGGGTTCCTGGCCGAGATGACCGACCGCGAGCGGGAGGTGTTGTCGTGTATGGCCCGGGGCCTGAATAACACCGCCATCGCCGAGGAGCTGTTCATCCAGCCGCGCACCGTTGAACGCCACATCGGCAGCATTTTCAGCAAGTTGCGGCTTCAGCAGCAGCCGGACGCCCACGCGCGTGTGAACGCGGTCCTCGCCTTCCTCAAGGAAACGGGCAAGCTGAAGGAGCAGTAGCCGGAAGCTATCGGGCGGTCATTCCGCCGTCGATCACGAGCTCCGCCCCGGTCACCCAGCTCGATTCGTCCGACGCCAGGTAGAGGATCCCCGAGGCGATATCCTCCGGCAACCCGAGCCGTGGCAGCGGCGTCAGGCTCAGTCGCTCCTCCCGCACGCCCGGCCTGGCATGAAGCTCGTGGGTCATCGGCGTGTCGGTGAAGCCCGGGTGGACCGAGTTGACGCGGATCTTCTCTCCGGCGTACTGGACCGCAGCCGACTTTGTGAACAGGCGGATAGCGCCCTTGGACGAATGGTACGCGGTGCCGGCCCGGCTCCCGACGATGCCGTAAATGGACGAGACGCAGACGATCGAGCCGCCACCTACTTTCCTCATCTCTGGGATGGCATGCTTCGTTCCAAGGAAGGCCGACGTCGCGTTCACGTCCATCACCAGGCGCCAGCCTTCCTCCGTGAGCTCCTCGACTCGGGCCCGCCCGTGCGGCCCTGACATCCCCGCGTTGTGCACAAGCACGTCCAGCCGCCCGTAGCGCGCCACCGTGGCGCGGATTACGGCTACCCACTCGGGCTCCTTCGTCACGTCCAGGTGCATGTAGGCGGCCTCGCCGCCTGCCTTCCTGATCTCGTCCTGCAGCTTCTGGCCGAGCGAGTCCTGCAGGTCGGCGACGACGACCCCCCGCGCGCCTTCCCGGGCGAACAGGCGGCTCGTCGCCGCGCCGATCCCGGAGGCGCCGCCGGTCACGATGGCCACCTTCCCGCTCAACCTGTCCATGTGAGGCCTACCTTTCGGCGTCCAATGTTAGACTCGGCGTTCTCACGATGCCAGCGAACGCACGCAAGAACCGGAAGGCCGGCACGTCGCAACGCAGGCAGGCGGTCTCACCCCTCGAACTGAAGGTCCCCGACCTCCGCTGGCAGTGCGACCCCGGCCTCCTCAGGTTCCGCTGCACAGAGGACATCGAGCCGCCCACCGGTTTCGTCGGCCAGGATCGCGCCGCTGCCGCGCTCGAGGTAGGGCTCGGCGTTTCGAGGCCAGGCTTCAACATCTTCGTCACCGGCCAGACCGGCACCGGCCGGGCGCCGGTCGTCATGGCCCACTTGCAGCAGACGGTAGCCCGTCTCAAGGAGGCCGGCCGCCCGGGCAGGGCCGCCGACTGGTGCTACGTGTTCAACTTCGAGAAGCACGAGCAGCCAGACGCGTTGAGGCTCGAAGCCGGTCAGGGCCCCGTATTCGCCGGGCGCGTGACCGAGGTGCTGGAGACACTGACCCGCGACCTGCGGAACGCCTTCCAGAGCGAGGCGTACCAGTCGGAGATTAAGCGACTGGCCGACGACGCGGGCGAGAAGCGCCAGCAGCTCATGGCCGAGACGGAGCGGTTCGCGGTCGATCGCGGTTTCGCCATCCAGATGTCCCCGGTCGGCGTTTCCATAGTGCCGCTGGCCGGCGGGAAGCCGATGGAGCACGCCCAATTCATCGCGCTCGACGCTGCGCAGCGAGCCGACCTTGACCGCCGCCGCCAGGAAGTGGCCGAACGCGTCGAGCAGGCGATGCAGCTGGTCCACGGGATCGAGAGCGAGCGGCAGCAGGCGGCCCGCGACTTCACGCAGAAGGTCGCCGAGAACACGGTCCGCTTCCCGTTCGAGGCGCTGGCCAGGCACTACGCGGGCGACGAAGGTGTGCTCGCCTTCCTGGAGCGACTGAAGGAGTACACCCTCGCCAACGTCCAGGTGTTCCTTCAGGACGGCGGCTCGCAGGAAACTCCGGTGCCGCCGCAGGCTTCGAGGGTCGTCCAGGACCCGCACCTCCCCTTCCGCGTCAACGTGTTCGTTTCGCATGCCGAACGGAACGGCGCGCCTATCGTCCAGGAGAGCAATCCCACCTACACGAACATGTTCGGCCTGATCGAGCGCCGCCCGTACCTCGGTACGTACGTGACCGATCACACGATGCTGCGGGCGGGCGCGATCGTGCGCGCAAGCGGCGGGTACCTGATCGTGCCCGCGCGGGACGTGCTGCGGCAGCCGGGCGTATGGGAGGCGCTGAAGCGCGCGTTGCGAGGCGGAGAGGTCCGGCCGGAAGACCCGGGCGAGGTGATGATGCCCGGGATCTTCCCCCAGGGACTGCGGCCAGAGGCCATACCGATCGACACAAAGGTGATCCTGGTCGGCGACGACCAGCTCTATCACCTGCTGGCCGCCTACGACGAGGACTTCTGGGAGATCTTCAAGGTCAGGGCCGACTTCGACTTCCGCATGGAGAACAACGACCAGAACGTTCACTCCTCGGCAGCGCTCGTCTGCGGCATGGTGAAGCGCCACCAGTTGATGCACGTGGACCGCAGCGGCGTGGCGGAGATCGTCGAGTACAGCTCCCGGATCGCAGGCGACCGAAGCAAGCTCTCTACCCGCTTCGGGTACATCCGTGACCTCCTCATCGAGGCGAACTACTGGGCACAGCAGGACAACGACGAGCTCATCCGGGACACCCATGTCCGCAAGGCACTCGACCATCGCATCTACCGGACGAGCCGCATCTCCGATGCGATCCGCGAGCTCATGGTCAAGGGCGTGCTCAGGGTCGACCTCGAAGGCAGCAAGGTGGGCCAGATAAACGGGCTCGCCGTCTACGACCTCGGCGATGTCGCGTTCGGCAAGCCATCCCGGATAACGGCTCGCACCTTCATGGGCCGTCAGGGCGTTGTGAACATCGAGCGCGAGGCGCGGCTGAGCGGCAGCACGCACGACAAGGGTGTGCTCATCCTCGGCGGCCTCCTGGGCGCTCGCTACGCGCAGAACGCGCCGCTCTCCCTCAACGTCAGCCTCGCGTTCGAGCAGAACTACGAAGGGGTCGAGGGCGACAGCGCATCGGCCGCCGAGTTCCTTGTAATCGTTTCCAGCCTTTCGGGCGCGCCGCTCCGGCAGGACATCGCCGTCACGGGCTCGATCAACCAGATGGGGCAGGTGCAGGCCATTGGCGGCGTGAACCAGAAGATCGAGGGATTCTTCGATGTGTGCAGGGAGGCAGGGACCCTCGGCAGCGCCGGGGTGGTGATCCCGAGATCGAACGTCGCCAACCTGGCGCTGCGGAACGATGTGGTCGACGCCGCGAGGGCAGGCAGGTTCCACGTGTACGCCATCGACGACGTCGACGAAGGGATCGAGCTGATGACCGGCAGGCCGGCGGGGACGGCCGACGAAGTGGGACGCTACCCGGATGGGAGTGTCAACGCCCTGGTCCTCGGCCGGCTGAGCGAGCTGGCCGACCGCATGCGCACCTTCGGCGGGCCGGCGGCACCGGCGCAGGACCACGCCGGAGACGCTAGGTAGTCGACGCCGCCGCCACGACGCCCTTCTCGAGGTCGCCTCTAAGGTCGTCGAACGAGGCGTAGTTCATGCGCCAGAGCTGGGCGTAGAGCCCTCCCCTCGCCACGAGCTCGTCGTGAGTGCCCCTGTCGACGATCCGCCCGCGGTCGACCACGATGATCGTATCGGCGTTTCGTATCGTCGACAGCCGGTGGGCGATCACCAGCGCGGTCCTGCCCTGCAGCAGCTTCCGAAGCGCGTCCTGGATGATCAGCTCGGTATAACTGTCGATGTTCGCGGTCGCCTCGTCGAGTATCAGGATCTTCGGATCGGCGACCAGGGCGCGGGCAAAGCTCAGAAGCTGACGCTGCCCCACCGAGAGGTTCGACCCGCGTTGCTCCAGCACGGTGTCGTAACCCTCAGGTAACCGCGCAATGAAGTCGTGCGCCCCGATGATCCGGCACGCCCGTTCGACGTCCGCGCGCGTCGCCTGACGCGTGTTGTAGCGCACGTTCTCGAACACCGACTTCGAGAACAGGAACGGCTCCTGCAGGACCATGGACATGATCGAGCCCAGCGACGCCTGCGTGACGGTCCGTACATCCCTGCCGCCGATCAGCACCCGACCCTGCTGGACATCGTAGAAGCGGTGGGCCAGCGCGGTCAGGCTCGTCTTCCCGCCGCCGGTCGGCCCCACGATCGCCGCCGTCTGGCCCGGCTCGACGCGGAAGCTCACGTCGTGGATGACCGGCTTGGCCGGGTCGTACCCGAACACGACATGGTCGAACTCGACCGATGGATTCACCTCCCCGATCGGCTGCGCGCCAGGGCGGTCGGCGACTTCTAACGGGAGGTCCAGCAGCTCGAATATGCGGTGGCCCGCGGCGACGGCCCGCTGAAGGACGCTGTAGTGCATGGTCAACGAACGGATCGGCTCGAAAAACCGCTGGACGAATAGAAGGAAAAGGACCATCGTGCCGACCTCGAGCCCACCGCCCAGCACCATGCTCCCGCCGACGATGATCACGATCGCGAGCGCCACGCCGGTCAGTAGGTCTACAGTCGGCATCAGCATTGCGCCGAGCTTGGAACCGCTGACATTCGACCAGAAAAGGTCGCTGACCTTGCCCCCCATGATCCCGCGGTTCACGGGCTCGCGGTTCATCGCCTGCACGACCCGGATGCCGCTAACGTTCTGGTCAAGGTAGGAGCCCACGATTGACGCGTTGCGGCGCATGCGGAGGAAGGCCCTGCGAGCAAACGGCTGCCAGAACACGCGGATCAGGGTCAGCAACGGCAGGACCGAGAGCGTCATCAGGCCCAGCCGCCAGTCGAACACGAGCATCACGACGACGATTCCGAAGAGCAGCAGGATGTCGCCCATCGCTTCGACCGTCGTCTCGAGCATCTCCTGCAGCGCGCCGACGTCCCCGAACACCCTCGACATCAGGCCGCCGATCGGCGTGCGGTCCGTGAAGGACATCGACAGGCGCTGCAGCTGGACGAACATGTCCCGACGGATGTCGTAGAGCACATCCTGGCCGACGCGCTGGATGATCAGCCGCTGGACGTACATGCTTGCCCAGTGGAGGACGGCGACCGCCCCCAGGGCGCCGGCGATCACATACAGCAGCGGCAGGTTGCCGGGCACGATGGCGTCGTCGAGGCCCACCTTCACGAGGATCGGGACCGCCAGGCTCGTGAGCGTGAACACGACGACCGCGACCGTGGCGATCGATACCGCGCGCACGTACGGCACGAGATAGCGGCCGAAGCGCCGGAATACCGCGCTGTCCAGCCGCGCAAAGATCTCGGCATCGGACTCCTTGAGGCGGGCGGTCTCGGCCTGGTCGCGGCGGCCCGTCACTGGCCCTCCTCTCCCCCGCCTGGCACGTCTTCCCCACCGCCGGCTCGCGGCCGCAGCGACCCTCCAGCGCCGGCGTCGGTCGTCTCCGACCCCTGGAGGCGCTGCAGCTCGAATATCTCCCGGTAGCGGCCGTTGCGCCGCATCAGCCCGTCGTGTGTCCCCCGCTCGACGATCTCCCCGGCGTCCATGACGAGTATCTCGTCCGACTGCCGCAACGAGCTGAGCCGGTGCGCGATCGTGATCGTCGTACGGCCCTTCGCGACCGCGGCCAGCTGCTGGCGGATCCGCTGGTCGGTGCCGGCGTCGACGCTGGAAGTCGAGTCGTCGAAGATCAAGATCGGTGGGTCGAGGAGCAAGGTGCGCGCGAGCGCCACCCGCTGCCTCTGGCCACCCGACAGGCCGACGCCACGCTCACCGATCTCGGTCTGATACCCCTCCGGGAGGCCGGCGATGAAGTCGTGGACCTGGGCAAGCCGGGACGCCGCTTCGATCTGCTCCATCGTTGCATCCGGGTGGCCGTAAGCGATGTTGTCGCGCAGCGTGCCGTCGAACAGGAACGGGTCCTGCTGCACGATCCCGACCGCCCGGCGCAGCGAGCGAACGGTAACCTCACGGATGTCGACGCCATCGATCGTGATCGCCCCGGCGGTGACGTCGTAGAACCGTGGCAGCAGGTTGGCGATCGTCGATTTGCCGCTGCCCGGCGCGCCGACGATCCCGATCGCGCGGTCCGGCCGGACCTCGAACGTCACGTTGCGCAGGGCTGCCACTGTGCCGTAGGAGAAGGCGACGGAGTCGAACCGGACCACACCTTCCCCCACAGCCAGCGGGCCGGCGCCGGGCCGGTCGGCGATCGCCGGTGTCTGGTCGAGCACCTCCAGGACGCGGCCGCCCGCCGAGTGCGCCCGGGCGACCGAGTTGACGATGAACGGGATCATGCGGACCGGGAACTGCATGACCGCCATGAACGCGAGCACCTGGGTCAGCTCGCCAACGGTCATCGAACCGTTGACCACCCGGACGCCACCGAGCCACAGGATGAGCGCCCAGGCGACGAGAAAGGCGAACGACATCACCGAGCCGCCCTGTGCCTGGATGGCAAGGGCGTCAAGCATCAGCCTCTGGACGTTGCGCGCCTCCCGCGTGAACTTCCGTTCCTCATACGACTGCGCGGCAAAGGCGCGGACGACCCTCGTGCCAGCCAGGTTCTCCTGGACGGTCGTGCTCAGGGCGCCCAGCAACTCCTGGACTCGCAGCCAGTAGCGGCGCAACTCGAGGCGAAGGCGTGCGCTGCGATAGGCGACGAACGGGATGAAGCTGAGGCTCACGAGCGCGAGTTGCCAGTCGATGGCGACGATGAGAGCGGCGCTGGCAACCACGACGACGACGACGTACACGGAGCGGACGAGTCCCTGCTGGACGAACATGCGGACACCCTCGATGTCGCTGATGCCGCGCGACATGAGGTTCCCGGTGTGGACGTTGTCGTGGAAGCTGAAGCTGAGGGCCTGCAGCTTGTCGAAGAAGCGCATCCTGAGCTCGGCGGCGACGCGCTGGCCGAGCGTCTCGCCAAGGAACATCTGCAGGAAACCGAACGTCCCGCGAAGGGCGCTGGCGATCACTATCACAATTGCCGTGCGTAGCAACAGCGACCTGACGGCGGCGGGGTCGGCCGAGCCCTCCTGGATGAGCGTGAAGGCCTGGTCCACGCCCTGGCCCAGCAGGCGTGGGATCCAGAGGAAGAAGCTGGCACCGATCAGGGTGACCGCGATCGCCAGCGCGAAGTGCCACCGGTAGCGCAGCGCCATTCTGGTGATGCGCCAGATCGTCCTGGCGCCGGCGCCATGCTGGCGGGCGAAGTAGTCGTCGGTCAGTTGTCGGCCGGCGCCGGGTAGCCGTGCGCCGTGGATCAAGCCGCGCTGGCTCGTATTAAAACTCCCGGTCGGATGGGCATTTGGCCCACTTTACAACCACACCCCGCGCGCCGGCACCGCGCGCTGGCGATTTGCCCCGTCCACGTCCAGCCGCTTAGAGTGGAGTCGCGATGGCCCGCGTTCTGATCGTCGAAGACGACCCCGACATCTGCGAGGTTTTGCAGGTACTGCTCTCCCGCTCGGGCCACGAAGCCAGCGTGGCCGCCAACGGCGTCACCGGACTGGACGCGGTCACGGGAAAGCAGCCGGACGTGATACTCCTCGACCTTGCGATGCCATTCATGGACGGCGTGCGCGTGCTGAGGATCCTGAAGGCCGACCGGCGGTTCAGGACCACGCCGGTGATCGTGATCACGGCAAGCGTCGACCCCGAACGCCTGCAGTCGGCGCGCGAGGCCGGCGCGGCCGACGTGATCGCCAAGCCGTGGCTGGACGGCCAGATCGAAGCGGCCGTCGAGAAAACGCTGCGCGCGGCGCGTCGGTCGCCGGGAGCGACCTGCTAGGGCCGGACGACCGTGCCGTCGGCCCGCCGCACGTTGTCGAAGTGGCCGCCGCCCTTCTCGTCGTGTGGGAACTTCTTCGCCATCGCTTCGTCGATGTCGATGCCGAGCCCCGGCTTCCCATTCGGCCACATGTAGCCGTCCCGGATCTCTGGCGTGCCGGGGAACATCTCGATCGTCCGCTCCCGGAACTCCGGGCTCTCCTGGATGCCGAAGTTCCAGCACGTCAGGTCCAGCGCAAGGTTTGCTGCGTGCCCAACCGGCGAGATGTTGCCGGGTCCCTGCCACGCCGTACGAACACCGAACGCCTCCGACAGCGAGGCGAACTTGCGGGCAGGCGTGATGCCGCCGATCGATGACACCCTCGCCCTCAGGAAGTCGATCAGGCGGTCCTTCACGATCGGGACGATCTCGTGGATGTTGTTGAAGATCTCGCCGATCGCCATCGGGGTAGCGCACTGTTGCCGGACGTTCCTGAACCACTCGATCTCGGCAGGCGGGAACAGGTCCTCCAGGAAGTACAGCTTGAACTGCTCCATCTCCTTCGCGAACTCGACCGCCAGTATGTTCGGCAACCGCTCATGGACGTCGTGGAGGAGCTCGACCTTCCAGCCGAGGTTGGTCCGGATGTGCTCGAGCAGACCGATCGCCGAGCGCATGTACGGCTTCGGCTCGAACACGCCGGCCTCCTGGGCGTATGCATATCGCCGGTCGGCCGGCTCCGTTCGATCGGTGATCCACCTGGGTCCGTCCTGCGGATCGCGGTCCTCCGCCGAGCTCCCCGGCGCCCCGTATGTCGCGAAGCCAGGCGTCGCCACCTGCACTCGTATGTGATGGAACCCGTCTTCCATGAAGCGCCGCGCTTTGTCCTCGACATCCCTGTAGTCGCTTCCGCTCGAGTGCGCATACACGGCCGCGGCTTCACGTGCCTTGCCGCCCAACAGGTCGTGGACGGGCATGTTGGCCATCTTGCCCTTGATGTCCCAGAGCGCTTCGTCGATGCCGCTCAGCGCGTTGTTCAGCACCGGCCCGTTGCGCCAGTAGGACGACACGTACGCCGACTGCCAGATGTCCTCGACGTTGGCGACGTCCTTGCCGACCAGGAACGGATGCAGGTAGTCCTCGATCGCCGCCCTTACGGCCTTCGGACGAGTGCGGTAAGAGGCGCAGCCAAGCCCGTACAGCCCTGGCTCGGACGTTTCGATCTTGACGACTGTGAATCGTGAGCCGGGCGTCGGCTCGGTAAGAATCGCCCTGACGCTGCGGATCTTGACGATGCCCAACTGGTCGAACCCTCCTGTTGCACGCCCGACACGACCCTTCGAAGCATTGGCAGACGAGACGGCCTGCCATTATCCGCGCCGCTCACGAATTCCTCGCGCTACCTCGGAGCCTCATGAAGTCCTCACGGGAATTGTGAAACATTTCACTACCTCCTCACGACAGGCATGACAGACTCCCCATGTCGAACAAACAACAAAGGCAATGAACGCGGTCGGAATCGCGGGGTAGAAAGGGGGTTGCAATGCCAAAGACACGAGGTCTGATCAAGGGACTCAACCTGATCTCAATTGCCGGGCTGTTCCTGATCGTCGGGGGGATCATCGGGATCGCGCTGGGCGGCTACCTGTACCTGAAGGCCAGGGCGGGACTCGAGTCGCTCGACGCTGTGTATGCGGCCCAGGGCCAGATGATGACTTACGACGCAGACGGCAACTTCACGGACCGCGGGACCAGGGAGGGCGGCGACGCAATCCTCGAACTCCTGGAAAACGACTGGAATTATCCGGTGAACCGGGCCAACCTCGACCCGAAGGACCCGCTCGTCAACACCCCTGACGAGCTGATGGTCAAGTTCGCCACGATCAACTACCACACCCTCCACGGCACCCAGACGGTCGTGCTCGACAAGGACGTCGAGTACAAGGGCCAGGCGTACAAAGCGGGCTCGTATCAGGTACCGGTTGACGGACGCTACTTCGCGCAGCTGGACCGCAGCCACCCGCTGGAGGGCAAGGTCCGTGAGCAGGCCTGGAGCCCCCTGGCATTTGGACTGCTCGGGAACCTGATCGGCGGCGTCAATGCCGACTACCAGGCCGGGATGGCCCACTTCATGTCCTGGAGCATCTTCGTCGGACTCGGGTTCATGTTCACGGTGGCGGGAGTGTTCCTCACCGTGGGAGGCATCCAGCTGGCCCGCAAGGTCGAGGTGGAGGTCGCGAAACTTGTCGATGAGCGGGCAACCGGAAACGTCGAAGGACGCCCGGTCGCCAGCCCGGCCGGAGCCGACTAGCTTCCGTCTGGACTGTTCGAAGGGGGCCCGTCTTCCAGCGTGAGGGCGGGCCCTCCCGCGTAACGAGGCGATAGACTTCACGGCGATGCGGTTGAGCCCTGCGGGGAGGCAAACGTGAGCGCTCTCTTGATCGTCATACTGGTGGTCCTCGGCCTCCTCCTGGTAATCGTTCTGTTCATCTGGGCCACGTACAACGCTCTCGTCACCATGCGCCAGCGCGTGCGGGAGGCGTGGTCTGGAATCGATGTCCAGCTCAAACGAAGGGCGAGCCTGATCCCTAATCTGGTAGAGACGGTGAAGGGATACGCCGCGCACGAGCGCGATCTGTTCGAGAACGTGACCAAGGCACGGGCAGCCCTGGTGTCGGCATCAAACCCCGCGCAGGCGGCTCAGGCGGACAACGTGCTGACGGGCGCCCTGAAGAGCCTGTTCGCCGTCGCAGAGGCGTACCCGGACCTCAAGGCGAACCAGAACTTCCTGCAGCTACAGGGTGAGCTGTCCGACACCGAGTCGAAAGTGGCGTACTCGCGGCAGTTCTACAACACGAACGTCCGCGACTACAACACGAAGATCGAGACCTTCCCGTCGGTGCTGATCGCACGCCAGTTCGGGTTTGCGCCGTCGGACTACTTCGAGGCGGAGGCGACGGCGCGGGAAGATGTCCGGGTCTCGTTCAGCCGGTAACTCCCTCAACATCTACGCCGCGATCGCGGCCAACCGCAGGAAGACTGCCCTGCTGGTCGCGGGCTTCGTGCTGGTCGTCGCGCTCGCGGTGGAGGCGTTCGGGATCGTTGTGGGGCTCCCGCCCGCCCCCGCCACCGCCGTCGCCACGGTCGCCGCTCTCCTGTCTCTGGCCGCTGCGTGGTGGGCATACCGCGCGGGCGACAACCTGATGCTCGGGGTGTCGGCCGCCCGTCCCGCGTCCCGAGACGAGCACCTTGCCCTGTTCCGGGCTGTCGAGAACCTCTGCATCGGCGCCGGGGTACCGATGCCGCGGATCTATGTGATCGACGACACCGCGATCAATGCGTTCGCCACCGGACGCGATCCCGCCCACGCCTCCATCGCTGTCACCCGCGGCCTCCTCGAGCGAGTCGAGCGGCTGGAGCTGGAAGGCGTACTGGCCCACGAGCTCTCGCATATCCGTAACTTCGACACGCGCCTGATGATGATGACCGCGGCACTCGTGGGCCTGATCGCCGTCCTGGTCGACGTCGCGCTGCGCATGACGTGGTTCGGCGCCGGGACACGCCGGCGATACAGGGGAAAGGGTGAAGACGCCGGGGGTGCCCTGCTGCTCGTCGTCGCCATCGTCGCCCTGGTCGTCGCACCGATCGTGGCGCGCCTCATCCAGCTCGCCGTCTCGCGGGAACGCGAGTATCTGGCCGATGCGTCCGCCGCTCTGCTGACCCGCTATCCCGAAGGGCTCGCCCGCGCCCTCGAGAGCATTGCAGGCGACAAGGAACCATTGGAGGTCGCCACCAAAGGCACTGCCCACCTGTACATCGCCAACCCGTTGAAGGGGCAGGAGAGCGCGCTGAACAACCTGTTCTCGACCCACCCTCCGATTGGCGACCGGGTCGCCCGCCTGCGGGCCATGGCTGGAAGCGTAGGCGGCAGCCGCTCCGGGGGCGGTCGCGAGTGACGAAGTCGTTCAGCCACGCGATCACGACCACCGGCCTGACGAAGTACTACGGCGACGTGAGAGGCATCGAGGACGTCGGCCTCGAGGTCGGGAGGGGGACGATATTCGGCCTCCTGGGCCCGAACGGCGCTGGCAAGACCACGACGATCAGGCTTCTGCTCGACTTCATCCGGCCGACCCGCGGGACGGCACATGTGCTCGGCCTCGATTCGCGGACGGGCGGGGTGGAGATCCGGAAGCGGACCGGATACCTGCCCGGGGAACTGGCTGTCTACGAGCACATGAGCGGCGAGGAGTTCTTCGAGTACCTCGGCCATCTCAGGGACCGCGCCGACCGCGCTCGCCTTCGCCAGCTGTACGAACGTCTGGACTTCGATCCGTCGCGTCGGCTCGGAACTCTCTCCCGCGGCAACAGGCAGAAGGCTGGTGTGATACAGGCAGTCATGCACCGGCCGAGCCTGCTGTTGCTCGACGAGCCGACGAGCGGGCTCGACCCGCTCGTGCAGGAACAGGTCCATTACCTGCTGAAAGAGGCGGCGGGCGAAGGCGCAACCGTGTTCCTCTCGTCGCACATCCTGTCGGAGGTCGAGGCGCTCTGTGTCAACGTCGGTATCGTGCGTGACGGGCGGCTGACGACGGTCGAGGCGGTCGACGAGCTCAAGCGCCGCGCCATGCGGCGCATGACGATCGAGTTCAAGGAGCCGGTGCCCGCATCGGCGTTCGAGGGGCTGGCGGGGATCACGGCCGTTGAGGCACGGGACCGGCGGATCTTCTGCCGCGTCGTGGGGCCGCTCGACGCGGTGATCAAGGCTGCGGCACGCTATCCGGTCGCCGACATCACGACCGAGCGCCCGAGCCTGGAAGAGGTATTCATGGAGTTCTACTCTGGCGGCGCGGCTCACGATGCTGGGTAATGTCTTCCTCAAGACGCTGAGGGATCAGCGGCGTTCGGGTCTCGCCTGGGCAACCGGGATACTCGCCATAACCGCATACGTGATCTTTCTCTACCCGGTAATCGCGGACCAGGCTGACCTGCAGCGGTTCATCGACGCCCTTCCGGAGGCAATCAAGGCGATCGCAGGCGGCGTTCTGGACTACACAACCGTCAACGGTTTCCTCAGCGCGCAGTTCTTCTCGATCATCGGGCCGATCATCTTCATCGTGTACGCCGTTCTCCACGGCTCGGGGACCATTGCCGGCGAGGAGGAACGCGGCACCCTGGGACTGTTGCTCGCCCAGCCCGTGAGCCGGCGGCGCGTGCTCCTGCAGAAGGCCGCGGCGCTGCTCGCGGGCGTCGGCATAGGGGCCGCGGTCCTCTGGGCCGGCCTTGCGGTGTGGTCGGTGGCGGCGCGCGTCGACCTCAGGGTCGGTGCGGCGGCGCAGGGCGCCGCGAGCCTGGCGCTGCTCGGCGCGTTCTTCGCCATGCTGGCCCTCGCCGTTGGCGCCGCAACGGGCAGACGAGCGCCCAGCAGCGGCATCGCGGTCGCCGTCGCCGTCAGCACCTACCTGCTCAACGCATTCGCCCCGCTCGTCTCGTGGCTCGAGCCGGCGCGCTTCGCCACGCCGTTCTACTACTACCAGGGAAACGAGCCGGTGCTCCGCGGCCTGAGCCTCCTGCATGCAGGGGTCCTCGCAGGCGCGTCCGCGTTGCTGCTCGCATACGCCCTCTGGGCGTTCGAGCGCCGCGACCTCGTTCGATAGCAAGGCCTCAGACGACAGACCGGAGGTAGGACCGTTGCAGCACATCCGCCCGCCTGCCAAGGCCAGGCTCGCGTACGTCATCGGCCCGTACCAGGACCCCATCGCCCGCGTGAAGCCGGGGGAGACGTTCAAGGTGTCGACGCTCGACGCCTTCGAGAACCGGATCGACTCCACGGACGTCGACCTCCGCGAGGTAATCACGCTTCCCTATGTGAACCCCTGCACAGGGCCAATCTACGTCGAGGGGGCCGAGCCCGGAGACACGCTCTCGGTCCGCGTCGACGACATCCGGATAACACGGGACTACGCCGTCAGCTGCCTGATCCCCGAGTTCGGCGGCCTCTGCGGGACGGTATTCACACGGGTGTTGAACGAGCCACTACCCCAGCGTGTCCTCCTCCACCCGATTACCGGGCGAGGTCTCGTGCACGACCGGGGCCTCAAGATCCCTGCCATCCCGGTCGAGCCGTTTTACGGAACGATCGGTACGGCTCCCGCGATCGAGGCGATCTCCACGCTCTCTCCCGGCTTCCACGGCGGAAACATGGACGCGGCCGATGTCTGCCCCGGAAACACGGTCCATCTGCCGGTCAACGTCCCAGGTGCCCACCTGTTCATCGGCGACGGTCACGCCGCCCAGGGGGACGCCGAGGTGTGCGGTGTTGCGGCAGAGGTGCCGACCACCGGGACGCTCACGGTCTCAGTCATCAGGAAACGGACGGTCCGCACCCCGCGGATCGAGAACGCGGAGTTCCTGATGTCGGTCGGCAGCGCGCGCCCGATGGAGGACGCTGCACGCATCGCCTTCCACGACCTCGTCACCTGGCTGGCCGACGACCACGGCTTCGAGAGGATGTCTGCCTATCAGCTGTGCTCGCAGGTCGCCCGTGTGCGGGTCGCCAACATGGTCGACATCCTCTACTCGGTCGTCGCGAAGTTCCCGAAGCGGTACCTGCCTAGACCCTGAATTTCTTGACCGACGCCGGGTTGAGTTCCAGCCCCAGCCCGGGCCGGTCGGGGTAGGGCGCCCACATCCCCTCCTGCGGCTCAGGGAACTCGGTGTACCAGACGCGGTCGGATTGCTCCGACACCCCGAGATACTCGACCACCTTCAGGTTCGGGGTGGCGCACGCGGTGTGGAGGTGTACGAGCTGGACCGCGTGCGGGGCCACCGGCAGGTTGAATGCGTGCGCAAGGTGGGCCACCTTCATCCATTCGGTCACGCCCCCTACCCTGCCGATGTCCGGCTGCACGATGTCCACACCGCCCCGCTCGATCAGCTCCTTGAAGCCGAACTTGGTGTACTCGTGTTCGCCGGTCGCGACCGGGATGGTCGTTGACGACGCGACGGCTGCGAGACCGTCGATATCGTCAGCTATCACCGGTTCCTCGAACCAGCCGACGTCGAAGTCCTCGAACGCCTTCGCCATCTTGATGGCCTGCTTGGCGTAGTAGCCGTTGTTGGCGTCGACGAACAGCTCGACGTCGTCGCCGGCCGCCTTGCGCACGGCCTTCAATCGGGCGATGTCCTCGCGCTCCGACTGGCCGAAGTCCTTCGCGACCTTCATCTTGATCCGCGGAAATCCCCGGCCTACGTAACCCATCTGCTCTCGTATGAGCTCGGTCTGGTTGAAGTTCGTCCATCCGCCGCTTCCGTAGACGGGGACCTCCTCCCGGTACGGACCAAGAAGGCGGTACAGCGGAACGCCCAGAGCCTTGGCTTTGAGGTCCCACAGGCCGATGTCGACCGCAGAAATCGCCTGGAATGCGATCCCCTTCCTCCCGAACCCGCGAACTCTCCAGAACATGTCGTTCCACAGCTTCTCGGTGTGGAACGGGTCCTGGCCGACCAGCAGGTCCTTCAGGCTGTCTTCGACGACCGCCTGGATGGCGCGCAGGCCGGTGCCGATCCCGAGCCCCTCGACCCTGCGGTCGTCGGTCTTGATGTGGATGAACAGGGCACTACGCCCCCTGGCGCCTCGTCGTGGCGGGGGGATCGTGGCGTCTTGAATGACAAAACCCTCGGGGTCGCGAAGCATGGTCGTGGTAACGTCGGTGATCCGCATGGAGTCCTCCAGGCGGGGAGTATAGAAAAACAAGTGCGCGCGGTCTGGGCCAGGCTCCGTAGCACGTACTACGGCTGGTGGGTCGCTCTAACCGGTGCAGTCAACGCCCTGATCACGTCCGGTCCCACGTTCCAGGGCAGCAGCGCGATATTCACGGCGGTCGAAGCCGAGTTCGGCTGGTCGCGCGCGCTGGTGTCCGGCGTGGCCTCCTTTGGCCGGGTCGGCGGGGCGTTCCTGGGACCGCTCGAGGGCTACCTCGCCGATCGGCTCGGGCCGGCGCGAATCACCCTGATCGGGATGATCGTCGGCGGCCTCGGGTTCGTGATGTTCTCGCAGGTGCACGACCCGCTCGCGTACTACGGGGCGTACGTCGTACTGGCCACCGGCTTCAGCTTCGGCGGCTTCACGCCCGCCGTCACCGCGGTTAACGCGTGGATGCGGCATCGGCGGGCGACCGGCATCTCGATAGTCATCGCCGGCAGCAGCCTCGGCGGCGCCCTCGTGCCCGCGCTCGCCTGGGGGATCACCGCGCACGGGTGGCGGATGACGTCGCTCGGGATCGGGATCGTGTCGATCGCAAGCGCCCCGGTCTTCTACCGGCTGCTCTCCCCGCGTCCGCCCGCCGAGCCGCCGGTCCCGAAGCCGCGGGCCGGCCGCCGCCTCGATCCCGCACGGCCGGACTTCACCGCACGTGAGGCG
>Ga0233424_10001713_pt1 | contig 17907 bp, 12 predicted proteins | sample Watercolumn_Towu_FD_181011 | JGI IMG/M metagenome (GOLD analysis project Ga0233424, IMG submission 181011) | Freshwater microbial communities from Lake Towuti, South Sulawesi, Indonesia - Watercolumn_Towuti2014_125_MG | ecosystem: Environmental > Aquatic > Freshwater > Lake | place: Indonesia...
TGCGCGTCGGCATGGCCCTTGAGCGCGGCGTCCTTTTAAAGCACGAGGGCGCGCTCGGGCGCGGCCGGCACGCCCTCGCCGAGGTCGAGCATGCGCGCGGCGGCGTAGGTGGCGTCGACATGGCCGGCCCGCGCGGCAGCGCCGTAGTAGGCGCCGGCGCGCTGCAGGTCCAGCGGCACGCCCTCGGGCTGGCGCAGCGCTTGGTGCTGGTAGAGCTGGCCCAGCAGGTAGAGCGCTGGCACGTGGCCCGCTTCGGCGGCGGCCTGCAGATGCGTCAGCGCCCGGGGCACGTCGCGCGGCGTGCCCACGCCGCTGAGTTCGGCCTGGGCGAGCAGGGTGCCGGCGGGCTCGAAGCCGTAGTCCAGTGCCTTCTGCCACCAGCGGTAGGCCTCAGCCGGGTCGCGCGCCGTGCCCTGGCCCGTCAGGTGGATGCGGGCGAGCAGCAGCGCGGCATCCACGCGCGTGTTGATCGCGTCGGGCCGCTTCGGGTCGAAGCGCAGGCCGTCGTTGATGGGGTCGTAGCGCGCGTCGGTGACCTGGCGCAGCCATTCGACGGCCTTGGGGGTGCTGGCCGCCGTGCCCAGGCCCATCAGATGCAGGCGGCCGAGCATGAGGGCCGCTTCTTCGTAGCCGAGCTTCTGCCAGGCCTGCTCGAAGCCGGCCTTGGCCTCGGCATAACGCCCGGCCTCGTAGGCATCGAAGGCCAGGGCGAGGGACTTGTCCTTGCGCGCGATCCAGTGGCGGCTGGCGGCGAAGCGCCGGTCCACCGCGCCGCACACGGCGGACGGCGCCATCGGGTCGGCCTTGCTGCCGAGGTCGCCGGCGATGCTGTCCAGCGCCGTGCCTGCCGTCGCCGTCTTGGCATTGCCGGCGGGGCTCAGGTCGCTGAAGCGGTCCGCGTCGTTGGACGGGCTGTCCAGCAGGCCGAAGTCGCGCAGATAGGCCAGCGTCACGTCGTCGTCGGCGGCCGAGTAGCCGCTCATGAAGCCGCAGGACGAGGCGTACTGCCGCGACAGCACCTTGTTCTTGGCGGCCGTCACGATCGACGCGTCTGCGCCGCCGTTGCGCTGGCCGGTCACCTTGACGCCTTCGAGGCGGTTCTCCGGCGCCGAGGCGGGTTGCGCCCCGACGGACCCGAGCGAACCGGCGAGCGCCAGCGCAAACAGCGGGCGCAGGGCCGGGCGCGCCGCCCTCAACGCGGGCTCCGCAGCGTCATGCCGACCATGTAGCGACGGCCGTTGAAGTTGTCGCTGTAGATGTTCGGGATGCCGTCCGCATAGTCCTGGTAGCCGCCCGTGCTCGTCATGGAGCGCTCGCCGGTCAGGTTGCGCACGTCCGCGAAGATCTCCAGGCCGTTCTTGAAGCGGTAGGACACCTTGGCGTCCACGAAGGCGGTACGGTTGCCGAAGATGGGCGCGCCGGGGTTTTAGGGCAGGCGCACATTGGGCACGAGCACGGCCGGGAAGTTGTTCACGCCCAGGCCGCTGGTGCCGCTGTTGGGCGAGAAGGCGAACAGGCGCTGGGCCACGACCTGCATCGCCACACGGGCCTGGAAGCCGCCGTCGTCATACCAGAGCGAGGCGTTGTAGGAGTACTTCGGCTCGCCGAAGGGCGGCAGGGTGTCGCCGCTGATCAGGTCGCGCATGGCGAGCTGCTGCGTGGACTTGGCCTTGGTGTAGTTGGCATCGAAGCCGGTGTAGCGCAGCAGCCAGGGCAGGAAGGTGAAGGCCGTCTTCATGCCCACTTCGAAGCCGCGGCGGGTGGAGGCGGGCTGGTTGTCCCACTGGTTGAGCGTGTACTCCACATCCGACAGCGGGCGGCCGGTGGCCGGGTCGGTGGCCGAGCTGCTGCCGAAGATCTTCACGTCCTGCAGGCTGCGGATCAGCGTGGGCGCGCCGATCAGGCCGCGCTGGCGGTAGTAGGCCAGCGAGAACATGGAGTCTCGGTTCGGGAACCATTCCACCGAGAGGTTGTGGTTGACGTTGGTCTGTGGCTTGAGCGCCGGGTTGCCGAAGGTGCCCGAGCAGCCCTGGTCGTTGGTGGAGCCGTCGGAGGCCGAATCCTCTTCGGTGATCTGGCTGAGCGTGCAGGTGCCGGAAGGCAGCAGCTTGGACACCGGCGGGCGCGCCACCGTCTTGCCGACGCTGTAGCGCAGCACGACCTTGTCGGCCACGGGCCAGAGGGCCAGGTTCAGCGAGGGCAGCACGTCGGTGCTGCTGTCCTCGATGGACGTGTTCTGGCTGAGGGTGGACAGCACGAAGCCGGCGGCATTGCCCGGGTCGGCAGGGTTGAAGCTGGTGGTCTTGCGGATGGACCGGAAGGTCATGTAGCCCGTGCCCTGGACGTCGGTCTTGACGACGCGAACGCCGACATTGCCCGAGAGCTCCATGCCGAAGGGCAGGGACCAGTTGGTGAAGGGCACGCGGTCCATCTCGAAGTCGGTCATCAGGTAGGCGGCCTGAGACTTCTCGCTGAACTTCGTGACCGGCATGTCATAGACCTTGCCGTCGCTGGCGGTGCAGCTGCGGAAGCAGTCCAGGCGCACCGGCACGCCGGCGAGCTGGAAGAGCTTGTCGATGTCGAGCTGGTTCCAGCCATTGAGCAGCGTGGACGGGCGGTCCTTGGCGCCGGCATAGAACTGGCCGGCGGGCTGGATGGTCATGGTCTGCCGCACGAGTTCTTCGTACTGCGCGCGGGTGAGCGTCGTCGTGCCCGCAGCCACGCCACCGATGCCGCTGTTGCGCTGGTTGTTGGGGGCGTAGCCGACCGGGGCACAGGGCTGCCCGCCCGCGCCGAGCGAGCCGGCCGTGTTCTCGCAGCCGATGACGTTCCAGCGGGTGTTGACCTGCGGCATGTACACGCCCGGCACGAAGCCGGCGGTGCCGAAGGTGCCGATGGGCTCCTTGATCGTGCCGCCGGCGCCGTTCCAGAAGTTGCCGCCGGTGTCGCGGTAGTTCACGCCGGCCTTGAGCGAAGTCAGGAAGGGCACCTTGTCGACGAGGTTGTAGGCCAGGTCGAGCTTGCCGGTCTTCTCGCTGCTGTCGGTGTCGAAGGAGCGGATGACCTGCAGCAGCGTGTTGTTGGTGTACTGCGCGCGCTGCGCCGCGGTGTAGGCGGGCACCGAGACCGGATTCACGGCCGAGGCGCCGAAGGCTGCCGATGCGACCGCCGGGTTCAGCGTGGCGTAGGCGGGGAAGTTGAGCTGGTCATTGCTGCTGCCACCCGGCAGCGTGAAGGACCAGAAGCCGTTGGGCTGGAGCGCGAAATTGCCGACGCCGTAGTTGTAGCCGAAGGAGGCGCGCCGGTCGTAGCGCATGGCAGTGGACTTGGTGGCGCCACCCATGAACTGCAGCTTCAGCCGGTCCTTGCTGTACTCGGCGCCGGCCATCAGTGTCTTGGCATCGGTGTCGATGGTGCTGAAGATGGTGTCGGTCGTGTAGAAGCCGTTGTTGGTCGAGTAGCTGGTGAGGTGGTGGTTGGCATCCACCGTGTAGCCGGGCAGCACATTGGTCGTCGTGCCGAGCATCAGCGGCGCATTCGTCACGCGCTGCGAGTAGCTGCCCGGGAGCAGGGACGCGACCGCGCCGGACGCCGGGTTCAGCGTGCGCACATTCGTTGTCGTGTTGTCCACGAAGGTGCCGGCCGGGTTGACCAGCACGGCGCTGCCCACGCCCAGGAAGCCCACCGTGTCGTCCACGTGGCGGGTGGAGCCGCTGTACTTGCCGTACACGACGAGGTTGTCGTTGACCTTGAAGTCCAGGCGGATGTCCCCGCTCTTGCGGGTGTCATCCTGCCCGCGCAGGTTGTAGCGGAAGCCGGCCGAGTGCGACGGCCCATAGTCGTTCCACTGGTTCAGGCAGGTCAGCTGCTCCTGCAGGCGCTGGTTGTAGGCATTGGTGCGGTTGGTCGTCGCCGTCACGCTGCCGGAGGCGCCGATGGCGTTGAGCTGGGCCGTGCTGAGGTTGGGGAAGGCCGCGAAGCAGTCCGCCTTGGACGCGGCAGCCGCGGACTTGGTCACCAGTTCGGTCGGCGTGGCTGCATTGAAGAAGCCGCCGCCCGTGAGCGGCGAGGCCAGCAGCGGCGTGTTGATCGTGTCCCCGTAGAGCGTGGAGGGGTTGAAGGTGAAGGTCTTCTCGGGCGAGTTGTCGAAGTCCGCCTGCCGCACCAGGCCCTGCTGGTTGTTGCTGCCCCCCTGCGAGATGGAGTGCATCTCGCTCTGGTAGCGGGAGTAGTTCAGGTTGGTGATGACGCCCAGGCGCTTGTCCAGAAACTTGTCGGCCAGGACGAGGTTGAAGTTCGGCGTCGTCTTCTTGATGAGCGAGCTTTGCGTGGCGGCCGCGCGCAGCGAGTAGTAGGGCTTGTTGAAGTCCAGGCCGGTGCGGGTCGTGATGATGATGCCGCCGCCGAGTGAGCCTTCCGTCATGGCCGCCGTGGAGCCCTTGACCACGTCCACACTCTTGATCAGGTCAGAGGACAGCTCCCGGAACTCGGTGCCGCGGCCATCGCCGCCGCCCAGCAGGTCGGTGCCGGCACCGGAGCGCACGGCCATGCCGTCCATCTCCACGCGGGTCAGTTCCGGCCCGTTGCCGCGGATGGAGACGTTCACACCCTCGCCGAAGTCACCGCGGTCCAGCGCGACGCCGGCGATGCGCGAGATCGCCTCGCCGATGTTCCGGTCGGGGAAGGCGCCCACGTCTTCGGCCACGATGGAGTCCTGCGCCGTGGCCGCGTTCTTCTTGCGGTTGATGCTGGACTGCTGTGACTGCCGGGTGCCGATGACCAGCACCGTCTCCAGCTCCTGCACCGGCGCGGCGGGCTTGCGCGCGGCTGGCTTGGCCTCCTCGGGCTTGGCAGCCTCCGCCTTCGCTGCAGGGGCCTCCTGGGCCAAAGCGGCCTCATGGGCCCACAGGGCCAGGGCCATCGAAACAGCGGTCGCGACCGCAGGCTTGCTGAATGTGTTCACGCGTCTCTCTCCGGGCGCCGGTCGATCCGGCTTGTCGTGGGTTCTTGCCGTCTGGCCTGCGGGTCGCCCTTGAGAGGGCTTTCCGGGGCCGCGGCGCGACCTTAAGCAGGCGCCGTAACCGGGAGAAATTCGTTTTGGCCGGTTTGCTATCCCGAAAAGAGATACCGGGCCCAGAAACACTGGTTAACCCGGGGAAGCGTGCAGAAACAATCACGGCCGTGATCGGCCGCGGCGCGGTCAGCGCGCTTGCAGCGTCAGGGCTTGACGCGCCAGACGCGCTGAACCGGCGCGGTGCGGCGCAGCACGCGCAGCACGTCAGCCAGGTGCAGGCGGTCGCGCACGGCAATCAGCAGGGTCATCTCGGCGGTTTCGCGCAGCTGCGCCTCGTCCGTCATCGAGATGTGGGTGATGTCGGCCTCGGCCTGGGCCACGGCCTGCGCCACCTGGGCCAGCACGCCCTTGCCGTTGGTCATCAGCAGCGCGATGCCGGCCTCGAAGCTGCGGGCGAGTTCTTCGGCCCATTCGACCTGGATCCAGTGCTCGCTGTCGCGCTGGAAGAGGCGCCTGCCGACCGCGCATTCACAGGTGTGCACGATGAGGCCTTCCCCCCGCCCGAGGTAGCCGCGCACCTCGTCGCCCGGGATGGGCCGGCAGCAACTGGCCAGCTGCACCGAGGCACCTTCGCTGCCGTCCAGCGTGACGCTGCCCTGCAGGGCCGGTGCTTCGGTGAAGCGGCCGAGGGTGAGGGCCAGGGCGTCGGGCTTCTGCCCCTGCTCGGCCATCAGCCGGGCGAGCTTCTTGGCGATGATGGTGGCGATCTTGCGGCCCGCGCCGATGTCCACCAGCAGCTGCTCGGTGCTGGCGGTGCCGGCCCAGGCAGCCAGGTCGTGCCAAATCTGGGCGGCGGGGTCGTCGACCTCCAGGCTGGGCAGGCCCAGGCCCTCGATGCGCATGGCCTGGGCCAGCATCTTCTGGCCGAGCTCGCGGGATTCTTCCTGCTCCAGGTCCTTCAGGTAATGGCGGATCTTGGAACGGGCCCGACCGGTGCGCACAAAGCTCAGCCAGGCCGGGTTGGGGCTGGCGCCAGGCGCGGTGATGATCTCGACGATGTCGCCGCTCTTCAGCTCGGCACGCAGCGGCACCGCCTCGCCATTGACCTGGGCAGCGACGCAGTGGTCGCCGACGTCCGAGTGGATGGCATAGGCGAAGTCCACGGGGGTGGCGCCCTTGGGCAGGGCCATGATCTTGGACTTGGGCGTGAAGACGTAGATCGCGTCGGGGAAGAGGTCGATCTTCACGTGCTCCAGGAACTCGTTGGCGTCGCGGGTTTCGTCCTGGATGTCGATCAGGCTCTGCAGCCAGCGCGCATTGGCCTGCTGGGCGATCAGGGCCGACGAGGACTGCTTGCCCCGGCTCTTGTAGATCCAGTGCGCCGCCACGCCCTGCTCGGCGATCTGGTGCATGCCCTCGGTGCGCAACTGGAACTCCAGCGGCGTGGCCAGCGGGCCCATCAGCGTAGTGTGCAGGGACTGGTAGCCGTTGTCCTTGGGCGTGGCGATGTAGTCCTTGAAGCGCCCGGCCTGCGGCTTGTAGAGCTGGTGCAGCACGCCCAGGGCCGTGTAGCACTGCAGCGGCTCCTCGGTCAGGATGCGAAAGCCGAAGATGTCGCTGACCTGGGCGAAGGACAGGCCGCCTTTCTCGCGCATCTTCTTGTAGATGGAGTAGACGGTCTTCTCCCGCCCCTGCACCTCGACCCGCAGGCTGGCCTTCGCGAAGGCGGCGCGGATTTCGCCCTCGATGCGCGACACCAGGTCACGCCGGTTGCCGCGTGCCTTGGCCACGGCCTTGGACAGCGCGGCATAGCGCCAGGGGTGGAAGTACTGGAAGGAAAGGTCCTGCAGTTCGCGGAAGGTCTGGTTCAGGCCCAGGCGGTGCGCGATCGGGGCGTAGATGTCGAAGGTCTCGCGCGCGATGCGCCGCGCCTTGTGGGGCGCCATCGCGCCCATGGTGCGCATGTTGTGCAGGCGGTCGGCCAGCTTGATGAGGATGACGCGCAGGTCGCGCGCCATGGCCAGCAGCATCTTGCGGAAGGACTCGGCCTGCGACTCCTCCTTGGTGGAGAACTGCAGCTTGTCCAGCTTGGTCAGGCCGTCCACCAGGTCGGCGGTGGTGGCATCGAATCGCTCGATCAGCTCGGTCTTGGCGACGCCGCAGTCCTCGACCACGTCATGCATCAGCGCGGCCATCAGGGCCTGCGCGTCCAGCCGCCACTCGGCGCAGATGCCCGCCACGGCGATCGGGTGGGTGATGTAGGGCTCGCCGGTGGCGCGCTTCTGGCCCAGGTGGGCCTCGTCGGCGAACTTGTAGGCCTCGCGCACCCGCTTGACCTCCGCCTTGCTCAGGTAGCCGAGCTTGGGGGCGAGGGCGTCGAAGGAGGCCGCCTCGGCCTGCGTGGGCGGCGCGGGCTGGCGCAGACCCGGCAGGAACCAGGCAGTGAGGGAGCGTTGGGCCATATCGCCCCGAATTTATCCGATGCCGCAAAGGCGACCGGCGTCCTGGGCGGCCGGATAACGCAAACGGGCGCCCGAAGGCGCCCGTTGGTGGCAGATTCCCGGCTTAGACCGGGACCTTGCGCAGCATCTCGATGCCGACTTCGCCCGCCGCGATCTCGCGCAGGGCCGTCACGCCGGGCTTGTTCTTGCTGTCGATGCGGGCGCTGTGGCCCTGGCTCAGCATGCGAGCACGGTAGGTGGCGGCCAGCACCAGCTGGAAGCGGTTGGGGATCTTGGTCAGGCAGTCTTCGACGGTGATGCGGGCCATGGTGTTCCTTCTGAAAATCGGGGCGGGGCGCGATCAGGGCAGATCGAGCGCACGGAAGACGGCCGAGCGGTTTCGGCGCTGAGCCGCGTATTTTAGCCGCTGCGCGTGCACGATGGTCTTCAGGTCGAAGACGGCTGTGTCGAACACCGCATTCACGACGACGAAATCGAAGTGCTGCGCCTGCGCCACCTCGACCCGCGCGTTGTTCATGCGCTTGGCGATGACTTCGGGCTCGGTGTCGCCACGGCGGTTCAGGCGCAGGCGAAGTTCATCCCAGCTCGGCGGCAGGATGAAGATCAAGACGGCATAGGGGAAGAGCTGCTTGATCTGCAGCGCGCCCTGGTAATCGATCTCCAGCACAACGTCTTCGCCATGCTGCAGGCGGTCTTCGATGCCGGCGCGGGAGGTGCCGTAGAGGTTGCCGTGCACCTCCGCCCATTCGAAGAAGTCGCCGCGCGCGGCCATCGCGCGGAACTCGTCCGGCGAGATGAACCAGTATTCGCGGCCATGCTGCTCCTGGCCGCGCGGCGCGCGGGAGGTGTGCGAGACCGAGACGGCCAGCTTGGCGTCGATCTCGAGCAGGGCCTTGACCAGGCTGGACTTGCCTGCGCCACTGGGCGCTGCGACGACGAAGAGATTGCCGGGGAATTCCATGGTGACCGGGGGTGAGCGCTGCGCGGGGCGTGCGGCCCGTCACGGCGCCCGAAGGGCGATGACGGCGCACGCGCGTGCCGAAGGCCTGCCCCCCATGGCGGCAGGCGAGGCACCCGACGCCCGCTGGCGGTGGTGACAACTGCCGCAGATTATCGTGCAGCCGTCTGCAAGCCTCGGGGCGGGGGAGTGTCAGACCAGTTCGGTCCCCGGCACCGTAGGGGCGAAATGCCGCTCGAGCGCCTCGGTGTCCGTGCCCTCCAGTCCGGCCATCAGCACATCGACCAGATCGGGCGCCCGGCGCACCCGGTGCGCCACCAGGTCGGCGAGGGCGCGCACTTCGGCCCAGCGCGCGAGGTAGCAGGTCCAGGCCCACCGGGCGTTCGCACCGCAGGCGAGCGCATTGAATGCGTCACCGATCGTGCGCCGCATGACGGGGCGCGAGTTGATGACATACCAGTCGAAGAACCCGCCGTCGTCGGCGCTCCACAGCAGCGGCGTCCCCCGCTCGCAGGCGCGCGCGGCGATGTCGCCCTCCGTCGTCATGACGAGGTCGGACGCCAGGATGAGCTCGTCTGTCAGGTACCAGCGCCGCGATGGCAGCTCGACCAGGGTCAGCGCACCGTGGCGGCGCAGCGGCGTGGCCCCGGCGGGCGCCTGTGCCCAGGGTAGGCCGGCCTGCTCGACCACGGCAGCGAGCGGCCGCGGGTCCATGAACACACACACCTCTCGCGGACCGGCTGCCAGCGCTTGCATCAGCGGGCCGAGTGTTGCAGGCCGCCGCACGTCGAAAAACACCGACAGCTTGCCGTCCATCAGGTCGGGCCGAAGGCCGATCGATTGCAGCAAGGTCTGGCGCATCGCGGGCTGGGTCCAGAGCAGCCGCATCGCGGCGCCGTTTCCACCGGACTTGATGTGTCCGGCCTTGAATGGCGGGTCGCCGAACTGTGCGCGCAGGCGGGTGCAGTGGCCCTCACGGTTCAGCTCGAGGATGGGGGAGCGGGAGGAGCTCCCTGGGGCATGGGCGACGATCTCGACGAGGCGGGCTGGAGCTGGCCCTGCGGTGAGCCGTGCCCGATAGGCCTCGGGCAGCTGGCTGCCCAGCATCTGCAGCGCGACGGGGGCTGGGGCGCCCAACTCGGCCAAGCGCCATTCGGCAATCTCGAAGCCCTGGTGGTTCTGGATGCCGCAGGACGGGTCCAGGTCGGCTACCGCCCCGCAAAGCGTGGGCAGGTCGTCCGTGAAGAGCCGCACCACCTGGCCTCGCTGTGCCGCACCGCGCGCGAGCTGGTAGCCGAACCACAGCGATTGCGGGTCATGGCCCGAGGCGAAGATGTCCCAGGGTTGGTTGTTCATTGCCGTCCTCCTTGCTCGACGATCTGCACACGTGCGCCGTCTTGAGGGGGGCGTCTCAAGCCAGCGCCGGCGGCACCCTGTCTGGACGGTTGCCGCTGGTCATCAGCCTATGCAGATCAACGGCGGGGTTGCGCGCGGTGCGACCAAGCGCCCTGCACAGACCACGAAGGGCGGCGCCGTGCGTCTTGAGCGGCCGTCCGAGGCCGCACTGCGCTGCGTGCCAAGCGAAAAGCAGAAGCGAGCAGACCTTGGCTGGGTGCTGCTCGCCTCATTGAAATGCCTGAGACGCCCGGTTTGATAGGTACCGGGCGCCGTGCGGGCCATCAGTTGTAGATGACAGAGTAGGTGATGCTGCTCGACACAGCGCCGGCCGATGCCGACGTGCCGTAGTACTCGACCACGTAGTTGGCCGTGCCCGACAAGGTCGTGGTGCCAGTCAGCGCTGCGGCAGCCGAGCCCTGGGTGGCGGAGGGCTTGCTCAGGTCGATGGCCGTGCCGCCGCCCACGTTCGACAAACGCAGTTGAACGCCCGTGGCCGCGCCGGTGGTGGCGGTGTTCTTCAGTCGGCCGGTGGTCTGGTCAACATTGGCGCTGCCCGCGCCTTCGAAGTAGGTGACAAAGCTCGACAGGCCGCTGGGGCAGTTCGCCACCGAGATGGAGAAGGGCGTCGCGCCCGCGGCGGGCGAAGCCGCGCTGAGCGAAGTGGCCGACAGCGTGGGCAGCGTGACGGTCATCGTGGAGGTGCCGCTGTTGATCACGCAGGTATTGGAGACGAGCGAGCCGTTGAAGGTGATCATGCCGTCCGAGGCCTGGGCAGCAGTCGACAGCAGAGCGAGAGCAGCAGCCGCGCTGGCGGCCGACATTTTGAAGTAACGCATGAAGGGTTCCTGTGTGATGTTGTCTCGTCGAAGCGGACACCATGTCCAAGCTCGACGTGGCCGAATCTTTGCCGGCAGTGGCCTTGCGTTCTGGGCAAATTGACCCAGTCGACCTCTGTAAGAACCAATGGATCTTCCTGGGGCACGACTCGAAAAGTAGGGCGCAGTAATCCCGAAAACTGGGGATGGAGGCTGGACGAGGCGGGTGACAGGCGCGACTTATTAACGTTCTGATCGGCTCAGAAAATGTAAACGCTTCCATTGTCTGGCTTGTGGCGCGCTGGCGCTTCACAATTTGCGGGAGTCTCGAAGTGGCTGGCATTTTCTGGAGGCGAGCTTGCTTGCCAAAAGTACGCCGAGCTACTTCGAAGGCGGAGTATTGAAAAGTATCCAGCCGAGAACGATCATGAAGCGTCTTTTGGTTTGTGTATTGTTGAGTGTGACGGCGGCTTCAGCCTCGGCGAGCAGCGGCGTGATCCGCTTCGTCGGGGCGCTGGTGGAGCCGACTTGCGTGGCAGGTGGAATATCTCGCAGCGCTGTTTCAAAACCTGCGTCGGTGTTGTTGACGGAATGCAGGGAGCCATCGCTTCAAATGGTGGCAAATTCGAAAGTCTTCTTGGCGAGTGGCATTTTCAGCGGCGCCTTGAAAGATATTCAAATTTCTCCGCGGCTTGCGGCTATCACGGGCCAGCCTGTGGTCAAGGAACTGGTCATCAGCTACCAGTGAAACAAGGGCGCGCTGCGCCTCAACCACGCCGAGCGCGCGGCAAGCTGATTCAGCCGAGGACGACAGCCTGTGGGGCCCGAAGGCGCTGCAATTCGGCATTCAGCGCACAGCCAGCCTCCCGAAGGGCGTCCGGTTCCGCCGGCCGGCCTTTGCTCGCCTGGAGGAGCAGGCGCTCGGCCGCGCCGGCTGCCGCCTGGATGGCTTCGAGGCCGACGCTGGCTGCCACGCCCGTGATCTCGTGGCAGCGCCTCGCGGCGAGCAGGTGCTCGCCCGCGGCAATCCATTGCTCGATCTCTTCGCCTTGATGGGCGTGCTGGCGGATGAAGCGCTGCACCAACTGCAGGTAAAGCGGCAACTCGATGCCGAGATCATCCGCAGCAGCGTGCGCATCGACGCCCAGCGAAACGAGTTGCGCCAGCACCGCAGCGGAGGAATCGGCCGCCTCGACCGGTTGACCCTGCTCAATTGCATCGTCGGCCTCCCTCGCTGGCCGATCCGCCAGCAGGTGGGCGAGAACGGCCAGCACGGTCGCCCGGCGAACCGGCTTGGGCACGAAGGCGTCCATGCCGGCGCTCAGGCAGCGGTCGCGGTCGTCGACCGAGGCGTTGGCTGTCATGGCCACCACGGGCAACTGCTCGGATGACAGGGTCTCGCGCAGAAGGCGAGTCGCGGCGATGCCGTCCATCACCGGCATCTGCACGTCCATCAGGACCACATCGGGCATTTGATGGGTGAGTGCGGTCGCGTGCACGAGGCTGACGGCCTTGCTGCCATCCTCCGCCAGTGACACCTTCATGCCGGCCGCGCCGAGCAGCTCGGCCATCAGGAAGCGATTGATTTCATTGTCGTCGGCCACAAGCACATGCCGGCCGCGCAGCGCCTCGAGGTCGAGTGCGGTGGACGACGCAGGCTGCACAGCCTCGGCCGGCATGTCTTCCAGCGGCCTGGCCTGCAGATAGCGCAGCACCTGATTGATGCCGAACTCGGCCTGCACCCGGTCGAAGTCGCCCTGCAGGCGAGTCTCCGGCTCGGCGTCGAAGACCACGATATTCAGATGGTCCTCTCGCGCCATGTCGCGCGCCGCCGCCCATTGCGCAGGAGTGTCGGTCGGGGTGCAAGCAGCCAGCAGCAGGCCCGGCCGTGCCCTCGCTGCATCGCTGATGCCGTCGCTGCCAAGTTCCCGGAGCACGTCGGCCACGCGCTGCCTCAAGGCCTCATCGCCTGCCCAGACTGCAACACGCGTGCCTTCCAACAGGCGGCGCACCCGGGCGACGTCGACCGCTGGGTCGAGAAAGCTCTGGCGCAGCGTCGCCCGAAAGACCGAGCCCACGCCCATCTCGCTGCTGACGCCAACATCGCCCCCCATGGCCTGGGCGAGCTTCTGGCAGATCGACAGGCCGAGCCCGCTGCCGCCGTACTTCCGCGATGTGGACGCATCTGCCTGCACGAACTTGTTGAAGATCAGCGGCAAGGCTTCGGGCTTGATGCCGATGCCGGTGTCGCGCACCGCCACGCTCAGCATCAGCTCGTCCGCCGTCTGCTCGTCGATCGACAGCGTGACGGTGACACCGCCGGTTTCAGTGAACTTGATGGCGTTGGAGACGAAGTTGATGACGATCTGCGTGAGCCGAAGGGGGTCTCCAATCAGCAGCTGCGGCAGGTCGTCGGCGAGTTCGAACTGCAGCGCCAGACTCTTGGCCTGGGCTTGGGCTGACATCATCGTGCGCACGTGGTCGACCGCCTCGTGCACGTCGTACACCACGCGTTCGATCAGGAGCGCGCCCGACTCGATCTTGCCCAAATCCAGGATGTCGTTGACCAGATGCAGCAGATGCTCGCCACTGGCTTCGATCTTGTGCAGATACTCGGTGATGCGAGACGCGTCGCTGCCGGGGCTCAGGGCCAGGTTGGACAGGCCGATGATCGCGTTGATCGGGGTGCGGATCTCGTGGCTCATGTTGGCGAGGAACTCGCTCTTCGCCCGGTCGGCGTCCGTCGCGCGCGCGTACGCCTCTTCAATGCGCAGGCTGTCGCTGCGGATGCGTTCCTGCATGCTCAGCAAGCGGTGCATGATGCTGTTGGGCGCAAAGCCATCCGGCTTCAGGCCTGCCGCCGGACGCCCGCCCACTGGGCGGTCGATGGTGCGCTGCAACTGGTCGATCGGAGCGCCCAGGGTCAGCTGAAGCTGCGCCATGAAACCGTTCATCGCCTCGGCGAGGTTGTCGTATTCCACGAAGCGGCTGCGCGACAGCCGGATGCTCAGGTCGCTGTCCGACTGGCGCAGCACCTGCAAGGCCGCATGGAGGCGCCGCGTCGGCACCGTCACCAGCAGCACGAACACCAGCAGAATGCTGGCCGACAGCGCCAGGCCCAGCACCAGGGCCTCCCGCACATAGGACGCCGCAGCTTTGTCGAGGTGGCGCTCGGTGGCTGCCATGTCGACGCAGATCTCCGCCTCCCCCAGAGGGATCTGCATCTTGGCCGTCTCGTGCACGATGCCGACGCGCCGAAGCAGGGCCGGGTTGCAGCTTGCACCCGGGGCTGTGCCGGTGCTCACGACCTCCCCATTCACCTTGTCAGCGCGGTGCAGCAGCTTCTGGGGGGTGCGCACCGTGATGTAGCGAATATGTCCAGGCGCGGCTTCCGAGTTCAGCACTTCGACGATGGCCGGCAGGTTCAGGTCCCACATCGGGTTGGATAAAGAGCGGCGCAAGCGGTTTTCCAGCAACCGCACCTGAGCGTCGACCTCTGCGATGCGCTCTGCCCGGTAGAGCCGGTACCGGTCCCAGGTGGACAGCGTCGTGATCAGCGCCACGCAGGGCAGCAATGCCACGATGATCGTTGTCGAGATCCTGATCTTGCCCATGCTTGCCGACATCACCTCGGTACCTTGGCGTGGAGCGAGGCCCGGCGCCCGCCGCCGAACGCTCCGACCGCCCATGAACATAGCCCAGACGCCGGCGCGTTGCCCCCTGGGGCAAACCCCTCGCGACGGCGCCCGGTGTCCGCAAACGGGTGGACAGGCTGGCGCAGGCGCCCTCAATCCATGAAATCCTGCGCGCGTCCAGCCGCAGCCCCCCTGCGCCTGTGGGGTTGAAAGGCCGCCAGCGCGGGGTCGACACTGCGTCAAGCGCGAGCGATGCCTTGCGCCAAACACCCCCTGCCCACACCCCACGCTGAGTGGGAACGAGCCCGATGCCGCCGCGAGTCCTCTACGCCGAAGACAACGACATCAGCCGAGACCTGACCCAGGCCGTGCTCATGGCTGCGGGGCTGGACGTGGTCGCGGTGGGTTGGGGTCAGGCGGGGTGCGACGCCTTCGCCCAAGCCGCCGCCGAGCAGCGGCCGTTCGCCTTGGTGTTGCTCGATATGCATATGCCTGACATGACCGGCCTCGCGGTGGCTCGTGCGGTGCGTGCGCATCCTCAAGGCGCAGACGTGCCCATCGTCTTCCTGACCGGCTCGGTGGCCGACGGCGATGAGCCGGCGCCCGACGAGCTGCGCATCACACTGACCCTGCTCAAGCCCGTCACGCGCACGAAGCTCGCCACCTTGCTGGGCCTGTTGGAGCCGCAGTCCGGCAGTTGAAGCGCTGGAGGCGCTGAGCACCGGCGGCCGCACGAACGAGCGCTTCGCGGCGGAAGCCGCTTCCCAAGCGCGCCGCTTGCCCCTGCTCCATTCGTGACCGATTCACGGGTAGGCCGCGAGCCACCCGTCCGACGCGTGTTTCGCCGCCGCTTGGACGGCAGACCCGCAAGCTCCGCAGCAGCCCTCCCGTTCTTGGCACCGCTCGATCCATCCCATCCATTGGGGGGTGTCAGGCCGTCATTCGTTCCCCGCAGCAGGCGCTTCGTCACTTCGCCGGGTGCGGTCGACGCGTCGCCGGAATCATTCGCCCCGTGCCGAATCCGGCCACAGCAACGCGCCACCGGCGCCTCATCAATTCAGGAGTATTTCAATGCGTCACTTCTTCCTCAAGGCCTCTGGTGCCGTTGCCCTGGCTGCTGCTTCGCTGGCTGCCCATGCTGTCGACGGCACGATCACCATCACCGGCGCGGTCGCAGCGACAACTTGCACCGTTCAGGTGAACGGCGGTAGCAACAGCGCGACCGTTGCGCTTCCTACCGTCGGTACGAGCTCTCTCCAAGGCGCCAACTCCTTTTCGACGCCCGTGCCCTTCTCCATTGGCGTTGCTGGTTGCAACACCAACCTTGTCTCGATGGCGCCCTATTTTGAATCGACAGGGTCGTCCACCTTCACGGCCGCTGGCCGCATTCAAACGAGTGTGACCAATGTTGATATTCAGATCTTGAACAGCGCTGGCACGCCGGTGAACCTGAACGGCTCTGCCACCGTCACGGCTGGCTTGACGGGGCAAAGTGTTCCCGTCGTGACGTTGACGGGCACCAGCCCGAACAAGACTGCGACGTCGAACTTCTTTGCACGCTATTTCTCGGCCCTTGGCAGTGCCGGATCTGGTTCCATCAGTGTCAACCTCGCCTACACCGTCACTTACCAGTGACAGGCAGTTCGAGGTCATCATGAACCGCCAAAAGTCAGTTGTCTGCCTTTTCCGCGCGGTGGCTGGCGGCTTGCTTTTGGCTTGTGCGAGCGCTGTCCACGCGGGAGTCATCATCATCGGCACACGTGTCGTCTACCCGTCCGACGCGCGAGATGTGAACGTGCGCCTGACCAACAACGGCAGCACGCCCGCACTCGTGCAGGCCTGGGTCGATGACGGTGACCCGGCCATGAATGCCGAGACTGCCAAGGTGCCCTTCCTGCTCACGCCCCCGCTGGCGCGGATCGATGCCGGTAAGAACCAGACCCTGCGCCTGATCCACACGGGCCAGGGGCTGCCCCAGGACCGTGAGTCGCTGTACTGGCTCAACGTCCTGGAAGTGCCGCCCAAGCCGGAGGAAGGCACCAACTTCCTTCAGTTCGCCGTCCGCACCCGCATCAAGATCTTCTACCGACCGGCTGCCCTGACCCGGGATGACTCAGCCAAGGCGGCCGAGGCCGTCCGTTGGCAGGTCAAGTCGACCGACGGCAAGGCGGTGGTCGTCGAAGCGACGAATCCCTCGCCCTACTACGTGTCGCTGTCTCAGGTGCGCCTGACGGTCGACGGCAAGGAGGTGGGAGATGCGCTCAACGCCACCTTGCCGCCGAGGGGAACCGAGCGTCTCACGGTGGCCGGCATCGACGGCGACGCCAAGCGGGTCTCGGGGGTCAAGTACCAGGTCATCAACGACTTCGGCGCGATGGTGCCGGGTGAGAAGCCCGTCGCCCCCGGCCTCTGAGCCGGTCAACAAAGCATTCCATGTCCAGGTTCTTCGTTCAGCGGCCGCTGGCCGTGTGGGTTCAACTCGCTGTGGCCTCCGGCTGCCTGGCCACGCCAGGCGCGGCCCGGGCGGCTGACAGTGCGGGTGCTTCGCGAGGCAGCACCATGGTCGCGGCCTCCTATGTCGAGTTCAACGGAGCCTTCCTCCGGGGCAGCTCAGGCAACGCGGTCGACCTCAAGCGCTTTGCGGCCGGCAACCCGCTCATCGCCGGCACCTACCGGTCTGACACCACGCTCAATGGCGACTGGCTCGGCAAGCAGGAGTTCAGCCTCGTCACTCACCCGACCCGTGGCGGCGTCGAGGTGTGCCTGGACCGCAACCTGCTGCGCCGCTTCGGTCTGGACCCTGCCAAGGTGCCGGCCAAGGTGCAGGCCTTCCTGATCGATGCCCGCGCCGCGCAGTCCGGCGACGTGAAATCCACCTGCTTGTTCGCTGATGACATCGACGCGGCGGCGCGCAGTGACTTCGACTCATCTGAACTCAAGCTGAATGTCAGCATTCCGCAGTCGCTGCTCAGCCGCAAGGCGCGCGGCTACGTCCCGCCCGAGGCCTGGGACCCGGGTGTGCTGGCCGTGGCCATGGACTACCAGCTCAGCGGCTACCGCAGCAACTTCCGCACCAAGGAAGGCGACTCCGTCTCCTCCAACTCAGCTTATGGGGGCGTCACGCTGCGCGCCAATCTCGGCGCGGGCTGGCAGTTCACCCACATGGGCGGGCTTCAAGCCAGCAGCGGCACTGGCAGCCGATACACGTCCACCGGCGCCTACCTGTCGCATGACATTCCGTCCTGGATGTCCAGCGTGCGCATTGGTGACGCCAGCACGGGTGGCAGCCTGTTCGATGGCTTCTCCTTCCGGGGCGTGCGACTCTCGACGGACGAGCGCATGCTGCCGGAGTCCATGCGCGGCTATGCACCTGTCATCCGCGGGCAAGCGCGCAGCAATGCCGTGGTGTCCATCAAGCAGAACGGCACGCTCCTGCGAGAGGTGGCCGTCCCGCCCGGCCCTTTCGAGATCGATGACCTCTACCCGCCTGGCTTCGGTGGCGACTTGGTGGTGACGGTGACCGAGGCCGACGGCGCACAGACCAGCAGCGTCATTCCGTTCTCTGCCGGGCCGGAGGTGTTGCGTGAAGGCCAATGGCGCCACGACGTGTCTGTTGGCGAAGTCA
>Ga0233424_10001714_pt1 | contig 17893 bp, 18 predicted proteins | sample Watercolumn_Towu_FD_181011 | JGI IMG/M metagenome (GOLD analysis project Ga0233424, IMG submission 181011) | Freshwater microbial communities from Lake Towuti, South Sulawesi, Indonesia - Watercolumn_Towuti2014_125_MG | ecosystem: Environmental > Aquatic > Freshwater > Lake | place: Indonesia...
TTCCGGCCACGGTAACAGTTACTTTTGGCGCAACGTATCCTTTTACACCTCCTTCCTCCCCCTTCCTGGTAACAAAACTTTTGGCGCAATTCGCATAATTAAAAGCTGTTGGAAAATGGCTTGCGCTGGCCTCTGAACGGATTATATTCGCTCTCCCTTGATCGCGGGGTGGAGCAGCCCGGTAGCTCGTCAGGCTCATAACCTGAAGGTCAGAGGTTCAAATCCTCTCCCCGCAACCAACCGGAATTTCACGCCGATTTCTTGCTATCCAGCATGACGATTCGAATGTTCGGCCCTGCCTTTGAGGCCCGATCAAGGTTCTCAAGAAGACTCGATTCATCGCCGCGACGGGGAGTCGAGGGCTGAGTGGAAGGATCGCTTCCCCTGGCGGCGCCGCACGCCGGCTCCAACGCGGAGCGCAAGGCTTCTTCGACAAGCTGCGAACAGTGGATTTTCATCGGCGGCAGCGGCCCCAGGTCGCCGGCAAGTTCTTCGCCCGACATCGAAAGGGCTTCTTCAATCGTCTTCCCGCGGATCATCTCGGTTGCCAGGCTCGCTACGGCAATCGCGGTTTCGCAACCGAAAGACTGGAACGTGGCGCGGTCGATGACCTTCTTTCCACGCTCCTCCTTGAACTTGATCCACATCCGGAGCATTTCTCCGCAGTCGGAGTTTCCCACCGTGCCCACCGTATCGGCGCCTTCCAGTTCGCCTATGTTTTTTGGATTCTGGATTGCTTCCGCGATGCGCCGCTGGAGGTCGTTGTCATTCATGGTTTTTGCTTGCCACTTCGAGCCGGTATCTGGGCAGGTTTGCATCCACTTCCTGAGCCCAGGCATCGATCCCGCCGCGCAGACAGCGAGCTTTTTCAAATCCGTGCCCGAGAAAGTACGCCGCGGCGTCGAGCCCATGTTTGCCCTGATGATCGACAATCACGAAAACCTGGTCGCGTGGCCAGCGGCTCATGATTTCCTGCATGACAGGTTGCGAAAGCAGAATCGAACCTTCGATGTGGACGGCCTCAAATTCTTCACGAGAACGCACGTCAACGAGTTTCAAAGACTCGTCTCGAGCGCGAAGCTGGGCAAATTCGGCGGGCGAGATCAGAATTCTGGCGTCGGCCTCGTGGCTGGCTTGGATGTGGTCGAGGACCTCTGCGACGTTGAGGTGATTGTTTCGCTGGCAAAGGTGCTCCAGGGTCTCGTCCAGTTGGAACGCGCAACTGCTGCAGCCGCCGATGTGGTAGCGTCGGAACAGGGCGCGCTGAGCGCCGGGGAACGCTTCGAGCACGTCTTTCAGGGTGCTTTGCGGCCCGATGGCGGAAGTCAACGCGGACATAATGGCAGCCTCAACGGCTAAAGAACTTTTGAATCTCTCTCAGCACCTCGACAAAGCGGTCGATTTCCTCCTCCGTATTGTAGAAGTAGAAACTCGCCCGCGCCGTAGCTTCCACGCCGAGTTTCTTCATAAGAGGTTGATTGCAGTGGTGGCCGCCGCGCAAAGCGATCCCGCGCTGGTCCGCCACCGTGACCAAATCATGCGCGTGCACGTCCGCGGCGAGAAAGCTGACCAGGCCGGCGCGGCCCACATGCGGACCGAAAAGCCGGAGGCCGCTCAGTCGGGAAAGTCTCTCGTAAGCATAGGCCGCAAGTTCATGATCCCGCTGGGCGATGTTCTTGCGTCCAATCTTGTCCAGGTAGTCCATCGCGGCGCCCAGACCAATGGCGCCGCAGATGTGGGGCGTGCCCGCTTCAAATTTGTGCGGCACTCGATTCCAGGTGCTCCGGTGAAAATCCACGCTGGAGATCATATCGCCGCCTCCTTGATAAGGGGGCATCGCTTCGAGCAATTCGTGGCGTCCAAAAAGCACGCCAATGCCAGTGGGGCCGCACATTTTGTGGCCGGAGAAGGCGAGAAAGTCGCATCCGATCTCCTGGACGTCCAGCGGGCAATGCCCGGCGCTCTGCGCGGCATCGACGAGCGTGACGGCGCCAAGCTTCCGGGCGCGCCGGCAAAGTTCTGCGACCGGATTGACCGTGCCCAGCGAATTGGAAATGTGGCTCATCGCGAGCAGTTTCACATCCGAGGTCAACCACTCGTCCAGGCGGATGAGATCAAGGATTCCCCGGTCGTCGGTGATCGGGAGGTAGGTCAATTGCGCGCCGACTTGCTCTGCCAGAAGCTGCCATGGGACGAGGTTGCTGTGATGCTCCATTTCCGTCAGGACAATCTTGTCTCCGTGCTTGAGGTTCTTCCGGCCCCAGGATTGGGCAACGAGATTGATTCCCTCGGTGGTGCCGCGAGTGAAAATGATTTCCTCCGCGCTTCGGGCATTGATGAAGTGAGCCGCGCGAAGGCGCGCCGCTTCGTAGGCTGCGCTCGCGCGGTTGCTCAACTCGTGGACGCCACGGTGAACATTGGCATTGTCGCGCTCATAGTACGAACAAAGCGCCTGGATCACGGCCTTGGGCTTCTGAGTGGAGGCGGCGTTGTCGAAGTAAATCAGAGGGTGGCCGTTGACGGTCTGATGGAGAATCGGGAAATCGTTGCGCAACGCCTGCCAATCGAGCGCGGTCGTTCTGGGTTCGAGAATTGGACTTCGCGTGTTCATGCGTCGATGCGCCTTAGTTCCGTGTCAATACAGTCCAAGCTGAAGCCGGGCGGCCTCGGTCATCATGCTTTGATTCCAAGGCGGATCCCAAACTAACTCCACGTTCGCCTCATCCACGCCTTCCAGGGACAAGAGTTTGTTTTGCACGTCCTGCTGCAACATGGGGCCCATGCCGCAGCCAGGTGCCGTCAGAGTCATTTTCACGTTCACGCGGTTGCTCTGGGCGGCGATTGGCTCGATCAGACAATCGTAAATCAAACCCAGATCGACAATGTTGACCGGGATCTCAGGGTCGTAACACGTCCGCATGGCGTCCCAGACTTGTTTCTCGAATTCCTCGGGTGACGCCGCTTTGCCGGCCCCAGAAACGACTCCAACCCGAACTTCCATTCCGAGCGCGTCGGCGTTCTTGCCGTCGATGCGGAACATGTTCCCGTTGACCACCACAGTATAACTGCCGCCCAGGGACTGTGTGATGTATGCCTGTTCACCTTTCTGAAGCATTACGGGGGTCCCAGACGGAACCATGGCTGCCTCGACATCTCGGATCAGTTTGATTGGGCCGTTATCGTGCATACGAGTGGAGCGCTGGTAGGAACCTGAATTTCGAAGCCTCTCATTCTGTTGAGACCGGATCGGATTTTCCATCGACCGCGGCCATGACCGCGTGCCAGGGAAGAATGGCGCATTTGACGCGAGCCGGGAATTTGTGAACGCCGGCAAACACCGCCAGCTTTCCGATTTCCTCACCGCTTACGTTGCCCGTCGTCACCATATCGTGAACTTTTTCAAAAAGTTTTTTCACTTCCTCTCTGCCTCGGCCTTTCAGTGCGTCCGTCAACAGGGAGGCCGAGGCTTTTGAAATGGCGCAGCCCGATCCCTGGAAACAGATGTCTTTGACGACATCGCCCTCGAGCCTAAGGTACATTGTGACCTGATCGCCGCAAAGTGGATTTCTTCCTTCAGCCTTTCGGTTTGCGCTTTCCATCTTGCGGAAGTTCCGCGGGCTCTTGCTGTGATCGAGAATGACCTGTTGATACAGGTCGTGCAGATCATCAAACATGGTTTACCGCCTTTCCGCGACGTGGGGGTTCTGTTCCAGCCGATCCCAGATCACCTCGTCGAGTTCCTTGCGCGCCGCCGCACATTTAATGCGCTCGATGATTTCGCCTGCAAACGCATGGATCAGCATCCGTCGAGCCGTATCGAGACCAATGCCACGCGCTCGCAAATAAAAAATGGAATCGTCATTCAACTGGCCGACCGTGGCGCCGTGAGTGCACTTCACGTCGTCCGCGTAAATCTCAAGCTGCGGTTTTGTGTTCGCCGTGGCGTCGTCCGAAAGCAGCAAGTTCTTGTTGGTCTGCTTGGCATCGGTTTTTTGCGCCTCTGGCTGGACCAGAATCCGTCCGTGGAAAACGCCGCGGGAACGGCCATCCATAATGCCGTTGAAATACTCGTGGCTGTTGCAGTGAGGCTTCGCGTGCTCGACGATCATGTGGTGGTCGCACAATTGATCGCCCTTCGTAAGGTAAAGGCCATTCAAGATGCAGTCGCTGCCTTCGCCGTCCATCTTGACCCGAATGTTGTTTCGGGACAACCGGGCGCCCGTAGCCACGGAATGCGCGGTGAAATTGCATTTGAGGCCGAGATGAGCGCAAATCGAGGCCACGTGGAATGCCTCGGGACTCTCGTCTTGAAATTTGCAGTACACCACCGTCGCCCCCTCCCCCACTGCTGCCTCAGTCACGGCGTTCGTGAAAGTCGTCCCCTCTCCGATTCGCGCGTAGCACTCCAGCACGGTGAGCCGGGAGGACTTTTCGGCGACAATTAGATTTCGCAGGTGGCAGGTGTTGCCCGCGTCTGTCGGTGTGGAAACGAAGAAAAGAACGATCGGCTCGTCCAAAGATCTGCCGGGCGCTGCGTGAATGAATGCGCCGTCCTGAAAAAACGCCGTGTTCAATGCAGCGAACGGGCTGTCCTCGACGCGCGCGAGCTTGGCCAGATGAGTTTCCAACAGGCTCTGCTGTTCAACTAAGGCACTTTTCAGATTCTTGATCCGAACCCCTGAGTTCCTCTGTGGAAGAACCGAAAGGTGGGGAACAAAGGTTCCGTTGACAAAAACCAATCGAATGCCGCTCAGCCTGGCGAAGGGAAACAGATCTACGGATTCCGAAGACAGATCGCGCGTTGCAGAATCCAGGATGGGCCGGAAAGGGAGATTCGCGATGGGCGCCACATTCGTATAGCGCCAGTCTTCATCGCGGGGCGTCGGAAAGCCCGTTTCCGCAAATCGTGCCAACGCGGCTTTCCGCACCGGGAACACCCAGGATGGCGCTCCGTCGTCACGGCTCTTCTCGAAGCGCTCGAAAAACTTAAGGTACGGGTCGGTGACTTTCGGTTCCCGATTCTGTTGTGTCGCGATCATGCGATAACCCGATTTGATTCTGAGCTTGGCTAAGCAAATTGAGGCTCCTCGCGGATGATCCAGTCGTAACCTTTCTCTTCGAGCTCCAGCGCAAGTTGGCGTCCGCCTGAACGGACAATGCGGCCATCGAAGAGAACGTGAACATGATCCGGCACGATGTAGTTGAGCAAGCGCTGATAATGAGTGATCAGGAGCTGGGCGTTGTCGGGCCGCTTTAGACGGTTCACGCCGTTGGACACGATTTTCAGCGCGTCGATATCCAGCCCGGAATCCGTTTCATCGAGAATCGCGAGCTTGGGCTCCAAAACGGCCATCTGGAAGATCTCGTTGCGCTTCTTTTCGCCCCCGGAGAATCCTTCGTTCACCGGGCGTTTCAGAAGGTCTTCGCCCAGATCGAGCAGCTTCATTTTTTGTTTCACCAACGCCAGGAATTCGACCGCATCTAACTCTGGCTGGCCTTGGTGCTTGCGGATTTCATTCAGCGCGGCCTTCAGGAAGTAGGTGCTGTTCACGCCAGGGATTTCAACCGGATATTGGAACGCGAGAAAAACGCCTTCTCGGGCGCGTTCCTCCGGATCCATTTCGAGCAAATTGTTGCCGGCATAGATCACCTCCCCGCGCGAAATCTCATAGCCTTCACGTCCGGCCAGGATTTGAGCCAGGGTGCTCTTGCCGCTGCCATTGGGGCCCATCACGGCGTGGACTTCTCCAGGCTGAATCGTCAGATTGACACCTTTGAGAATGGCCTTGCTTTCAACTCCGGCGTGGAGGTTTTTTATTTCCAGCATAAAGTGGCTTTCCAATAAACCGTTCGACATTTCTCGGTCAACGCGCGCTGGGTCGCGGCGTTGAGCGCGTTAACCAACGCTCCCTTCCAGACTCACTCCCAGAAGCTTCTGAGCCTCGACCGCAAACTCCATGGGCAATTGCTTGAAGACTTCTTTGCAGTAGCCGTTAACAATCATGTTGACCGCATCCTGCGTCGAGAGGCCGCGTTGGTTGCAGTAGAAAATCTGGTCTTCGCCAATCTTCGACGTGGTGGCTTCATGCTCGACCTTCGACGAAGTGTTCTTGATTTCGATATACGGGAAAGTATGCGCGCCGCACTTATTGCCCAGGAGCAACGAATCGCACTGGGAGAAGTTCCTGGCGTTCGCCGCGCCCTTCAAAACTTTGACCAGACCCCGATAACTGTTCTGGCCGTGGCCGGCGGAAATCCCCTTCGAGACAATTGTGCTTCGCGTGTTTTTCCCGACGTGGACCATCTTGGTTCCGGTGTCCGCTTGTTGATAATTGTTTGTCAGAGCAACGGAGTAAAACTCCCCGGTCGAATTGTCGCCCTGCAACACGACGCTCGGATACTTCCACGTGATCGCAGACCCGGTTTCAACTTGGGTCCAGGAGATTTTGGAGTTCTTTCCTTTGGCCATGCCCCGCTTGGTGACGAAATTATAGATCCCGCCGCGTCCGTGCTCGTCTCCGGGATACCAATTCTGAACCGTCGAATATTTGATTTCTGCGTTGTCGAGTGCGAGCAACTCGACGACGGCGGCGTGCAATTGATTTTCATCCCGCATGGGAGCAGTGCAGCCTTCCAAGTAGCTCACATAGCTGCCCTCCTCCGCGATGATCAAGGTCCGCTCAAATTGGCCAGTGTTCGCCGCGTTGATTCTGAAGTAGGTCGAAAGCTCCATCGGACAGCGCACCCCTTTCGGGATGTAACAGAACGAGCCGTCGCTGAAGACCGCCGAGTTCAGCGCTGCAAAAAAATTGTCCGTGTACGGCACGACGCTTCCGAGGTGCTTCTTAACCAGGTCCGGATGCTCCTGGACCGCCTCGGTAAAGGAACAGAAGACAATTCCTTTCTCCGCCAGCTTCTCCTTGAAAGTTGTCCCCACGGAAACACTGTCAAAAACAGCATCCACAGCCACGCCGGCAAGTCGTTCGCGTTCTTTGAGCGGGATGCCGAGTTTCTCATAAGTCTCCAACAGCTTCGGGTCAACCTCATCCAGACTTTTCGGCCCGGTTCCCTTCCGTTTTGGCGCCGAGTAATAAATGATTTTTTGGTAATCGACAGGTGGGTATCTCACTTTCGCCCAGGTCGGGTCCGCCATCGTCAACCAATCCCGGTACGCCTTCAATCGCCATTGAAGGAGAAAATCCGGCTCGTTCTTTTTCGCTGAAATCAACCGAATAGTATCTTCGCTCAACCCTGGCGGCGCCGATTCCGTTTCGACGTCCGTGACGAATCCGTACTTGTACTCCGTTTTGACAAATCCTTCGATGGTTTCGGTAGCGGTGCTCATAGAACTCAGAAGAAGCGGCGGAGAGACTATTTCTGAGACGCGCATTCCGGGCAGAAACCCTTCAGCGAAATCTCGCGGCGTGCGAGTTTGAATCCTTTCGGAAGATGAATCTGATCGATGCCGTTCAAATACTTGGAATCAATGTCGAACACTCCGCCGCACTCGTCGCAACAAAAATGGCAGTGATCCTTCATGTTTGGACAAAACCGCGTAGCGCCGCGATCGACGTTCACCTGGCGGACGAGATTGCATTTGACCAGCGCATCCAGGCAGTTATAGACCGTCGCTATCGAAATGTCCGGGCTGGTCTGTTTGGCGCGGATGAAAACCTCTTCCGCAGTCGGGTGATCCCGGGTTTGCAGGAGAACATCGTAAACGTGTTGACGCTGGGCCGTGAATCGAAGGCCGCTCGTCGCCAGACGTTCGTTTAGCTCCTGTTTTTGCGGTTTCTGCATGCTTCAAATAGGGGTGAATCTAAATGCCGGTCGCGAGGGTGTCAATACTTAGAATAATTCTAAATCTCAATAAAGTTCCGGGATCGCGTGGTATTCCATTGCTAGGCTGCCACATTCGATTCTGTGGCCTTGGTTGGATTTCGTTTCATCAAGACCATGACGAGACTCAAGTCCGCTAGCGACACGCCAGAGATCCGAGATGCCTGGCCAAGTGTCACAGGCCGCACCTTCTCAAGTTTCTGCTTGGCTTCGGTTCTTAGACCCGGAACTCGTGAGTAATCAAGCCAATCAGGAATCTTCTTGTCCTCCATCGATTTGAACTTCGCCACTTCTTCTTCCTGTCTCTCGATGTACCCTAAATACTTCACTTCAAATTCAATATGGCGAACAACCTCTGGTTCAAGTATCTCTCTCCTGGATGGAAGATCCGAATAGGTGATTTCCGGTCGTCTTAGAAGCTGCATCATCGAAACAGTTCCAACTCGAGTTTTCGACAACCTATCTATTTCTATGGCAACAGCTTGTCGCTTTGCCGCAAATCTTTCGTGGTTCCTCTTGGGAAGCAAACCGATTTCATGGCCAATGTCCGAAAGCCGGAAATCAGCATTGTCTTGACGAAGAAGTAATCGGTATTCGGCTCGCGATGTGAACATCCTGTATGGCTCAACAGTGCCTTTGGTTATCAGATCATCTATCAGCACACCGATATACGCCTGATCCCTCCTCAATAGGACAGGGGCTTTTCCGGTAACCTTTCTGGCTGCGTTTATTCCGGCTATCAACCCTTGCGCTCCTGCCTCCTCGTAACCAGACGTGCCGTTGATTTGGCCGGCCAGGAATAGGTTTTGGCAGACTTTCGTCTCAAGTGAAAACTGGAGTTGCGTCGGAAAGACGAAATCATATTCCACGGCGTACGCGGGGCGCATTATTTCGGCATTCTCGCAACCGACTATGGTTCGGACGAGATCAACCTGAACATCAAACGGAAGGCATGTAGAGAATCCGTTGACATAAATCTCCTCTGTCGCAATGCCTTCGGGCTCCAAGAAAACCTGATGTCTTTCTTTGTCCTGGAACCTGATGATCTTGTCCTCAATGGAAGGACAGTAGCGAGGTCCTATGCCTTCTATTACTCCGGAGTACATCGGAGACTTGTGAATGTTCCGGCGAATCAAACTGGCAGTTGCTTCAGTGGTGTACGCAATGTGGCAGGCGAGTTGACCGTTTAAGCGATCCAGGATGGAACCAGGAGGGTATTTACCGCTCGAATTGCGGACGTCGCTCGGAATAACGCCAGAATGTTCCACATGGAACAAATCCTCTTTCCAGAAACTGAAGAATGGCACTGGTTCGTCGCCGGGTTGAGTTTCAGCCTTTGAGAAATCGATAGAACGCTTCAGCAGTCGCGGAGGAGTTCCAGTCTTAAGGCGACCGAGCTCGAGTCCAAGCTCCTTTAGCGATGCTGACAGGCTCATGGCGGCGGATTCACCAGCACGCCCACCCGACTGTTGCGTCGCTCCGATGTGCATAAGTCCCCGAAGAAATGTGCCGGTTGTGATTACGAGGGCTCTCGCTCCGTATTGGACCCCCAAGTTTGTCTCCACTCCGGTGATCTTCCCATCACTACAGAGCAACTTGGAGACTTGGCCTTGACGCACGTCCAAGTTCTGTTGCTTCTCGCAAATCCATTTGAGCCGGAATTGATACGCCTTTTTATCGCACTGCGCACGAGGAGCCCACACGGATGGTCCCTTTCGTGTGTTCAGCATCCGAAACTGTAGCCCCGTCATGTCCGTTGCTTTCCCCATCTCGCCACCTAACGCATCAATCTCTCGAACCAAATGACCTTTTGCCAGTCCACCAATCGCCGGATTACATGACATCTGTGCAATCGTGTCCGCATTGATCGTCAGCATCAACGTTTGACACCCAATCCTGGCTGCAGCCAGGGCAGCTTCGACTCCGGCATGACCCGCTCCAACGACGATTACATCATACTGCTTTGGATAGACGAACATGATTCAGGGTCTTGTATAAGTACCAGATGTTGGCGTCGTGCCAGGCGACTTCGTGATTCCTCTGTCTTGATTCGCTGCGAGATGTTCGCATATCTTGAACACGCTTTCGGCTTCATCTGCCGCATCGATCTCGTGCGCGATCTGGTCACAGGAGAACGAACGGCTTCGGTTCTTTGTGAGGAAATCAATGATTTTCAACTGCCAGTCAATTACTGCACCGGCTGCCTTTTTACCTGCTTCAACACCGGGTTGGTGATAGGCGTTAATGTTCACCAACGTGGCGTAAAGCCCGACCGCTCTCTCGTAAAGTGCGATCAAGACTCCGACTGAAAACGCGGATGTATCTCGAATTGTCACTGTGATTGACTCTCGATCCTTTTCGTACAGGGCCTGCCTTGTCCCCAACATGAATCCGCTCAGGTAGTCGCCAGAGGTGACGTTTGGGTCAACCATCATAGAAATGCCATTTCGATCTTTAAGGGCTTCAATGAAAGTGACGAAGAAATTGCTCACTCCATCTCTAAGTTGTTGGACATAAGCATGTTGATCGGTTGACCCTTTGTTTCCATACACTGCGATGCCTTGATTCACCACTTTTCCATCGAGATCCAACTCTTTTCCAAGGGACTCCATGACCAATTGCTGAAGATAGCGAGAAAATAGATCGAGACGATCTTTGTACGGAAGCACAACCATATCTTTTGCACCCTGTCCATTTCCGGCGTAATACCACATCAGGGCTAACTGAGCCGCCGGATTTTCCTTCACTGCCGGTCGTCGCGTGATCTCGTCGCACGCCTGCGCACCGTTAAGCATTGCGTCGATATCGAACCCTTGGAGAGCGGCTGGCAACAGCCCGACCGCCGAGAGTTCGCTCGTGCGGCCACCGACCCAGTCCCACATTGGGAATCGCACCAGCCACTTAGATTTCTCAGCGAATCTATCTAGCTCGCTTCCCTTTCCTGTCACTGCAACTGTATGCGCGGCAAAACTTAAGCCAGCGTCAGAGTACGCCGCACTGGCTTCAAGCATGCCGTTCCGCGTTTCCTTGGTTCCTCCTGATTTGGAGATGACAATGCACAACGTTTGGCCGAGCCGAGCTTTGCTTCCACTCAGGATCTTTTCCATCCCGTCTGGGTCAGTGTTGTCAAGAAAACACACGCTGAGCTTGTCCTTGGCCGGATGACCGAGAGCGTTGGAGACGAATTGCGGTCCTAATGCCGAACCGCCTATGCCGATCACAAGGAGGTTCTTGAAATCTCCCCGTTCACCTCGAATCACTCCTTTATGGACATCAGCAGAGAATCTTTTTATCTGGGCTAGAGTTTCCTCGATTTCTCGGCGGATTTCAGGTTGTGGGGCGAGCGCAGGATCCCGCAGCCAGTAATGGCCAACCATCCGCTTCTCGTCCGGGTTGGCCATCGCTCCATGTTCCAGTTCTGACATTGCACGAAAGGCTCTCTGGATTCTCGGCTCCATTGAATCGAGGTAATCGTCATCGAAATTCATTCGACTCAAATCGATCGCCAGCCCGATCGTCGGAAACTCCGAGTAGTATTTTTGAAACCGGCTCCAAAGCTGTGTGCGCGTGTATTTCATAAAGATTCCCGCTTATCCTATCGAAATCGATTCGCCGTCAACAGGGAAATCTACGGAGTCAACGACGGAAACCGACTGAGTAGTTGGAGGAACTAAATTCTTAACAAGAGATTGACAGGAAACCCGGCAAAGAGCGGCGGAGTGCCGGGTCTCAGCGGTCTGGAAAATAATTCGGGAGAGGTTGAACGATCTTGAACTTGATCAGCAGCGCAATCGCAACGGTGTACGCAAGCGAGACCGCGATATCTCGAATCAGTTTCTTGCGATCATAAGAACCGGGATTTCTCGAGAGGAGAGCTTCGCCGCCCTTTTGCATGAGGATCAACCCAAGCACGTTCGTCATCCAATATCCGAGAATGAACGAAACAGAAAATGCCGGAGGATAAAACAGACTGATCACCCAGGCGAACGCGAGAGCCAGCGGAACGTTCACGAACAGGTCATTCCACCAAGATAGCGGAGAGAGCAAGAAGCCTACGACACTCAGAGTGCTGCCGTTGAGCAACCGTTTCCATTTCATGCAGCAAAGCGCGCTGCATAGAGCATCCGGAAGCAGTTTGAAAGCGAATTCGGTCGAACTGCGATGGATCGGGTGGATCGGGATGGTCCAGGACGGATGATTCAAAAAATCCCGGCGGAGCGCGGCGTTCACGTCGTTTTCGCCCTGGAAATTCCAAGGTTGCGGTTATGCAATGCCTCAAAAAATTTCGCCGACGAAGCGGCCTAAAGGCCGTGCCCGGCGGGCTGCACTCGCAGAATCCCTATTTCTCGCGTGGCCGCTTTATAGCGACTTCCACCGCTGACTTATTCTTCGCGATCGCGTTCGCTGGCAAAATACCGCGCCAGTTGACATTGGGATAAATGATCGCGCCGCGTCCGAGAATGGCGCCTGGATTCAAAACGGCGTTGCAGCCAATTTCCGCGCCGTCGCCCAGGAGTGCGCCGAACTTGCGCAGGCCTGTGTCGAAAGGCTTCCCGTTGACTTCCACAGTCACGTTGGTGCGATCCAGCTTGATATTGGAGATTTTTACGCCCGCGCCGAGATGAGCTTTGTAGCCAATCACAGAATCGCCCACGTAGTTGAAGTGCGGCACCTGGCAATCATTGAACAGGAAGGAATTCTTCAATTCGCAGGAGTTGCCGACTACACAATCATCGCCAACGATGACGTGCTCGCGGATGTAAGCATTGTGACGGATCTGACAGTTCCGACCAATGATGGCGGGGCCCCTGATCATGGCGCCGTCCTCGACGAGGGTGCCAGGCCCGATGTAAACCTGTTCGCCGATGTACGCCCGGCCATCGCATTGATTGTGCAGCGCCGGGCGGGCGGTCCGGCTCAAGTAGTCGCTAATTCGGGCCAAGACCTCCCAGGCGTATTCGCAGCCCTCGAAAATCGCGGCGTGCTCGGTCTGAGCGAGGTCGAACAAGTCGGAGGGCTTGAACATGGCGCGAAGGTAGAAGAAAGCCGAACGATGGAAAACTTCAAAACTTCGCGGCCGCGAATTTATTTCAAATATTCCGCGACCTCATGCATCTTATCCCAGGTATGAAACTCGCCCGTCTCTTCGCGCTGCTGGGTTGTCTCCAGCTTCTGTCGGCGCCGCTCTCAGCCGTCGAAAGAACCAAAGCCCGCCTGGTGCTATCCGCTAACGCGGCGCGCCCGGGAGACATCGTAACGGCGGGCGTCGAACTGCGTATGCCGCCGAAGTGGCACACCTATTGGCGGTACGGGGGCGATTCCGGCGCACCGACGAAAATCGAATGGCAGTTGCCTTCAGGAATCACGGCCGGCGAAATCCAATGGCCGATTCCTGAGAAATACACTGCGGCCGACTTGACCACTTACGTTTACCACGACGTGGTTTTGCTGCTGGTTCCTTTGAAGCTCGCCAGTGACGTTGCACCTGCTTCCGCGGGCATCAAAGCCGCCGTTTCCTGGTTGGAATGCGAGGAGCTTTGTTTGCCAGGCAAAGCCGACCTGGAAACCTCCCTAACCATCGGCTCCGAATCCAAACCCTCTGCGGACGCCGAACTGATTGAAGCGTGGCGAAAAAAACTGCCGGGAACCTCTGCCGCATTCCCGGTCCAGGCCCGGTGGGAAAATTCCGCAACGGATGATTCGCGTCCGCTCCTTATCGAATGGGGGCCGCAGCCAAAGCCTGAAGCCGCCGATTTTTTCCCTTACGCCAGCGAAGATTACGAAGTCGGCGGCGCCACCGAGCGCCTCAATTCGCCGGGCAACACGGTGTCGATTCGCAAGACCGTCAAGAAACTGGGTGACAAATGGCCCGAGCGCATCGCCGGGTTGATCGTCGCGAAATCTTCAGCCACCGCGGAAAATCAGGCGGACGAGATTATTTTGGCTCTCACGGTTGGAACGGAGGCGAATGCTCCGACTGCCGCCGCAGCCATCGCTGACGCGTCCCCAAAAAGGTCATTGGCCAACATGCTCCTGCTCGCCTTCCTGGGCGGACTCATTCTGAACATCATGCCCTGCGTCCTGCCTGTCATCGCGTTGAAGATTTTGAGCTTCGTCAACCAGAGCAAAGAAGACGCGCGTCGGGTCCGGCAATTGGGCCTGGTGTATGCCGCCGGGGTCCTGGTTTCGTTTCTGGTGTTGGCCGGAATCGTGATCGGCGTGCAACAAGCGGGCCGGGCCGCCAGTTGGGGCATGCAATTCCAGAATCCGCAGTTCCTGATCGGTATGACGACGCTGGTCACGCTGGTCGCGTTGAATCTTTTTGGCCTGTTCGAGATCACGCTCGGTGGCGGGGCGATGCAAGCCGCCGGCGCGCTCGCGAGCAAGGAAGGCAGTGCGGGCGCATTCTTCAACGGTGTCCTGGCAACGGCCCTGGCGACTCCGTGCACGGCGCCATTCCTCGGGGTCGCGCTGGGGTTCGCATTTGCGCAACCGGCGCCGATTGTCGCCCTGATGTTCGCCACGGTCGGGCTTGGCCTGGCCGCGCCGTACGTCGTGTTGAGCTGGAATCCGGGATGGTTGAAGTTCCTGCCCCGGCCCGGAGTGTGGATGGAGAAATTCAAAATCGCCATGGGCTTTCCGATGCTGGCCACGGCCGTGTGGCTGCTCTGGCTGACGACCTCCCATTTCGGGCGCGAAGGCGTTTTGTGGATTGGGATTTTTTTGGCCACCGTGGCCATGGCGGCCTGGATTTGGGGCGAGTTCGTGCAACGGGGTGGCAAGCGCAAGGGGCTCGCAGTCGCCGCCAGCGCGGTTGTACTGGTTTGCGGCTACTTCTATTCGCTGGAAGCCCAGTTGCACTGGCGTTCTCCTGCACGAGTCGCCAATAGCGGTCAAGGTGTCCTCGTTCATTCGGACGGAATTCAATGGCGCGCCTGGAGCGCCAAGGTTGTACAAGAGGCGCGCAACGCTGGCCACCCTGTGCTTGTAGATTTCACCGCGGACTGGTGCGTGACCTGCCAGTTGAACAAAAAAACGAGCCTTGAAATCCCTTCGGTCCAGGCCAAACTCAAGGAGCTCGACGCAGTTGCTTTGCTGGGAGATTACACCAACGAAGATCCTGCCATCACCGCTGAACTGAAGCGGTTTGAACGCGCCGGCGTGCCGCTCGTGCTGGTTTATCCCGCCGACGTCGCGAAGCCGCCGTTGGTGTTGCCGGAACTACTGAAGCCGAGCATCGTCCTCGATGCTCTGGAAAAAGTTGGCGGCTCGAAAATCATTTCCAAAGCGAAGGCGCGCCTGAATCAATCCAATGGCGAGAACCACTGATCCTTCTTCTCCACGACTGTTAGCTCTCCACTATGCCATCCCAAACCAAACCTCTCGTCGGAATTATCATGGGCAGTCATTCGGACTGGGAAACCATGCAGCACGCGGCCGCGAAACTCAAAGAACTCAACGTCCCGTATGAAGTTCAGGTGATTTCCGCGCACCGCACACCTGACGTGCTGTTCGACTATGTCGGCAGCGCCGCGTCGCGCGGACTGGAAGTCCTCATCGCCGGGGCGGGCGGCGCGGCGCACCTGCCCGGCGTGACCGCGGCGAAAACCGAACTGCCCGTGCTCGGCGTGCCCATGGAATCCAAAGCGCTGCACGGAATAGATTCCTTGCTTTCGATCGTGCAAATGCCAGCCGGCGTGCCCGTCGGAACGCTGGCGATCGGCAAACCGGGAGCGATCAACGCAGCTCTCTTGGCCGTGGCAATCCTGGGCCGCAAATATCCGCAATGCCGCGCCGCCTACCGGCGGTTTCGACAAAAGCAAACCCGCGCCGGCATCGCCAATCGCCAAATCAAGGAGTAGGAGGCCTGTCTCGCGGGACGCGCAAGTTTTCTTAACCACGGATGGACACAGATTACGGATTTGGGACTCAATCGTATCCGTACCACAATCCCACAGACTTTTGCTTTTCCAGCAAAACTTTCCGGCCAACTTTGAACTTGGAACCTCAAACTTTGAACTCCCAGCGCGGCGGTGAAACGCCCGCATCTTGTGGTTGTGGCTTTAAGCCGCGCTGGGTTGATCCGTGTTTATCCGCGGAGCACGCAAGGAATCGAGCTTTCACGCTCATTGAACTGCTCGTGGTCATCGCGACGCTCGCCATTCTGGCGAGCATGCTGCTGCCCGCCTTGTCGCGAGCCAAACAGAAGGCCCAAGGCTTGCAATGCCTCAACAACGAGCGGCAAATCACGTTGAGCCATCGGCTCGCGCTCGACGAAAGTCCCAAGGGACACGCGTGGATGATCCGTCTGTCATCGACTGGTATCTGGACACCGTGGGATTGAGAGAGCACAACTGGATTTGCCCAGGCGCACCGCTCAAGCCGTCCAGACTTGACCCGTTCGGTTACACCGATGGACGAGTCGATTCCGCATGGGCAACGTCCGACTGGAGGCCGCACATCCGGCTCAATTTCATCGACGTCCCGCAGAATCGAGCCGTGAAGCCAGGCCTTCGCGCCGGGAGTTATGGGCTTAATCTGCATCTCTTCATGACGGACCGAGTTTTCACGGGCAGCTTGGTCCATGGCCTCCGCAGGTTCCTCACCGAATCACGCGTGCAGAAGCCGTCGCTCACTCCTCTGATCGGAGATTGTATCGTGTCGGGTGATGCTCCTTTTCCAGTTCAACCCGCAAGTAATCCTCCCACCTGGGTGGATGGCGCAGGGTGGGGGAACTCCGATGGTCAGGGATTGATTTACTGGCCAATCGCGCGGCACGGAAATCGCCCGATTCGAATCCCCGATGCGTGGGCGCCAAACCAGCCGCTGCCAGGCGCGATCAACGTGGGATTCTTCGACGGCCACGTGGAGCCAGTGCAATTGGAAAGGCTTTGGAAGCTGGCCTGGTTTTATGACTTCGAACCGCCTGTCGAACGCTTGAAGCTCAAATGAATCGCGCATCGATTGCATGGGTGATTTTGGCTGCGGTAGCTTGCTCTCACCGAATTCAAGGCGCGGAGACCGGCTGGCTATTGTTTAACAACGTAATGGGTGATGGCCTGAGGGCCCCGGTGAGCCGGCCGGATGGATCGGGCGCGGGCGCAGGTGTGGCCGCCCAACTCTTCTTGGTGAACACCGATTGTTCGCTGAAGGCCTTGCTGCCAACCACGACGTTCCGGACGTCTCCAGAAGCGGCGAGTTTTTACGTCAATCATGTTCTGATCCAGGTCACCCCCATTCAGCCATTCGAAACGGTCACGTTGCGGATGCGGGCCTGGACCGGCAAAAGTTTCGACACGGCATTGCTGCGAGGTGAGTCGAAGGATTTCTCCATAACTTTTGGGAGTCAGCCGTCGCAGCAGTTTCCGATGAACTTGATCGGACTCGAGGCCTTCCAATTGCAGCCGCGTCCGTTTCAAATTCGACTCGGTCGGCCTCGCCTCGCGGGCAACAAGTTTATTCTGGAAATTCAAGCGGAGCCAGGCCTACCGGTTTCGATTCAATCTTCCGAGAATCTCAAGGACTGGGAGACCTTCTCGGTGCAAACGTTGGAGGAGGGCGTTAACCGCATCGCTCTGCCGATTGAGAGCGCGCCACGGTTCTACCGCGTGGTGGCCAGTGAGGAATGATTTGTTGACGAAATCGGCATCCGGAAACTGATCGGTTCGGGGAGTTTTGCCGGTTTGAAATTCGCGTTCGTTTCCGCGAAATACTTCACGAGCACTTGAAGCTTGAGGTCGTTTGTCCGGACAGGGCTTTCCACCAGCAACTACTTCGGAACTCACGCTGGCTGTGAAAGTTAAAAATGATGTCTTTGCACTTTTCGGATCGGCAACAACGAAAGTTACCTCCATCCGCCCGCCACCGAAGGTGGTTGATTTGCTCAGCCGTATCTATTCATTGAAAATGTGAATCGCCCTCACCCCGGCCCTCTCTCCCAGGAGAGGGAACGGCTCTTTCCCGTCACTGGGATACGCTCACTAAACAGTGATGAGTCCACCGGCGTGCAAAAGTTGCTCCCTCTCCCTGGGGAGAGGGCCGGGTGAGGGCGGGC
>Ga0233424_10001717_pt1 | contig 17846 bp, 14 predicted proteins | sample Watercolumn_Towu_FD_181011 | JGI IMG/M metagenome (GOLD analysis project Ga0233424, IMG submission 181011) | Freshwater microbial communities from Lake Towuti, South Sulawesi, Indonesia - Watercolumn_Towuti2014_125_MG | ecosystem: Environmental > Aquatic > Freshwater > Lake | place: Indonesia...
GAACGCGCGAAGCCTCCGCTTCTCCTTCTGGTGTTGCCGCATAGGCACGGCCAACGGTGAGCGCATGGCGCATGAGGTTGGCGGCCATGTCGGGCCAGAAGGTATCGCCCTGTGCCCCGCCGACCTGTGCGAGAACCGAGCGCAGGACGGCGGCAACGTGGCTGGGTGCGAGGCTGGCGGTGATGTTCACGCCAAGGTCGCCCGTGCCTGTGCCGATGCGCAGCACGTCGTCCGACCGCCCTGCGGCGGCTGCGATCTTCTCTGCGTCGTGCCACAACACGCCCTTGGCGTCAGTGATGTATGCGCCGCACTCCGGCTCTGCGAATACCTGCCGTAGTAATGGCTTCAAAATGGCCGTGGTCTTGCCGTCGCCGGTGCCGCCGAACACCAGCAGGTGCTGGAACAGGGACTCTCCGTCGAGAGCGAGGGCTTGCCCCTTGCTTGGAGCTGCCATGTCACCACGCACCCGCAAGGTGCCCGTGCCCTTGCCGATGTGAAACAACGGCGCTTCTGCCAGATAGTCGGTGGCATGGGCGACCTGTCGCACGTAGCCAGCGCGGGCGATCTCCCGCGCTTCGGCACGAAACGGCCAGCGCACATGCGCATCCTTGGACAGCACTTCATACGGGGCCGATGCTTCGCGCCGCCAATGCTCAATGGCGGCGATGGCGACAAGGATGCCAACACCAATGGCAATCAACAGCCATGCGGCCAGCAGGCCCAGGACGGTGACGGCACCGCCGAACAGGGTTGCGGCGAAGTCCGCTGCCACGGCCTGCCATACATCCCAGCCCGAAACATAGGCAGGCGCTTCGCCGGGGAATTGTTCGAGCAGGACAGGCGCGGCGGTTGCCCCTTGCGAGGCAACGCCCTTCCACGCCATTAGAAATACCGGTTGCGCGACAAGGGTAATCAGCGCCGCTGCAAGGCCGCTTTGTGCTGCGGCCTTCGTCAGTCCCGCGCTGAAATGGCGGTCGGCCATCCACGGAATATCCTGACCGCCAACAAGTTTGCCATCCTCCCACAAGGGACGGCGAATATCCTCCGGCACCTCTTGATAGAGGAACGGGTAGCGTTCTTCGGGCCATAGGTCGCGCGCAATCGCTGCGCGATCGCCAGCAGGCAATCCTGTCTTGCGCGTGCCGATGCGCTCCACGCCCGCCGCTAAGCGGTCGCTTGCATTGGCAAGGAACGGCACACGCGCGACAAGCCAGTTGACCGGCCTCCACAGCATGTAGGCGGCAAGACCGATGATAAATAGCGCGAGCGCAGGAATGAGATTGAGCGCCTTGCGCAAGATTTTGCGGATGGGTGCGAACAGCAAGGCTACCGCGACAGCGGCGGCGATGGCGAGGGGGATAAGCCAGCCTGTCATCTTTGCACCTCAAAGGCAGCGGCGGGCAACATGCCGCGCATGGTAGCGGGGATGGCGGTCGGGTCGATAGTGGGCGATCCGCAAGGCGGCGCACCCGGCATCGCAAGGCAATAGTGCTGCCATGTGCCTTGATCGTCGCGGCGGATCAGCCCGAAGATGCGCCGCACTTGCGGCGGCTGCTGATAGCTGCGGTCGGCGAAATCGACGTAATAGCCGATCAGGATATTACGCCCGTCCTCGACCGCCTGAATACGGTCGGCCTGCCAGTCGCCACGCCAGAACGCATCGGCGGTCTGGCGGGTGATGGTCGCTGGCAAGTCTTCATCACGGCGCAGCGCGCCAAGCGCGGCGGTCACTGCGGCTTGGGGTGCATCGGGCGTGGGTGCCTGAATCGCATTCTGTGGTGGCTGGCTGAGTCTGTCCCCTGCCTCCTGCATAAACTGGCTGACGGCGCGGCGCTGCTCGTCGACGTAAGCAGTTTTGGCCTCGGATACGCGCGTTGATGGCGGGCTATGCGGTAACGCGCGAGCAAGCAAAACACCGAGAATGATCGCGGCCACAGCGCCCCAAAACAGGAAAGGCGCGGCCTTGCGCCAGCGTGCCGCTCTCACATGGCCTTGCGTTACAAGCTGCTCCCACTGTTCCACAAGCAAGCTCCCCCTAGCTTGCCACGGCTGCAACTAACGGTGCGACAAGCCAATGAATCAGCTCGGCATATTAAGCGGGCTGGCGATGCGATCAAGCAGACTGTGCATTGCATCCCGGCATCAGCGAACAAGTAATTGCGCGATTTGTGTTGTTGTTTCATTTCAGCGCGGATGGTGGGCGGAAGTTGAACGTCTGACTTCCCTGCCAACCCGACACTCTCGACCTTCTTTATTCGCATCCTTGCAGGGGATTCGCCCCATTACGCCGCAAGCCATTTCATGGCTTCTCCACTTCGTTTCGACCTTGCGGTGCGCCAAGGGCGAACGCCCTGCCTCTGTCTGCTTATGAAGGCCGCGATGGTCGCGGTTCAGACAGGGAGAAAAATCATGTCACAATTCATCGCCCCCAACGAGCTGCATGGCATGAACGAACAGGAACTGCGCGCGCTGCGTGGCCGCATCATGGCCGATCTGCGCAGCATGGGTCAGTCGGTCTTTCTCAACCCGCACATCTATGCGTCCCTGCAAAACATCGACGCTGCAATCCAGCGCCTGCAACAGCAGCCCAAGGCGCGCGGGCCGAAGCCGCCGGGGTTGTAAGGACTGCCTTTGTCATCGCTGGCTTTGCCAGCTCGCATATGATCGACGGCGAAAAGCTAACTCACGCGCTGCCGAACTGCGCCCAGTCGATACGTAACCTGTTGCCCCGCAGTTTACCCTTAGGAAGAGCCTTACGGTCAATGAGCTTGCCGCGCACTTCAAAATCGGCGTTGATTTTAACGATCAGCACTTGGCTGAAATTCCGGTCAAGGTTGATTTCGACCGTATCGCAATTCTTGAACGGGGTGATGGTCTTGACCTCGACAAAGTGATTGCCAAGGCGTCCATCCGATCCCTTGGCGTAGTTGCGATGCAGTTTGATGCCGTGGGTGATCGCACCGTAGAGTTCGCCGATGTCGCCATAGACCTGTAAATGGCTGCCGGTGAGTTGGTGATATTCCTCAGCAATGCCGATCAGGGATTCAAAAATCGGCACCAATGACAGGTCGGCATTGGGATAGCGCGCACGCCACTCCTTGTATTGGATTTGCTGATTGATCTCGTCCCAGCTTATCCATTCGCCGTCATCCCATATGGCGTTGTCCGGCCCCAAGCCTTCACCGGTCATGATTGCGCTCCCGCAGGAATCCGCAGCTTGGCGTCCGCGCCCTCGGCAAAGGCGTTGGTTTCATCGAGCATGGTGCGTGCGCGCTCAAAATCGCTCCAGTCGATCATGCCGGTATAGCTTTGAGCAACGTCCAGCATACGGATAAGCGGCTTGGTCTGGCCATTCTTGGAGAAGGCTTTGAGCGCGCCCAGATAGTCGGTGCGATAGGCTGTCGGGATAATGATGCGTTCCTGTCCGCCTGCGACCAGTTCGGCGTTCATCATGATGCGGGCGGTGCGCCCATTGCCATCGGCGAAGGGATGCACTTCGCTGACCAGCATCATCATGAACACGGCACGCTGGAAGGGTTCTTCAAGCGCACGGTAAAACTCAAAGCCGCGCTCCAAGGTGCCATTGACCAGTTCGGGGGCGACAAAGACGGTGCTGCCCGCCTGATTGACCTTGGTTTTGTAGCTGCCGGGGTGTTTGTCCGGCCTTGCCTGCATCAGCGTGCCGTGGCGGCGGCGCAGGAGCGCGTCCAGTTCTTCGGCGTTAGCGGGAAGGATGCTCATGTCCTGCACGTCGGAGACGATGCGGAACGTGCCAAGCACGTCATGGGCATCTTCGGGGCGCTCGGCGGGGATTGCCCCTTCAAAGACAATCTCGCGTGCTTCACCGACGCTGAACTCGGTGCCCTCGATGAAATTGGAGAAATAGGCTTCAAAAAAGGCGAGATTGGCAATGGCCGTGGCGGTTTGCGCCGACGCTATGCGCGGCGCCGGAATGGCCTCGCGCAGCGCGCCAAACAGGTTCTCGAACAACACAATGCGGTCGGGATCAAAGGGCTGACCTGCGGCGCGTGCCCTGCCCACGGCGCTTTCGGTCTTAGCCTCGCGGGTGCCTAAATATGCGCCGATCAGGTCGTTCAATTCGTCAAATTCGGCTTCAAGTCCGAGCGATGAAGCGATGGCGCGCGCATCGTCACGCAGCTTGTTGAGCGCCCCCTCGCCTTGAGTGCGCAACAGCGCATCAAGGCGCTGTTCCAATTCTTCGCGAGTCAGGGTGCGAGGAACACGCCCACCGCGCGCGCGCGAAGCGCGCATGTTTTCAAGGTAGGCGCGTGGGGTTGAGGCCAGCAACGCACCGCCCGCAAATGGCTTGTCGCTGTCGATGGCGGCTGCCCCCTTGCGTGGTCTAAAGGTTAATCCGGGGAGCGCGGTTTCGGAGCCTTTTTCCGAGATGAGGAAAACTGATCCGTCTGCGGCGGGCTTGTTCTCAAGCGCGGTGCGATCTGTAATCAGCGCATCGGGGTAGTAGCTGGTGATGAGGTGATACCAGTTCCGGCGGACAAGCCGTTCAGGGTCTTCAGTGAGATTCCGCGTATAAAGGCGCGAGCCGATTTTGCGCAGCTCTCCGCGCCCCACGGCGGCATAGACGGCATCCGAGATGGCGGTATGCGAGACGAATACCTCGGGACAGGTGGCAGGGGAAAATTCGGACATTAAGCGCGCCTTTCGATGCCAGTTTACCGAATTTTTCCAGTTTAAGAAAGATAAATTCCGAAAAAGTCGCCATTAAGTATCGGGTGGCAGGGCAGAAGCGGCAGGATAAGCCACCCTCCAATCGCGCAATTTCCGAATTTGTATGAGATAATATGGAGATTTGCCGAAAATATCAGACTTAAGGGGCGTTCGCCGCAAATGATGCGGCGAATAAGCCTGCAATTCGCCGCATGGCTCGCTCGCCCCTCAAGGCGCGGCGCAGCAACTCGCAACCAAATTATCTGGTTTTCATGTTCCAATAGAGAAAGGAACAGCTCGGTCGGAGTGTCAGCGGATGGATCAATGGGTTCCCGCTACGGACTTCATAGCTGCGGATGTCGTCCGTTGGACGGAGGGCATCTATGATCGACGCAGGCGCGGCAAGGCGCTGCGCATCGGGGAGCGGCTCGTTGCCGCCGAGGTCATCGAGCGCGGTAAGGATGGCTGGGTCAAGCTGCTGGTGCGCGCCTGCACCATCACCAAAGATGAATTTGCCGGACGGCCTATCATCCTGCTCAAGGCAGGTGAAAGCATCAAGCGTGGAGAGAAAACGATCCTGCGGGGTAAGCCGCAGCGTCTGTTGTGGAACGATGAAACCGCACGGACTGCGGTGGCCGATGGAAGCTCACGCGGCTCGCGGTATATCAGCAAAGATGATGATGAGAGCTGACGCATAGGCATCCTTCGGATGATTCAGCTTGTAGGTCCTGCCCTCAAGATTGCCAGCGGCAACGGGCAGGAAGAAGGCGGCCTGGGGGCCGTGTCGAACTCGACACGGCTAGATTCCCCAAACCGCCAGCCGGTTCACAATCGAGAAGCGCCAGCGGCGCATTGTGAATCCGGCAGAACGCAAGGCTTGAAGCATCGGCAACCGGACCCGGTTGCTGGCTCGATGCCCGCCTAGCGTTTGGGCCGCGACGGTTTATCCGTCTGCTTGGCCTTGATGGACTCAACCGCTTTCGCCTTGGCTTCCAACTTGTCGATTTCCTCGTTCATTTCATTGTGCATGGCGTCCCATCCGCCAATGCCCATCAACACGCGGTCGGCGTGTTTGATGGTGTTCACATGCCCATAGTGCTGTTCGATCATCTTGACTGATGTGCCCATCTGCTGGGCGAGGATATAAACATCGACACCTGCGGACAGTCGCAGGGTGGCGTAAGTATGACGGAAACAATAGGTCGTGCGGGGAATGCCGCTCGGCCCCTCGCGAAGATCGGTATATTTGAGCAGTTCTTCGACAGTATCACGGTAGAGCCATTTGGCGGGTTTGCCGTTGATGATGGTGAATACGTGATCGTCCTGCTTGGTCGCCTTGGACAGCTCCCGCACGCGATCAAGATATTTTCCGACGCTGATCGGAGCGATCAGTTTGCGGGTTTTACCTTTGCCCTGAACATAGAGGACAAGGATTTCCTGCCCGTCCTTGTCCTTGGCAGTGGTGATGTCCCGCCAGCGCAGATTCTTCGCCTCGGGCGGGCGCATCCCTGTGTTGCACATGATGAGGATGAAGTTGTAGCAAATTTGGCGATACCAGACGCCCTGCGGCGTGGTCGCCTCTTTCATCCATTTGCGCCCCTTCGTGTGCAGCTTGCGGTATTCCTCAAGCGTGAACTCGTCGCGGCGGTTGGATTTCAGTTTTGGCATACCTTCAAAGCGGTGGTGCGCTGGCACATACCGCTTGCTGATAGCGAAGTTCATAATCGCAGCGAAAATGGTCATCTCGATGCGGATGGTTGAATCGCTAATGACGCCTTTACGACGGCCTTCGCCGTTTTCCCGTCGCCACAGCGGATAGTCGGCCCAGCGCTCCTGCGTCACCAAATGAATCTGTGTGCTGCCGACATAAGTCTTGAGCGGGCCGTCGATCTTGCTTCTGATATTTCTTGAGCGGGCTTTGCTGACTTCGCCCGCGTTGGCGCGGCGCTGTTGGGCGTCGGCATATTCCTCCGCCACCTGCGAAAATGGGCGATTGAATACAGGAACATCGTGTTTCACCCGAAAACGGATATCGGCATATTCGTCCAGCGCCCGGTCGCGCGCTGCCTGTCTGTCTGCTGTGCGGAGCGAGATTGTCTTATATCTATCCTCGTTCTGGATTCTGACGCGGCAATAGTAGTTGTCGTGCCCGACATCGCCGCGTCGGAAGATAATGAGGCCCGGCTTGACCTGCTCTTTATCGAGGATGAAACTCATTTCCCTGCTTCCCACTGTGCAGAAACTGTGCAGAATAGCGGGGTAAGCCTTTGATTCCCCGTGCCTGTGCAGGTTCTGTGTAGGCTATTATAACAAAAAATAGTGAGCGATTGTAGTAGTTTATTGGAATACCTTCACCCGCTCCATTTTCTCCGGGATTTTCGAACAGCCTCCGGGCGAAAGCTTCGGGCAGATGGCGTTCGCTACCGATTGGCGAACGGCTTTTTGCGGCATCGTGGCGGGTACAGCGTTTCGGCCTGCAATACTGCCGGCATACGTCCTGACCCGCCAGCAGATATCACGATCAGCGTGATCGGTTTGCTCCCATCAGCCGCACCATATCGGCGAGCGTCGACGTTACCGGGGTCGCGATCCCCGCTTGCGCCGCGATCCGGATGATGGCGCCGTTGATCGACTCGATCTCTGTCGGTCTCCCTGCCAGCATGTCCTGAAGCATCGATGCCTGATGGCTGCGGTGATGGGCCAGGGCAAACTCCACTTTCTCGCAAATCCGTTGCCGGTCGACCGGGACGTCCGCCGCCTCTGCCGTCGCGGCAACCTCGGCGATGACCGCGTTGATGATGCGGTGACCGGCGGGGTGGTCCATTTCGCCCACGGTCGCGCCGCTGACCGTTGCCAGGGCGTTGAGCGCGGCGTTGAACGCTGCCTTTTCCCAGATCGCCGTCTGGATCGCCGCGTCGGCCTCGGCGAGCATTCCGCTCCGGACGAACATCCGCACCGCCTGTTGGGCAACGGCCAGGGACCCGGCAACCATATGGCCCAGCCGGATACGCCCCTGGCCATGCGATGCCACGCTGTTGGCGCCATCCAGATCGGCCGGGATATCGGTCACCCCCATCAGCACGCGCGCGGGCGTGAAGATATCGGCCAGAATTTCTGCATTGCCGAGCCCGTTCTGCAGCGTCAGGGCATAGCAGTGGCCGTCGGCCAGATGCGCGATAGACCGTGCTGCCGCAGCGCTGTGCATCCCCTTGGTGAAGAGCATGACAAGGTCAGCCCCCGGGCCCACATCCTGCGCTCGCATGGCCTGGATGGGGACCACGCGCTCTCCGCGATCGTCGCTGATCCTGATACCCTCACGGCTCAGAATCTCCAGCCGTACCGGGTCGATGTCGACCAGCGTCACCGCCAGCCCTGATTCCCCCAGGCGCGCGGCGAAATAGCAGCCCATGGCACCTGCCCCGACGATGACGATGTTCTGCATGGCGATCCTCGATGGTTGCGCGATGGCGACGCGGTAATTGCCATCCCCGCCGTCTGCAAACGACCCCGATCAGGGATTTCCAGCGATTTGCGGCAGCATGTCGAGGAAGCGCCGTGCTGCCTCGGGCAGCAGTCCGCGGGAGCGCCGATAGACGAAGAAGCGGCGATGCAGCGACAGCTCGGGAATGGTGAGCAGCTTGACCGTGCCATTGCCGATCTCGCTGCCGATCAGGGGATGGGGCAGCCAGCCGAGCACCCTGCCGTGCACGACGCAGGCAATCTGTGCGCCGACCGAGCTGGTCTCGATCGCGACATCGGGAAGCGCCCGGCCGGCCTTGAGCACGAGGCCGTCGAACAGCGCACGCGGCGTCGATCCGCGCTGGGGCATGACCCAGCTCTCTCGCAGCGCCCGGTCGAGATCGACGTCGCTTGAGCGTGCCAGCGGGTGCTGGGTCGAGCAGAAGACCGTGAAGACATCGTCAAACTGACACTGGCTGATCCGCAGGAGGTCGGGATGATCGGGCAGATCCGGAGCAATCATCAGATCGATCTGCCGCGACAGCAGGGCCTCGGTCAGCGTGCCCTGCGGGGCATCCAGCAGCGCCAGCCGCAGCGAGGGCGCGGCCCTGAGCAGACGGGCCATTGCCCTGGGCACGACGCTCCGCGTCAGCGCGGCGACCGCGCCGAGGCGCACCGTGCCACGCTCGATACCCCGCATAGCGTCCAGCGCCTCGCTGGCCTGCTGCATCTCGTGCAGCAGCAAACGGGCATAGGGCACAAAGACCTCTCCGGATGCCGTCAGTGTCATGCCCTTGCTGTGCCGGTCGAACAGTTCGACGCCCAGCCGCTGTTCCATTTCGCGGATCAGCCGGCTCAGGGTCGGCTGCGTCATGTTGCACGCGACTGCCGCGCGCCCGACGCTTCCATGGTCAATAACCGCCACAAAGGCGGCGAGCTTGCGCTGATCGAAAGTCATGCAAAAATCGTATGGCATTGTCGTTGATTTGCAATGGTTGAAATGGCTGCGCTGGCCCAGAAGAAGGGCATCAGGAGAGGGCAACCGGCCATGACAACCGTGAGAGAGGCGACCATCGTTTTGCTGCGATCGCTGGGCATGCAGACCATCTTCGGCAATCCCGGATCGACCGAATTGCCGCTGTTCCGCAACTTTCCGGGCGATTTCCGCTATGTGCTGGGGCTGCAGGAATCGATCGTGCTGGGCATGGCGGACGGCTATGCGCAGGCCACCCGCAATGCGGCGCTGGTCAACCTCCATTCCTCTGCGGGCACCGGCCATGCGCTCGGCAATCTCTTCACCGCGTACAAGAACCAGACGCCGCTGGTCATCACTGCCGGGCAGCAGGCGCGATCCATCCTTTCGTGCGAGCCGTTCCTGTTCGCCGAACGGGCGACCGAATTTCCCCAGCCCTTTGTCAAATGGGCCTGCGAGCCTGCCTGCGCGCAGGATGTTCCTGCCGCGATCGCGCGCGCCTATTATGTCGCGATGCAGCCGCCCTGCGGGCCGACCTTCGTCTCCATTCCGGTCGATGACTGGGACAGGCCGTGCGATCCGGTCCATGCGCGCAGGGTCTGCGCGACCAATCCTGGGGATCCTGCAGCGCTGACCGATGCAGCCGATGCCCTGGCGGTGGCCGATCGGCCAGTGATCGTGGTGGGTGCCGGAGTGGCGCGAGATCAGGCCTGGGACGAGGTCGTCGCGCTGGCAGAAAGGCACCGCGCACCGGTATGGGTGGCTCCAATGTCCGCACGCAACAGCTTCCCTGAGGATCATCCACTATTTGCCGGCTTTCTGGACGCCGCGCGCGAGAAGATCGTCGCGCGCCTGCAGGGCCATGATCTGGTCCTTGTCCTGGGCGGACCGCTATCGCTGTATCATGTCGAGGGTTTTGGTCCGCACGTGCCCGTGGGTGCGCGGGTCATCCAGATCGTGGACAATCCCGCGCAGGCGGCCTGGGCACCCGATGGAATGGCAATCGTGGCGGACAATCGGCTTGCGATTCTGAGCCTGCTGGCCGGGCCGTTGCCCGTCGACCGGACATCACCTGCGCTGCGCGTCTCGGCGCCGGTGCTGGACGGCAGCCGCCTTACCGATGGCTATGTGATGCAGCAGATCGCCCGGCTCCGCCCGCGCGGTGCCATTGTCGTGGAGGAGGCTCCGTCGAGCCGGGGGCCGATGCACGACCATCTGCCGATGATCGACCGCGATAGCTTCTATACCTGCGCCAGTGGCGGGCTGGGCCATGGTCTGCCCGCCGCCATCGGCGTGGCCCTGGCACGGCCCGGCGAAAAGGTGATCGCGCTGCTGGGCGATGGCTCGAGCATGTACGCCATCCAGGGGCTCTGGTCAGCCGCGCAACTCGGCTTGCCGATCAGTTTCATCATCATCAACAATGGCGGCTATGCTGCCCTTGCCAATTTCGGCAGGATCTTCGGGCTGGACAAGACGGTCGGAACACAGTTGCCGGGCATCGATTTCTGCGCTCTGGCAGAAGGCCAGGGGCTGACAGGCCATCGGGTGACAGAAGCCGATGGACTCGACGCTGCGCTGGCCGCATCATTCCGCGCCCCGGGCCCGACGCTTGTCGAAGTGGTGGTGTCCTGATGGATATGCGCCAAGGGATGATGCCATGCTGAAGGGCCGACTTGCCGAGCTTATCGATGATCGTCCGGGAGACGGCGTGTTTCGCGTCAGTCGCGCGATTTTCGACGATCCGGAGATTTTCGATCTCGAGATGCGCCATATCTTCGAAGGTGGCTGGGTGTTTCTCGGGCTGGCCGCGCAGGCACCGCAGGCCCATGACTATTTCACCACGACGATCGGTCGGGTTCCGGTGCTGGTCAGCCGCGACGGCGAAGGCCGGTTGCACGGGCTGGTCAACAGTTGCCCGCACAAGGGATCGCGGGTTGCCCAGCGGCTGCATGGCCATGCCCGCCTGCATGTCTGCCCCTATCACAGCTGGACGTTCGACAGTGCCGGGCAGAACAAGGCAATCAAGTGGCGCAAGGCCGGGTGCTATTCGGAAGCCTTTGACGCCTCCAGCCATGATCTTCCCGCACTTCCTGCCTTTGGCGAATATCGCGGGTTCCTGTTCGGCAGTCTGAGCGCTGCCGTTCCGACGCTGGCCGAGCATCTGGGGGAGGTGGCGCTGCTGCTGGACCTGATCGCCGACCAGAGCGAGGAAGGCATCGAACTGGTGCCGGGCGAGGTGACGTTCACGTACGACGCCAACTGGAAGCTGCAGCTCGAAAACTGTTCGGATGCCTATCATTTCACATCGGCGCATCCGTCGTACATTCGCGTGCTCGAACAGCGCAAGGCACAGACCGATGCCAGTGTCGTGCGCTCGGTATGGGAAAGCAGCGATTACTGGACAGGCGATGCCCAGGGCATCCAGGGAGGAAGCTACAGCTTTCGCTACGGCCATGTCCTCAACTGGGGCCGGTTCGGCCTGTCCGACGCGTTGCCGCTCTATGACCGGGCGACGGTGCTCGCCGAACGTCATGGCGACGCGAAGCGCGACTGGATGTTCAACATGCGCAATCTGACGATCTTTCCCAATCTGCAGATCGCGGAAAATGCGTCGAGCCAGCTGCGCGTGATCCGACCGATCGGGGTCGGCAGGACCGAGATGCGCACCTGGTGCATAGCGCCCAAGGGCGAGTCCGCCGCGGCCAGGCACCAGCGTATTCGCCAATACGAGGATTTCTTCAATCCGAGCGGCATGGCGACACCGGACGATACGGTCAGTTACGAGAACTGCCAGCGCGGCTTTGCCAGCCGCGTCGAACCGTGGTTGCAGGGCTATGCGCGCGGAATGACCGCGAGCAGGCCGGGGGGCAATCTGTTTTCCGAACCGCTGGGCATGCAGCCTGAGTTCAGCGTGCTCGCCGATGCGCAGCTGTGCGACGAAACGCTGTATCACAGCTATTATCGCGAATGGGCGCGGCGCATGCTCGCAGGATCGGCGGCATGACCACTCGTCTGTCTGGCACCAAGGCGGCAGAGTTTCTCTATGCCGAGGCGCTGCTGCTCGATGAAGGACGCTGGGACGAATGGCTGGAGCTGTACCTTCCCTCTGCGGTCTTCTGGGTCCCGGCATGGCGCGATGAAACCACGCCGACACAGGACCCGCAAAGCGAATTGTCGCTGATCTACTATCGCGGTCGTCGCAATCTGGAGGACCGGGTCTGGCGTGCCCGATCGGGGATGTCGGTGGCATCGACGCCGCTGTCGCGCGTGGTGCATGCGATTACCAACGTGCTGGTCGAAAGCGCCGGTGAAGCCGATGCCGTTGTCTCGTCCTGTTTCACGGTCCATCTTTTCGACCGGCGCAGCGAGCGCAGCCATGTGTTTTTCGGCCGCTATCGGCACGAACTGCACCATGTCGATGGCGCTTGGCGGATCGCCCAGAAGAAGATCCTGCTGCTCAACGATGTCATTCCCACCGTCATCGATTTCTACTCGATCTGACGCATTGCAAGCCTGACCGCTCGCGGCCTAAGGATCGACGAATGCGGTAACCGCGAAAGCGAGCCTTTCAGTTCAGCTGCCCGGCCGCGCGCGCCAGGATCCGGCTCGCGGACATGGTCGGCCGGTCACCCGCCCATGCGACATAACCATCGGGCCGCACCAGCACCAACCGTGCGTCATAGGCCTCCCGTCCACCATCAAGACTGTCGTGAACCACAGCCAGAGGAATGCCGGACGCTGCGGCTGCCGCCTCGAAGGCGCTGATGTCGTCGGTGGCGGCGTCGAGCGCGAGCAACGTGAAGCCGGTGCCCGAAATTTCGGGCGCTGGATCGCCGTTGCTCATCGGCCTCGGGGCGAGATGATGGCCGGCCCTTGCCGCAAAGCTGTGCGTCCCCTTGGCGCTGCATGCAGCATCATCCGGCCCGAAGACGATGGGCGACCCTGCATAATGCGGTGCGAAGCTCTCCACCTCGGCCTTTGCGCCCTGGCTGCGGTTGCGCCATTCCTGCTCGAACGCGCTCCTGTCCCGCTCGGGTGAATATTGCGCCAGAAAGCTGCGATCGTCATGGATCGACTTTTCGATGAAATCGCGCGCGGTGGATTCGAACACCGGATGCCGTTCGGCGTGATAGCTATCGAGCAGGCTGTCGCCCCCCCAGCCATTCACGACCGCCGCGAGCTTCCAGCCGAGATTGCGCGCATCCTCCAGGCCGGTGTTGATGCCATATCCGCCATAAGGCGGGTGGCTATGCGCGGCATCGCCGGCCAGGAAGACGCGGCCGCTGCGATAGGCATCTGCCTGGGCAAAGCGCAGCGCCCAGAAGCCGGTATATTCGATCGTCACGTCGAAACTCGCTCCGACGGCGCGGTGCAAATAGCCGGCGAAATCAAAGGAGTCGTTTCGTGCGCTGTCGGGCACGGGGGCATGGAAGAACCAGTTGCCGTCCAGATCGACCCGGCCGAAGAACATCCAATAGCCTTCCAGTTCCGGCGTCAGCACGTTGTAGAAGGATTTGCCGGGAAAGCGCCGGAGCAATTGATTGAGGCCATCGGAGCGGAAGACGATCAGCGCCATGGTCCGGTCGTGATCGGAGCGCGTCTCGGTAATGCCGGCAGCGCGACGGACGAGGGATCGGCTGCCATCGCAACCCACCAGATAGGGCGCGACGGCCCGATGCTCGCGCCCATCGGCATCGATATACCGGATTTCGACGCTGTCCGGATGCTGCGCGATCGTCTCGACCGTGCAGCCAAATGCCGTGGCGATGGTCGGCAGGGCAGCCACGCGATCGCGCAGCACCTGTTCGGTGCAATATTGCGGCAGCCGTTCGTTGGCGGTGCGGTAGAAGTCGCGCACGCGTTCGCGCGCCATCCAGTCATAGCGGTATTCGCCCAGCAGCGTGCCATAGGCGGTAAGCCCGCCAATACCGTATTCCGGCGGGACGGTCCGCGCCCTGCGCAGCGCGGCTTCGGCGTCCCAGGCGAGAAAATGCTCCATCGTGCGCTGGGTCAGATTCTGCCCCTTCGGCACGCGCACCGGGCTGGCATGGCGCTCTACCAGCAGAACAGACACGCCCGCCTGGCCCAGCTCGATGGCCAGCCCGAGGCCGACGGGCCCCCCACCCGAAATCAGCACGTCATAGGTTTGCGCCATGGCTCATCCTCTCGATTTGATAAGACGTCGTATCATTTTCGCGGAGGGCGTCAAGCCATGCCAAGGCGGCATTACATGATGATTTGTCAATGAATGAATCTGCGGCTACCACTGGTCGCCAAGCGGCCCGTCAAAGAGTCGCAGAACGGAGAGCAAGGCCATGCAGTCATTCGACGTCCAGCAGTTTATCGACCGGCAACGCCTCAAGGCTGTGCATTACCGAGTGTTGGCCATGCTGACGGTGGTCATGTTCATCGACGGGTTCGACATTTTCGTCGTCGGCAAGATTGCTCCGGCGATCGCGGCAGATTTCGGGGTTACGCCTGCGGCGATGACGCTGGTGTTCCTGCTGCAGCAGATCGGCCTTGCCGTGGGCGCCTTTCTGGTCAGCCCGCTGTTCGACAAGTTCGGCCGCAAGCGCTCGCTGATGCTGTGCTGCGGGGTGTTCGGACTATTGTCGGTCGCCACCACCTTTGCCACGTCGATCGTGGCGGTGGCCGTGCTGCGCGGACTGGCTGGCCTGTTCCTGGCCGCCGTGCTTCCCGGTGCGGTTGCGCTGGTCGCCGAATTCACGCCCGAACGGCGGCGCTCGACCTTCATCGCGCTTTCGATTGCCGGTTACAGCGCTGGCAGCGCGGCGGGGGCTGCGGCGGCGCTGCTGATCCCGGCTTATGGCTGGCAGGCTGCGTTCTGGATCGGAGGGCTGTTGCCGCTCGCGCTGGTGCCGTTGCTGGGCCTGCTGCTGCCCGAATCGCTCACCTTCCGGGTCGAACGCAACCCGCAGGATCCGGCGATTGCCCGCACGCTCGCGCTAATCGAGCCCGAACTCCAGCTCACCGGTGAAGAGCGTTTCGTCACGCCCGAACGGCCCGGCAAGGGCGGCAAGGCCCATCTTGTCGATGTGTTCCGCGATGGGCGGGCGCGCACCACCACGCTCGTCTGGCTGGCCTGTCTGCTCAGCATGGGCAATATCGCGCTGCTTGCCGCCTGGCTTCCCACCTTCTTCCAGGAGATGGCCGGCATCAGCATCCAGCGCTTTGCGGTCGTTTCGATGATCGGCTTTCTCGGCGGCATGGTGGGCACGGTGACGATCGGCTTCCTGATGGACCGGTTCGCGCCCAACCGGCTGATCCCGCTCTATTATCTCGGCATTGCTGCAACGCTGGTGTTGATCGGCACGGTACCGTTCGAATCGCCCTATTTCGTGCCGCTGCTGCTGGCCTGGAGCTTCTGCCAGTCGGGGGGGCAGGCCGGGCTCAACATGCTGATGACGCGGATCTATCCGACAGCCATCCGATCGACGGGCATCGGCTGGGCAGGGGGAGCGGGCCGGATTGGCGGCATCATAGCCCCGCTGCTGGGCGGGCTGGCGCTGGCGTCGGCCTTTTCGCTTCAGTTCACGCTGGCGATCATCGCGATCTCGCCCGCGATCGTTGCCTTGCTGGTGGCGAACATCCGCCCGATGCGCGAGGATACACTCGCAGGCGCACCTGCTGTCGCCTGAGCACGGCTGGGTGACGGCAGGCGGACCTTCCGCCTGCCGCCCATGGTTCAGATCGCTGCGGCGAGCGCGTCGGCCTGCCGCCCGCGCAGCTTTGCTCCGTCCACCCAGGTGCCGTGGAAGGTGGAACGCACCCGCACTGGCAGATGCAGCCGTGCCACCGGGCCGCGCGTGATGTCCTGCGCATCCAGAATGGCCAGCTCGCTATGTCCTGCATCCAGCCGGTTGACGATGACCAGCAGCCAGCCGTCGCCTTCCGCGGAACCGCTGAAGCGCGGGACGAATTGCGGTTCGTGCACCGATGCCAGTGCACCCGGTGCCCAGCGGGTGAGTTCGCCCGAAGCCAGATCGACGCAGCCCACCGCGCTCGAACCGTCCGGTTGCCTGCCGACGATCAGATAGCCCTTGCCGCACGCCTGGCCCTGGTATCGGTCGTCGGTGCGGGGCATTTCGCCGGGCGTGCCGATCAGCGGACGCCGCTCGAACCCGTCGTCGTTGCGGCTGAGATCGAAGGTCAGCCTCGACAGGATCGGCGGGCAGCCCGCGACATGCTCGCCATCCGGGGTGGGGAAGAACGGGAAGCAGTTGCCATCATAATAGCAGGCGTCGAGATGAACCTTGTCGCCGTCCTCAAAGGCATTCATCATGTGCGAAAGCGAGCCCGGCGGTCCGCGGAACCAGCGGATATCGTCGGCCGAGCCGCCACGTTTCACCAATGCCACGACCACCTGCTTGTCGGGGTGCCATTCGTAGAATGTGCTCCCCTGCTGGATGTGCTCGAGCGTGGTCACCAGCGGCATGAACGCAAAGATGGCGTAACGCGGCGTCACTGCAAAATCGTGGCAGATCGACGCCCAGGGCATTTCGAACCAGATTTCGTCGTGGACATGGCCAAGGTCGTCGATGTCGTAGAACACGATGTCCCTGCTGCCGTCGCCCCTGGCCTGATAGCTGTAGGTGAGCAGACGGCCGTCATCGGGAAACCATTTGGGGTGGGCGCTGAGCGAAGTGGCGCGCACCTTGCCATCGAAATCATAGAGGCCGATCGGATCGAGTGTATCGCGATCGACCTCGAACGGCAGGTCGTCTTCCTTCAGCACCAGCAGCCTGCCGTTGTGGAAGATGACATTGGTATTGGCGGTGCCGCCGCTGATTCCCTTGACCGATGGATCATCGGTGAAGCGGTTGCGATACTTGCCGAACAGCGATCGGCCTGCCGCCGCCTGGGCGTTGAACCGGGCGTTACGCACCCAGCGGCTGCGATAGCTGACATGGCCGTCACGGATGCGGAACATGTGCGCCATGCCCTCGCCATCGATGAAGATGTCGTCGCCCAGCATCGGCGCGAACTGGCGATCGGGTCCGGCGCGATACCAGGTGCCGTCCAGTTCGGGCGGCACGGTGCCTTCGATCAGTTCCAGTCCATCGACGGTGGATTCGGTGCGCAGCGGCCTTCCCCAGCCGGTGTAGAGCGGTAGATCAGGGAAGCGGACTTCCATAGCTTCTCTCCTTCATGGTGCCCGCCCTTGTCTCCGGGCGGCGTCGCAGCTGGTCAGGCAGTGGCAGACAATGGTTTTTCGGTAAGGCATTGCGGCTTGCGGCTGTTGGTCAGCAGCGCCTGCCGCCGGAGATATCGCAGAACCCCGGATCGCCTGCCGCCCATGCCCGAAACGCCGAAGCTGTCGGCCTCGGCAGGGGCGGCGGCGAAGGTCAGAAAGGCATCCTGAACGGAAACGTTGCCTGCATCGATCCGCGCGGCGATCGCCGACGCTTCGGCCTCGGTCCCGGCAATGACCGCCGCCGACAGTCCGAACGCGGTGTCGTTGGCCAGCGCCACCGCTTCGTCGGCGTCGACATAGGCCATCACGGGGATGACCGGCCCGAAGGTCTCCTCGCGCATCAGCGCCATGTCGTGGGTCACCCCGGTGACCACGGTGGGGGCCATCCAGCGCCCGCCATCAAGGCTGAAACTGGGACCCCCGCACACTATCCTGGCACCCTTTGCCACCGCATCGGCCAATTGCGCATCGACAATGGCTGCCTGTACCGGGGAAATGAACGGGCCGATT
>Ga0233424_10001719_pt1 | contig 17843 bp, 14 predicted proteins | sample Watercolumn_Towu_FD_181011 | JGI IMG/M metagenome (GOLD analysis project Ga0233424, IMG submission 181011) | Freshwater microbial communities from Lake Towuti, South Sulawesi, Indonesia - Watercolumn_Towuti2014_125_MG | ecosystem: Environmental > Aquatic > Freshwater > Lake | place: Indonesia...
CTGTCGCCGCTGTCGCGGGCGTGGCCGTGGCGATGACCGGCTGTGCGAGCAGCGGGGGATCCGGAGGCTCGGCCGACGGCGACACCATCGTCGTGGACATGTGGGCCGGCAGCGAGTCGGACGTCGATGCGCTGGAGGCGCAGATCGAGTTCGCGCAGAAGCAGAACCCGGACATCAAGATCAAGCTGCAGACGTCGCCGTGGAGTGACTTCTTCACCAAGCTCACGACCAACATGGCCAGCGGCAACATGGCGTGCATCACCGGCATGAGCGGCGCGCAGCTCGGCGGCTACACGGCCGGCTTCCGCGAGCTCAGCGACGAGGATCTCAAGACCGCGGGCATCGACTGGTCGGAGTTCAACCCGAGCGCCGACGGCATCCTCAGCTTCGAGGGCAAGGTCTACGGCGTGCCGTTCGACGTCGCCACGATGCTCGTCTACTACAACCAGGACATGCTCAGCGCCGCCGGTGCCGCCACGCCGGAGATCGGCTGGACGTTCGACGACTTCGACACGATCGCCGCCGACGCCACGAAGGACGGCAAGTACGGCTTCGGCATGGGCATGGGCGGCTACCAGTGGATGTCGATGCCGATCGCGTACTCCGCCACGCAGCCCGCCTCCGAGGACGGCACGCTGCACATCGACGACGAGGACTTCGTCGACGCCGCGTCCTGGTACGCCGGCCTGGTCACGGAGAAGAAGGTCGCGGCTCCGGTCGCCTCCGCCTCCGACACCGGCTGGGGCGAGAACCAGTACACGGGTGGCAACGCGGCCATGGCCGTCGACGGCACCTGGAACGCCGTCAGCTACCTCAACAACGAGTCCGGCTTCGCCGCCGGCATGGTGCCGCTGCCCGCGGGTGTGGACGGCAACCCCGGTCCCATCCTCGGCTCCGGCTACGGCATCGCCGAGAACTGCAAGAACCCGGAGGCCGCGCTGAAGGTTCTCGGCTCCCTCGTCGGCGAGGACGCGCAGGACTACATCGCGTCGTCCGGCCGCTCCTACCCGGCCCGCATCTCGTCGCAGCCGCTGTACTTCGAGTCGATCGACGAGCAGTACCGCGACCAGGTCCAGTCGGTGTTCGAGGCCGCGTTCGGTGACACGGTGCCGCTGTACATGACCAAGAACTGGCAGAAGCTCGACAGCTACATCCAGCCCAACCTCGTCAGCGTCTACAACGGCCAGATGACGATGGAGGAGCTGCTGTCGAACGCCCAGGCGCAGTTCGGCGAGTGAGCCGGATCCGGCTCGCACAGCAGTAACAGAGAAAGACAACGAGATGACGATCACGACGAGACGTCGAGGATCGCTCGCCAAGGTCGAGGGCCGCCAGGCGCTGGGTTTCGCAAGCCCGGCCCTGGTGGGCCTCGCCCTGTTCACGATCGTGCCCGTGGGGCTCTCGATCGTGATGAGCGTCTTCGACTGGCCGACCTTCGGCGAACGCACCTTCAACGGGGTGGACAACTACGTCAAACTGTTCACCAGCAGCCCGGACTTCTGGCCCGCGCTGCGCAACTCGGCCGTGTACACGCTGCTGTACGTGCCGTTGAGCGTCGCTCTCTCGCTCGTGCTCGCCCTCGGCCTCGGCCCCCGCATCCGCGGCCGCGGTGCCCTGCGCGTCCTCTTCTTCATCCCCGTCGTGACCCCGATGGTCGCGAACGTCCTGGTGTGGAAGATGATGCTGCAGCCGCAGGGGCTCTTCAACGGCCTCTCGGTCACCTGGTTCGGCATCGAGCTGCCGAACTTCCTCGCCGACCCCAACTGGGCGATGATCATGGTCGTCGTGATGAGCGTCTGGCAGGGACTCGGCTACAACATGCTGATCTTCTCCGCCGCCCTCGAGCAGCTCCCGGAGAGCGTCCTGGAAGCGGCCAGTATCGATGGCGCACAGGGCATCCGGCGTGTGTGGAGCATCATCATCCCGATGATCTCGCCGTCGATCTTCTTCGCGACGATCATGACGATGATCACCTCGCTCCAGGTCTTCGTCCAGCCGCAGATGCTCACCGGAGGCGGCCCCGGCAACGCCACCAAGCCCCTCGTGATGTACATCTGGGAGCAGGGCTTCACCTTCGGCGATCTCGGACTCGCCGCCGCCGCCGCGTGGATCCTGTTCGCGATCATCATCGCGATCACGGGCATCCAGTTCGCCGCACAGAAGAAGTGGGTGCACTATGAGCACTGAGACCCTCGTCCGGCCCACCGGCACCGCCCCGCGGCGTCAGCGCGAGCGGGAGAAGGCGCGTGGTGCGGCGACCACGCCGGGCGCGCGCGCCCGACTGATCCTCGCGCACGTCACCATCTACGTCGCGGCGCTCATCTTCATCGCGCCGCTCGTCTACGCGTTCTTCTCGGCCCTCAAGCCGAACTCCGAGATGTTCTCGATGCCGCCGACGCTCGTGGGCTCCGAGCTCCGCTGGAGCAACTTCGTCGACGTCTTCGCCTACGGACCGTTCCTCACGTACATCATGAACTCGTTCATCGTGGCGATCGGCGGCACCCTGGTCGTGCTCGTGGTGTCCACGACCGCCGGATACGCGTTCGGGCGCCTGCGCTGGAAGGGCCGCGACGCGGTCTTCGTCCTCTTCCTGGCCACGCTGATGGTGCCCGCCGAGGTGCTCGTCATCCCCATGTTCCAGGTCATGCAGTGGTTCAACTGGGTCGACACCTATCAGGCGCTCATCCTTCCCTTCGCGTTCGGCGCCTTCGGCACGTTCCTGATGCGGCAGTTCTTCCGCGGCATCCCCTACGAGCTGGAGGAGGCAGCCCGTGTCGACGGCGCCGGCCCTGTCCGGTCCTTCCTGCAGATCATCCTGCCGCTGTCGAAGTCCGCGGTCGCGGTGCTCGCGGTCTTCACGTTCCTGTCCTTCTGGAACAGCTACCTCTGGCCCCTCATCGTCACGGTCGACTACAACGCGCACGGCACGCTGCCGGTCGGTCTGGCGAGCTTCGCCGGTCTCACCGGCACCCGGTGGGACCTGCAGATGGCCGCAGCGATCATCTCGATGATCCCCACCACCCTGCTCGTGATCGTGCTGCAGAAGCATCTGGTCAAAGGCATCGCGATGGCCGGACTGGGCGGACGATGAGCGCGGTCGGGCAGCAGACGGACGAACCTCGACGAACGACCACGGGCCTCGGATCAGAACTGGCGCTGGCGGGGGTGGACATCGGGGGCACGAAGATCGCGGCCCTCGTCGTGGACGCCTTCGGAGGCGTCCTCGCACGCGGAAGCGTCCCGGCGCCCGCGAGCGTCGGCGGCTCGGCGATGGCGGACGCCGCGGCCGGCCTCGTCGCGCGGCTGGCGGCCGAGGCCGGTGTCGCCGTCGCCGCGGTGGGGGTGGGCGCCGCGGGCGTCATCGACCATGAGAGCGGCACCATCCGCGCCGCGTCCGCCCTGTTCGCGGACTGGGCGGGCTTCCCGCTCGGCCCGGAGCTGGCGCAGCGCCTCGGTGTCCCGGTGCGGGTGGAGAACGACGTGAACGCCTTCCTCCTCGGTGAAGCCGCCGCGGCGGGCCCGAGCGTGCCCGATGTGCTCGGTGTGATGCTCGGCACAGGCGTCGGCGGCGCGCTGGTCATCGGCGGGGAGCTGCACCACGGCCCGCACGGCGCGGCCGGCGAGATCGGGCACACGCCCGGTTACAGCGACCTCGTCTGCACCTGCGGGCAGACCGGTCACCTGGAGACCCTGGCCTCCGGGACGTCGATCGCCCGGCGGTTCGAGGAGCGCACCGGTCGTCCGGTGAACGATGCCAGGGAGGTCGCGGAGGCCGCCCGGGCCGGCGACGCCGACGCCCGCGCGGTGTTCGACGCCGCCGGACGGGCGCTCGCTCTCGCCTGCGCCAGTGCCGCGACGCTCCTCGACCTGCCGATCGCCATCGTCGGCGGCGGGGTCACGGCCGCCTGGGACCTCCTGGAGCCGTCGATCGAGCGGACGCTCGGTACCGATGCCCCGGTGTCGGGGATCGCGCTGCGCGTCGTCCCCGCCGTCCTCGGAGCCGACGCCGTCGCGCTCGGCGCCATCGAGAGCGCCCGACGCGCCCTCGCCCCCGTTTCCTGACCACGACTGCGACCGCAGAGGAGAACACCACCGTGACCGCACGCCCGGAAGCCCACGAGATCTGGATGGGTCCGCTGCCGCCGCTCGCCGAGGGCGGGCTCGCGCGGCCCCGGATCGGCATCGGCGGCATCTCCATCGAGTCGAGCACCTTCTCCCCGCACATCTCCGGGGACGAGGCCTTCACGATCCGCACCGGCGATGCACTGCGGGCGTACTACCCGTTCCTCGACGCCGGACGCGAGCTCGCCGAGGCGGCGGAGTGGGTCCCGCTCACGCACGGGCGGTCGCTCCCCGGCGGCGCCGTGGACCCGGACACCTATCGGCGGATGAAGGACGCGCTCGTCGAGGGGATCCGCACGCAAGGCCCGTTCGACGGCTTCTTCTTCGACATCCACGGCGCGATGAGCGTCGTCGGGATGGACGATGCCGAGGGGGATCTGGCTCTCGCGGTGCGGGAGGCGCTCGGTCCGGACACCCTCGTCTCCACGTCGATGGATCTGCACGGCAACGTCTCGGAGACGCTGCGCGACGCGGTGGATCTGCTCACCTGCTACCGCATGGCCCCGCACGAGGACTGGCTGAACACGAAGGAGCGGGCGGTGTGGAACCTGCTCGACCGTCTCCGCGGACCGCACGGCGGCGATGTGCAGGCGCGGCGACCCTTCACCGCCTGGGTGCCCGTGCCCGTGCTCCTGCCGGGGGAGAAGACGAGCACGCGGCTCGAGCCCGCGCAGGGCATCTATGCCGAGCTCCCCGAGATCGAGGCTCTGCCCGGTGTCGTCGACGCCTCCGTGTGGATCGGCTACGCGTGGGCGGACGAGCCGCGCTGCCAGGCGTACGTCGTGGTCACCGGGGACGACCGTGAGGTCATCGCCCGGGAGGCGGAGCGCGTGGCCCGGATGTTCTGGGAGGCGCGGGAGGATTTCGTCTTCGTCGCGAAGACCGGAAGCCTCGACGAGGCGCTGGAGGAGGCCCTGGCGTCCGGAGCCCCGCGTCCGTACGTGATCTCCGACTCCGGGGACAACCCGACGGCCGGGGGAGCGGGCGATGTGACCTGGACCCTCGCCCAGCTGCTCCAGCGACCCGAGCTCACCGACGGGACGCACACGACGCTGGTCGCCTCGATCTTCGATCCGCGGGCCGTCGCCGAAGCCGTGGAGGCGGGCGTCGGTGCGACGGTCACGCTGTCCGCCGGCGCCGCGGTCGACTCCGGGCCCCACGGACCGGTCGAGATCACCGGCACGGTGTTCTCCGTCACCGACGGCGACCCGGACGCCGGCACCCAGGTGGTGATCGCTGTCGGCGGGCTGCACGCCATCGTGACCGCGCGCCGCAAGCCCTTCCACCACCTCTCCGACTTCCGGATGCTGGGGCTCGAGCCGACGACGGCCGACGTCGTGGTCGTGAAGATCGGCTACCTGGAGCCGGAGCTGTATGAGCTGGCGGCGGGATGGACGCTGGCGCTCACCCCGGGCGGGGTGGACCAGGACCTGCTCCGCCTCGGACACCATCGCCTGTGCTCCGGGGTGTTCCCGTTCGACACGACAGGCGACCCCGATCTGACCGCGGTGGTCGTGCGCCGCGGGGCCGACGAGGAGGACACGGCATCATGATGAACTTCGAGAAGCGCACCGGCCCCGACTTCGGTGCGGCGTCCCCGGTCTACCCCGCGAACGGCGTGCCGGACTGGTACCGCGACGCCAAGCTCGGCTTCTTCGTGCACTGGGGGCTGTACTCCGTGCCGGCGTGGGCCGTGCAGCACGGGGAGGGCGTGAACATCCCCACCGAGGACGCCTATGCGTGGCACCAGTACGCGGAGTGGTACGGCAACACGGTGCGCATCCCGGGCAGCCCGACATGGGAGCGTCACCAGCGCACCTACGGCCCAGGGACCTCGTACGAGGACCTCGCCGACCAGTGGGACGCCGACGCCTTCGATGCTGACGCCTTCGTCGGTGAGCTCGTGTCGGCGGGGGCGCGTTACGTCGTGCCCACGACCAAGCACCACGAGGGGTTCTGTCTGTGGGACACCGCCACGACGGGATTCAACGCCGTTGCGCGCGGCCCTCGTCGTGACCTCATCTCCGAGTTCCACGACGCCACGCGGCGGGCCGGAGCCAAGTTCGGCGTGTACTACTCCGGAGCGCTCGACTGGCACGTGAGCGACTTCCCGCCGATCGAGTCGGACACCGACCTGTTCCGGTTCCGTCGCAACGACGCGCACTTCTCCCGGTACGCCGCCGCGCAGCTCGAGGAGCTCGTGGACCGGTTCGCGCCCGACGTGCTCTGGAACGACATCGAGTGGCCGGACGGCGGCAAGGGCACGGAGGACTACGCCGTGGCCGCACTGCTACGGCGTTACTTCGACGCCGTCCCGGACGGCGTCGTCAACGACCGGTGGGGCGTGCCGTACCACGGCTTCCTCACCCGCGAATACACGCACATCCCGGACATCATCCCCGAGCCGTGGGAGTCGACCCGCGGGCTCGGCTACTCGTTCGGGTTCAACCAGGCGGAGGACGAGCGGCACTCGCTCTCCGGTGCGGCCCTGGTCCGGCTCCTCGTCGACGTCGTCGCGAAGAACGGCAACCTGCTCATCAACGTGGGCCCCGCGGCGGACGGATCCATTCCGGCGCTGCAGCGGAAGGCGATGCAGGAGCTCGGCGGCTGGCTGTCCGTGAACGGCGCGGCGATCTACGGCACGCGGCCCTGGACGCGGATGGGGGAGCGAACGGGGGCTCCTCGTCGCTACACCACCTCCACCGACGCGGTGCACGTGCATGCGCTCGACCCGGCGGCAGGCGAGTTCGAGCTGCCGTCCGAGCTCGCGGCCGCCGCGCTGTCGTGGGCCGACGGGACCCCGGCCCACGCGACCGTGGACGGCGGCACGACCCGCATCGTGATCCCGGCCGGACTCCGCGAGGCTCCGGTCGCCGTGCTCACCGCGTACGGCGCCTGACGCGCAGAGACGCCGGGCGCGCCTGCCGCGATCAGGCGTGCGTCGTGATGCCGGGGAGCACGAGCGCGAGCCAGCGACGGCGGACCTCGGCTGGTTGGTCGGTGGGTGAGGTTGCCATCAGCAGGTAGAAGTCGTCGACCGTGATCTCGGGACGGATGTCACCCTCCCGTTGGCCACGGGAGATGAGCTCCGCCAGCGCCGCGCCTGCGCGAGCCTCGTCGGACTGATCGCCATGGCCCACGACGCCGAGGGTCCTCGCCGCGGCTTTGACAGCGTGAGTGTGGGCGGCGGACTCCACCACGCGCTCCAGGAATCCCACGACTTCGTCGACTGCCGTCTCGCCGTCCCGGGCACGGGCCAGTGACGCCTCCGCGTCGTCCGCGACCTGCGCGACGTACTCGGAGATGACGGCGGCCAGCAGATCAGCCTTCGTGGGGAAGTGCCGGTAGAGGGTGCCGACGGCGACGCCGGCGGCCTTCGCGATCTCGTCCATCCCGACGTCCGGTCCGCTTCCGCCGATCTCCGCCTGCGCGGCCTCGAGGATGTTGCGGCGGTTGCGGGCCGCGTCGGCCCGCAACGGGCGGTCGTGTGCCATGCGTTTCTCCTGGGGGTGAGAACGTCGTAAGTGAGAGACTGACTCACGCTTGCGCGAAAGTGAATGCTCGTTCATGATGTTGTGAACCAGGGTTCACTTTACATCGGGAGATATGGGATGACCATTAAGACCGCACTCGTCACCGGCGCCTCCTCGGGCATCGGGGAGGCCACTGCCCGCGAGCTCCAGTCGCGGGGGTTCACCGTGTACGGCGCGGCGAGACGCACCGATCGGCTGCAGAAGCTCGCCTCCGACGGCATCCGTTCCCTCGGGATGGACGTGACCGACGAGCAGTCGATGAGGGATGGCGTCGCGACGATCATCGCCGAGACGGGGCGCATCGACGTGCTCGTCAACAACGCCGGCTACGGCTCGTACGGCTCGATCGAGGATGTCACGATCGACGAGGGGCGCCGCCAGTTCGAGGTCAACGTCTTCGGCGCGATGGCCCTCACGCAGTTGGTCCTCCCGCAGATGCGCACGCAGCAGTCGGGGACGATCGTGAACATCACCTCGATGGGCGGGAAGATCTACACACCGCTGGGAGGCTGGTACCACGGCACGAAGTTCGCCCTTGAAGCACTCTCCGACTGCCTGCGGCTGGAGCTCGCCCCCTTCGGGATAGATGTCGTCGTCATCGAGCCAGGCGGGATCGCGACCGAGTGGGGTGGCATCGCCGCCGACCATCTGGACGAGGCCTCGAAGACCTCGGCGTACAAGCGCCAGGCGGACGCGGTCGCCGCATCATTGCGGTCCGAGGCGAACGCGAACCGCAACAGCTCCCCGTCGGTGATCTCCGAGGCGATCGGTGCTGCCGTGACGGCGCGCCGCCCGAAGACCCGCTATGCGGTCGGGTTCGGCGCCAAGCCGCTGATCGGCGCACGGAGGATCCTCTCCGATCGCCAGTTCGATGCGCTCATCACCCGCGCCACGGGCGTCCCCCGAGACTGAGTGATAGCTCCGACCCACCGGCCGAACCGAGTTCCGATCCCGCACCGCTCGGGCACGTCATGCCGTGGCGCCCCGGTGCCGTCCGCCCGAGGGGCGCGTGCGCTCCTCGAGCACCTCGATCACATGGCGGTACGGGCGGCCGGTGGCGCGGGTCATGCCGATCTCGCACGTGCGGTTGGCCGACACGAAGGCGTCGAAGCCGCCGCGGGCCGTATCGGCTGCGGCCACCTCGGCCGATTCCTGCGCCGTCGCGCTCGCGGTGAGCTCGGGGTGCAGCATGCCGCGGTCGCCGGCGAACGCGCAGCAGCCCCAGCCGTCGGGCACGAAGACCTCGTCGGCGACGGCGGCAGCGATCGCCGTCAGTGCGCCCGTCGCGCCGAGCGCGGTCGTCGAGCAGGTCGGGTGCACGGCGATCGAGGGGAGCTTCGCATCGACGGAGAGGCGCGGCAGCACCTCCCGCGCGACGAACGTGGTGGCGTCCTCGATGCGCAGACCGGCGTACTCCGGATGGGCGGCGACGGCCTGGGTGAGCATCACGTCGAGGCCCTCGGTGCAGGAGGCCGCATCGCAGACGACCGGGAGCTCCCCGTGGCGGCTGGCGTCCCAGAGCGAGGCCAGCACCCGGTTCGACATGAGGCGATAGCCGTCGAGGTGTCCCTTGGACTTCCACGGCGTCCCGCAGCAGAGCCCGCCGTTCTCCTCCGGGACCACGACGGGGATCCCGGCGCGGTCGAGCAGGGCGCGCAGGGCGTCGCGGGAGCCGGGACCCTCGTCCTCCGGGCCGAACATCGTGCCGATGCAGGCGCCGAAGAAGACGGCTTGGGCATCGGACGGTGAGACCGGTCGGGGCGGCGCGGTGCCGCCGCGGGGGAGGCCGCCGTCGTAGAGGGGCACGGTGTCGGCACCGAGCACCGCGCGTCCGACCCGCGTCGCGCCGCGCACGAGCGGGACGGGGAGAGCGTCGGCGACCGTGAGGGCGACGCCGCCGGCGCGCGTGACGGTGCTCCAGTGCTTCGCCGCCGTTCCCCACGCGGCCCCCTCCACGGCGTTCTCCTGCTCGGCGCGGAGGCGGCGGACGAGGTCGCCGGTGTTGATGTCCACCGGACACGCGACGCCGCACATGCCGTCGACCGCGCAGGTCTGCACGCCGTCGTAGTCGTAGTCGGCGCGGAGGTCCCGCAGCAGCGCCGTGTCGCCCTGCTCCTCGGCCCAGGCCATGTCCCGGCGCAGCACGATGCGCTGCCGCGGTGTGAGGGTGATGCTCTTGCTCGGGCACGTGGGCTCGCAGTACCCGCACTCGACGCAGCGGTCCACCTCGTGCTCGACCGTGGGCACGCGCTTCAGATCCTGCAGATAGGAGTCCGGGTCGTCGGAGAGCACGACGCCGGGGTTGAGGATCCCGTCCGGATCGAACAGCCGCTTGATCTCCCACATCATGTCGGTGAGCTCGTCGCCGTACTGCCGCCGCACGAACGGCGCCATGATGCGGCCGGTGCCGTGCTCGGCCTTGAGGGATCCCTCCTGCGCGAGGACGAGCTCGACGAGGTCGTCCGTGAAGCGGCGGTACCGCGCCACGCTGTCGGGGTCTTCGAAACGCTCGTTCAGCAGGAAGTGGACGTTGCCGTCCTTCGCGTGCCCGAAGATGACGGACCCCTCGTAGCCGTGTTCCGCGAACAGCTCGATCAGGCGTTCGCAGGTGGCCAGCAGCCGGGGGACGGGGACGACGATGTCTTCGAGGAGGGCGGTCGTGCCGGACGGCCGCGCTCCGGCGACCGCCGTGTAGAGGCCTTTGCGGACGTGCCACAGTGCGGCGCGCTCTGCCGCATCGGTCGTCAGGCGTGGGGCGACGGCGAGGGGGAGGGCATCGAAGTGCGCCTGCGCTGATGCGCTCGCGACGGCGAGGGATTCGTCGTCGGCGGCGTGCACCTCGACGAGGAGCGCGGCGTGGCCCTGGACGTCGATCTCGGAGATCGCGGCCGGGACGTCGCTCAGGCCCTGGGCGACGCGCAGCGAGGCGGCGTCGAGGAGTTCGATCGTCGCGAGTCCGAGCTCCGTGAGAGCGGGGAGCGCGGTCATCGCCGCCGACAGCGTCTCGAAGACGAGCAGGCCGGTGGCGATCGCGGGGCGCACCTCGATGGTGCGGAAACGGGCCTCCGCGACGAAGCCGAGGGTCCCTTCCGATCCGATGAGGAGGTGTTCGAGGATCCGCACCGGGTCGTCGAAGTCGAGCAGGGCGTTCAGGCCGTAGCCCATGGTGTTCTTCATCGAGAACTGCTGTCGGAGGAAGGCGACGTTCTCGGGCGCGGCGAGCAGCCGCTCCCGGAGCGACGACAGCCCGGCGAACAGGGCGGGTTCCGCGGCGCGGAGCACATCCGCGGCGTCCACGCGTCCGGTGTCCAGCACGGTGCCGCTGGGCAGCACGACGACCATGGAGGTGATCGTCTGGTACGAGTTCTCCGTGATGCCGCAGGCCATGCCGCTGGAGTTGTTGGCGACGACGCCGCCGATCGTGCAGGCGATCTCGCTGGCCGGATCCGGTCCGAGCTTGCGGCGGTACCGGGACAGCCGTGTGTTCACCTGCCGGACCGTGGCTCCGGGGCCGACCCGCACCGCGGCGCCGTCCTCCTCGATGTGGATGTCGCGGAAGTGGCTGCGCGTGTCGACGAGGATGTCGCCGCTGATGCCCTGTCCGGAGAGGCTGGTGCCGCCGGAGCGGAACGTGAGCGTACGCCCGGCCGCCCGGACCGCTGTGAACGCGCGGGCGACGCCCTCCGCGTCCGCGGGGGAGAGCACCGCGTCCGGGACGAGCAGGTAATGCGAGGCGTCGTGGGCGCGGGCGAACCGGTCGATGGATCGGGCGTGGACCTGCGTCTCGTTCCCCAGCAGTGCGGGATCGAGGGGGTGGTCGAGGGTGGTGGGCACGGTGCTCCTCTGCTCCGCTCGAAGATTGTCTGACAAGTGTACTGAACGACGGGCGCCTCACTAGACTGTTCCGCATGACCTCGATCGCGGAGCGCCCCCTCGGCGTGGTCGGCGTGGTCGACGCCGTGACCGGACAGCTGCGCAGCCGGATCCTCTCCGGCGAGATCCGCTCGGGGGAGCCGCTGACCGAGGCGGCCGTCTCCCAGGCCTACGGCGTCGCCCGGCCCAGCGCCAAAGCGGCTATCGAGCAGCTCGTGGCCAGCGGGCTGCTCGTGCGGACGGCGCATCGCACGGCGCGCGTGGTCGGCATCGAGGCGGAGACCGTCCGTGACGTCTACCGCACGCGGATCCGGCTGGAGAGCGCGGCGCTGCGCGAGCTGGCGGAGAGCGCGGCCGTGCCGGCGGCCGCTGTGGCGGCGAACGCCGAGCTGCAGGCGATGGCACCGGGCCCTGACCCCGCGACGGTCGATCCCGACCTCCGTTTCCACACGGCCCTCATCGACGCGCTGGGAAGCGAGCGCACCAGCCGCATGTACCGGAGCGTGCTGGACGAGGTGCGGCTGTGCATGGCGCAGGTGCAGGGGCGGCGTCTCCTCGACGCGGAACTCATCGCCGCGCAGCACGCCGAGATGCTCGAGGCCGTCGCCGCCGGGGACGCGGAGCGCGCGGCCGCCGTGCTGCGTGCCCACCTCGCCTCGGCTGAGGACCGTCTCGTCGAGGCCCTGCACGGCTCCTGACGTCAGCCCGCGTCGGCGGGGGCGTCCTGGATCTGGATCGGCGCATCCGTCGGGTCGGCCCAGACCGGAGCAGGCAGAGGCGTGTCGACCTGACCGGCCTGGATCGCGCGGAGGGCTTCGGTGATCTCGTCGGCGTTCTCGGGCACCGCCAGGCCGCAGGTGCGCAGCTCGGACGCGAACTGCAGGGTGAGCCGTATCTTCCCCGCCTCGATGGCCTCGGAGGTGGTGCCGGTGCGGATCTCGCTGCCGGTCTGGATCGCGGGCACCTCGTCGCAGACGTGATAGACCTTGCCGCCGTCGACCCACACGACCTCATCGGCCCCGAGGAGCTGGATCACGGCGGACTGGTCCGCGGTGTACTGCTCGACGGACGGCGGGGCGAAGCTCGTCCCGACGACCGCGGCGAGGACGGCCAGGACGATGCCCACGATGCCGGCGGTCGCCTTCTGCCCCTTGTCCATGTCCTTGTTCAGGAAGATGAGGATGACCAGGGGCAGGAAGGCGACGACCGCGATGATCGCGCCGAGCTGGTTCTGGACGAAGAACCGCGTCTTGTCCGCGCGCCGCGCCGGGTCGAGGGTGTTGGCCTTCTTCCACAGGATCGAGCCGACGATCGACAGCGCGGCGATCACGACCAGCAGAACGAGCAGGGCGATGAACGCCCACTGCGGGAATTGCGCGGTCGCTCCCTGCTCTTCCAGGAGGCCGGTGTCCGGATCGCGGAGCAGCCTGCCGCCCTCGTCGACGAACTCGCGCTGGCGCAGGAGCCAGAAGATGCCGACGGCCTCGCCCGCGATGGCGAGTGCCCAGAGGACCGTGGCGATGATGCGGAAGCGCGTCGCGGAGGCCTTGGCCTCCGGGCTCGGCGTCCAGCCCGCGGGCGGCTCGCCGGTCGCGGCGCCGGTCGTGGGACGACGCGGCGCGGCGGAAGACGTCTGGTCGTTCTCGGCCATGGTTGTCCTTTCCCCCGAAAGTCCTCGGCGACCCCGCCGAGGCATCCCCGAGCCTAGTGGCCGCGGTGTCCTACGCTGGAGAGATGACATCCGATTCGGACGACGCCCTGAGCTGGGAGGGCGACGACAGCGCGGAGCGACGCCCCCGGGACGCCGCACGGCGCTCCACGCCCACTCCGGAACCGACGCCGGTCGAGGCCGTCGCGCCCGCGGCGCCCGCATCCGCGTCGGGGGACGAGACGACCGCGGCGCCCTCCGGTCTCAGCAACGCGATGCTGGTCCTCGTCGGGGTCGTCGGGGGCGTCTACCTGCTCTACACCCTGGGGTGGATCGCGGGCGGTCTCCGCCTGCAGCCACTCGCCTCGTTCCTCGTCGCGGATTTCATGTTCCTGCCCTGGTTCGTGCTGGCGATCGCCGCCCCCGCGCTGTGGTTCCTCGCGGCATGGGTGCTGACGCGGGGCCGGGCCTCCTGGATCCGCGCCGCCGTGCTCCTGGCGGGCGTCGTACTGCTCGTGCCGTGGCCGTTCGTGACTGTGGGGGTGATCGGTTCATGAGCGCTCCGAAGTCACCGTCCGCCGTGGCGACCGGCTCGCCGCGCTGGCTCGTGTGGACCGTCATCGCCCTCGCCGGGCTCTTCTACGCCTACGCGGTGTGGAACGCGGTCGCGCACCTCATCACCATGGCCCAGACCGGTCTCACCGGCACCGGATGGGCGACGCTCCTGTTCGGCGTGGTGTTCCCCGTCATCGTGTTCGGGTTCGCCTTCGCGATCGGCCGGCGGCGGCGGGTGGGCGAGCTCGCTCTGACGTTCCTCGCCGGACTCGGGATCGTCGCGGTGTTCTGGATGAGCCTGCTCGCGCTGAGTCTGACGCTGCCCAGCGCCTGACCCGCATCCGTCACGTCGTCACACGGCACGGAGCGGTCCCGGCGCTCCGGTAGAGTTGTCGCGATCGCGCCCCCGACGGTGTGCGGCGCATCGGCCCCTCCCGCCTGTCGCGCTGCCCCGAAGGATCCACTGTGCCGAAGCCTGTCGTGCTCATCGCCGAAGTACTCTCTCCCGCCACGATCGAGGCGCTCGGCCCCGACTTCGACGTCCGCCACGTCGACGGCACCGATCGCGAGGCGCTGTTCGCCGCCCTCGCGGAGTCGGACGCGGTGCTCATCCGCTCCGCGACCCGCATCGACGAGGAGGCGCTGTCGCACGCGCCGAAGCTCAAGGTCGTCGCGCGGGCCGGTGTCGGCCTCGACAACGTCGACATCAAGGCCGCGACCGCGGCCGGCGTCATGGTCGTCAACGCCCCGACGTCGAACATCGTCTCGGCCGCCGAGCTGACGGTCGGCCACATCCTCAGCCTGGCCCGCCGCATCCCGGCCGCGCACGCCTCGCTGTCCGCCGGGCAGTGGAAGCGCAGCTCCTTCACCGGTGCCGAGCTCTTCGAGAAGACCGTCGGCATCGTCGGACTGGGCCGGATCGGCGCTCTCGTCGCTGCTCGCCTCGCCGCCTTCGACATGCGCGTCGTCGCGTACGACCCCTACGTCACCTCGGCGCGCGCCCAGCAGCTCGGCGTGCAGCTCCTCTCGCTCGACGAGCTCGTCGCCGAAGCCGACTTCCTCACGATCCACATGCCCAAGACCCCGGAGACGACGGGCATGATCGGCGCGGAGCAGTTCGCCGCCATGAAGCCGACCGCGTTCGTCGTCAACGTCGCCCGCGGTGGACTCATCGACGAGGAGGCGCTGCACGAGGCGCTCGTCGCCGGCGAGATCGCCGGGGCCGGCCTGGACGTCTTCACCTCCGAGCCCCCGGCCGAGGGCGGTAGCGCCCGCGCGCTGCTCGACCTCCCGAACGTCGTCGTGACCCCGCACCTCGGTGCGAGCACGGAAGAGGCGCAGGAGAAGGCCGGCGTCTCGGTCGCGCGCTCGGTGCGGCTCGCGCTCGGCGGCGACCTCGTCCCGGATGCGGTCAACGTCGCGGGCGGCGTCATCGACCCGTACGTGCGTCCCGGCATCTCGCTCGTGGAGAAGCTCGGCCAGATCTTCGCCGCGCTGGCCACGTCGCCGCTCACGAGCCTCGACGTCGAGGTGCACGGCGAGCTCAACGACTACGACGTGAGCGTGCTCAAGCTGGCTGCCCTCAAGGGTGTCTTCACGAACATCGTGAGCGAGACCGTGTCGTACGTGAACGCGCCCCTCCTGGCGGAGCAGCGCGGCATCGCGGTGCGCCTGCTCAAGGACGACGTGAGCGAGGAGTACCGGAACGTCATCACCCTCACGGGGGCGCTGTCCGACGGATCGCAGCTCTCGGTGTCGGGCACGCTGACCGGACCGAAGCAGGCCGAGAAGCTCGTCGGCATCAACGACCACGCCCTGGAGCTGCCGATCGAGAAGCACCACGTCGTCATGCTCTACACCGACCGCCCCGGCATCGTGGCCGTCTACGGGCAGAAGTTCGGCGAGGCCGGGATCAACATCGCCGGCATGCAGATCTCGCGGCTCGCGGCCGGCGACCAGGCGCTCAGCGTGCTGACGCTCGACTCGCCCGTGTCCGAGGAGCTGCTGGACGACGTGCGGGGCGCCATCGACGCCGACCTCTTCCGTCAGATCGAGATCACCGAGGTCTGACACCGCAGAGCGGGGGAGAAGGGCGGGAGCGCGATGCTCCCGCCCTTCTCCGTATCTGCAGCCCTATCCGGCGTCAGGCGGTGGCCCGCAGCACGAGGGCGATGAGATCGGCGAGCTCGTCGCTGCGCGGGACCAGGCGCTCCGGCCCGTGCACGTCGAGAGAGTTGTTGAAGTAGAGGCCGTCGCTCACGAGCATCACGAGGTCGAGGCTGGCGGTGTCGCGGACGTGCGGGCGGATCGTCTCCGCCCAGCGACGCCGGGTATCCCGGAGCATGTCGGACGCGGCGGACGAGCCGCCCTGGGCCAGCCGGGTCGTGGCGATCAGCGCCCGATCGAGGGCGTCGTCCTCCATCACCGAGGTCCGCACGTAGTACGCGACGGGACCTTCGTCGGCGGTGCGCATGCGCTCCAGATCGAGGGTGGTCAGGTGGTCGAGGCGCTCCAGGAGCCCGGCCTCGAGGTCGTCCTTGGAGCGGAAGTGGTAGAGCAGGCCGCCCTTCGACACGCCGGCGGCCTTGGCCGTCGCCTCGAGCGTCGCGGCGCGTTCGCCGTCGTCGATGAGGATCGCCTCGAAGGCGTCGAGGACCTTCTCGCGGGCGAGGGGTGGGCGGGGCATCGTTCATCCTCTGAGCGGGATCGGGAGGGCGGCATCTGTTACTATACCAGCCGGACGGTTTAGTAACGAGCGGTCCGCAGGAAGGAAAGGTGTTCCATGACCCGTACTGCGTCGATCCCGACGACAGAGACGGAAGCTCCCCGCGTCGGGGCTCGGGGGTGGGCGGCGCTCGTCGTCCTCATGCTCCCGGTGCTGCTGGTGTCAGTGGACAACACGGTGCTGAGCTTCGCGCTGCCCGAGATCTCGATCTCGCTCGCGCCGAGCGGGGCCGAACAGCTGTGGATCATCGACGTCTATCCGCTCGTGCTCGCCGGACTCCTGGTGACCATGGGGACACTCGGCGACCGCTTCGGGCGTCGTCGTCTGCTCCTCATCGGCGCCACCGGTTTCGCCGTGGTCTCCGCGCTGGCCGCCTTCGCGCCGACCGCGGGCCTGCTCATCGCCGCCCGCGCCCTGCTCGGCTTCTTCGGCGCCATGCTGATGCCGTCGACCCTGTCGCTGCTGCGATCGATCTTCCAGAACCGCGACCAGCGCCGCATGGCCATCGCGGTCTGGGCGTCCGCGTTCTCCGCCGGATCCGCGCTCGGCCCCATCGTCGGCGGCTTCCTCCTCGAGCACTTCGCGTGGGGTTCGGTGTTCCTCATCGCCGTCCCCGTCCTCATCCCGCTGCTCATCGCCGCGCCGCTGCTCGTGCCGGAGAGCCGTGACCCGAACCCGGGCCGCATCGACCCGCTCAGCATCGCCCTCTCGATGGCCGCGATGATCCCGGTCGTCTACGCCATCAAGTCCTTCGCGGTCGACGGTCCGTCGCTCTACGCCGGGGGATGGGCGCTGCTCGGCCTCGTGATGGGGGCGCTGTTCGTGCGCCGTCAGCTCCGCGCCGACACCCCGATGCTCGACATGGCGCTGTTCCGCCGCGGGTCGTTCTCGGGGGCGATCCTGGTGAACCTGCTCAGCGTCGTGGCCCTCGTCGGGTTCCTCTACTTCGTGTCGCAGCACCTGCAGCTCGTGCTGGGACTCTCGCCGATGGTCGCGGGCCTCGCGCTCGTGCCGGGGATGGCCGCCATGATCGTCGCCGGACTCACGGTGGTACCGATCTCGCGGCGGGTTCCGCCGCACGTGCTCATCCCGGCGGCGCTGGTGTTCTCCGTCGCGGGGTACCTCATCGTCGCCTTCACGACGCACGCGCACGGCGTGGCACCGCTCATCCTCGCCTTCGTCGTCCTCGGCATCGGCATCGGTGCGGCCGAGACCATCTCGAACGAACTCATCCTCTCCAGCGCCCCCGCGGCGAAGGCCGGTGCCGCGAGCGCGGTGTCCGAGACGGCGTACGAGCTCGGCGCCGTGCTGGGGACCGCGATCCTCGGCGGCATCATCACCGCGTTCTACCGCGGCGCGCTGGTGCTGCCCGAGGGGCTTCCGGCCG
>Ga0233424_10001721_pt1 | contig 17817 bp, 11 predicted proteins | sample Watercolumn_Towu_FD_181011 | JGI IMG/M metagenome (GOLD analysis project Ga0233424, IMG submission 181011) | Freshwater microbial communities from Lake Towuti, South Sulawesi, Indonesia - Watercolumn_Towuti2014_125_MG | ecosystem: Environmental > Aquatic > Freshwater > Lake | place: Indonesia...
CCGTAGCGCTGCATCATTTCCGGCGACATTCCCACAGGAGGTGACGGACGGCTTTCGGCAACCAGAACCTCTGGTGTCGGCGAGGACGTCCCCTGCCCTGCCGATTGAGAAAGCTCAGCGTTCCGAACAAGCCCATGCCGATCCAACAATTTCGGATCCATTTTGAATAGGTAAGACCGGCTGTCTTCCGCGGGCGCCGACAAATCTTGGGTCGCCAGCAGCGGGCTATTCTCTCCGGACGAGGCAGCCGGAGTCAGCCGGACTCTCGATCCTGAATTGGGCGACCGCGCATCCAAAGTTTCCCCAGACACTTCCGCCACGGTCACGCGCTGCGCCTTCGCCTTGGCCTTTAAGAGTGCCGGGAGAAGAATCGAAGCCGCGAAAACCGCGACCAAACAAGCCGCGGCGGTCAGCCAGCCCCAGGAAACAAATCTGCTCCATGGCCCGCGCACCACGGTTTGTGGTTCCGTTTCCGCCCCTTGCTCCGTGTCCATTCCCTCGGCGTTGGCTGCCTCGTTAATCGTCCGCCGTTGAGTTTCTGAAAGGCTGAGGGCGCTTTCCTGTCCGAGTTCCTGGGACAGCAAGGCCGCGGCCTGCTGGATTTCCTCGATCGCATGGCGGCACTCAGCCGATTCTGGCATGGTTCGTTCGATCTCCGCGTGCGCCGGCCCGTCGAGTTCGCCGAGGGCGTAAGCGGTCAAATTGGGATCATCCGGATCAATTTTCATAGGACCTCATGGAATCTTATTCAGGCCGAACTCCGCTTTGAGTTCGCGGCGCAAGGTTTTGAGAGCGGTATGCAGAAGAAAGCCAACGTTCGTGACGGTCAGGTGGGTGACGCGGCTGATTTCTTTGTAACTCAGGCCGCACTGGAACTTCAGCCTCACGACCTCCTGCTGATTGGGTGGCAGGCCGTGGAGCGCCTGGAGCACATGGCTCACCGCGTCGGCCTGCTCAACGGCTGTGGCGGGCGAAGGTTCGTCGCTCGACTTCGCCGCGATTTCAAAATCGGTCAGCGGTTTTATGCGATTCTCCTTCCGGCAAATGTCCAGCGCGCGGTGGCGGCAGACGGTGAACAACCACTCCACGACATAGCTTTCGACCTCGTTTGGGTCTTCGGAGCAAAGGCGCAGAAAGGCATCTTGAACCACGTCCCGCGCTCGCTCGCCGTCGCCTGTGAGCCAGGTGGCATACCGCATCAGCGAGCCTTCCTGTTGTTGGAAGATTTGGCTGACCCACTCGCTTTTGCTCAGAGGCCCATTGTTGCTCATCGGTTCCTGGAGTTAGACCCAAGCCCGTCACATTCTGTTAACGGACGAACCGGAATTATCTTAGAAAGAATTATCGCACCGCCGGCACTGAGGGAGCGGTTTCAATGCGGAAGAATTGCAGGATCGAATGCGTGGACGGCGTGAACCATTCCGTTTCGGGAAAGCGCCCCGGAACATTCGTGATCAAGGCCGACAGCCGCGCCGCGTCCACGCCGACTTTGACCTCGTAACTCCGGTTGGTCGTGCTGGGCCAGCTCAGTCGCAGGAGCTGGCTGCTCCAGCGGGAAAGATTCAGTTCGAGCGGAGTATCCGACGCCATCGGGTTCGTGCCCATGATTTGCTCCCGGGCATTGCTGTAGCCGTCCTGATCCGGATCATCCAGCGGACCGAACGCGAGCGTTTGGAGTCGCTGCAATTCCCACCCATCATCCAGCGCATCGCCGTCGCTGTCGGTGATCGGCACGCCGGAAATGATCAGGCTGACGCTCTTGACCGTGCCGAGGCCTCGCGCATCGAGATCGCCAATGGCGACGGTCCAGGTGCCGGCGCTGCTTTCATAAAAGTGGTGGACGGAGTAATAAGTCCAATCGCGCGGGCCGGGCGAATCGTCGCTGCTCCAGCTTTGCAGGACGCTCCGCCCGCCCCCGGGCGCTTGCAAAGTGATCCGCAAATCGCCGCGCGTGGTGTGGTCGGTGTCGATCCGCACGCCCACGTGCTCGCAGAGAATCGATTCCTTCACGGTGAAAGAAAAGCTGACGGACTGAAACGCAAGTTGCGCCCGCGCCGTCGAATTCGTCGCCCGAAAGTCGCGCAAGGCTTCCCCATCCGTTTGGTTGATGAACACGGCGGGGATCGAAGAAAACTCCGTCGCTCCCATGATGAGCCGCGCCGTCACATCGCGGTTGTTATAGACGATGGCGAAGGACGCTCCAGCGGCGGCGGCTAGCGACAGTTTCTCGCAGAAATAATTCTCCCCTCGGTGAATCAAAGCCGCGCGGCCTCTCACATCGGCCTTGATGCTCGCAGAGATTGTTCCAAGGTCCACGAGCGGTGCCACCACCGTCGGCGAATCCGGAAAAAGTCCCAGCGCCGGCAGAGCGACGATCGATTGCAGATTCGCCGGCACTGAATTGCCAGTCACCAGGACCCTCAATCCCTGGTCCGGAATTACGACGGACATATTTGACGTGTAGGTCACGTGCGTCAGGGGCGGACGATTCGGCCACCTCCGGGCTAGCCGCACGGCGATGCCCGCGTCCGGGACACCAAAGCCGAGATTGTGGCTGACGCGGAAGCCAGCGCGATTGGTCCGGACACCCGGATCGGCTAGATCCACGTGGCGCGCCGAGTGAATCAGGATTTGCTGAACGTCGCGATAGGTCAGGTTCTTGTTCGCTCCAAGAATGAGTGCGGCCAACCCGGCGATTTGCGGAGCGGACGCCGACGTGCCGCTGAAACCCGTCGAATCGAAACCATAATCCGCGAGATCATTCGTGTAGGAATTGCCGTTGAATCCGAACACGCCCACGCGGTCCGTCGTCAGCAAGTTGGGCGAACTTTTGGCGCACGGCGTGGATTCTTCATCGACGTCCCCGCTGGGCGCGGCGACGAGCAAATTCGCGCCCGGCGCGCTATAGTGGGTGACGCGCCCGTCCAACCGCACCGCCGCCACCGCGATGGCGCGCGGGTCCGCCAGGTAGCCGTCGTCATTGGCGTCGTGGCTCCGCCTGCGGCCGTTGCCGCCGGCGCGCACCATAACCACGCCGCGGCCCTGGCGCCCGAAAGTCACGGCGTTGGAAATCGCCAGATTCTCCAGCGCGCTGGCGCGGAGTTGTTCCCGACCGTCCTTGCCCCAACTATGACTCTGCACGCTGACGATGTTGGATTGGTATTGAAACATGTCCATCAACGCTTCGTCGCTGATTTCCAATCGATCCTGATCGCTGAAGAGAACCCAGCTTGCCAAACCCGCTTCGGGAGCGACGCCGGAAATTCCGATCTTGTTGTCGCCTTTCGCTGCGGCCAGTCCGGCCACCGCCGTGCCGTGATTCGAGATGGGGCCGGCGGGCAGGCCATTGGTGCGCTGGTGATAGAAATCGTAGTGCAGGCGCGCCTGGCTTTGCGGGGCCAGATCGGGATGATCGAAGTCCACTCCGTCGTCCGCGAGAGCAATGATCACCCCCTGACCTCGGCTGTAGGGCCACGCGGCGCGCACGTTCAAATCCATGCCCAGGGGCGATCCATTGGTGTCGCGGTTCTCCAGATAAGGTTGCCATTCGGTGTTGGGCCGGTCGGGTTGAAAGAAATAACGATCGTTCGGCCGCGGGGCGTACTGGCCGGAGAATTTCTTCGGGCGCATCGCCACGGGATATGCCGACACGACCCGCGTGTCCCGGCCAAGCGACTGGGCTTGGTGCAAAGCCGCCCAGGCATCGGGCGCTTCCAGAATGAACAAAGTTTCCGTCAAACGGCGGGCAAACTGGAGTGGCCGATCCTGCGTCACGGCGGCGAAATCGCCGGATTGATGGAGTTCAAGGACGATTCGTTTTCCCAGCTTGATGTAATCGGCGGCTGACCCCTTGGGCTCAGGCCAGGCCTTGAGCCAATCCCCGGTCGGAGCGAGACTCTTGCGCGCCAACCCCGCGCCGGATGGTTTCTCAACTTGATACGTGACAGCGCCGCGCTCGCGGAACTCAAAGCGAACGGCGGGAGAACCCAACGATTCCTGTCCGGTGACAGCGCTGAGGCTCAGTTGAGCGATGAACCCAAAGGTCAGAATGAACCACATGACAAAGGCGAAGAGTAGCAGAATACATTCCCTGTGCGAGCGGGAATCTCGGCCGCTTTCGTGTTGCAGATGCAACACGAAAGCGGTTCAGGGACCAATACGCGAAACACTGAGCCGCAATAATTCAGTATGAAGAAGCAATCGCCCTCACTCCGGCCCTCTCCCCCAGGGAGAGGGATGGGAGAGGGAGTGGCACTTCAATGTCTGGGGTTGAGTCATTGATTCGTGACCCATCCCAGCGCGGGAGAACACGATCCCCTCTCCTGGGTGAGGGGGTTATTAGGGTGAGGGCGATTCCCCAATGGCATTGAAGAGACACGGCTGAGGGGAGAGGGACGGTCGGGCCACAAAGCGCACAATAATTCCACGACATCAAGGAAACGACCTGGCGATGAGCCGTCTCCTGATCATCAGAAGTGCAATACCCTGTGATCTGCGACATCCACACTTTTGAAAATCGCCCGAGTCACGTAAGTCTTCGCCAGTTCCACGGCTCGCGGGAGCTTATGCCCTTCCGCCAGGTAGGCAGCGATGGCCGCGGAGTACGTGCAGCCGGTGCCGTGGGTCCTGACTCCGCGAACAAACGGCGCTTTCAACAATAACTCCGTTCGACCGTCATAAAAAATGTCCATGGCTTCCCTGCTGCCGCGCAGGTGCCCGCCTTTGACCAGAACCGCGCAGCCGAATCGCTCCCGAATCCGGCGCGCGGCCCGGCGCATGTCTTCAGGCGACGCGACTGGAACGCCGGACAGAATCTGGGCCTCGTCCAGATTCGGGGTGACCAACGTCGCGAGCGGCAGCAGCTTCGCTTGAAGCACGGCCACGGCGGAGGCCTTCATCAAGCGCTTGCCGCTGGTCGCGACCATGACAGGGTCAACGATCAACGGCGGCCTCTGCTTGCGCTCGAAGTACTCGGCCACGGCTCGAATGATTGACGCGCTGAAAAGCATGCCGGTTTTCACGGCAGCCGGGGGCAATTCGGCGAAAACAGCTTCGACCTGCTCGCGAACGATTCGGGGCGCACAAGGCTGAGTGGCGAGAACGCGCTTGGGGTTCTGTGCCGTGATGCAAGTGATGGCGCTGCCTCCATGAACGCCCAAGGACGTAAACGTTCTCAAGTCCGCCTGAATGCCCGCCCCGCCGCCACTGTCCGAGCCGGCGATGGTCAGGACGATGGGCGGCTTTCTCAGGAAGCTCATGACCGCAGCTTTGCTGAATGCGCGAAGATTGTCACCATCGCCTTCCCCTCCTATGCGACGGTTCCGCACGGCCCATCAACTGGTAAGGACGCGCTCCACCGCGTCCCTGATATGGTCCTTCTCATGGCAGAGTAAAGTCAGGGACGGAGACTGGTCCGCGTTTCGCGAAGCGAATTCCTCTTGGAGAAAATGGCGGCGGCCATACCAACCTGCATGCAAAAGTTTGTCCCGTACGCGACAAACTTTTGCACAGACATTCAGTCGATGCATGGAAAAGGAGCAGCGCATCCCGCGCGCGAAGCGAACTTTGAACTTTGAACTTGGAGCTTTGAACCCAATATTGCCGGAATGGACAAAGACCGTGTCGCCGAGATTCTCAACGAGATCGGCACTCTGCTGGAACTCAAGGGTGAGAACCCGTTCAAGACCCGCGCCTATGCGAACGCCGCTCGAACTCTGGAGACCTTGGACGAACCGTTGGAAAAGGTCATCGCGGAGAATCGTCTGGGCGAAATCAAAGGCATTGGCGAAGCGCTCCAGAAGAAAATCACCGAACTGGTCACGACCGACAGACTGGCGTATTACGAAGACCTCAAGGCTTCGATCCCGGCGGGCCTCGTGGAACTGCTGCAAATCCCCGGCCTCGGACCCAAGAAAGCCAAAGCGCTGAACGACCAACTCGGCATTGCGAGCATCGAACAATTGGAAGCCGCCTGCAAAGCCGGCGCCGTGGCCGAACTTGCCGGCTTCGGCGAAAAGACCCAGAGCAAGATTCTCGAAGGCATCCAATTCCGCCGCAATTACGCGGCGCGCCATTTACTCCGCGACGCCCTCGCTGCGGCCGAGCCGATCCTGGAAAACCTGCGCGGACACCCGGACGTGATCCGGTGCAGCACCGCCGGAAGTGTCCGCCGGTTCAAGGAGGTGATTGGCGACATCGACTTCCTGGCGTCCTCCAGGAAACCGTCCGCGGTCATTGACTTCTTCACGCAGCAACCAGCGGTGCTTTCGGTAAACGCGAAAGGTGACACCAAAACCAGCGTCGTTCTTCAAGGCGGGATTCAGGCCGACCTGCGAGTGGTCTCGGATCGTGAGTTTCCCTTCGCGCTGGCTTACTTCACAGGGAGCAAAGAACACAACATCGTCATGCGCCAACGGGCGATTCAGCGCGGGTTGCGTCTGAATGAATATGGGCTGTTCCGATCCGACGAGGAAACGCGCGATCCAAAATTGCTCGTGCCGTGTGCGAGCGAAGCAGACATTTTCAAGCACCTGGACCTGGCTTATGTGCCGCCGGAATTGCGCGAAGACCAAGGCGAATTTGCCGTCGCCGAGCGCGACGAAATTCCGCGCTTGCTGGAATGGACCGATCTGCGCGGCTCACTCCACAACCACTCCAACTGGAGCGATGGCCGCGCCACGCTGGAGGAAATCGCCGCGCAGATGGACGGGTTGGGCTGCGACTACTGGGCGATCACGGACCACTCCAAATCGTCATTCGTGGCCAACGGGCTGGATGCCGCACGCCTGCGCCAGCAGATCAAGGCGGTGGCGCAGGTTAATCAGACTTACGCCGAACGCGGCGAGGACTTCCGGCTGCTCACGGGATCGGAGGTCGATATTCTCAGCGACGGCAAGCTCGATTTCGATGACGACGTGCTCGCGGAACTGGATGTGGTGGTCGCCAGCGTACACCAGGGTTTCATGCACAACGAAGCCGAGATGACGCGCCGAATCATTCGGGCCGCGGAAAATCCATTCGTCCATATGCTCGGCCATTTGACGGGCCGCCTGTTGCTCGAACGCGAGGGATACCCGGTCAACCAGCGCGCGGTCATCGATGCCTGCGCGGAGACCCGCACGTGGATTGAGTTGAACGCCAGTCCATATCGGTTCGACATGGACTGGCGCCTGTGGTCGTACGCGCGAATCAAAGGCGTCAAATGCGTGATCAATTGTGACGCGCATCGCCACGAGCACGCCGGCTATCTGCGGCTGGGCGCCGGGATTGCGCGCAAAGGCTGGCTCACGAAAGCCGATGTCATCAACACGCTGCCGTTGAAGGCGCTGATGAAGGAACTGGGACGCAAGCGCACCAGCATGTAGGGCAGACATCTTGTCTGCCGGTTAACGGGGCATCCTTGCCCCGTCATTCGCGAGGCAAGATGCCTCCCGAACCGGCAGGCTGGAAGCCCGCCCTACGGTGCCGCGTCGCAGCCTTGCGGCCTCATGGGAACCTGATAGAAATCCTGACAAGCGGACGGATCGAGCGCCGAGTTTTTGACGGTTTTTGACACCAAGCGAGAAGGAGCAGATATGGATCAATTACCGCAAGCCTTGCCTGGAGAATACGGATCAGACGCGCCGCCGCTGGAACAACGACAACCAACCGCATCACGAAGCGTGGTAGGGGGAGCGCACGCGCCCTCGCGTGCCGGGGTCGGTGCCCCCGCCGACCACATTCTTCCGTCCAAAAGCACGATCATTTCAGGAGGCGACTTCTCCGACGCTTCCGACTGGCGGGGGCGCCAGTCGGGACATGCGGGGGCGCGTGTGGTCCCCAGACGGTTTAGCGGTTGCTCGCGGCGTCTCCGATGCAATAGAGAGTCCTCTCCGTGCGGATGAACAGGCGTTTGCCTGAGATCGCGATGGAGGCCTGGACCTTCTCATTAAGCGGATTCTTCGCCAGCACTTTGAACTGCGGCCCCGCTTCGATGACCGTGGTTTCGCCTTCGTCGGACAGGAAATAAATCCGGTCTTCCGCGGCCACGGGCGACGCCGAAAAATTGCCGGCGAGCCGCTCTTGCCAGATGATTTCGCCCATGGACTCGTTGAGGCACATGACGATTCCTCCTTCCGTGATTGTGAACAGGTGCGGTTTGAGGTGAAGGTAAGATGGGATTTTGGGGACCGCCTTGCGCTGCTCCCAAACGAGCTTCGTTTCCTTCAAGTCGCCTTTACCGTCGAGCCGAAACGTCCGGATCGATTCGTGACCGCCCCAACCGCACGCGGTGAACGCCACGCCGTCACCCAGCACAATGGACGGGACGACGCCTTCGCCTTTGTTTTCGGAAGTCCAAATCAAATCCCCGCTCCGCGCGTCGAAGCCTTGCACCACGTCCCCTGCCCCGCTGATAATCTGCGTGCGCCCGTTTGAGTCGCGCCAGATTGCGGGCACGACGTGGGCGATGCGGGACATGCCGCGGCTGGTTCTCCACCGCACCGCGCCAGTGTTTTTGTCGAGCGCAAGGACGAACGATTTGTCCCAGGGGATTTGCCAGCCGACCTTCTTGTCCTCGCTGTCGCTGCTGCCATCGCGCGCCATGATGAGCAAGTCTTCCCAAAGGATCGGCGAGGTGCCCAGGCCGTGCTGGCTGTAGAACTTGAAGTCGCGATTGGTCCAGACGATGTCGCCTTTGAAATCCAGCGCTACAAAACTGCCGTCGCCGAAAACCGCGTAAACCAATTTGCCATCGGTGACGGGCGTCGGCGTGGCGTAGCTGTTGCGCCGTTCCTTGCGAAGCGGGATTTGCTTGAACACTTCTTTGTCCCAGAGCACGCGGCCGGAGTTTCGGTCGAGGGCCAGCACGCGGCAAGCGGTTCCCTGGTCGGTCGCCGTAGTCAGGAAGACCTGATCTCTCCAAACAATCGGGGAGGACCATGCCTCGCCTGGGATTTCAGCTTTCCAGGCGACGTTTTCGGTGGCTGACCATTTGAGCGGCAAGCCGGTCTCTGTGGACACGCCCTGTCGCGTCGGTCCGCGGAAGCCGGGCCAGTTTTCGGCCATTCCGTCCGCGAAGAGCGAGAGGAAGACGGCGCCCATGTTGAGAAGAGGTGTTTTCCTGATGAGGTTCATGGTGGATTGTAATCGTTGCAGTTGCTCGCCAGCGGTGAAAGATTTTTCGTGGCGCATCGGACTTGTCCATGGCGCTCAGATTATGAGCAGCTGCAAGGCTAAATCGCCGTCACGACGGCGTAGTTGCGCTTGCCTTTGCGGAGGAGAGTGTATTTGCCAAAGCGCAGATCGGCTCGCGTTACCGCGCGCTGGGGATTGCCCTCGCGGAGATTGTTCAGATAGATGCCTCCACCCTCAAGGTCCTTTCGCGCCTGTCCCTTACTCGGACAAAGGCCAGCGTGAACGAGCAACTCGACGAGCGGCAGGCCGGCGTCATCGAGCTTGGTTGCGGCGATTTCTTTCGAGGGCACCTCGCCCACAATCTCGTTGAATGTGCTTTCGGAAACGCCGTCCAGGCCGCCGCCAAAGAGGATTTCGCTGGCGCGCACCGCTTCGGCCATGGCGGATTCTCCGTGAACCAGAGTTGTCACGGCCTTCGCCAACGCCTGGTGCGCCGGGCGAACTTCGGGTTTCTCGGCGTGCTGCTTCTCCAGCGCCTCAATCTCGTCGCGGGAGAGAAAGGTAAAGAATTTCAGGTAACGAATGACATCGCGGTCATCCGTGCGGATCCAGAACTGATAAAACCTATAGACGCTCGTCTTCTTCGGATCGAGCCACACCGCGCCGGACTCTGTTTTGCCGAACTTGGTGCCGTCGGCATTGGTGATAAGAGGGAGCGTGAGGCCATAGGCGGTCTTGCCGAGCTTCTTCCGGCAAAGATCGATTCCCGCCGTGATGTTGCCCCATTGATCGCTGCCGCCGATTTGCAGCTCGCAGTCGTAATCGCGGCAGAGTACGTAAAAATCAAAAGCCTGGAGCAGCATGTAACTGAACTCGGTGTAGCTGATGCCGGATTCGCGGTCCTCCATGCGCGCGCGCACGCTTTCCTTGGCCACCATCATGTTGACGGAAAAATGCTTTCCGATGTCGCGCAGGAATTCCAGGAACGTGACCGAGACGGTCCAGTCGGCGTTATCGACGAGGCGGGCGGGATTGATCTTGGTGTCGAAGTCCAATAATCGCCGAAGCTGCTCCTTCACGGAAGCGATGTTCGTGTCGAGCGTTTCGCGGGAGAGAAGCTGGCGTTCCTGCGTTTTGCCGCTCGGATCGCCGATGGAGCCGGTGGCGCCGCCCGCGACGGCGATGGGATGATGCCCGGCCAGTTGAAACCGCCGCAAAGCCAGCAGCGGAACCAGGTTTCCGACGTGCAAGCTGTCCGCCGTCGGGTCGAAACCGCAGTAGAGCGTGCTCGGCCTTGTGTCGAGCCGCTTCTTCAACTCCATTCCGTCCGTGCAATCGGCGATCAGGCCACGCCAGTCGAGTTCGTCGTAGATGCTCATCGATGCCAACTATCAGATTTGGGAGTTGCTTCTGGCACCGGTTTCAACGTAGGGCAGGCTTCCAGCCTGCCTTGACACGCGCGTTCTGGCCTCCGATCTCTGCGCAGGCTGGAGGCTTGCCCTACGTTGGGGACGATTCTCATTGGACACTCTTTCAGTAAAAAGGCGGGCTATTGCCAGCCCGCCTTTTCGAATTCAAATCTTCGATTCCGCCGAGAAGTTACTGCTTCGCTTCATCCGCGGCGTCAAAGGCATGTTGCAACGCCACGAGGTCTTCACCCGGCTTGAGCGAGTCGAGCATCGCTTGCTCGGACTTGAGCTGTTCTTGCGAGTAATTCGCGGCCTTGATCGAAAGCCCGATCCGGCGTTCGGCCTTGTCGATCTTGATCACGCGGGCGGTGACTTCCTGGTCCACCTTCAGGACGTTTTTGATCTTATCGACGCGCTCTTCGCTGACCTGTGAGATGTGGACCAGACCGTCGATGTCGTGCTGCAGGCCGACGAACGCGCCGAAGCTGGCCAATTTGGTGACCTTGCCGGTAACCAGATCGCCCACTTTGTAATACTTGTCGATGTTGTTCCAGGGATCATCGCTGAGTTGTTTGACTCCGAGCGAAATGCGCTGGTTGGCTTTGTCGATTTCCAGGACCACGGCCTCGACTTCGTCGCCTTTCTTCAAGACTTCGGAAGGATGATTGATCTTGCGGGTCCAGGAAACATCCGAGACGTGAACCATGCCGTCGAGACCGTCCTCCAGTTCGACAAATGCGCCGTAGCTGGTGAGGTTGCGGATGCGGCCTTTGACATGGCTGCCGGGCGGATATTTCTCCAGGGCTCTGTCCCATGGATTGGTCTCGATCTGCCGGATGCCCAGTGAAATTTTTTGCTCCTCCCGGTTGATGCCGAGAACAACCGCCTCGATGTCCTGATCCACTTTGAGCACGTCGGATGGTTTGGCGATGCGCTTGGTCCAGGATAACTCGGTGACGTGGACCAGGCCTTCGACACCCGGCTCCAGTTCGATAAAGGCGCCGTAAGGCACAAGATTGACCACGCGGCCCTTGACGCGCGCGCTGATGGGGTATTTGCCTTCGATGTTGTCCCATGGGTTGGCGAGTTTCTGTTTCAGCCCCAGGCTGACACGCTCTTTCTCCTTGTTGATGTCGAGCACGACGACGTCGATGTCCTGGCCGACCTTGAGCAGTTCCGAAGGATGCCCGATTCGGCCCCAGCTCATGTCCGTAATGTGCAGCAGGCCGTCGATGCCGTTCAAGTCGATGAACGCGCCGAAGTCGGTGATGTTCTTCACCGTGCCCTTGCGGATGTCTCCCGGCACCATCTCGGCCAGCAGCCGGGCGCGTTTCTCGTTGCGTTCTTGTTCGATTAGTTCGCGGCGGGAAAGGACAATGTTCTGGCGCTCCTGGTTAATTTTAACGACTTTGAAATCGTACAAGTTGCCGACGAAAGCGGCCAAATTCTTGGGAGGAATGATGTCGATTTGCGAGGCGGGCAGGAAAGCCTCGACGCCGATATTGACCAGCAGGCCGCCTTTGACCACGGACTTGACCTTCCCCGAAATCGTGCCGCCTTCGTTGCAGATTGTCAGGATCTTGTCCCAGTTTTTCTTGAACTCGGCTTTCTCGCGCGAGAGCACAACCATGCCATCTTTGTCCTCCAGTTTTTCGATGAGGACGTCGATTTCATCGTCGATTTTGAATTTTTTGATGTCTTCAAATTCGTTGGCGGAAATGACGCCTTCGCTTTTGTAGCCGATATCGACAAGAACTTCCTTGGACCGAACTTCGATGATAATTCCTTTGACGATTTCACCTGCGGCAAAGCGGATCGTGCTCTGCTTCAGGGCTTCTTCCATGGTCAGCATAAAGAGATTGGACGAGACACTAAGGTCTTGATGGATTTCCGGGGGGAGCTAAGCTGGCGCCACCACGCCAAACGAAGACTCCATTGCCTACGACCGATCGTTGCGAGGGCAACGGAGGGTTGAAGGTTAGGTTACGACGTTAACTATCATTTCTCAGCCTCAATGAACATCCGCACACGCGGCATTCTGGCGAGTGCATAACATAGACTTGGCGGGCCGACATGCAAGCGGAAATTTCGCCGAATTTTCGCCTGCTTCCGGGCCCGCTTTTGCCCATTTTGGTTTACCTGGAGGCGAGGCCGACGTAACCTCCGCCCCCTATGTTCTCGCATGTTGTTATCTTTTGGACCGACCCCGCGAAACCCAACGCCGTGGACGAGTTGATGGCGGGCGCCGAGCGCTACCTGAAATCCATCCCGGGTATCATCCATTTTCACCTGGGACGCATGGCGCGCAGTCATCGTCCCGTCGTTGACCAAACCTATCAAGTGGCGCTGAACGTTGTATTCCACTCGAAGCAGGCTCAGGACGATTATCAGGTCCACCCTTCGCACGTGGAATTTGTGGAGAAGGTGTTTAAGCTCAATTGCAAGAAGGTGGTCGTGTACGACTTTGAGTGAGCCACTTTGCGAATTGCGGAGAATCGCGGAGCCCCGTGCCAAAAGAGGTCTTGCAATTGCAGGCGGTTGACTTACTTTCAAATTACTTTCGCGGAAGCGAGCGTAGCTCAGCCTGGTAGAGCATCACGTTGCCAACGTGAGTGTCGAGGGTTCGAATCCCTTCGCTCGCTCCAAATCCTTATCCCACCTTCGTCTGCCCGGGCACGGCTACTTCGGCTGGTGGCGGCGTGCCGTTCCAGTCGTAGCTGGATGGCTTGAGGTCCAGTTTGGAGTTCATCACTTGCTCCCAGGTCAGCGTCTGGCCGGTGTAAGCGCTCATGCGTTCCATGATGGCCATGAGCGAGCTTTTCGCCATGTATTCGCCGTTGTTGATGATGCGGCCCTTGCGCAGCGCGGCGAAGAACGCGTCGTGTTCGAGTTGGTGGCTGTCGGTTTCTTTGTCGCGCACTGGCGGCTGCCAGGGATTTTCGCCGGTAATCCCTGAGTTGCGGCTGCCGGAAGAAGCCTGGCCTGTGGTGCCCATGGCGACCGAAGTGAACACCGGGCTGCAACCCGGTTGATGGCGGGTCGTGGAGAACAGCCGCACACCGTTCGCGTATTCGAAGACAGAACTGAAGTGATCATAAATGTGACCGTATTCGGGCGCAGTGCGCGCCTGGCGTCCGCCCGTGGCGTAACAGCTCACCGGATATTGGTCCTTCATGAGCCAGGCCATGAAATCCAGTTGATGGACGAACTGCTCGACATTGAAGTCCCCAGAGAGCCAGGTGAAGTAATACCAATTGCGCATCTGATACTCCATTTCCGTCATGCCCGGCTGACGTGGCTTGACCCATACGCCAGCCAGATAACGCACCGTGTGCAAGGCCACGATGTCGCCGATCGCGCCTTCATGGACGCGGCGCACCAATTCCTGCGCGCGAAACGAGTAGCGGTTGTTCAAGCCGGACAGGATGCCGAGATTCTTCTTCCGCGCCAACTCCGTCGATTCGAGGACTGAACGCACGCCGGTAGGGTCCACCGCCACCGGTTTTTCGGCGAAGACGTGTTTGCCCGCGTCAATGGCCGCTTTCAGATGCATGGGCCGAAAATGCGGCGGCGTCGCCAACAAAACCAAGTCAACATCCGATGCGATCACTTGCTGGTAAGCGTCGAAACCGACGAACTGCCGCGTCGAAGCGACATCCACGCGCTGGCCGACCTCGCGTTGGTCGCGGAGGGAATTGAAACTGAGGTTGAGCCGGTCCGAGAAAACGTCGCCCATCGCGACGAGCCGCGTGCCAGGGTCTGCGGTCAATGCCTGGGCCGTGGCGCCAGTGCCGCGACCACCGCAACCGACCAGGCCCAGCTTGATTTCGTCGCTGCCTGCGGCGTAAGCGTTGCGCGAAAGATCCAGATCAGCGGCCAACCCGGTTCCGACTGCGGCCGCGGTCGCTTGCTTGAGAAAAGTGCGGCGAGTAGGGAAGTGCTTTCGTGGGTTGAGTTGGCTTTTGGTTGTGTCTTCATAGGAGACCTTTGGATTTGGATTCCCAATAATGCACCGGTCCTCGGCGCCCTGTGAAGTCAGAATCGCGGAGCCCAGCGCGGCTGCCGCCAGGCGGTCGCCACGACCAGAAGACGTTGGCCATTAACGAACGCGCGGGGAGTTCAAAGTTTCATGTTTCCAGTTCAAAGTGAGGCGTTCGAGCCAGGGGTCTTGGCGAAGTCTGTCGTAAGCACGGGGCATCATTGCTGCGCAGTGCAAAACTGTGTTAACTTGCCAGCCATGACGACCAAGAATCCGTTTCCCGGGATGAATCCTTTCTTCGAGCAGCAGTGGCGGGATGCGCATACGCGGTTAATTACCTATCTGAACGACGCCTTGCAGGAGCGGCTGCCGCCCGACCTTATCATCAGAGCCGAGGAAGAAGTCGTCACCATCGGCGCTGACGAGAAAAGCAAGACCTACCGTCCGGATGTTCAGATCCGCGAACCGTGGACCCTGGAGGAATCTGGCGCCACTGCGGCAGCCACCGAGCTTCCTCCGGCCACGCCGGTCACCGAAGCGATCCGGGTTTTCCTGGACGAAGAAACCGAGCGCTGGCTTGAGATTCGCGACGTGAACGGCCGGCTGATTACCGCGCTGGAACTGCTCAGCCCGTCCAACAAGCTCGAATCGGAGGAACGCGAGCGGTACTTTCGCAAACGCCGGAGCTTCCTCAGTCGCAGGGTCAACCTCGTGGAAATCGACCTGGTGCGGCAAGGCGTCACGATATTTCCTTGGCGCATTGGGGATGTACTCCACCAAGGGAGCGCCTGCTATGGCGTCTGCGTCTTTCGGGTGACGCGCCCGGCTGAACGCGAAGTGTATCCAATCCGCCTCCGCGAACGCCTGCCGAGCATCCGCGTTCCGTTGCGCCCGAGCGACGCCGACGTCACTGCCGACCTCCAACCGTTGATTGATCAATGCCATGACCGGGGCCGATATCATCTACTGAACTACCGCCTCGAACTCCGTCCGCCGCTGTCGCCCGAAGAGGCGGTTTGGGTGGATCAGGTGCTTCGCGAGCACAAGTTGCGTTGAACCTGGAAACCGCCGAGAAGAGCGGAGTCTAAGCCGTAACTATTCAGTGCGATGAAAGGCTCGCCCTCACCCCGGCCCTCTCCCCCAGGAAGAGGGAGTAACTTTTACCGCCCGCGGGATCATCACTGTTTGGTGACCATTTCCCGGTGCGGGAAAGAGCGGTTCCCTCTCCTGGGGGAGAGGGTGAGGGTGATGGCGAGTCACCTTTTCAATGAATAGATACGGCTAATCTAAGTCGATCGGCGCTGCTCTTTTGCCCGCGAATCCATACCGCAGGAACGGGCGGAGGAAATTACCGGGCCAAGTCATCACGTCATCCACCGCGCGAGGAGCGGGACAGCGTTATTGCCCCCCAGAAGCCTCGGCTTCTTCGATTCGGTAGAGGTGGTCGCGGGTTCTGAGGAAAAGCGCTTTGCCTGCCACGGCCGGGGAAGCCATAAAACCGGAGGGCCGTTTGCTGCTCTTCGTTGAATTGTCCTCCAGCGTGTTGGTCGCCAGCAATTCGAAGGTTCGGCCCGGTTTCAAAACTGTCGTTACGCCTTCCAAACTGCAAAAATAGAGGCGACCATCCGCATAAATCGGAGAAGCCCGGAATTTGCCCGCCACGCGTTCGGTCCAGACATTTTTCCCTGTGCCGGCTTCGACGCAAGAAAGGAAGCTCTCGTCCGCCGGCAGGTAGAGCAAATCATCGACAATGATGGGGGAGGCGTATTTGGGGACGCGCGTATTGATCGACCAATCCACATGCGTCCCGGTCACGCTGCCTTCGCCGTTGGCCCGGACAGCGAGCAATTCCCCGCGATTGAAGCCGGTGGCGAAGAGCACTCGACCTTTGTGGAAGAGCGGACGGGGCGCGACCGACCAATCGTTGTATTCCACGCGCCAGAGTTCGCGCCCGGTGGCCGGCTCGTAACCATAGGCGGCCTTGGCGCCGGCACTGAACATCCGGGGCTTCCCATCCACGTTCACGATGAGCGGTGTGCTGTGCGCCTTGCGCCAATCACCATCGCGAACCATGGGGCGATCGATGTGTTCGTCGTTCCACTTCACCGAGCGATCCGTTTTCCAAACCGTGCGTCCAGTTCGTTTGTCGAGCGCGGCGTGATACTGCACGTCCACACCATCGAACGTGAGGATCAGCAAGTTCTCGAAAATGATCGGGGAAGAGGAAGCGCCCCGATAATGGCGGCAGAGCAAGTCATCCCTTTTCCAGAGAACCTTGAAGGAGGCCGTGTCCAGACACGCCGTACCGAACTTGCCGAAGTGAACATAAACTCGGCCCGGCTCGATCACCGCCGAGGACGTGGCGTAGCTGTTGACACCGGCGCCGTTGCCGAGCGGTTCGGGAGCGTCGCTATGGAACACTCTCTCGTTGTGCAGAATTTTCCCGGTTACGGCGTCGATACAGATGACGGAAAAGTCGTGGCCATCCTCCGTCGCGGTTGTGAGCCAGACCTGGCCTCCCATCACGATTGGTGTGGATAAACCCAGGTGTGGAATCTCCGTTTTCCATTTCACATTTTTAGTTTCGCTCCAATGCAGCGGCAGGCCGGCGAGTTTGGTGTCGTCCGGCGCGGCAGCATGGCCGTCGCCCCAGGGGCCTCGGAACTCCGGCCAGTGATCGGTCCCAGCCGTCAGCGCCTGGCAGGTCGAAGCCAGAAGAATCAGCGCGAATATGGAATTGGAATTTGCGCGGTTGATTCGAACAGGCAGGTTTCCGGAGACGCGGAGTGTTGGGAAATTCATGGGACAAAGCGTGGCTTGTCCAACGCCGTCTGTCAATTTGTGGAATCTCTCACATGAACTGCGAGCAGGGCGAGCCTGTCCCCGGCGAGCCGGTCCGGACGTGTTCCAAGCGCGCGGAGCGGCTCGCCGGCGCGGACTCGCTCTACTTTGTTCAAAAAAGCAAGAGACCGGGACCGCAGCCAAATCAACCACGGATGACACGGATCACACAGATGGAGCAGGGGGCGAACTGCAACAAACGAATGCTCCTATCCGTATCCGTGTTCATCCGTGTTATCCGTGGTCAAAATCTTCGCGGGAAGGCTGCAATCGTCAACGCTCGCAGACCGCGCCGAATTGTTGTAAAAAAAAGAGGCCGGACTTTCATCCGGCCTCCATCGTTTGGTTTTTGTGTAAGCGGGCGCTATTGTTTGACTCGATAGAACTTCGCGTTGCCGGAGCGCGTGGCCGTGAACGGACTTTTCGCATTGGCGACATCGACCCACGGGCCAGTGACCGCATCGGCCGATTGCA
>Ga0233424_10001723_pt1 | contig 17795 bp, 17 predicted proteins | sample Watercolumn_Towu_FD_181011 | JGI IMG/M metagenome (GOLD analysis project Ga0233424, IMG submission 181011) | Freshwater microbial communities from Lake Towuti, South Sulawesi, Indonesia - Watercolumn_Towuti2014_125_MG | ecosystem: Environmental > Aquatic > Freshwater > Lake | place: Indonesia...
ACGGGCGATATCGGGTTCCAGTCGGCGAAGACTTTCGACCTCGAGGTGTGGGCTCCGGGCTCCAACGAGTGGCTCGAGGTCAGCTCGGTCTCGACCTGCACCGACTTCCAGGCGCGTCGCAACAACACTCGGTACCGCCCCCGTGCGGAGGCTGGCCCGCGGTACCCGCATACCCTCAATGGCTCGGGCCTTGCGATTCCCCGCATACTGATCGCGATCCTCGAGAACAACTACAGCGCCGACGGCTCGATTGGTGTGCCAGACGTGCTCCGCCCGTACACGGGTTTCGACCGCATCCCCTGATAAGCTTTGAAACGTGCCGCTCCGGCACGTCGTACTAATACGTAGCTACTCGGAACGGCTGCGTACGGCCCTGGGGCGGGCCGGGCCAGCCGGGCCGTCGGGACGACGGCACGACAGTCACGGGTTGACCCGTAGAAGGACCGCGTGTGCTTGATGTGAATCGGCGGGCCAGCGCGCCCGGACGAGAACGTTGTGTCCGGTTCGAGGCCGTTTTCAACTTCCGCGATCTGGGCGGGTACTGGGCAGGGGATGGGCGGCGCCTCCGTTGGGGCCGGCTCTTCCGATCGGATGCCCTCCAGTGGATGACCCAGGGCGACGCTCACAAGGCCAGGGAAGTGCTCGCGGTCAGAAGCGTCGTCGATCTGCGCGACTCCGAGGAGGTCGAGCGCAACGGAAGGGCGCCATTCGCGCACGGACCCGTCAGCTACTTCCATATCCCGATCCTCGACGGCGAGCGGCGGGCCAGCCAGCAGGCCCAGGACAGCCCGCACTTCGACATGGCCGGGCTATACCTGAAGATGCTGGCGAAAGGCGCGGGCGACTTTGTCCAGGCGGTGCACACCGTTTCTACCCGCGCCCACGAGCCCGTCGTGTTCCACTGCGCGGCGGGGAAGGACCGCACCGGGCTGCTCGCGGCGATCTTGCTGGGTGCGCTCGGCGTTTCCGACGACGACATAGTCGAGGACTACGCGCTGACTGCCCGCTACATGGGTCCGATCGTCGAGCGCATGCGGGAGACGCCCGGTTATGCGGAAATCGTCCGGAACCTTCCGGCAGACATCTTCGCCTCGAAGCCCGAAGCGATGGCGCGGACCCTCGAAGAGGTCAGGGCCGCATGGGGCTCGATGCGCGGGTACCTCGCGGCGGGCGGCCTGGACCCCGCGGACCTGGTCATGCTCGAGCGCGCGATCGTCGAATAGACCTGTCGAATAGACCTATTCGCCCGGCGCTGCAGCGATCGGCGACATCGCCAGCGTGTATTGCGCCGGAGTCATCGCCTGCGGGCTGACGGCGCTCACGATGACGACGACGGTCTCGCGGGTGCCGATGCCGTCGACCCGGTACTCGGTCTCACCGGAGGGGCCTACCGCAATGTCGACGGCCCGAACGGGCTGTCCGGGGGCCGACCGGGCGACCTGCACCAGCCAGGACTGAGGGATCGTGTTCGAGGCGCGTGCGAAGCCCCGACTCTTCCAGTCCCGGTCGGACTCGGCGAAATCGAACCAGCCGATCTCGCGGATCTCGAAGTCGTCGAAGCAGATCCCCTGCCGGTGCACGGCGTCATCCGTGACGTATTCGAAGCGAAGCAACACGTGCCTGCCCGCGAAGCGGCTGAGATCGATCTGCTCAGACACCCAGCCATTGCTCTCGCCCGTATACCCGGGCCCGAACGCGGCCCCGTTCGCATTCCGCTGCGTCGTATGGAGTCCCTCGAGCACAGCCCAGGTCGTGCCGCCGTCACCTGAAGCGGTGACATAGGCATAGTCCCATTCGTCCTCGATCGAGTACCAGACCGAGTAGCGGAGCACGGCACGCGTCACGGCGGTCAGGTCGACATCCCGTGTCAGCGACGTATCGATCGAGTCGCCACGGTTGCCCCACCAACACGCGCGCATGCTTTTCGGCTCGACCGGCAGCAGAGCAGCCGTCGGATCGCCATCGAAGCTCAGCTTGAAGCCGGTCACTCCGGGTGCGGCGACGTAATAGGTGGCCCCCATCTGGGCGGCGCTGCCACCGATCGTCTCGGTGCCGGTGACCGACCGGCTCGACGGCGGACCGAGCCGGCGCGACGGGTATCCGAACCTGGTGCCGTCTTCATCGAAGTAGTTTGCGACGACCCAGTCCCGGAATACGTCGAGCGACCTCTCCGGATAGCCGAGCACCGACAGATAGGCGTCGACCCCCTCGAGGCCGTCCTTCTGCTCGTCGACCAGCCTGGCGATCCTGCCGTCGCCGCCGTAATGCTCGGTCAGGTACTCGGAGAACAGCAGGGCGCCGCCGTAGTGGGGTCCGGTGTTCCCGCCGTCCGGCCAATTGTTCAACTGGACGTTCGTGTTCGCCAGGTAGGCGGCCGGGCTCTGCGGCGTGTAGCCGGCCTTGACAACTGCGAGCTCCGAAAGCCCCTCGTTGATCCACGTGTCCTCGCCGGGGTCGGCCGCGAAATGGACGGCGTGCTGCAACTCGTGAGCGAGCACGTTCGTGTAGGCGACGGAGCCGAGTGCCAGCTTCCGGGTGTCGATGTAGATGATCTTGCGGCGATTCGAGAACGGATGAACGTGAGTGGGGTACTCGTCGCTCGAGCTGTAGTAGCCGGCCAGTCCTTCGTCGAGTCCGGTGTGGAAGACCGTGATCCTGGAGTCGCCGTTGAGGCCCGGCCCACCGAGGCCACCGAACAGCCCCACCACGCGAGGCCAGATGCGCTCCTCGAATGCGACGACCGCCCGGTCCAGATCGGACGAGTTCACGTTCACCGCGTCGTCGAAGAGCCACACAGCGTGCGCGCTGGTGCGGCGGACGACCGCCCCGACCCTGCGGCCGCCGCGACCGTCCTGGAGCACCCAGAGGTCGTTGTGGTCGCCTTCGGCGGCCAGCCGGGCCGGGCCAGGTGTATCGGCGGTCGGCGTCCTGGCGGACCCCAGACGCCGGGCGAGATCGAACGGGTCACGCTCCGGAGGCTCGGGGATCGCCTGCGTGGGTATCGGCTCGAAGGGCGCCGGAACGGGCCGGACCGGGGGGAAAGTCGGCGACGGTGAGGGCGTCGCCCCGGCCGGGCTGGGCCGAGGCGCGGCGGTCGCTGTGGAGGCTGGTGCCGGCGACGGCGTAGGGGCGGCGGTCGATGCCGCCAGAGGAGTCCGGGAGGGAGTCGCCGGGCCGACCACCGGGGATGGCCGGGAGGAGTCCATGGTCGCCGACTCGGACCGCGTTGGTGACACGGATGCCTCTGCGGTCGCCGGACCAATCGTCGGCGCAGGGCCGGCCGTTGGACCGAGGACGGAGGTCGGCCGGGCTGCCGGCGCGCACGCGGCGATCGCCACCGCGATCAACGCGACGGCGACCAGCATGAGCCCCGAGGCTCTCGTCCCGCGGCCCTCCGTCAATTGAACCTGTTCATCGCCGACGCAATGCCGTCGGTCAGAATCGATTCGACGCTGTCCGCTGCCCGCTTCACGGCGTCGTCGACCAGGGCGCGGTCCTCCCGGCTTAACGGTCCGAGCACGTGGTCGATCTCCCGGCCCCGGGTTGCCGGCCGGCCCACGCCGATCCGCACCCTCGCGAACTCAGTCGACCCGATCACGCCGACGATGGACCTGAGGCCGTTGTGACCACCGGCCGAACCGTTCGCACGGATTCGCATCTTGCCGGGTGCAAGGTCCATGTCGTCGACAAGTACGAGAAGCTCGGCCGGCGAGACTCCGTACTTCCGCACGAGCCGGCCGACGGCCTGGCCGCTCTCGTTCATGTACGTGCGCGGGACCGCGAGTACGATCCGCCGCCCCGCCAGGGTGGTGATGGCCGCAGTAACGCGCGGATCGATCCGTCGCAGGTTGACCCCGCACCGTCGTGCCAGCTCGTCGAGGCACCACGCGCCGGCGTTGTGGCGTGTGTTCCTGTAGTCCTCGCCTGGGTTGCCGAGGCCGACGACGACCATCTCGGGCCGGTCGCGCCCGCCTCCGACGTCCCCATCGCCCCCGCGGCCGCCCCCGCGCAGCGTCTTCCAGAGCCGTGTGACCACGTCTATCCGGAAGCCGCTTCGCTCAGCAGCTGCAGGAACGCCGCTTCGTCGATCGTCTTCACGCCCAGGCGTGTCGCGTCGTCCAGCTTGGACCCCGGCTCGGCCCCGACCACTACGTAGTCGGTCTTCTTCGACACGCTCCCCGATACCTGACCCCCCAGCGACTTGATCAGGGACTGGGCCTCGGTCCGCGTGTAGCGCTGCAACGATCCGGTTACCACGAAGCGCTTTCCGTCGAACGGCCTCGGGCCGCTCTCGACCACCTCTTCATGGGGGTCGACCCCGGCGGTCGCGAGCTTCTCCAGAACCCGCCGGTTTGCGGTTGTGTCGAGCCACTGGCGCACGCTGGTCGCGATCTCGGGGCCGATCCCCTCGATGGCGTCGATCTCGTCGACCGTCGCCTGCTGCAACGCTCCGATCGAGCCGAACCGCCGCGCAAGCACCTCGGCGGTCTCGTACCCGACGTGGGGAATCCCCAGCCCGAGCAGAAGGCGCGTGAGCGACCGCGTTCGGGCCGCATCGATCGCGGCGATGAGGTTGTCAACGCTCTTCTCGCCCATACGTTCCAGCTCGAGCAAGTCCTGGCGCCTGCCGGTCAGGGCGTACACGTCGGCAACGTCGTGCACCAGGCCGGCATCGATCAAAGACTTTGCCAGCTTCTCGCCCATGCCCTCGACGTCCATGGCGCCGCGGGACGCAAAGTGAGACAGCAGGCGTTCGAACTGCGCCGGGCAGCTCGAGTTGACGCAGCGGACGATGGCTTCCTCGGGGTCGCGGAACACCGGCTCGCTGCAGCTGGGACAGCTATCGGGAAGCGCGTACTCCGTGGTCCCTGCCGGTCGCTTCGCCAGGACAGGGCCGACCACCTGCGGTATCACGTCGCCGGCCCTCTGCACGATCACGGTGTCGCCGACGCGGATGTCCTTTCGGCGAACGTCGTCCTCGTTGTGCAACGTCGCCTGACTCACCACGACGCCGCCCACGAACACCGGCTCCAGCACGGCGTATGGATTCAGGCTGCCGGTCCGGCCGACGTTGACCCGGATCTCCTTCAGGAGTGTCTGTGCCTGCTCGGCAGCGAACTTGAACGCAGTCGCCGATCTCGGCTCGCGGCCGACATAGCCCAGACGCTGCGAGATGCGGCGCTCGTTCGCCTTGATGACCATGCCATCGATCCCGAAGTCCCAGCCTTCGCGGCCTGCTCGCACCTCCTCGAACGCCGCGAGCGCCTCATCGAGATCCCGCGCCAGACGCGACCAGGGAGATGTCTTGAATCCCCAGTCACGGAGCGCCTGCAGCGTCTCCCACTGGGTCGCCGGCTCCGCGCCGTCGCCGGCATACCCGATGCCGTAGGCGAAGAAGTCCAGTGGCCGCCTCGCCGTGATGCGCGAGTCCAGCTGCCTGAGCGCTCCCGAGGCTGCATTGCGCGGATTGACGTACAGGGGCTCGCCTTCCGCCTCTCGTTCCCTGTTCAGCCGCTCGAAGGCGGACTTCGGGAAGAAGACCTCGCCCCGGACCTCGACCACCGCCGGGTGCCGGTCGCCGGCCAGCCTCAACGGGATCGTCCGGATCGTCCTCAAGTTCTGAGTCACGTCCTCGCCGCGGTCGCCGTCGCCCCTGGTGGCGCCCCGGGACATGATCGAGCGTTCATACGTGACCGCGATGGCGAGCCCGTCGATCTTGAGCTCGCAGACCATCTCGAAACCGCTCAGGTCGCCATAGTCGCAGGCCCTGCGGTACCACGCCCTCAGCTCATCGGCATCGAACACGTTGCTGAGGCTGAGCAGGGGCACCGGGTGCTCGACCGTCGCGAATTCCGGGGCAGGAGGTGCGCCGACGCGCTGCGTGGGGGAGTCGGGCGACCGCAGGTCCGGGTACCGGTCCTCCATTTCCTGAAGCTCGCGGAAGAGCCGGTCGAACTCGGCGTCAGAGATCTCCGGCGCGGCCAGGACGTGGTAGAGGCGGTTGTGCCGGTTGACCTCGTCCCGCAGCCAGCGGGCGCGCCGGACAGCCTCGCCGGGGGCGGTCGTCACGGGGTTCTCGCTCATCTCTCCGGGGCGGCTGGTCCCGCGCGAGTATGCGGTCGTACGCGTACGGGGATGCCAGAGGCCAGTATAGCAACGGGTACACTCGAAAACCTGCGCTGGCAGGATGGTGAGGATTGGCCGACGTCAGGCCCTTCAGAGGCATCCGGTACGACGAGCGGCTTGCCGGGCCGCTCTCGCTGAACCTGGGTCCGACCTACGACATGATCTCTCCCGAGAAGCAACGGGAGCTGATCGGGCGGTCGCAGACCAACGTGATCCGGCTCGAGCTCGCGCTCGAGGCGGACGGGACGGCGAGCGCGGACGGGCGGTACGACCGCGCCGCCGCCGTGCAGGCGAGCTGGCTGGCGTCGGGCATCCTGAGACGGGACGACGAGCCGGCGATGTATGTGATGGAGGAGGGTTTCGACTTCCGCGGCGCCCGGTACCGGCGCTTCGGGCTCCTGGCCGCCGTGCGCCTCGAGGACTACGACCGCGGCATCATCCTCCCGCACGAGCACACACGCCCGCGCTTCGTCGAGGACCGCCTGGAGCTGATGAAGGCGACACGTGCCAACTTCAGCCCGCTGATGATGCTGTTCCGAGAGCCCCCGGGCGCCCCGGTCAGCAGGGTGCTCATGGACGTGGTCAGCGACGCGCCCGAGGCGGCGGCCGCCCCGCCGGACATGCCCGCAATCCGCCTGTGGCGGATCACCGACGCCGAGCGCACGGCCGCTATCTCGGCTGCCTTCCGTGACACGAAGCTCTACATCGCCGACGGCCACCATCGCTACGAGGCTGCCCTCCAGTACCGCATCGCCACGCGCTTTGGCCACCGGGCGCGGTCCGACGCCCCGACCAACTTCCGGATCATGAACCTGATCGAGATCGGCGACCCGGGGCTGTTCCTGCTCGGCTACCACCGGGTCGTGGGCCGTGCCACGGGCGAGGAGCTGGAGGCCATCAAGACCCGCATCAGGTCGAGCTTCGACCTCCGGCCGTGGCCGGCAGCGCTACCACTCGACAGCGAAACGATCGACTCACAACTCAACCGGGAGTCGCGCGCCGCGCTTGCGATGGGTGTTGCGGGCATGGGCGGCGCGCAGCTGCACATCGCGGTCATGAGGCGGCCGGACCAGTCGGACGGCGCGCTCGACGCTACAGACTACGCGCGGCTTCATCGACAGCTGATCGGCCGGGTGTTCGACGAATCGCGCGAGGCCGAGGTCACCGGACACGCGCACGATCCCGTGGATGCTCTGGACCTGGTCAGGAGCGGTCGCCGCCAGCTCGCGTTCATCATGCGGGCCCTGACGCGGTCCCAGTTCGAGGCGGTCGTGAGCCAGGGGCAGCGCCTGCCGGCGAAGTCGACCTTCTTCCACCCGAAGCTGCCTGCCGGGATCGTCGTGCAGAGCCTGGAAGGCGTTCTGTAGGGGCCCGGGGCTACGGCCGCATGATCGTGCGGGCGACCGTCCCGGAGAGCATGTCCTGAAACGCCTCGTTGACCTCGTCGAGCGGACGGAACCGCGTCTGAAGCTCGTCGAGCTTTAACCGGCCCTGGCGGTAGAGCTCGATGAACCAAGGGAAGTCGTGACGAGGCCGGCCGGTCCCGGCCGATGAGCCGATCAGCTTGCGGTCCGAGAAAAGCGGCCGCAGCGGGATGCTGACTTCGCCATCGGTGGGCGGGACGCCGACCATGCAGGCCGCGCCCCCTGCGCAGACGGACTCGAACGCCTGGCGGATCGTCTGGGGTTTTCCGATCACCTCGAAGGCGTAGTCGACGCCACCGTCGGTCATGTCGACGATCGCCTTGACGGGGTCGGTTTCCGATGCAAGCACAGTGTCGGTTGCCCCGAACATCTTTGCGAACCGGAACTTCGAAGCGGCGATATCGACCGCAATCACGCGAGACGCTCCGGCGATCACGGCGCCCTGGATAACGTTCAAACCGACCCCGCCGCAGCCGAACACGGCAACGGTCGAACCCGGGCGGACTTCGGCCGTGTTGACGACCGCGCCCACTCCCGTGACCACCGCGCAGCCGATGGACGCCAGCTTTTCGATCGGAACGTCGTCACGCACCTTTACGAGCGACCACTCGGGTACGACCGTGTACTGCGAGAAGGTGGCCAGCGAGTGATACAGCGGCGAGCCGTCGAGCTTCGAGAACCGGCGGGTGCCGTCGGCCATGTGACCGGGCTTTGCGCTGATGCCGTTGCAGAGGTTCGGCCGGTTGGTCGAGCAGTATTTGCATTTGCCGCACATGGGACGGATGGCGACGACCACGTGGTCGCCCGCCTTGAAGGCGGTCACGCCCGGCCCGGGCTTTTCTACGATGCCGGCCGCCTCGTGCCCCATCACGAGCGGCACAACTGCCGCCTTCGTGTGGCCATCGACGGCGTGGTAGTCGCTGTGGCACGCCCCGGTTGCAGCGACCCGTATCAGGACTTCGCCTGCCTTCGGGTCGCTGAGGTTTACCTCCTCGACGCTGATCGGCTGCTTAGGGGCATAGAAGATCGCGGCTTTGGTGCGCATGTGGCTTGGTTCCTCTCGTCGGAAGTCGAACGCCGGGAATCTTACCCTCTTCCGAGGTTCAGGGCCCGACTTCCTTGAGCTTCGCGATGACTACTGGAGCAGGCGCATGGTCCGAGTACCGTGAGCTGACGTGCTTCCACTTCAACTGGCCGTCCCTGCCGATGATAAAGGTGGAGGCCGATGCCAGCCCATCGCCGCGCAGGTTGAACACGCCGTATTTCTGCGGGATCGAGCTGTCGCGGCTCGTGTAGGCGATCGGGTACTGGGCGCCGAACTCTCGGACCGCGTACTCGGCGCCGGTCAGGTCGTCGGTGCTGACCGCGACGACCACCGCGTCGAGGTCCTCGATCGACTTGTAGGTGTTTCGCAGCTCAACGAGCTGCTGGCGGCAGGACGTTCACCACCAGGCCCGGTAGAAGGTGAGGACCACCGTCTTCTTGCCCAGGTACTGGCTGAGGGTGACGGTCCCTCCGTGGGCGTCGGGGAGAGTGAAGTCGTGCAATCCGGGGCCCAGCGACGCGGCCGCCACAGTAGTGGGGACCGCGGGCGTCGGAGTCGCCCGAACTTCCGCACGGGTGGCGAGCGATTGCACGGTGGCCTGGCTCGCGGTCGGCGCAGCTTCGACGGGCCTGCCACCCTGACGCGGCGTGGAGGTCGCAACCTGTTCAGCTTCGCATGCGGCCAGCGACGTGAGCGCGAGCCCCACCAGGCCCGCGATGCAGAACGCGAGATATCGAGACCGAATCCGCGGCAGCACGTCTTTGGGGAACTACCGCCCGGCCCGCATCGCGGCGATCGACTTCTCGATCGCCCGCAGTGCCCCGTCGACGTGTGCGAGTTCGACCCACCCCATGTGTCCGATGCGCACGATCTTCCCCGTCATCTGGCCCTGTCCACCGCCGATGACGACGCCGTGGTCCCTCCGCACGCGCGCGACTAGCGCCTTGCCGTCGACACCTTCCGGGACCCTGATGGCGGTCACTGTGTCCGAGGCGACCTGGCGGTCCGGGAAGAGCCCGAGGCCGAGCTTCTCTGCCCCGGTCCGGCACCGCTCGGCGATCGCGTGGTGGCGCTGGAACACGTTTTCGATCCCCTCGTCCACGATCCGCTGGAGCGAGACCTCGAGCGCATACATCGCCGACAGGCACGGCGTGAACGGCGGCTGCCCGATCTTCAGGTAGTCGCGGTACTGGGCCATGTCGAAGTAGTACCGCGGCATCCTGGCGGCCTTGTGTGCCTCCCAGGCGCGCGCGCCGAACGTGACCATCGAGATTCCAGGTGGCGCGATCCACGCCTTCTGAGAGGCGGTCGCGACGACGTCGACACCCCAGGCGTCGACCGCAATCGGCATTGCAGCGGCACTCGAGATGGCATCGACCAGGATCAGGGCCTCCGAGGAGCCGTGCACCGCTTCGGCGATCTCCTTCAACGGGTTCGCCACGCCGGTCGAGCTCTCGTTGTGCGTGAGGATCACGGCCTTGACGGCGGACATCGAAGCGAGCTTCGAGCGGAGCTCGGCGGGGTCGATGGCGCGGCCAGCGGGCGCGATCATGGTCGTGACGTCGGCGCCGTAGGCCCGCGCGATATCGCCGAAGCGGTCGCCGAAGAACCCGATCGTGAGCGAGACGACCCGGTCGCCGGGCGACAGGGTGTTCACGATCGCCGCCTCCATCGCCCCGGTACCGGAGGAGGTGATGAAATAAGCGTCCGCAGCGGTCATGAACACCGTCTTCAGGTTCGCCGTCATACGTGCCAGCATGTCGGCGTACTCGGGGCCACGATGGTTGATCATCTGCGTGCCCGCTGCCTCAAGAATGTCGTCCGGCAGCGGTACGGGGCCCGGGATGCGCAGGTTTTCGTGCGCCAGCTTTGCGGCGGTGGTCGTCAGCTTTCGAGTCCCGGTTGTCATCGTTGAGATGCTCTCCAATCGGACCGTCACATCACTCAGTCACTCGGACGAGGCGGTACGTCTTTGTCCCCCGTCGCAGGACGATCACCCTGCCGTCGATCAGATGCTCGACCGTGACCGCCGCCCGTGCGTTGCCGACACGTGTGTCGTTCAGGTACGCCCCTCCCTGGTCGACCAGGCGCCGCGCCTCGGCAAGCGACGGCACGAGACCCGCGGCGACTGCGAAGCGATCGAACGGCATGCCACCCTGAAGCGAAGCCCTTTGCACCTCTCCGGAGGGAGCTGCCGCAAGCACGTCCTCGATGCTGCCGGCGCCGAGAACAGAAAGCTGGCCGTCGAAGAATGCGGCAGTGACCCGCAGCGCCTCGTCCAACCCGTCCTGGCCATGCACCGCCAGGGTCACCTCGCGTGCGAGCCGTTTCTGCGCCTCGCGCTTCGCCGGTTCGGCCTTCGTTGACGTCTCGAGCCCCTCGATCTCCTCACGTCCCAGCAGTGTGAACCACTTGAGGAGGCGGACCACATCCCGGTCGTCGACGTTCAGCCAGTACTGGTAGCAGCGGTAGGCAGACGTCAGGCCCCGGTCGAGCCAGATGTTCTGACCCTGCGACTTGCCAAACTTATCGCCCGAGGCGGAGGTCAGCAGCGGGTAGACCAGCCCGTGGGGTTCTCCGCGGGAGTACCCGGTCACGCTGCCCGATTCGCTCAGCCGCGGCTCCACACGCTTGATCAGGTCGACCCCGGCCAGAATGTTGCCCCACTGGTCCGAACCACCCATCTGAAGGCGGCAGCCATGCGTGCGGTAGAGCTCGAGGTAGTCGTAGGACTGCAGCAGCATGTAGCTGAACTCCGTGTACGAGATCCCCGAGTCCCGGGCAAGCCGGGCGCTGACCGACTCCTTGCCGAGCATGTAGTTGACCGTGAAGTGCTTGCCCGTGTCGCGCAGGAACTCGACGAGCCCCAGCCTCGTCAGCCAGTCGGCGTTGTTGATGAGACGCGCCGGGTTGCGCCTGACCTTGAAGTCGAGAAACCGTGCCAGCTGCCCGCGGATGCCCTCGACGTTTTCGGCAATCCGCTCGAGGGTCAGGAGCTGGCGCTCCTCGGCGCGCCCGCTCGGGTCGCCGATCATCCCGGTCCCGCCGCCCGCAATGGCGATCGGGAAGTGTCCGTGGTGCTGCATCCGGACGAGGCCCATGATCGGGATCAGGTTGCCCATGTGGAGGCTAGGGGCCGACGGGTCGAACCCGTTGTAGCAGGTGACCTTCTCGTTGGCCAGCATGGCCTGGCAGCCGGGCGTCGAGTCGTACACCATCCCGCGCCACAAGAGGTCGCCGAAAACGTTCATGTGCTTACGGTACGCCATGGCAACGTCATGTGGTGCCGAGGCTCATGACACCCCGAGGGCTGCTTTGGTCTGAACGACGTCTCGTGCGATCTGCGCCGCCAGGGCGGCGGCATCTGCGAAGTTGAGCTCGTCTCGGAGTCTGGCGACAAACTCGACCGTCATGCGCCGGCCGTAGAGGTCGCCTTCGAAACCGATCAGATGCGCCTCGACCGTCCTGTGGCGTCCTCCGAAGGTAGGCCGTATGCCGATGCTGGTCGCGGCCGGAACGCGGGTCGGCCCGTGCCGGTCGACGTCGACGGTAGCCCAGGTAGCGTATATCCCGTCCCGCGGCACTGCGGCCTGAGGTTCCACGCTCAGGTTCGCGGTCGGGTAACCAAGCTCCCGTCCGCGCCGCTCTCCTGGTTCGACAGTCCCCCGCAGAACGAAGCGTCGCCCCAGCATCGCTTGGACGTCGGCCATGCGGCCCTCGAACAGCGCCGTCCGAATGGCGCTGCTGCTCACGATCTCGTCCGCGTGTTTGGCGGGCTCGATCGAGTGGAGTGCGAAGCCCATCTGGTCACCGAGCACGCCGAGGGTGGCGGCGTCGCCGCGACGGTCGCGGCCGATCGCCGTGCCGGTCCCCAGCACGAGGTGCCGCATGCGCAGGTGGCGGCACAGTTGCGTAACGAACTCGCCCGGCGTGAGGGAGCGAAGCTCGGTGTCGAAGTCGACGGGTATGACCATGTCGAGGCCGACGTCGCCAAGCAACGACATGCGGTCCTGGAATGTCTGGATGTACGTAACGGGCCGGTCCGGGTAGAGCAGCGCCCGCGGTTGCTGCCTGAACACGATCGCCACGGCGGCGCCACCCTTCGGCGACTCGGCGGACCGCATATCGGCCAGCCTCCTCACTTCAGCAAGGAGCTTCCTGTGGCCGACATGCACGCCGTCGAACGTGCCCACCGTGACGGCGGTGGGCCTGTCCTGAGCGTGCGCCCGCAGTTGCCTCTCGAGATTCACTGCGGTACCGCGCTGCTAACTCGACCCGGGGGCGGTCCGGTTCCGGAGATTCGCCGCCTCCCGCAGGTAGATGTGCTTGATCTCCGACTGCGGACGCTCGGTGTTCCAGAAGAGCAGTACCCGGATGCACCTGTCCTGGCCGTGAGGGACGGCCATCTCGTGGCCGCACATCAGCGGCACATGCTCCCAGCGCAACGACTCGCGCGCTGCGACAGCCGGAAACTCGGCCGTCAGATCGGAGCTCGTCGTGAACAGGGCCGCCGCGATGTCGTCGGTCTCTATTCCGTTGGCTTCGACCACACGCCTGAGCAGCTCGGCAGTAGCCTCGAGGACGGCCACACGCGAGCGGTCGTGCGCGGTGATCGCGCCTCTCACTCCCCGGACCTTCATGCTTTCCTCGCCGTTCCCCGGCCAAGTTCGGTGATGAACGCCCTGGCCCTGGCCGGGGCCCCCTCCGCCAAACCGGCGCCGATCGTGTCGATCAGGGCGCTGCCGACGGCTGCGCCGTCGGCGAACTCGCCGGCATCGATCACGTGCGCCGCGGTGGAAATGCCAAAGCCTACCGCAACCGGAAGCTGCGTGTGCCTGCGGACCATGCCGACCAGCCCACGGACCCTCGCCGACATGACCGCCCGCGCCCCCGTGACCCCGAGCACGCTGACGCAATACACGAACCCGGCGGCACCCTCGCATGCCGCTGCGACGCGAGCCTCCGTGCTGGTCAGCGCAAGGAGCGGTACCAGGTCCAGGCCGTGGTCCCTGGCGGTGCCGCGGAGTGGACCCGACTCTTCGGTCGGCAGGTCGGCGACGATCAGCCCATCGACTCCGGCACCGGCGGCGTCGGAGCAGAACCTGGCGGGCCCGTAGGACAGGATCGGGTTGTAGTAGCCCATGAGCACGAGGGGCACCTTCACGCCCGCGCTCCGAAGACGGCGGGCGGCATCGATGCAGGTCGCCGGGGTGACGCCCTGCGAGAGGGCGTGGAAGCTGGACTTCTGGATCGTCGGGCCCTCGGCGAGAGGGTCGCTGAACGGGACACCCAGCTCGACGACGTCGGCGCCCGCAGCGACCACCGCCTTCACCACCTCGACGCTGAGGTGGACGGTCGGGTAGCCAACAGTCACGAACGGCGCGAGCGCGGTGCGCCCTCCCTTGCGCGCGCGGACGAAGGCTTCAGTGATCCGACTCTCAGGCACGTCCGGGTGTCACCCCACGCCGGCCCCTGCGACGTGGGGCTTAGCCGTCAACCACCGGCGTTCGCGACCGCTATCGAGAGCGCCACCGCGTTGTTCAGGGCGTGGGCGAGCATCGGCGGCCAGATCGAGCCGGACTGAATGTAGACCCAGGCCAAAACGATACCAAATGCGGATATGGGCACGAGCGTGGTGAGATCCAGGTGGAAGGCAGCGAAGAGCGCGGCGCTGGACAGCACGCCGATGGGCAGGCCAAAGCTCCGTCGCAGGCCGGCGTAGGCGAACCCCCGGAAGAAGACCTCCTCGCAGAACGGCGCGGCGATCGCGACGACACCGTAGGTCAGCCAGAGATCGGCCCCGATTCCGATGACCTCCCCGGCCCGATCGGCAGGGCGGAACATCTCCCAGCCCATGCGGTCGACGACGATCGCCCATGCCTGGACGAGGGCGAGCCCGGCGAGCCAGCCGACCACGGCCAGCACAAGCGGATGCCGACTGCGCGGCCAGGCGAACCCGAGACTGGCCAGCGAGCCTCTCCCGCGGGCAGCCGCGTACCAGATCGCGACGACCGCCAGGAGGCCCTCCAGCGCTGCCGCGACGAGCAGGAAGTCCCGGCTCCGGTCATCGCCCCCAGTGCCGGGTAGCCCTCCCGCGAATGAAAAGAACACCCAGGCGCCCGCGGCCACGACGGCCACGACGATGGCCCCCGACAGAACGCTGCGGGCACCCCACGAGACCTGACTCGTCGACATTGCCCCTCCGACGATCCCTCAAGTCTGCACCATATAATCCGCGCCCATGACCAATCCGGCATACGGGCTCAATCGACACCCTTCGGTCGGAGGCGATCGCCTCGAGATGCGCTGCCCGCATCAGAACGGGCTCCTGTACATGGTGCCGGCCGAGCGCAGCTGGGTGTGCAGCGACGAGCACCGCTACGCCCACGTGCTGGCGGGCTTCTTCAAGGAGTTATCGGGGCTGCAGGAACCGCGGGTGCGGGAAGCGATGAACCGCTGGGGCCTGTTCTACCGGGAGCGTCCCCTGGACGAAGAGCCGGCCCCCTAGATCGACTGGGGTTTAAGGTCCGGGAGGCGGGCGCCGCTCTCGCCGGCCATCTGCGACTCCGGGGTGCGAGGCGCCGGCGGTGGCGGGGGCGATGCCGGCTCGGGGGCAGGGCCCCGCGGGTCCTCGCCGCGTACCAGCCGCTGCATCTCGTCGCCGTCGATCGTCTCGTGCTCGAGCAGGTACTGTGCAATCCGCTCCAGCGCGCCGAAATGCTCGTTGATGACCTTCTCCGCCGTCGCGCGCCCTTCCTCGAGCACCCGATCGACCTCGCGGTCGATGATCGCCTCGGTGCGCAGGCTGTAGTCCCGCTGCTCCCCCAGCTCGCGGCCCAGGAACACCATCTCCTCGCGCTTGCCGAACGACCGCGGTCCGAGCTTCTCGCTCATCCCGTACCGGGTCACCATCTGGCGGGCGATCCGCGTGGCGACCTCCAGGTCGTTCGACGCACCCGTGGTGATCTCGCCGAACTTCCGGCTCTCGGCCACCCGTCCGCCCATGGCTGCCGCGATGTCGGCCTTGAAGCCTTCGAGCGTCTCCAGGTAGCGGTCCTCCTCCGGGAGGTAGCGTGTGTAGCCGCCCATCCTGCCGCGGGACACGATCGAGATCTTGTGGACGGGGTCGGCGTGCGGCAGCTTGGCGGCGACGAGCCCGTGCCCGGCTTCGTGGTATGCCACGAGTTCCTTCTCGTGCTGGCTGATCACGCGGCTCTTCCTCGCCGGTCCCGCTATCACGCGGTCGATCGCTTCAGTCAGCTCGCTGAGGCCGATCGACTTCTTGTTCCTGCGGGCGGCAAGGATCGCCGCCTCGTTGATCAGGTTCGCCAGATCGGCGCCGCTGAACCCGGGCGTCTGGCGGGCGATCCGGCCCAGGTCGACGCCTGTCTCGAACGGCTTGCCCTTCGCGTGTACCTCGAGGATCGCAGTGCGGCCCCGGATGTCCGGTGTGTCCAGGATCACCCGCCGGTCGAACCGGCCCGGCCGGAGCAGGGCAGGGTCCAGGATGTCGGGGCGGTTGGTCGCCGCGATCACGATCACGTTGGTGGACGTGTCGAACCCGTCCATCTCGACCAGGATCTGGTTCAGGGTTTGCTCACGCTCGTCGTGTCCGCCGCCCAGGCCCGCGCCCCGGTGCCGTCCGACCGCATCGATCTCGTCGATGAACACGATGCACGGCGCGTGGCGCTTTGCCTGTTCGAAGAGGTCTCGCACACGGGACGCGCCGACGCCCACGAACATCTCGACGAACTCGGAACCCGAGATCGAGAAGAACGGGACGCCAGCCTCACCGGCCACCGCCCTCGCGAGCAGGGTCTTGCCGGTGCCTGGCGGTCCGACCAGCAGCACGCCCCGGGGGATGCGGGCGCCCAGCGCGACGAACCTCTCCGGGTACTTGAGGAACTCGACGACCTCCTCTAGCTCCTGCTTTGCTTCCGGGACGCCGGCGACGTCGAAGAAGGTGACAGTCGCCTTGGCGCCGACGAACATACGCGCCCGGCTGCGGCCGAACCCGATCGCCTGGTTCGAGTGGCCCTGCGCCTGCCGCATCATGAACAGGAGGATCCCGCCGAACAGGATCAGCGGCAGGAAGTTGATCAATACGCTGAAGAACGAGCCAAGGCCGCTGGTGCCCTTGACCTTGACGGTCACCCGGCTCGTGTCGACGCCCGAGTTCTGGAGTGTGTCGACGATGCTCGAACCCGGCTCCTTGCGCGACTTGAACGTCTGAGACCCGTCGATGATCGTCAGGTTGTCGCCCGCGACCTCGATTTGAAGCCGGTCGCTGGCCTTGGCCCGCGCGATGACCTCGCTGATCGAGATCTCGCGGTTCTGGCCGATGCCGTCGTCGAACCACAGGAAGAAGACCGTGATCACGGTGATCACGATCAACAGATAGATGAGGCTGTTCCGCATCCAGCGGCTGCTCAAAAAGGACCTCCGCCCAGCTTTGGAATCAGATTCAATCGTAGCATACGGTCTCGTATCGGGCGGAGATGCATTTCGCTGCCTCGGGTTTGTTGAACGCCCGTGTGTGCACGTGCTATAGTCCGAATCTGTTGCAAAGCTGATAGCGCAGGGGGTCTGGCATAGCTCGAGAGTATCGAATCAACCGGCAGATAAGGGCGCGTGAAGTCCGCCTGATTGGCGGAATCGGAGACGGATCGAACGAGACGGTCGTCCTCCCACTCGACAAGGCGCTCGCCCTCGCGGAAGAGAACGGGCTGGACCTCGTGGAGGTCTCGCCCAACCAGAGCCCCCCCGTATGCAAGCTCCTCGACTATGGACGGTTCAAGTTCGTACAGGCCAAGAAGGCCAAGGAAGCGCGCAGGACGCAGGTCCGGACGGAGCAGCGCGAGGTCCAGCTGACGCCGCGCATCGGCGAGCATGACATCGAGGCGAAAATACGGACGGTCCGCGAGCTGCTGGTCGACGGGGCGAAGGTCAAGGTCTCGGTGAAGTTCAGGGGCAGGGAGATCACGCATCCCGATCTTGCCGTGAAGGTGCTGCGAAGGGTGGCGGAGGCCGTGGCGGCGTCCGCGAAGCTGGAGAGAGCCCCTACAATGGAGGCGAGGTCGCTTAGCATTATCCTGGCGCCAGCGGGTCAGCCCGTCGGCGCAGGGGCCGGAGGCAGGGGCGGAGATGCCCAAACTGAAGACGCATAAGGGCGCCGCGCGCCGGTTCCACGTCACAGGGAC
>Ga0233424_10001726_pt1 | contig 17764 bp, 10 predicted proteins | sample Watercolumn_Towu_FD_181011 | JGI IMG/M metagenome (GOLD analysis project Ga0233424, IMG submission 181011) | Freshwater microbial communities from Lake Towuti, South Sulawesi, Indonesia - Watercolumn_Towuti2014_125_MG | ecosystem: Environmental > Aquatic > Freshwater > Lake | place: Indonesia...
GTGGTCGATCCAAAAGGGCCGGCTACAGGCAAGTATCGCGTGTATCGAGGCGGAAGCTGGGGTTGCGAACCGCCGCAATGCCGCTCCGCCACTCGCGGCTACAACCCGGAAGGCGAGACAGGCTACGTCGGTTTCCGAGTCGTGCTGGCTCCGGGCGAACCGTGAGGCCGCCGTCCACCGGGCATTACCAGTTTTGCCAGGGTCGCAAGTCAACTTTTGAGCAGCCTGCGTTTGCTTCGCAGAGCGAGGTGATGAGGGTAGCCGTGGGCTTTGAGCCCACGGAACGGCAAGCGGCCGTCGCGCAGCGACGCGTGAACCACGGGGTATCGCCGGGTTTTCAAATTTCTGACGATTCCCGTTCAACCCCGGACGCAACCCCCTTTGGGGTTGAGATGTGGGATCACCATGTACCCAGGGTAGCTCGTTCCTCGCAACCCTGGGCTTTGAGGCGAAATCCCTTCGGGATTTTTCGGGAAGATGTCCAAACCCCAGTGCTCGCGCTGCGACCTTTCAAAAGCTGACTTGCGCTCTTTTGCCAATTTGCCAAGCAAACAGAAACAGAGTTGACTATTGATTGAGGGTGTGACAAACGCTGCTATGTGATCCCGAGCGTCAAAAGAAATCCTATCGTCACGAAAGACTCAGGCTTGCCTATGAATACACCTTCATTCCGTTTCATTGTCTCCTTCGCCACTTCAGCCATCATTGCTTTCACCAGTGCCCGCGCCGCTGATCCCGTCATCAGTGATCCTTCAGCGACTTCGCTGGGGATCATCACGGGCGGCGACGTCGGAGAAGGATTGGACCTGGAAGGAAATTTTCTCTACGCACTCGCGATCGGCGCTGACGCGGCTTTGTCAGTTAAGGTTCGAGATGCCACTTTTCGTGGCCTGATCAACAGCGAAGTCCCAGGCGCAAGCATCGTCGCCGGGAACCGAATCCTGAACTGGTACGCCGGGTTGGATTTCGGCGACACCCCCAACGATGACAACCTTGAACAAGCCGTCAAAAGCATCCGTTGGAGCGACGCGAACAGCGGAACGCCGCAAGTCATCCTGACGCTGCAAAGCATCAAAGTGGGCGCGCGGTACAAGGTGCAACTCATCTTTGGCGAGCAATGTTGCAACCGAGGATTCGACGTCTTCATCAACAATAAATTGGCGGTCAAAGATTTTAATCCGGGCGTCCAGCAGGGCGGCATTGCCAACGGCACGCAGGAAGCCCTCATCACGCACTCGTTGGTCGCGGCGGAATCAATCCTGGAGATCCGGTTCGATGGCCGCTCCGCCAGCGGGGATTACCCCGACCACAACGCCATCATTAATGCCGTCACGGTCGAGGAAGTTTCGGCTCCAGGAGACACCGATGGCGACGGTTTGTCCGATGCCTGGGAGCAACTTCATTTTGGCAATCTCTCCGCCACCGCCAGCGCGGATCCGGATAACGACGGACTGACTAATGCCGAGGAGCTTGCCGCCGGCACCAACCCGAACCTCGCGGACACCGATAAGGACGGCCTCAGCGACAGCCTTGAGGTCAAAACGTATAAAACCAACCCGCTCCGGGCCGACACGGACAACGACGGGCTCTCGGACTTCGACGAAGTCACGAAATACAAATCGGATCCGCTGAAATCAGACGGTGATGGTGATCTCTTGAGCGACGGAGCGGAAGTCAACGTGTACAAGACCGATCCCAGCAAAGCCGATACAGACGGGGATGGTTTCAACGATTATTACGAAATCCACTTTCTGACCGACCCGTTGTCCGCGACCAGCAAACCGACCAAAACTCAGGCAAATGTGTTCACGGGCCCGGATCCGGGGCAAGGTCTCGATTTCACCGGCAAATTCCCTTACGCGATTAGCTTTGGCAACGATCAGCCAGGTGGCCAGATACGCGATGCGCTTTTCACTTCGGACGCCGTTGACGGGTTCACTGTCGTTTCGTCTCAGGTCGCCAATAACTGGAACATTGGTGTCAACTACGGCACTTCTCCTGAGCAAGAGGTCCTCACTTCAGTGATGGGCAGCATCCGGTGGAGCAATGCCGCCAACGCCACCACTCCTGATATCACGTGTACCTTCTCGAAGCTGCAGATCGGCGCGGCTTACAAAATGCAACTCCTGTTTGGCGAACGCCTCTGGGCGCGCGGCTTCAACATCAACATCAACGGAAAACCGGTGGCCAAAGAGTTCGCCCCATTCCAGTGGCAGGGCGGATTCGTCGGACCGGGCAACGCAACGCCCCGGACCAATGGTGTCGTCGTTACGCACAGCTTCATCGCAACCAGCACCGACGCCGTAGTGGTGCTGGATGGCCGTCCCGTCCGAGACCCTGCCATGGGGGACCACAACGCGATTATCAACGGTGCGACCCTCGAGGTAGTGTCGCCCGGCGTGGATTCAGACAACGACGGTCTGTGGGACGCCTGGGAGATGGAGATCTTCGGCAATCTGGCTCAAACCGCCAACGGCGACCCGGATGGCGACGGTCTGACCAACGCTCAGGAGTTCACGTTAAATACGGATCCAAATAAGGCCGATACTGACGGTGACGGGCTCAAGGACGGCGAAGAAGTGAATATTTACAAGACCGATCCTTCCAAGGCCGACACCGACGGCGACCGCCTGGCGGACGGCGATGAAATCAAGATCTACAAAACCGATCCTACGAAGGCGGACACCGACGGCGACACCCTGGCCGACGGCGATGAAGTTTTAACCTACAAGACAGATCCATCCAAGGCCGACACCGACGGCGATGGAATTGATGATGGAAAAGAAGCGAACTTCGGAGGAAATCCGACGAAGGCGGAGCCAGCGACCAAGTTTAGCAACTTGGTGATCCAGCCTTTCACAGGCGGCGATCCCGGCGAAGGTTTGGATCTCCAAGGTAACTTCGTTTATGCCGTCAACATCAGCAGCGCGGGCGCGGCCGGCAAAGCGGGCGATGCTGATTTCACTGCGGATACCGCACCGGGCGTCACCGTCGTTGCGCCCAGCAATATTCCCAGTTGGAGTAACCCTCAGTACGGCGATAGCCCGGCTGATAATGTCATCGAAAAAGTCACGCAATCGATCCGCTATGGCCCGAGCATGCGAGTCGAGCTGGCGAACCTGGTCCCCGGCAGCACCTACAAGCTGCAATTGCTCTTTTACGAGCAGTGCTGCGCGGGCCGCGGGTTCAATGTTTATGCCGATGGTCTGCTGGTTGCGGCGGATTTCTCACCGCCAGAGATTCAAGGCGGCGTTAACCCCGTGAGCGCCGGGGCTGTTCTCTCCACCGAGTTGGTCACTCAGCGTGACCGACTGGTGATCGTTCTGGATGTGCGCGGGAGAACCCGCGAAGATTTGACCGACCCCAACGCCATCCTCGACGGACTGACTCTGGAACTCCTCAAGCTAGGCGATGTCCCAATTGCCGCGAGGATCACGGGCGCGAAGGCGGATGCAGGGGGCGTCGCGATCACGTTTAATTCGGTCGCGGGCCGCAATTATGCGGTCGAATACCGTGAGAGCCTGGCCACCGGCGCGTGGGAGACGATTGCCGCCAGCGTGGCCGCCACGGCTGCAAGCTCGTCCTACACGGACAACAACGCGGGACGACGCGCAAAGCCGCAAGGCTTCTATCGCATTCGAAGTCTCTAAGCCGGAATGATTCAATCGCGACGGGGCGCACGCCGCTGGCGTGCCGTGTTCGGCGGCTCGCCGAACACTTCTGGCGAGCCAATCTTCGCTCCCCGGATGGTGATCGCGAAGTCCGGCGGAAAAAGTCGCCGCCGGCCCGGCGGCGAGCGCACGCGGGCCGCGTGCGCTCCCCATCGAACTAACACACGTGCGTGCTTCCGTGTTCATGCTTTCAGGCGCCCTCGCGTCTCCTGGCATCCTGAGCAGCCAGAGTATCGCGGCCGATTCTGTTTCTCCGGTTTCACGCTCCACACCGTTGGCTCGGCAGCCGGAACGCGCTCCGGGGTTCACCCGGCTGGAGCCGGCGCAAACCGGAATCCAATTCACGAACCGACTTTCACTCAAGCAAGTCGCGGAAAACCGGCTGATCGAAGACGGCTCCGGCGTCGCGGCTGGTGACGTCGATGGCGATGGTTTGTGCGACCTTTATTTCTGCAGCCTGGCTGGAACCAACCGCCTCTTTCGCAATCTGGGAAACTTGCGCTTTGAGGACATCACGGCGAAAACCGGAACGGAATGTCGCGGGCAAGCTTCAACCGGCGCGGTCTTCGCTGATATCGAGGGCGACGGCGATCTCGACCTTCTGGTGAGTGGCCTGGGCACGGGGACTCGTCTCTTCCTCAACGACGGACGGGGCCGTTTCGTCGAGAAGACGGATGCGGGGTTGCTGCGCAAATTCGGCGCCCGCACCCTGGCCTGCGCGGATATCGACGGGGATGGCGATCTCGACCTCTATGTGGCCAACTATCGGACGACAACGGCCCGAGACGAAGGCCAGCGGCTGCGGATCACCAGACGGGGCAACCGGTTCGAAGTGCCCCCAGAGTTCCGTGATCGATTTGCCGTGGCGGTCACGGACCAGGGCCGGCCGATTCCGATAGAACTCGGCGAGCCAGACGTGCTTTACCGGAACCTGGGGAACGGCACATTTGAGCCGGTCTCATGGACGGACGGCGAATTTCGCGACGAGCACGGACGAATTCTGACCGAGCCGCCGCGCGATTGGGGGCTTTCGGCAATGTTTCGAGATCTGAACGGTGACGGCGCTCCGGACCTCTATGTCTGCAACGATTTCTACTCCCCGGACCGCCTCTGGTTGAACCGCGGCCAAGGACAGTTCCAGGCCGCACCGTCCACGGCTCTTCGCAAAACCAGTTTCTCCTCCATGGCTGTGGACTTCGCCGACATCGACCGGGACGACCTGGACGATTTTTTTGTCGCGGACATGCTGGGGATGACGCGCCTGCGGCGGCAAACGCAGCGCGACAATATCGAGGAGTTTTCCCTGCCGAATCTTGGATGGGGCTGGCACATCGGCCAGGTCACCAACGTGACCCAGGTGATGCGCAACACTCTGTTCCTGAATTTGGGCGGCGGCCGCTTCGCCGAAATGGCCTACTACAGCGGCCTCCACGCCTCGGATTGGACCTGGGGAACGGCATTTCTCGACGTTGATCTCGACGGCTACGAGGACCTGCTCATCGCCAACGGCCACGCGCGCGATCACCTCAACTCGGACGTCCAGGCGCTTCTCGCTCCTGCCGGTCCGCCGGCAAACGCTGCCGCCCGCGAACGGCTGTTCAGCATGATCCCATCTCTCGCCGTGCCTAAGCGCGCCTTTCGAAACCGAGGCAACCTCACGTTTGAAGACCGAAGCGCGGAATGGGGCTTCGATTGGGTCGGCATCTCCCCTGGAATGGCTCTGGCGGATCTCGACCAGGACGGCGATCTCGACGTGGTGTTGAACAACCTGAATGCCGGGGCGCTGGTCATGCGCAACGACACGACCGCGCCTCGGATCGCGATCCGATTGCATGGGAGATCGCCCAACACGGCGGGCATCGGAGCCAAAGTTCGCGTAAAAGGCGGCCCGGTCCCCCAAAGCCAGGAATTCATCTGCGGCGGACGATATTTGTCGTCGGATGAATCTCTCCGAGTTTTCGGGGCGGGCCACTTGACCAACCGGCTAAGCATCGAAGTGACCTGGCGCAGCGGCCAGCGAACCGTGGTCACGAACGCCGCTCCAAACCGGATTTACGAGATTGGCGAAGCGAGCGCTGACCGGGAGACCGGCGTTGAAGCGTTGAAAAATCGAAGCGTTGAAGCGCTCTCACGGACCACGGATCACGGATCACGCTCCGACGCTCCGGCGCTCTTCGAAGACGTGAGCGACCGTTTGAATGGGATTCACGAGAAGGACGAATTCGACGACTACAGCCGCCAGCCTCTCTTGCCGCGAAGACTGAGCCAGAACGGCCCCGGAGTGAGCTGGCTCGATCTCAACGCCGACGGACACGATGATCTCGTCCTGGGCGCGGGTCATAGCAAACGCTCATTGGTCTGGCTCAACGACGGCGCGGGCAAGCTCACTCCAGCGCAGGTTCCGGGCGTGCTCACGCCGAACCTGGGCGATCAGACCACCTTGCTGTGCTGGGCGAGCACGCCGGGGAACTGTATCTTCCTCGGAGGTTTTTCCAGCCATGAACTTCCCACTCCCGCTCCCGCCAGTGTGATCGTTTATGACGTTTCTTCGGCCGGCGCGAGAGCCATCCAGGGTCTGCCGGCAGGCGCGAACGTCGGTCCGATGGCCGCGGCGGACATCGATGGAGACCACGATCTCGACTTGTTTGTCGGAGGCTACGCTCAACCCGGACGCTATCCACTTGCCGAGCGCTCAATTCTTTTTCGCCAGATGGAGGGCCGCTTTAGCGAGGACACCGAAAACACCCGCCGACTTGCCGAAATCGGGCTGGTCAATGGCGCGACCTGGAGCGACGTGGACGGCGACGGCGACAGCGACTTGCTTCTGGCGTGCGAGTGGGGACCTATTCGGATTCTGCGAAACGAAGGCGGTGTGTTAACCGACTGGAACGCACCGATTCGCTGGGCAGATCCAACTCCACTCAACTATCAACTCTCGACTCTCAACCAACTCAGCGGCTGGTGGAACGGCATCGCGGCGGGCGATTTCAATGAAGATGGGCGGATGGATATTCTTGCCTCGAACTGGGGACAAAACACGAAGTATCAGGAGTTCCTGGGCCGCGGAATCCGGCTGTACTATGGGGATCTGGATGGCAACGGCGTGTGGGACCTCATTGAAACCTATTGGGATCCGGCCTTGAAAAAAGAGATGCCGTGGTGTGATTACCGTCTGATGCGCCGCGCCGCGCCTTCGTTCTTGGAACGGTTGAGCACCTATGCCGCATACGGATCAGCCAGCGTGGAGGAAATCTTTGGGGAAGCACTCAAGCGCGCTTGGTGGCTCAAGATCAATACACTGGAATCTATCCTCCTGCTCAACGCCGGCCAGCACTTCGAGGCACGTCCGCTTCCGCTCCAGGCGCAACTGAGCCCTGCCTTCGCGATTGCCGTCGCGGACTTCGATGGCGACGGCCACGAAGATGCTTTTCTCAGCCAGAATTCGTTCGCGGTCGATCGTGAATCCGGGTGTCTCGACGCCGGCTGCGGGTTGTGGCTGCGCGGGGACGGCGCCGGGAGCTTCCGGAGTGTGCCTCCCTTAGAGAGTGGACTCGTCATTGAAGGTGAACAACGGGGCGCCGCGGCGGCGGACTTCGATAACGATGGACGAACGGACCTCGTGGTCGCCCAGCACGCCGCGCCATTGAAACTCTTGCGCAATCGCGGCGCCCGGGTGGGCTTGCGAGTCCGGCTTGAAGGCCCGCCAGGGAATCTGAACGGCTTCGGCGCTCAAGTGCGGCTTCGATTTGGGGAACACTATGGCGCCGTGCGCGAAATCCACGCGGGTTCGGGCTATTGGTCGCAGAACTCCAGCGTCGCTGTCCTCGGAAAATCGGCTGAACCGAGCCACCTGTGGGTTCGCTGGCCAGGGGGCAAAGTGACTGAATCCGTCGTCCCCTCGGGCGTTACGGAGGTCTCGGTGGATCAAGCCGGTCGGCTCAAGGTTTTACGGCAAGGCTTTCGGTGAGGCACGAAGCCATAACAATTCAATAGCGATGGGGAGCGCACGCGGCTCGCGGGCTGTGTTCGGCGGCTCGCCGAACGCTTCAGCAGAGACAGTCCGCGCTCACTTTTAAGTGATCGAAAAATGCGCCGAGAAAAGTCGCCGCCGGGCCGGCGGCGACGGTACGCGAGCCGCGTGCGCTCCCCAACCGATTGAATAGATACGGCTGAGCCTATTCTTCGCTCTGGCTCAATCGCGCGATGACGCTCAAATCTTCAAGCGTCGTGGTGTCGCCTTTGATTTCACCTCCCGCCGCGATTTGCTTGAGCAAGCGGCGCATGATTTTTCCGGAGCGGGTCTTGGGCAGCGCATCGGCAAAACGGATGTCGTCCGGCTTGGCCACAGGCCCGATTTCCTTGGCCACATGACTGCGCAATTCGTCTCGGAGTTCGGGAGCGGCGTTCACGCCTGACTTCAAAGTGACGAAAGCGACTAGCGCTTGCCCTTTCAATTCATCCGGGCGGCCTACCACGGCCGCCTCCGCGACCTTGGAATTGCTGACCAACGCGCTCTCCACTTCCGCCGTGCCGATGCGATGGCCAGCGACGTTCAGCACGTCGTCAATGCGTCCGACGATCCAGAAATAACCGTCCTCGTCCTGGCGCGAGCCGTCGCCGGTGAAGTAACTGCCTTTGACCTCGCTCCAATAGATTTCGTTGAAGCGTTGCGGATCGCCCCAGACGCCGCGGAGCATGCTCGGCCAAGGTTTGCGCAGGATAAGCTTGCCGCCGGTGTTGCGCGGCACGGGCTGGCCTTTGTCATCGACCACTTCAGGGACGATCCCGAAAAACGGGAGCGTCGCGGAGCCGGGCTTGGTCGGCGTGGCGCCCGGAAGCGGCGTGATCAAAATGCCGCCGGTCTCCGTCTGCCACCAGGTATCGACGATGGGGCAGCGTTTGCCGCCGATGACTTCGTGATACCAGATCCAGGCTTCGGGATTGATCGGCTCGCCCACCGTGCCGAGCAAGCGCAGGGATCGGAGGTCGCGTTTCATGGGCCAATCCACCCCCCATTTCATGAAGGCGCGAATCGCGGTCGGCGCCGTGTACAGGACCGTTACGCCGTACTTTTCCACGATGCGCCAGAAACGGTCAGGCTCCGGCCAATTCGGCGCGCCTTCGTACATGAGGCTGGTTACGCCGTTGGCCAGCGGGCCATATACGACGTAGCTGTGCCCGGTGACCCAGCCCACGTCTGCCGTGCACCAATAAACATCGGTGTCCTTCAAATCGAAGACGCAGCGGCTCGTCAGCTTCACGTAAAGGAGGTACCCGGCGGTCGTGTGGAAAATCCCTTTCGGTTTGCCGGTCGAACCGCTCGTGTAAAGAATGAACAGCGGGGCCTCGCTATCCATTTTCTCCGGCGGACATTCGACGCCTACGAGCTTCGATTCTTCGTGCCACCAAACGTCGCGGCCTTCTTGCATCTGAACCTCGTTGGCCGCGCGGCGCAGCACGATGACCTTCTCGATCGAGGCCGCGAGCAGTGTTCCCTGCGCGTCCTTGATCGCCAGCGCTTCGTCCACGTTCTTCTTGAGTGGCACCACGCCGCCCCGGCGAAATCCGCCATCCGCCGTCACGACAAGCTTGGCGCCGCAATCATGAATCCGGTCCGCGACCGACTGCGCGCTGAAGCCGCCGAAGACGACCGAATGGACCGCGCCAATCCGCGCGCACGCGAGCATGGAGATGGCGGCTTCGGGCACCATCGGAAGATAAATCAGAACTCGGTCGCCCTTCTGCGCGCCATTTTTCTTGAGGACATTGGCAAACCGGCAGACTTCGCGGTGCAGTTGTTTGTAGGTGAGGACGCGTTCCTCGCCCGGTTTGCCGTCCGTGGCCGGCTCGCCTTCCCAGATCAAGGCCGCTTTGTTGGCAGTGGGGGTGCTCAGATGGCGGTCCAGGCAATTGACACTCACGTTGAGGCGGCCGCCCACGAACCACTTGGCGAACGGGGCCTTCCACTGCAAAACTTTTTTCCAGGGCTTGAACCAGATCAACTCGTCCTTCGCGCGTTTGCCCCAGAACTTTTCCGGCGTTTTGACCGATTCGGTGTAAAGCTTGCGATACTGGGCGAGCGACCGGATGTGCGATTGCCGAGAAAAAGCCTCAGGCGGAGGGAAAACGCGCTCTTCGTGAAGAACGGAAGTGATGCTCGGAGGAGTCGCAAGCTTTTGGTCGCTCATAATCGTGCTAAGAACGCACGCATCTTATGGGCGAGCGAAGTCGCGTCAATCTTGAAGGGGAGTCAAGGCGAGGTGCTCGAGGTGCTTGTGTCACTGCCCCATTCCCCCCGGGGATAGAACGCGATCTTGCACACAAAAACCGGAGGCAACTCCGGTCTTTCTTGCATTCAGGTTCAAGTCCGCGTGGAGGTTGGCGGGTGGATGGAGGCGGGCGCAAACTTCACTCCGGCGTAAATGTCACTGAGGGCTACCTTCACTTCCAACGCGGGCAAGAAAAGTGTGGCCTGCGCGCCGACCACGTCGCGCAACAGCCAGCTCCCGTCCTTCTGCCGGGAGAACTGTTCGATCCGCGCTTCCTTCTGGCTGAGCAGCAGATATTCGAGCAAGGAGGGCATTTGCCGGTAGTTCTCGAACTTCTTGCCCCGGTCATAGGCCTCGCTCGAATCGGAAAGCACCTCTCCGACGAGCGTCGGATTCACCACGGTGTCGTCCGTGCCTTTCGCGAACTGCAATGGACCGCAAACAACGGAGAAATCCGGGTAAGTGAGCAGCCCAGTCGCTTCAATCTTCAGTCGGAGGTCGCTCGTATAGACCACGCAACGACCCGCCTTGAGTTTTTGTTGGAGTTCAGAGATTGCATTCGCAGCGATCTGGCTGTGGGGCGGCGTGCCGCCCGACATGGCGAACACTTCGCCGTCGAAGAACTCGCTTTTGCATTCCGCGAGGCGCTCGCGTTCCAGATACTCGGCTTCGGTCAGTCGGTGGATAGGTTCGGGCACACCCAAAATGCCTGACACTCTAAATAGCGCCTTGGCTCATGAGATTCAACCCGGTTCCGGCGCAGTGTTTCCCGGTCGGTGCATTCTTGTCAGTGACTCTTTGGAGTGCGGCGGCAAGCGGAGCGCGACGCCGCTTTGGCGTGGGCCAAGGCGGTACTCCCGGGCCGTCCGCGGTGTGGGGATTCGACACGAAAGCGCCGTCGCCGCTGCGCTCTGCCGGCGCACTCCAAATCGACCGGTTCCAGTCCAAGGCACCGTCATCTTGTGGATGCACCGGTTCTCGGTTCTTCACGCCAGAATTCCGTGAACGATGTCGCCGTAGATGTCCGTCAACCGCATGTCGCGTCCGCCAAAGCGGAAGGTCAACTTCGTGTGATCAATGCCCAGCAAGTGCAGCATGGTCGCGTGCAGATCGTGGATGTGGACCTTGTTCTCGATGGCGTGAAAGCCGTATTCGTCCGTCGCGCCATAGACCGTGCCGCCTTGGATTCCGCTGCCGGCGAACCACATGGTGAAGCCGTAAGGGCTGTGGTCGCGCCCGCCGGAGTTGCCTTGCGCCACGGGCGTCCGGCCAAATTCGCCGCCCCAGATCACGAGGGTTTCATCGAGCAATCCCCGGGCTTTCAGGTCCTTCAGCAAGGCCGCAATCGGTTGATCGGCGGCTCGCGCGTTTTTCTCGTGGCCTTCTTTTAGTTTGTCGTGCTGGTCCCAGCGATTAGCCCCTTCGAGAATCGGCGGGGTGACCTCGACGAAGCGCACTCCGCGTTCGATCAACCGGCGCGCCATCAAACATTGCGTGCCGTACTGCCGCGTCGTTTCCTGGTCCAGTCCGTAAAGCCGGCGCGTCGCATCCGTCTCGCCGCGGAGATCCAACAAGTCCGGCACCGCAGATTGCATGCGGAAGGCCAGTTCGTAATTCGCGATCGCGGATTCCACCAGGTCATTGTGCCCAAACCGCCCAAGCACAGACTCGTCCAGCTTGCGCATCAATTCCAGCTTGCCGCGTTGCAGTTCGTCGCTGGCTTCGGGCCGCTGAAGATTAGCCAGCGGCGCCTCCGTGTCCCGAAACACCGATCCCTGATAAACGGCCGGCAAGAATCCGCTGTGAAAGTTGTGCGGACCGCCGGTTGGGATGCGCCCGCCACTCAGCACGATGAAGCCCGGCAAATTCTGGCCCTCGCTCCCCAGTCCGTACGTGACCCACGCCCCCATGCTGGGCCGACCTTGCTGGTTGTGGCCGGTGTGGAGAAACAGATTCGCGTTCGCGTGCTCGGTAAAGTCCGCGACCATTGAGCGCACGACGGCGATGTCGTCCACGCACTGCGACAGGTGTGGGAACAATTCGCTGACAAAAGTGCCGCTTTGCCCATGGCGCGCGAATTTGAACGGCGAGCGCATGACCTTGGGGACACTGTCGTGCGGGATGAATTGCGTGGGCGGCGCCTTCATCTGGATCGGCTGGCCATCTTCGCGGTCCAAACGCGGTTTCGGATCGAATGTGTCCACTTGCGAAGGCCCGCCATCCATGTAAAGGAAGATCACGCTTCGGGCCTTGGCTCGATGGTGTCCGATCCGGCGAGCCAGAGAGTGGGAAGCCGGAGAAGGATCGCCCAAGGAGCCCTCCGCCATCTGCGCGAGCAACGCGACGGCGCCGAACCCATTTGCGCAGCGGATCAGCATCTCGCGTCGAGACAAAGGCTGGCCAGAACAACGGGGGCATGCGACGCTCTGCATAGGATGCCTTTCGGTTGAATTGTGTGAAGAATACGCCCGTGAAGGACTCGAAGCAATCGGCAATCCCACTGATGAGGAGATTCCTTGATGGGCCCGCATTCCGGTCGTGCTCACGGGTGGCCGCATCATGTTCGCCACACTCGAATCGCAAGGCTTGACATGAATCAAGTCGCAACGCGCAATTAAATAGTAGATGAAAGCATCACACTTTATGAAATCCATCCTTCATCAAATTACCCGACGCGAAGCTATCAAGACCAGCGCCACGGCAGCCGCATTTGCGCTTGTCCCTCGTCACGTATTGGGCGGGCAAGGCCAAACGCCGCCGAGCGAGAAACTCAACATCGCGGGCGTCGGCGTCGGCGGCATGGGCGCCGGCGACATCCGCAGCGTCGCCACGGAGAACATTGTCGCGCTGTGCGACGTGGACGAAAACGCGCTGGCGCGCCACGCCAAGAATTACCCCAAAGCCAAACTTCACGCCGACTTCCGCAAGATGCTGGAGACGCAGAAGGACATCGACGCCGTCGTGGTGGCCACACCGGACCACACTCACGCCGTGGTGAGCATCCTGGCCATGAAAATGGGCAAACACGTGCATTGCCAAAAACCCCTGACGCACTCGGTCTTCGAGGCGCGGTTGATGGCGAAAGTCGCGAAGGAATCGAAAGTGGCTACGCAGATGGGCAATCAAGGGCAAGCCAGCGAATCCGCCCGGTTGCTCTGCGAGACGATCTGGTCGGGCGCCATTGGGGCGGTGCGCGAAGTCCATGGCGGTTCCAACCGGTTTCCTCCGATCTCCCCACGCGGAATTCGGCGGCCGAAAGAAACGCCGCCGGTGCCGGCGCATTTGAACTGGGACTTGTGGTTGGGGCCGGCGCCGGAGCGGCCGTACCATCCGGCGTATCATCCGTTCGCGTGGCGCGGGTGGTGGGATTTCGGGACGGGCGTTTTGGGCGACATCGGCTGCCACCAATTCTCGGCGGTGTTCAAAGCGCTGAAGCTTGGGCACCCGGCGTGGGTTGAAGCTTCGTCGTCGAATCATCAATGCCCGCCCGAGATCGCGAACGAAACCGCGCCCCTTTCGTCCGTCACGCAGTGGCGCTTCCCGGCGGAAGGAGATCGCCAGGCGGTGACGATGACGTGGTGGGACGGCGGCCTCAAACCGCCGTGCCCGGAAGAATTCGAGCCGAGCGAGAAATTCGCTGAAGGCGACTGGCTGCTGATCGTCGGCGACAAAGGGAAAATGTACGGACACCAAATTGTTCCGGGGAGCAAAGCGAGTGAAATTGGCGCGCCGCCGCGCATCTTACCGCGTTCGCCCGGCCATTACGTCGAGTGGATCCAGGCGTGCAAAGGCGGCACACCGGCCGGCTCCAACTTCGTGGATCACGCCGCGCACCTGGCCGAGGTCGTTCTGCTGGGAAACATCGCGATTCGCACGAAAGGAAGGTTGCTCTGGGACGGCCCGAATCTGCGGTTCACCAACTCCGAGGCGGCGAACCAATTAATCAATCCGCCGTACCGGGCTGGTTGGACGGTTTGAGGCCGCTCATCGATCAATCCGACGCGACAGTTATGAATTTCGATTACCTCAGCAGGCTGCGGATGCCGCATACTGAGGTCCTATGAAAACAAACGGCACTACCGGAAAATTCATCGTCACGCTTGCCAGCATCTCGGCGCTGGTGGCCCTGATCAAGGTGGCGCAACAGGGCAGTGCTCAAGACAAGCCTGCCCAGACATCCGAACGCATCGGAGTTCACGACTCACGCGCCATCGCGGTGGCCTTCGCAGGTTCGCCGACGCATGAGAAACAGCTTCGGGAATTGATCGCGGAGCATCAGAAGGCCAAAGCGGCCGGCGACTTGGATAGGGTCGCCAAGTTGGAAGCCGAAGGGAAGGCCCGACAAACAAAAGCCCATAAGCAAGGTTTCAGCACAGCCCCGGTGGATGATCTCTTGGTCCACATTACCAACTCGCTGCCACAGATTCAAAAGGCCGCCGGTGTCACGGCGATCCTCTCGAAATGGGACGAGGCCGGACTCAAGAAACACCCTCGGTCCGAACGGGTGGATGTGACATTGAGCCTGGTGGACGCGTTTCAACCCACCGAGCGCCAACGCAAAAGCGCGAATGAGATCCAGAAACACAAACCGATTTCCCTCAAGCAGGCCGAGAGAATCAAAGACCAGGCCCTGAGCTAAGCTCAGGGATTGGGATTGGTCGGCTTGGCGGCGCTGAGGGTTTTCCGGGCCTCGAAGAAGCGGCAGATCAGGAACGCGAAGAGCGTGCACAGGAAAAAGACGAGCAACACCCAGGCGACACCCTGAAGCGTGCTGATGATCGTGCGATAGACTTCGAGTACCCAGCGCCCAGGGTCAGTTCGACAATCTCGGCGCCTTTCGCCAGAGGCCGAGTGATATATTTCTCCAAGTCCTAGACCCGCACTCCGCTCGAGATGCCGACCACGTACAAGGCGAACCTCAGATAGCGCAACCAGGCCGCGCTGAGTTCGTCCGCAATGATCCGCTTCAGAATCTTTTCCACTGGAGAACGGAAGACGCAGGCCACGATGACCGAGACGATGGTTGAAACGATGAAAGTGACCAGGAGAAGTGTGAAAAACATGTTCATTCTTGGGTTCACAGGAGCGTACCGGACATCGAGTCCAAGTGCAAGCGCTCGAATCACGCCGGCGCGGCCACGACAAGCTCGATTCCTTCCGCTTTTCCCAGATTGCGCGAATACTTCTTTTCCTGCGGGTTGTTCCAGTGTTCGTGCACGCCAAGGCTGGCCAGCCTTCTAACGCGGGTGGCGTGGTCCGGATCGTAGAACGTGCCGGACGGCGGTTGATCCGCCAAGGCCGCTTCGTGCAGATAGTCGTCCACGCCGCCTTTTCGTGGGTAGTCCTCCCATTCGGTCCAGAGAAAGTCGTAGCCAACGGAATCGATGGCCACGGGATCCTGTGACGCCAGGAGACTCGAGGCCCAGTCTCCGTTGAACGGGGCTGAATTCCATTTGCGCGGCGCGGGATCGATCGGGTGTTTGCCCGGATAGAGGCCGTCGAGCAGATACAAGACGGTCTTGCCGCCGAGATGCGCGTGCCCCATCAAGTCCACCGGCGGACGATACACTCTTGTCTCTTTGGAGAAGGTGCTCGGATGGATGTCGTAGTATCCGGCTTGCACCGGCCAGCGCACCAGTGAGCCGAAGTGATTCTTGGCGCAGAGCGTCACGCCCGCCATGGTATGGGCCTTCAGGTTGGCCAGATTGATCAAATAGTCCGCCTCCGCGATGAAATCCGGCAAGAAGTCCTGTTCTTTGCCTTGCGGGCGGCAACTCCAATAGAAAGGCATGGCGGACGGTTTGCATGGAATGCGTCCAAACTTCCCGCCGTGATCCACGTAGCGCACTCCTGGAAACGCCTGGTGCAACGGATTCCAATACTCATTCGCGAAGTACGCCAGCGTGTCGCCCACGGAAATGTCCGCTTCATTCGCCCCGCCGGTTTCCACAAGCTGGCGAAGCAACCCGGACATCATTTGCGGCGCTGTGTTCATGTAATCGCGCCTTCTCTCCAGCGCGTAAGTCTCGGCATTCACGTTCTTGTCCCGCCAGATCATTCCCACGAAGTTCACTTTGATCGCGATTTTCTCGCCCTTTCGGTAGCCGACGTCGCCTTTTCCTCGCGCTTGGTTGAGGTGCCGAAACAGTTTGTCCCAGGCCTGGGTGTCGGATGATTCGCCTGCCAACTCGCGCACGGCCCGCGACACCATAGCGTCCACGTGCTTGGGGTCGGTGTGAGTGTTCTCCCACCAGTGGCCGTCGCCGGGCCCATTCCAGTTGGTCACGACAGGATCGCGGACCCAGACGACCCGGCCGAGATGGATGCCTTTGGCGTCGCCGATCGGTTTGAGAGCGTCAAGCTCTTGCGCGGCAGCCTTCCTGGGAAGCGAGAGCGCCATTTCCCCAAGGACGGTGGCACCGGAAATCTTGAGGAACGTGCGGCGGGAGAATGGTTGGTCGATATTGGTCATAAGGCCTCCACTTGCTTTGCTTGTTGTTCTCGGATGTTGCACAGTAGCCTGAACTCCTGATCGCGGCACCTAACTGAGGTTGACAGAAGAATTCATTGACCCGTTCCCATCTCTTCAAGCTGTCTTGAGCAAGCCCCGCAGATGTTCAAGCGAACGCGCCGCCTGTTCGATCGTGCCGCACTCGACGGAGAGCGTGAGATCTCGTTTCGCGCGGCGGCAAATTTGAATCACGCGCGCCCAATCGATCACGCTGTCGCCGCACGCGCAGCCGACTGGGGTGCCCGTCACTTTGCCGCGCTCCGCGGAAGACTGTTCGACGGAGATGTCTTTGGCGTGGATGTGGACGACGCGATGAATGATTTTCGCGAGCCATTTCAGCGGATCGTGGCCGCTCAAATAAGCGTTGCCGGTGTGGAAGTTGATGCCAACGGCCGGGCTTTTCACGAGCCGGCAAATGCGATCCAGCCCTTCGGGGTGCTGGCTGTACTGCTGGTGCGGCTCCAGACCGATCAGGATGCCGCGCGGTTCGGCGACTTTGGAGGCTTCCTGGATCGTGTAGCGCATCAAGGTGAAATCCTCCTCTTCGGTGGTCCAAGGTTGCTTCGGGCCTTCGTCGGTGTTGACGACCGGCGCGCCACACTCGGCGGCGAAACGGATGGCTTGCTTCAGGTGTTCGACGCCGATCTCGGGCCGGCCCAGCGGCGTGTGGGCCGAAAGCCCCGAGAGCTTGACCCCGGCGGCCTCGCACGCGCGTCGGATGCGCAAAGGATCGTCAAGCATCGAAACGCTATGGAAGTAGCCCGCCTCGCTAAGCAATTCTCGGCCCCAATGCACCATGGGCTCGACCTGGGTGTAGCCAAGCTCGGCGGCTTTCGCGACGCCCCACTCGAAGGGTTTGTCGTTGTGGCGAACGTACTCGAGGTTAATGCCGATGGAGATTCTGTTCATAGCGGTTCCTTTCTCCACTGTTCATAACGCCGTTGCAGGAATTCCGTTGGCCTCTTGTCGCGGCAAACCAGCACGAGATAATTGACTCCGAATCTTTCCCCGGCCTTGTATTCAAGCGGCGCTTGGTCCAGGCCTTGTGTGGCTGAAAGGTACGCGAACGGATTCAGCATGCTGAAAAATCGCGTCGTGCCCGCGGTTCGGTCCGGATTCGCAAACAAGGCGATCGTGGCATGCCGCTCGCCCATGGCATGCGAAACAGCGCTCCAGCGTGCGGCAATGACATCCCGGTTTTGGGCCGCACTGTAAGGCGCGCCTTCGGAATTCTCATGACGCGCGGTGTGATCGAACACCTCAGGCAAGCGCAGACCGAGTCCATTATAATCGCTCCCGGTCAAGGTCACTTT
>Ga0233424_10001727_pt1 | contig 17754 bp, 24 predicted proteins | sample Watercolumn_Towu_FD_181011 | JGI IMG/M metagenome (GOLD analysis project Ga0233424, IMG submission 181011) | Freshwater microbial communities from Lake Towuti, South Sulawesi, Indonesia - Watercolumn_Towuti2014_125_MG | ecosystem: Environmental > Aquatic > Freshwater > Lake | place: Indonesia...
GGTTGAGCTGCAATACTGTGCCCGGTTTGCTCAGGTCGGGATTCTCGAGCACCTGGATGAAGTCGGGCACTTCGGCGACGTCGAAGCGCTTGTTGGTCGAGACCAGCTCGTTGACGCCCGGAAGGGTGAACGGGACGCCGTCGTTGTCGCCGATGCAGGTGTCCATGAGGACGCGCAAGCCGACCTTGTGCGGCTTGGTGTCCTTGTTGGTGATCTTGTAGCGAGCCAGGCACATGTTAAGAATGCGCTTGTGCTCGTTGGGCCCGACCTCGCGCAATTCGCCTGGCTCGATGGTGACCGTTTGCGTGACGAAGATGCCTTTGGGGAACTCGTACGTGCGCTTCTTCCGCCGTACTTGCCCTCGTTCTTGGGAATGCCGTCGTCGCGTGCCCAGATGCCGCCGAAGCCGAAGACGTTCTCCTTGTCGTCGATCTTGGCGACGATGCTGTTGCCAACGCCGTTGGCGTACCAGTTCAGCTTGACGCTGGCGACGTTGTTGTCGGTGGGGTCGATCTTGTGGACGGCCCAGTTCATGCTGTCGGTGCAAACGGCGTCCAGTCTGCCTTCATCGAAAACGAGCTTGACGTACGGACGCAGATCGACATCGTCCGCACCGCCGCCGCCACCTCCGCCCGCGCCGCCACCGAAATAGGCGCGGAGGACATCGGCCGCCATCACGCCGAGGCAGGTGAAGCAGAGCAAGGCCAGCGGAATGGTGTGCAGGATGAGACGCACGGCGAGAGACGATTGCTTGGGTTGCGGAGCGTCGGATTTCGAGATTGCCACGTCATCGACGGCGAACGGCGATTCCTCGACGACCGCAGGGGGCGGCGGCGCCGTTTGCACCGCTTCCTGCACAGCCGCGACGGTTGCAACGACCGGCGCTTCCTCCTCGACGATCGCGACGACCGGCGGCGTGTCGGCGATCGTCAGGACCATCGGGGTTTCTTCTTCTTCGATCACCTCGAGCACGTCGTGGGGTGTGTCCAGAACGACGCCCGCCTTGCCTCCCGCGACCGCGACCCTGACGGAAACGTCGCACTTCTGGCCGCCGTTGCCGATCACGTGGAGCTTGGCGGTCAGCGTCGGAGGGCAGGGGGACGGTATGCGGATCGTGAGCGGGATCGTCGCCGTCTTGCCGGTGAGCTTGGTCTTGCCGACTTCGAGCCAGTGCTGGTCGCTGTTGGCCCAGCCATAGACGACCTTGCGATCGGGCGTGGTGACTTCGACCTTGGCCTCGATCGTCTTGCCGACGGCGCCTTGGAGGTCGAGCAACTTGGGGACGATGTCGATCTTGGGCGCCTTGGCGACGCCGAGCGCCTCGAAAAACTGCTGGATGGCGCCGACGCCGGGCATGATCGGGCCTTGCACCGGGTAGGGCCACCCGTTGGAGGCATACCATTTGGCGACGTCGCCGCGCTCGAACAGCGGGGCGGCTTCGCGCGGATTGGCTTTCGCTTTCTCGGCGATCTGCCTGGGCGTGACCGCGCCGGCGAACATGCCGCCGTCATAGGGGGTGATCGGCACGTCGGCCTTGAACTTGACCGTCACCAGGCCGCCGTTGCAGTCGATCGTCAAGTTGCCTTCAAGCGGCTTCGACCCGGCGCGCAGATGCTGGCCCCTCACCTGCACCGGGATGACCATATCGGCGCTGAACTGAAAGAGCTTCTCGGTGTGTCCGGGCGGGTCGCCGATCAGGAGCCATTTGCAGTCCGACGTGATCGTGCCGTAAAGGAGCCGCATGCCGACGTTGGTGAGGTGCAGTTCGCTGGTGCGATCGGCGCCGATCTTGATCTGGCCCAGGTTGATCTCGGGTGGACCGGCCTGCAGCTTCGGTTCTTGCAGCGCCTGAGTCGGCAGCTTGGAAAGGAGCTGATCGAGCCCGCGGTCGGCATCGGGGAACTTCGCCGCCTCCTGGGCGGCCATCGCCAGATCGACGCGCCCCATGCCGCCGAAGAACGAGCCGAGGTAGCCTTGCTTGAGGAGGTTGATGGCGTCCTTCCAATTTTGCTGGCACGCCATGGCGAGCTGATCGAAATTGCGGCAAGCAAGGCCGTTGGGAAAGACGAACTGGCCCGGAAACGCAGCGGCGCCGGCGTTGATCGGTCCGCCTGCGCGGCCGGCGAGGGCAGCGCCGTCGTGGTAGCAATAGGCCGCCTCAGGCGGATTGACGCGCAAACACCGTTCACAAACCAGGGGCATAGGCTCGATCCTTGCCAGAATGAGGAGGCCAAAGGACGGCACGACGCTCAGGGTGGGTCCCGCATTGACAATTGACAATTGCCAATTGAATTTATCGCTCACTTTGCGAGACGAAAGACCCACTTAGGGTTGCAATTGTCAATTGCTAATTGTCAATTGTCAATTCCTGGAGGCTTGGCGCAAATCGGGTGAAGGAAGGCAACGGAGCGCGGGCGGCAAACCACCCGCGCTCCGCTGCGCATCGCGGCTTCATCAGGGCCTCTACACCTTGATGCGCATGTGAACCGTGCCGATCTGGACGGTGTTGCCAACGAAGAGCTGGCGCGGCTGTCCGGGGTACACGCGTTCGCGATTGACGAAGGTCCCGTTGGAACTGTTCAGGTCTTCGATCGTCAGCGAGCCGCTGGCGTCATCGTAGACGATCAGGGCATGCTGGCGCGAGACCCACACCTTGTCTTCGGGTTCCTGGAAGGTCAGGTCGATATCGACCGGCTTCTCGTCGGCCCGGCCGACATAGTTGTCGCCGCCGTAGAGCGTGTACTCGTCGCCGATCTTGAGGCCGCGCTGCACGACGAGCTTGACCGTGGCGCCGGCGGGAATCGGCGTGCCGGCAGCCGGAGCTGCCTTGGCCGGAGCCGGAGGCGGCGGCGTGGCAGCGACGACTGGCGGCGGCGCGGGGGGCGTCACAGGCGGCGGAACGGCTTCCGCGACAACCGGCGCCGGAGGTGGCGGCGGCGGAGCAGGGGGCGCCTCGGCAATGACCGGCGCCGGAGGCGGCGTCTCGATCACTTCGGCCGGCGGCGCTTCCGCGACAACGGCGGCCACGACCGGCTCCTCGACGACCACCGCAGCCGCGGGAACTTCTTCCACCGGCGCGACCGGGACCGCTTCCACGACCGGCGTCTCTTCCACGATCGCGGCCATCACCGGCTCTTCAGGAATCGGCGTCGGCGGCGCGTGCGACGGATTCGTCGTCGGCGACACGTTGCTGATGTCCGACTTGCATTGCTCGCAGAACAATGCCCCGTACTCATTGGAAAAACCACAAAACGGACATTTCACCATGACAACTAAACCCTCCGCAAATTCCCCGGCAGCTGGATGCCAAAGTCGTTATTGTTGATTTCGGATTGCTGATTGCGGATTGCGGATTGAATTCGCAATCCGCAATCCCAAATCCCCAATTAATTCACCGGCATTTCTTCCGCCATGCGCGCCGAATCGTCCATCGCAAGTTGCGTCTTCTTCGACACGCGGCCGCCGGTGTTGAGTTCCTGCAGCACCTGCTTGGCGAGCATCGTCTTCTTGGCGGCGCGCGGGCCCATGAGCTGCCCCTTCTGCTCGATCTGCTGCGCCACCTTCTGAATCTCTTCCTTGTTGTCCTGAGCAATGTTCTTTTGCAGGACGTCGTTCAGTTCCTTGAGCTGCACCTCGTCGATGTGCTTCATCACCTCCGCGTTGACGTAGCCCTGACCAGCGGCGGTATAGGTCACCTCGATCGGAATCATGCCCGAGCTTTCGCGCGTTCCCATGCCGAGGTCGTAGGTGATTTCCATCTGGGCAATGACGTACTTGCCATCGGGACGCTTCGGCAGGCTCAGGTCGAGCACGAAGCGAGCCGATTGGTCTTTTTGCATGGAACCGATCGGGGCCATGAGGTGGCGTTCTTCCGGTTCGGTCATGGTCAGTTCCTTGATTTCGGGAACGACCTGGCGGACGCGTTTGATCTTGATGTCCTTCATGGGCCGCAGGTGGATTTCGACATTCATGAACCCGGTGGCGGCGAGCGTCTCGAACTCCTCCATGAAGATGCGCTCGGCTTCCTTCTGCTCGTTGACGTCGATGTAGTACCATTTGCCTTCGCTGGTCTTGGCGAGGTCCTTGATGAGGTCGGCCTTCCAGTCGATGCCGACGCCCATCATGGTGAGGTGAATCTTGCTCTTGGCGGCGCGTTCGGCGAGCTTGCGGCATTCCTGGGCGCCGGAGGTCTCGCCGTCGGTCAGGACGACGACCTGCGACAGGCGGCCGGGGCCGGCGAGCTTCTCGACCTCGTCGAGAGCGATGCGCATGCCGTCGTTCATCGCCGTCCCGCCCGGATCGATGTCGTTCATCTCGATGTTCTTGATCGCGTTCTCGATCTTTTCCTTCTCGGCGAGCTTTGTCGGCGGCAGCACGACGAGAGCGTTGTTGGCAAACGCCACGATGGTCAGCGAGTCATCCGCTTTCAGTTTCTGGATGGCGGCGAGCGCGGCGTCCTGGACGCGTTTCAATCGCGACACGTTAGTGCCGTCTTCTTCGTACATCGAGCCGGACATGTCGAGGACGAGGGCCAGGTTAAGGCCCATCGGCTTGGAAGCGCCGCCGAGGCCGCCTGGAATGAGCTTGATGAGAGCGTAGCTGGCCGCGGACTCGCCGGGTACGGCGATGCTGCTGCGGTGCATCATGCGTTCGACGTGAATCTTTGCCGCCATGGTTGAACAACCTCGGTGAAAGGGACCCGTAATTTCGCGCGCTGGTAGTTATCGCCGTTGCGAGTGCAACCGTCCGTGGGAGGGAATCGAGTGGAGGGAATCTCGTCATGAGAAAGGCGCAACTATTCCCGTAACCCGATTTTTAGCACAGTTGGCACGGGACAGCAATAGTCTGTTTGCGAGTTTTTCCGACAAATCCGCGCCAAGAGGTCCCAATTGTGGAAATATTGCCGATTATGCAAGCATTGCAGGCTCGGTGCGAAGCCGTCGAGTCGCGCAGCGCGTGGGCCCGGAGCCGCGCAAACAACGAGCCGAGTCGTTCGACTCGGCTCGCGAAAATATCCCATAGAGAGAACGCGCAGACGTTACTGACCGTAGTAGTAGCTCGGATAGTAGTAGTAATAGGTCGGGCGCGGGTGAGTCGTGAGCTGGTACGGCGAGCTGTAATACGTGCCAGCGTACGGCATCGACGGCGCTTGCGGAGCGAAGTCGAACATGCCCGGAGCGAAGCCCTGCGGGGCCGGCGCCGGTTGGGGCATCGGCGCGTAGCCGTGGTGAGGAGGAGCATAGTGTTGATGATGGCCGCCGCCAAAATGACCGAAGCCTTCGGGTCCTGGGGGCTGGCCGTTGCGCCAGGCGCCCCACAAGAACTGGTTGCCGCCGCTCTGGAAGTCCCAATTCAAACCGACGCCGAAGCGGGAATTGACCCACGCCGACGCGTGCTGCTGGCTCAGCGCGATCAGGCCGATCGCGAACAGGCCGGCCAAGACGATTTTCTTCATGGATGCCTCTTGTTCCGTAGGACGAAAATGTGTTGCTCTCACCCCTGGAAAGCAACTGAATTCACTTGAACTATTCCCCACAAATTTCTTCCGGACAATCCATGGCGGACGGAATAGTCGCGAATTGCTTGACGCAGCGCGTTTTCCGATGCATCTGCGCCACGCTGATCGAAATGCTCGTTTTTGATTAAACTCGCACGCCGCGCCTGTCGGGAGACATCTTTGCGGAAACAGATAAAAATCCGCGAATTGCTATTGCACGCAGCCCTCGCGATTGTTCTCGCGACCTCAACCCATCGGGTCGTCAGGAAGAGGCTATTCGGTCGTCTTCCTCGTAGAACGATTGCATCACATCTCGTGCTCGTGCGAGGACACCACCATGGCGCGCATCTGGGCGATCACTCTCGCGGCCTTTTTCATAGCTGCGGCTGGCTTGCTTCAAGCCGGCGGCGAGAAGGACTTCAATTTCAAGGGCAAGCTGACGAAGGACGATCCGCGCGACGCCCAGCGGGGTGGACCGAGCCATCTGCACGTCGTGAAGCTCAAGGCTGGCAGTTCTTACACCATCGACTTGATGAGCGGAGATTTCGATTCCTACCTTCGTCTCCTCGACCCCAAAGGAATGCAACTCGCGGAAGACGACGATGGCGGCGAGGGACTCAACTCGCGCATCATTTTCAACTGCACGACAGACGGGGAATACCGCATCGTGGCGACGACATTCGGCGCCGACGGCATGGGCGCCTACATACTCACCGTCAAGCAAACAGGCGGCGCAACACCGCAACCCACCACTGCCCACGCCCGCATGATCGGCAAGGCCGCGCCCGACTTCAAGGGAGACTTCGCCGCGAACGGCAAACCCGTCGCGCTCGCCGACCTCAAAGGCAAGGTGGTGCTGCTCAATTTTTGGGAAGTGCGCTCGGGAAGCAGCATTGCCGCAATCCCCAAGCTGCGCGAATGGCACCAAGCCCATCACAAAGATGGCCTCATGATCGTCGGAGTGACCTTTTACATGTCGGAAATCGGCCAGAAACTTGCTTTCGACAAAGACGAGGGTGCCGTCATCGCGGCGAAAAATGCCGATCGCGCATCCGATCAGGTCCTGTGGAAGGAGTTCGCCGCTCATCACAAGATCGAGTACCTCCTCAGTTCCTTACCCAAGAAAGAAGCGCTTGAAACATTCGATGCCTATGCGGTCAATGGCGTGCCGCAGCTCGTGCTCATCGATCGCCAGGGGATGGTGCGCATGATCGATCTCGCCAGCGACAAGACCAGTGCCATGGTCGAGACGGAAATCAAAAAGCTCCTCGCGGAAAAGTGAATTGGCCGGTGGATTGTTAGCCGGTTCGCCTTGACTTGAATGGAGCACGTCCCTATCGTAACGTTTCTCGAATTAATCGGGTTGGTTTCGAGGATAAAACGTGGCAGGCGCAGCGAGCGAGAAGATTCGGATTCGGATGGAAGCTTTCGATCACGAGGTGTTGGATCGGACGGCGCGCGAGATCGTCGATACCGCGCAGCGCACAGGTGCGCTGGTGAATGGGCCGATCCCGTTGCCGACGCGGATCGAGCGCTACACGGTCCTGCGGTCGCCGCACATCGACCGAAAATCGCGCGAGCAGTTCGAAATCCGCACGCACAAGAGACTCATCGATATACTGCAGCCGACCGGCAAGACGATCGAAGCCTTGAACAAAGGCTTGAGCTTGCCTCCCGGCGTGGATATCAAGATTCGCGTGCTCTCGAGCAACGCCTAGGAAATTGAATACGTGAAGCCGCGACGCGCAGCGGGAGAATCGATCTCCGCTGCGCGTCGCGGCTTCCCTGGACGAACGCCTGCCTCTTTCATAAGAAAACTGACCCCCGATTGATGATGAAATCATGCAGATCGCATGAGGAACCATGCGGCTGATGGGTGCTATTTTGTCGAGGATATTGCCGTGGCGACTGAACAAGCGACACCGATCAGCCTGCCGGTGATGAACGGACAGGGGCAGGCCGTCGGAACGGTGGAAATCGATCCGGCGGAGTTCGGCGGCAAGATCAACAAGCAGCTGCTGCACGATGTGGTGCTGATGCACCTGGCCAACCAGCGCGCCGGCACACATTCGACCCTGCGCCGCGGCGAGGTGGCCGGCAGCACGAAGAAGCTCTTTCGCCAGAAGGGGACCGGCAATGCCCGCGTCGGCACGCGGCGCTCGAACAAGCGCCGCGGCGGCGGCACCGCCAAGGGCCCCAAGCCGCGCGACTACGAATACCATCTGCCGCGCAAGGCCGTCCAGGCCGCGACGCGAATGGCTATGCTAAGTAAATTTACCGATAAGGAAGCTCTCGTAATCGACGAGCTGAAGTTGCCGGAGATCAAGACGAAGGCCGTGGCCGGCGTGTTGAAGGCGCTGCAGGTCAACGACAAGACTTGTCTGCTGGGCCTGGCCAAGTCGGACATCGACGAGAACAGGACGCTCTACCTGTCGGCTCGCAATATTCGCGGCATGGCCGTACTGCCGGCCTCGCAGTTCAACGCTTACGAAATCCTGCGACCCAAGCGCTTGATTCTGACGAAGGCGGCGCTCCAGGAGCTCTGCAAGAACGCCAAATGGACCGCCGGCGCGCCGGCCCCCACGAATCCGCAATAGAAGATAAAGCAAGCTCGGGACGCTGTTCCCGAGCTTCCCTTGTTAGATAGGTGTCGTCATGGCTACTGCCAAGAAAGAAGAGAAATCGACGTTTGGCCCGACGCTGGAAACGCACGACGTCATTCTCGCGCCGATGGTCACCGAAAAAGGCACGCACCAGTCCACCAACGAGCACCACAATGCCTACTCGTTCGTGGTCAATCTGTGGGCGAACAAGACACAGATCAAGCATGCGGTGCAGGAGTTGTTCAACGTCCGCGTGCTGGCCGTGCGGACGCAGCTGCGCCTCGGCAAGAAGCGCCGCTACCGATTCAAGCAAGGCAAGATGTCGAACTGGAAAAAGGCCATCGTCAAGCTGCACGCCGACGACAAGATCGAGTTCTTCTGAGATGGTAGGACGGATTTGCAATCCGTCCCTGGCCGCTTTGGACGGATTGCAAATCCGTCCTACGTGAACGCTGCATGAGGACTCCGAAATGGGTATTCGCTACTACAAACCGGTGACGGCTGGACGCCGCGGCGGGTCGGTGAGCGATTTCGCCGAGATCACCGATCGCAAGAAGAAGCCGGAAAAAACGCTGGTCGTGCCGCGCAAGAAGAAGGGCGGGCGCAATTTCCAGGGCATCGTCACGTCGCGCTTTCGCGGCGGCGGGCACAAGAAGATGTACCGCCTTGTGGATTTCCGCCGGGCGAAGGACAACGTGTGGGCATCGGTGGTCAGCATCGAATACGACCCCAACCGCACCTGCCGCATCGCCCTCTTGCAGTACGAGGACGGCGAGAAGGCCTACATCCTCGCGCCGGAAGGCTTGAAGGCGGGCGATCGCGTCATTAGCGGCAGCGAGGTTGAGCCGCGCATGGGGCATGCGATGCCGCTCAAGAAGATTCCGCTCGGTATGAGCGTGCACTGTATCGAGATGCAGCCGGGTAAGGGCGGCCAGATTTGCCGCAGCGCTGGCTGCACCGCGACGCTGACCGCGCGCGAGGGCGATTGGGCGCAGATCACGCTGCCGTCGGGCGAAGTGCGCCGCGTCGATGCGAATTGCCGTGCGACCATCGGCGTCATTGGCAACGCCGACCACATGAATATCAGCCTTGGCAAGGCGGGCCGCAAGCGCTGGATGGGCCGCAAGCCGCACAATCGCGGCACGTCGCAAAACCCGGTCGACCACCCGATGGGCGGCGGCGAAGGCCGTACCGCCGGTGGCCGGCATCCCTGCGGTCCGACGGGCGTTCTGTCGAAGGGCGGAAAGACCCGCAAGAAGCGCAAGCCGTCGAACAAGGCGATTATCCGTCGGCGTCGTCCTGGCCCGCACTATGCCGGCAACTGAGCAAGACGCCGAATTGCGCGATGCTGTCGGCGCAAAATGGCGATAATTGCGTGGCCGAGAGTGGTTGGATTCGTAGGATAAACAGTCCCGACTTTGAGGGAAATCGATGAGTCGTTCGGTCAAGAAAGGTCCCTACGTGAACGAGCGGCTTCTCGGCAAAGTCGAGAAGCAGCAGCGCACGGGCAGCCGCGAGCCGATCAAGACGTGGGCGCGCGATTGCACGATCGTCCCAGACTTCATCGGGCACACGTTCCTCGTTCACAACGGCAAGAGCTTTGCCAAGCTGTTCGTGACCGAAGACATGGTTGGACATAAGCTCGGCGAATTTGCGCCGACGCGCATGTTCAAGGGACATTCCGGCGGCCGAGCGAAGGCCGCAGCCGCTGCAGCGGCGGCAAAGTAGTGACATCATCCCGGGGTGGAGCAGTGGTAGCTCGCCAGGCTCATAACCTGGAGGTCGCAGGTTCAAATCCTGCCCCCGGAATTTGTGAGTCGGCGCATTCGAGGTGAGTGATGGAGTTCAGAGCTAAACATCGTTTCGCGGACATGAACGCCCGCAAGATCAGGCAGTTCGCCGACCTGATTCGAGGCCGGGCTGCGGACGAGGCGCTGGAGCTTCTGCGCTTCTACCCGAATAAGGGCGCCCGGTTGCTCGAATCGGTGCTCAAGAGCGCGATGGGAAATGCGGAAGACAAAGGCGCGCGCGACAAGGATGAATTGGTGGTGATCGAGTCGCGCGTGGACGGCGGTCCGATCATGAAGCGGTTCATGCCGCGGGCGCGCGGATCAGCGTATCCGATCAAGCGCCGCTTCGCCCACATTATCGTGACACTGTCCGATATGGAAGAGCCGGCGCCCGAAGCGCCGGCAGCGACGTAGCAGTCAGAAAAACCAGGTAGGTGCGACGTACGAAGAGCGAAGTGCGGCCGCAGGATGAAAAGGCACTTCGAGCTTCGTACGTCGTGTTTGATGCGAGGAGTATTCATGGGCCAGAAAGTGCGACCGACGGGCTTCCGCACCGGCATCATGCTCGATTGGCAAAGCACCTGGTACGCCGGCAAGCAGGAGTTTTCCGACCTGCTCGTCGAGGATTTCAAGATTCGTGAGTTCATCCAGAAATATGTGAACAAGCGAGTCAAGCAGGGCCGGCCCGGCATCTCGCGCATCCGCATCGAGCGGACCCGCGAGCAAACGACTGTCTTCATCTACTCCGCACGCGTCGGCGTCATCATCGGCAAGAAGGGGACCGAAGTCGATCGCATGACGAAGGAGCTTGAGAACCTGACGGGGCGCCGGACCGAAGTCAAGACGATGGAAGTCGCCCGACCTGAGGTGGACGCTCAGCTCGTCGCCGAGGACCTTGCCGATCAGCTGGAAAAGCGTCAGAGCTTCCGCCGCACCATGAAGCGCGGCCTGGAGCAGACGATGGAGGCCGGCGCCAAGGGCATCCGCATTCAGCTTTCGGGCCGGCTGGGCGGCGCTGAAATGGCGCGCTGCGAAAGCGCGATGGAAGGGAGCATCCCGCTCTCGACGCTCCGCGCCAAGATCGATTACGGCTTCACCGAAGCCAAGACCGCCCAGGGACACATTGGCATCAAGGTATGGATCAACAACGGCGATTTCCTTGACGCCGAGGAGGACGACAATGCCACAAATGCCCAAAAGAGTAAAGTTTCGAAAAAACCAGCGCGGCAAAGTCAAAGGTAATGCGACGCGGGGCAATTACGTGGCGTTCGGCGAGTTCGGCCTGCAATCGCTCGAAGGCGGCTGGTTGTCGGCGGAAGCGATCGAAGCGGGACGCGTGACGGCAAGCCACTTCATGCGCGGCGAAGGCCGGCTTTACATTCGCGTCTTTCCGCACAAGTCGGTGACGTCGATTCCGCTCGAGACGCGCATGGGCAAGGGCAAAGGCGAGCCGGAATACTGGGCCGCGGTCATCAAGCCGGGCATGGTCCTTTTTGAAGTGTCGGGTATCCCGGAAGCCGCGGCCCGCGACTGCCTGGCCCGCGTGGCGTACAAGATGCCGTTCAAGTGCCGCTTGGTGGCTCGACGTCCGAATATCTAGTGTTTCAAGCCCCAGGATGAGCGCAGCGATTCCTGGGGGTTTGCACCCGTGGTGTGATCATGAAGTCAGAAGAACTTCGGCAAATGAGCGACGAACAGCTTGACCTGACCCTGAAGGAAACGGTCAAGAACCTGTTCCATCTGCGCTTTCAGTCGGCGACGGACCGCCTGGAGACGCCGAGCGAAATTCAAAAGGCGAAGCGCGACATCGCTCGCATTCGCACCATCCAGCGCGAACGGCAAATGGGCATTCGCGGACAACACCCGACCCAGGGCGTGTAACGAGGAATCACGATGAGCAGTCAGGTGCGCGGCAACCGGCGCGTGGCGGTCGGTGTAGTGACGACGGACAAGATGAACAAGACGCGGCGCGTCGAGATTCCGCGTTTGGAAAAGCACCCGCGCTACGGCAAATACATCAAGCGCCGCACCATCTGCTATGCCCACGACGAGAAGAACGAATCGCGCGTCGGCGATACCGTCGAGATCATGGAGTCGCGGCCGATGTCGAAGCTGAAGCGCTGGCGCATGGTTCGCGTTGTCAAGAAGGCGCCGACCCAGGCTGCCGCGCCGAGCGAACTGGTTCAGCCGACCGTGTAGTTGTTTAGCCGCTTGCCGAATGCGAGCGCGAGGAAAAGTCCGATGATTCAGATGTATACTTACCTCGACGTGGCCGACAATTCCGGCGCCAAGGAATGCATGTGCATCAAGGTGCTGGGCGGCACCAAGCGGCGCACGGCTTCGCTCGGCGACGTCATCATCGCCAGCGTCAAGAAGGCGATCCCCGGCGGCGACGTGAAGCCAGGCGACGTCGTCAAAGGCGTGATCGTTCGGGTCAAGAAGGGCATTCGCCGCGACGACGGCAGCTATGTGCGCTTCGACCGCAACGCTATGGTCATCCTCAACAAGGAAGACGATAATCCGCGCGGCACGCGCATCTTCGGCGCCGTAGCTCGTGAATTGCGCGACAAGGGGTACTTGAAGATCGTCAGCCTCGCCGCCGAGGTGGTTTGATTTCGTTTAACCGGCGAGCTTGCTCGCCGCGACAGCACACGGCGAACGAATTCGCCGGCCAAGCAGGTGAATGGCCATGCATATTCGCAAAGACGACATCGTTGAAGTAATTACCGGCGACGACGCCGGCACGGCGCGTGGCCGCACGACGGCGCGGGTTTTGCGCGTTCTGCCCGACAAGAAGAAGGTCGTCGTCGAAGGGGTCAGCCGCGTGTATCGGCACCTCAAGCCGAACCGGCGCAATGCCCAGGGCGGCCGGCTCTCAAAGGAAATGCCGATCGACGCCTCCAACGTCCTGCTCTATTGCGCCACTTGCCAGCGCGGCGTGCGCATCGGCAAGCGCTACGCCGCCGACGGGCGCAAAGAGCGTTATTGCAAGAAATGTGGCACCGGCCTCGGCTTCCTGTCGAAGGCGCGCGAAGCGTATGCGGCGAAGTAAAGCGAGATTGGCAGAGAATTCCGTCCAATGACGGAGGTTGAGAATGGCACGATTGCGAGACAAGTACACCAAAGAAATCGTCCCCGCGCTGCAAAAGAAGCTCAGCCGGACGAACGTGCTCAGTTTGCCGCGCTTGCAAAAGATCGTGGTGAACATGGGCGTTGGCAAGGCGCTGCAAGACAAAAACCGCATGGAGCAGGCCGCGGAGAATCTGACGCAGATCGCCGGCCAGCGCTGCCAGATCACCAAGGCGCGAGTCGCCGTCAGCGCGTTCCGCCTGCGCGAGGGGAACGAGATCGGCTGCCGGGTGACGTTGCGCGGGCGGCGTATGTACGAATTCCTTGACCGCCTCGTCACCGTCGCCTTGCCTCGTATTCGCGATTTTCGCGGCGTCAATCCCAAGAGCTTCGACGGCAACGGCAACTACACGATCGGCCTCACCGAACAAATGGTGTTCCCTGAGATCGACCCCGATAAGGTGAACTTCACGCAAGGCATGGATATCACCTTCGTCACCAGCACCCGCTCGGACGACGAAGCCCGCGAGATGCTTCGCCTTTTTGGCATGCCGTTCCGGGAAGCATGAAATCGTTTAGCCGGCGAGTTTGTTCGCCGCTGGAGTAAGTCGAATGTCCACGACCGCGAAACGCGTTGAGCACGAACGCAATCTCAAGAAGCTTGAGTTGCACAAGAACGGCAAGAAGAAGCTCGCGCCGCGCGTGCTCGTAAAGATTCGCATGCGGTGCAGGCTGTGTGGTCGGCCGCGCGCCGTGTATCGCAAGTTCGGCATTTGCCGAATCTGTTTCCGCGACATGGCCAACAAGGGGCTGATCCCCGGCGTGAAAAAGGCAAGCTGGTAAGTATCAAGCCCCGATGTGAGGTAATCCAAACGTCGGGGATGCGTTGGAGCAAAGTTCCCATGATGACCGATTCGATCGCCGACATGTTGACGCGTATCCGCAATGCGAATCGTATCGAATCGCCCGCGGTCGATATGCCTTCAACCAAGGTCAAAGTGACCATCGCCCAGGTGCTCAAGGACGAGGGATTCATCCTCGACTACCAGGTCGGCAAGATGGTCGCGGCCGCGGATGGCCGCAAAGTCTTCGAGCCGACCGACGAAAAAGCCGGCATGAAAGTACTGCGCGTCTTCATGAAATACGGTCCCGACGGCGAGCGCGTCATCCGCCGCATCCAGCGCGTCAGCAAGCCGGGCCTGCGTCTGTATTGCGGGTACAAGGAACTCAAGCCGGTCCTGCAAGGCATGGGAATCAGCGTCGTCAGCACCAGCCGCGGCGTGATGTCCGACCGCAAGGCCCGCGCCGAGCGCCTGGGCGGCGAATTGCTGTGCTATGTGTGGTGATCTGAGTTCGGATTTCGAAATTCGAATTTCGGATTTGGGGTGATTTATGTCCCGTATTGGCAAACAACTCGTGCCCATTCCGTCCGGCGTCAAGGTCCAGGTTGATGCCGCCAAGATCCGCGTCGAAGGACCCAAGGGAAAGCTCGAGTTTTCCTGGCATCCCGCGATGAAGGTCGAATCGGACGGAAAGGCGGTCAAAGTGACTCGCCCCGATAATGAGCGCCTGAGTCGATCTTTGCACGGTTTGACGCGCGCTCTCATCAACAACATGGTCGTGGGTGTGACCAAGGGATACGAAAAACGGCTCAAGGTCGAGGGCATCGGCTTCCAGGCCAAGGCGGAGAAAAAAGGCGTGCTGCTCATGGTCGGTTACGCGAACCAGATCGTGAAACTGCCGCCGGAAGGTGTGACCGTCGAGGTGCCCGATCCGAACACGATTGTCATCAAGGGAGCGGACAAGCAAAAGGTCGGTCAATTCGCCGCCGAGGTCCGCGCGGTCCGCAAGCCGGAGCCGTACAAGGGCAAGGGCATCATGTACGAAGGCGAAAAGATCCGCCGCAAGGAAGGCAAGTCCTTCACCAGCGGCGCCTGATTCGTTTGAACGCCCCACCATGTTCGCAGCGATTGGTGGGGGTTGAAGCGGGTATCACCCCCACCAATCGCTGCGCTGAGGTGGGGCTTGTGAATGTGGAAGTGTCATGGACCAACAAAAAACCAAACATCGCCGCCAGCTCAGGCGTCGCAGGCATGTGCGTAGCAAGATCGTCGGCACGGCGGAACGGCCGCGTCTGACGGTCTTCCGCTCCTCAAAGCATATCGACGTTCAGCTCATCGATGATATCAACGGCGTGACGCTGGCGTCGGCGAGCAGCAAAACCAAAGACCTGCGCGCGGCTGTGCCCTACGGCGGCAACATCAAAGCATCGCAGGCAGTCGGCAAGAAACTGGCCGAGGCGGCCCTGGCCAAAGGGATCAAGCATGCGGCGTTTGACCGCGGCCACTATCGTTATCACGGCCGAATCAAGGCGCTGGCCGACGCGGCCCGCGAAGGCGGATTGAAATTCTAGGGCAAAGCCGCGACGCTCGGCGGAGCGCGAAGCTATTGCAGAGGACCAACGATGGCACGAGATCGGGAACCGAAAGAACGCGAAGGGCGCGGCGAGGGCCTGGAAGAGCGTATTATCAAGATTCGCCGCTGCGCCGCCGTCGTCAAGGGCGGCCGGCGATTCAGCTTCAATGCCATGGTGGTCGTCGGCGATCGCCAGGGACGGGTGGCGTGGGGTTACGGCAAAGCCAATGAAGTGCCTCCCGCTGTCGAGAAGGCCGCCAAGGAGGCCGAGAAGACGCTCAAGCAATTGCCGAAGATTTCGATGAAGGGTGAGACGATCCCGCATCGCGTCGTCGGCAAGTTCGGAGCGAGTAAGGTCGTCCTCGTGCCCGCAGGCCCTGGCACCGGCGTCAAGGCTGGCCCCGGCGTGCGCGACGTGCTCGTCGCCGCCGGCATCCACAATATCCTCACGAAGGTTCACGGCAGCACCAATGCCATCAACCTCGTCAAGGCGACCATCGACGGCTTGAAGCAACTGCGCACGCGCGAAGAAGTGGCCCAACTCCGCGGCGTGACTTTGTGATTGCATGTTTCGAAATCCGAAATCCGAAACAATTTCGATTTCGAAATCTCCAGCGGGCTCTTGAAATTTTTGAATTTCGGATTTGTTTCGAGTTTCGAAATTCGGATTGCGGATTTGGTCATGGACCTGTCAACCGTACATCATGGCATCAAGAAGCGGACGCCCAAGAAGCGCGTCGGCCGCGGACCGGGCTCCGGCCATGGCAAAACGGCATCGCGCGGATCCAAGGGCCAGTACACCAGCGCCGGCGCCAAGAAGCCGAGCTGGACGTTCGAAGGCGGCCAGATGCCCCTGTTCCGCCGCATTCCCAAGCGCGGCTTCAGCCACGAATCTTGGGACAAGAAGTATCACGTCGTGAACGTTGGCGACATCGACAAGGCCTTCAAGGACGGCGACACGGTGGACGCCGACGCACTCAAGAAGATCGGTCTCGCCAAAGGCCCATCTGACGGCGTACGGGTCCTCGGCCAGGGAGACGTCACCAAGAAGCTCACGATCAAGGCCAATCATTTTTCCAAGTCCGCGGACGAGAAGATCAAGGCCAAGGGTGGCACGACTGAACTTGTCGCTGGACCCAAGAAGCCCGTTCGGAATAAGATGAAGCCCAGGAAAGCCTAGGTTGCCGAGATTGGCAACCCATGCACGGCTGCATGACACGAGGACGTATTCATGGCGACTGCCTCCGCGCTGGTGAAAACCGGCATCGAATCGTTTGGCCAGAGCAGGCTGGCGTCGATTTTCAAGATCAAAGAACTCCGTCAGAAGATCATTATCACGTTTATCTTCCTTGCCATCTATCGCATCGGGTTTCATATCCCGGTGCCGATGATCAATCAGCAAGCGATGCTCGGATCTATGGCGGGGTCCGAAGAAGGTCTGCTCGGCCTGATCTCGATGTTCTCCGGCGGCAGCCTGAGCCAGAGCACGATCTTCGGCCTGGGCATCATGCCCTATATCTCCGCGTCCATCATCTTTCAGCTACTGGCCAGCGTCTATCCGCCGCTGGAGAAATTACAGAAAGAAGGTGAGGCGGGCAGAAAAAAGATCAATGAATATACGCGCTACGCAACCGTGGTCTTATGCCTGATACAGGCATACATGTACGTTTCTCATCTCGTACAAGCGAAGCAGTCAGGAGGTTACCAGCTATCCATGCCTGGGTATGACTCGGGCTGGCTGGGCTTTTTCACGATCGCCACGACGATCGCCATCATGACGGCCGGCACTATCTTCCTGATGTGGATTGGCGAGCAGATTGATGAATATGGCATCGGCAACGGCATCAGCCTCCTCATCATGGCCGGCATCGTTTGCCGCATTCCCGACGCCACCAGCATGCTCCTCTTCGAACGCGGCAACTTCCGCTGGTCTGTCTTCATGCTCGGCGGCTCAGGCACGGGCGGCGATGTCGGCCTCGAAAAAATCCTCGTCCTCATTTTCCTCTTCATCAGCGTCGTCGTCGGCGTCATCGCCATCACCAAGGCCCAACGCCGAATTCCCACGCAATCGGCCAAACACGTGCGCGGCCGGCGCGTCTTCGGCGGCACGCGCAACTTCCTTCCATTGCGGCTCAATCAGTCAGGGGTCATGCCCGTGATCTTCGCGAGCAGCTTGCTCATCCTCCCCACGGTTCTGTTCAAATGGCTTTCTGGGCCAACCTTCGACAGCGAGGGTGTGCGAAACTTCTTCGGCAACCTCGCCTACATGATGGAACGGCAGGGCTACCTCTACAACCTGTTCTATATCGTACTGATCTACTTCTTCTGCTACTTCTGGACGGCGATCACCTTCAATCCCAAAGACATCGCCAACAACATG
>Ga0233424_10001728_pt1 | contig 17734 bp, 17 predicted proteins | sample Watercolumn_Towu_FD_181011 | JGI IMG/M metagenome (GOLD analysis project Ga0233424, IMG submission 181011) | Freshwater microbial communities from Lake Towuti, South Sulawesi, Indonesia - Watercolumn_Towuti2014_125_MG | ecosystem: Environmental > Aquatic > Freshwater > Lake | place: Indonesia...
CACTTCGTTCGTCGATGTTGTCGTGCACGAAGTCGGCCATGCGCTCGGCTGTATATGCGGCGCGGGTCTGTGGACGAAGGACATGTCCTCGCTCGACCTCTTCCGCTTCCAATACACGGACGGCACCGCCGACTACAACCCGGACACGGATGCAGAGTTCACGGCTCGGCCGCGGCTCGTGGCGTACAACACTCCGAACGACTCGCACCACATTGACTTCGTCACGGTCGAGTACCGCATGAGCGATGGCAGCCCCTATCAGGCGAGTCATTTGCGCGAAGAGACTCCGAGCCTCGGACTCATGGATCCTGCGATGGGAGCAGGTGTGACGAACTACCCCGCGTACTTCAAGACGGCGGACTTAGCGCTCTTCGACGCGATCGGCTGGGACCGGTAGCGCTGCAGCGATGCGACGCGCGAGGCGGCAACCGCGTGGTCGCCCGAGGCAGCCGTGCCTTCCATCGAAGTGGACCTGATCGGGCTCGAACCGACTACCTCTTCCATGCCATGGAAGCGCTCTCCCAAATGAGCTACAGGCCCAACACACCAATCTGTCCGGCCGTGAACAGCGCTGACCGGGAGGGGGAGTCTAGCAAAGAAGGCGACTGCGCGACGAACTACTTCGGCGGCGATGGCGAGGCGGGCGCCGACTCGAGGTACGCCAGTAGATCAATGATCTCTCCATGATCGAACGCGTCGAGCAGGCCTCGCGGCATCGGTGAACTGTCGCTGCGCGCGCGCAAGACGACACTCGTGCGCAGCACGCGTTCGCGCTCATCCTCGACGGGATTGGTGCGTATGACAAGTTCGGTCGGGGTCTCGTCGACGATGCGCCCAATGATGATGCCCCCGTCAGCGAGCGTGAAGACTTCGTCTGCATACTGATCAGAGATCGCGACTGAAGGCTCGAATATGGTGACGACGAGATCGCGTCGGCCTAAGCGCGAACCAACGCCGGTGAGATCGGGGCCGGTCGATCCTCCTTCGCCGGCAATCCGGTGGCAGCGGGCGCAACTCGCCTCTTCGAAGACGCGCTTGCCCCGCGCAAGATCGCGCGTGCGTGCGTCAAAGTTCATCGCCGGGACAATCTCCTCGACCGTCCACGGATGCACTCGACGACCTGCTCGGGATGGAAGCGTCGCGGCTGCACCCGTCGGCGCGGCGACCGGCGGTCGTAGAAGTGCGACATCTTCGGGCGCGGTAAGGAACGCACCGCGCGCGTCCGCTTCGATCGCGTCGACGAAGCCCTGCACGCTGAGTCCACCTCGGAGCAATCGGCAACGCCCTAGCGCGTTGGCGTAGTCCATGCGCGTCTGTGCGTCCCACCCACTGCGCATTGAACGCAGCGCCATGAGCACGCGCATGCCATCGGATGGGCGCTGCGGATCGACCGTTGAGAGGGCGCGACGCGCGATCTCCGAGCGACCTCCCTCGACCAGGATGGGGAGCAACAACTCGTTCAGCGCCGCATCGTTCGATGGATACCAGTCATCCATCGCAGCGGCGCACTGCGCGAGCAGCGAGGCTGTCGATGGACCTGCGCCGCGCGCGATCGCAACGGTCGCGACGCGCGCAAGCAGGAGCCGCGCCGGAGTCGATTCCGACTCGGACGCCGCCTCAATCACGAGGCCGAGCGCGAGCGCGCGATCTTGCGCCTCGCCAGCGCGCGCAAGAGCGAGCCAACCGAGCGGCCCCGCCCGCTCCGCGATCTCTCGCCAGCGATCGACCGGCTGATTCTCTAGCGCAACACGCGCAGCGAATGAGATGGATCGGTCGGTGGACGCGAGTCCACGCACGATTTCTTCGATGTCCCGATCCGACGCGATGCGCGTGTGGAGTTCCTCGAGGCGATGCCGCAGTGCGCGCGCCGCCGCCGCTGCGCTACTCGCTTCCTGCGCACGAGGTGCCGACTTCACCGCTAGCCCCTCGTCGGCCACGCGAATCCGGTAGAGGCCGCTCGAGAGTCCGCGCCCGCCGGTCGTGACATACAGCTCGCCGCTTCGTCGAAAGGCGAGGTCTGTGACCGGCATCGGTCGACCGCGCGCAAAGGTGCTCCACTCGCCGACAAAGCCAGCCCCTTGCTCTCGCAGTCCAACCGCGACGATGCGACCGTACGCCCAGTCTCCGACGAGAATCGTGTTGCGCCACGCGGGACCGAACCCACCCGCCCACTCGACGCCAGTGGGGCTTGACTCGTCAGTCTCGCACACCGCCGGAAGATGATCCGCGAACGAGTGTGGCGAGTTCGCGCTGCCCGATCGCCATCCCGAGTCGCCTCCGGAGACGAGGTGCGCAATACGCGGCTTGCGATACCACGGCGCGCCGATATCCCACTCCATATCCGAATCCCAAGTGAACCACTCGCCGCAAGGGAGCTGCACGAGGTCGTAGGCGTTGCGCATGCCTGCGCACCAAAGTTGCGCCTCACAGACTCCTCGACCCTCGCACGACTTCGGATCCACGCGCAGGATGAATCCACCCGGCGCGAGGACTCCGACGGCGTGCCCTCGCGCATCCCACTCGCGCTCCTGCAGGAAATCCTCGGCCCAGTGGCGCACGGGCGAGTTCGCGGCGATCCAAGCGGGCGGCGGCACATGATTGCCTGCCGTGATGTAGAGCGCTCCATCCTGCCCTTTGCGAATCCCGTGCAATCCGTGTTCGCCCCCACCGCCAAACTCGAGCACGCGGCGGATCTCCTCGAAGGTGCCATCGCCCTGAGCGTCCACCAACTTCCAGAGACCGCCGCCTTGATTCACCTCTCCCTCAGCTACCACCCATAGCGTCGCCCCGTCCGCGAGCAGCCCCTCCGCGCCGTGGAAGGGCGTCTCGATGCGCTCGAGGCGCAGAAGTGATGCGCCGTCCGGGGCGAGGGTGCCGCGCAACAGCGGTCCCCCCTGCGATGAGAGGTAGAGGCTGGTTTCGCTGGCGAACTCGAGCGCAACCCACGAACCTTGACCTGCCTGCGCGCTGCCAACGAGATCGACCGCGAAGCCCGGTGGCACATCGATCGCATTCGTCGGAGGCGCCTGTCCGGATGCGAGCGACGCGCAAAATGCCGCCCCCGCGAGCGCAAGCACGGAGCCGACGATCATGCGTCGTTCTAGATAGCCGAGTCGAGCGCGCCCGTCAGCACCTGCTTGGAGACAAGGCCGACAAGCTTCTTGTGAATCTGCCCATTCTTGATGACGAGAATCGTCGGGATCGACTGGATCCCATACTTCACCGCCACTTCGCGGCTGTTGTCGACATTCACCTTGCCAACCTTAGCTCGACCGACGAAGTCGTTCGCGACCTCGTCGACGGTTGGTCCGATCGCGCGGCATGGACCGCACCACTCTGCCCAGAAGTCCACAAGGACCGGGACTCCCGATTCGAGGACATCCTTCTGAAAGTTTGCGTCGGTGAACTCAAGCGTGTGTTGGCCAGCCATTGATGGAACTCCGTGGAGTGGGTGCGAAGGGTTGATTCTAGCAGTGCCTCGGTGCTGCGATTGCCCGCGCTTCCCGGATCGCCGCGCAGTGAGCCGCCACATTGTGCGCGCGCACGACTGCGACCCCCCGTTTCGACATTGAGACTGCGGCTTGCGCGCTCACGCGATCGCGGTTGGCTGGAATCGGCTCGTCGGAGAGTGCACCGAGAAAACTCTTCCGACTGGCTGAGACCAGCACGGGCGGACCGAGTGCGACGATTTCGCCAATGCGATCCATCAGTTGCACATTCTGTTCGACCGACTTCCCGAAGCCGAGGCCCGGATCAACGGCGATCGACTCGGGGCTGATGCCTGCAGCGCGCGCGCGCGCGACGCATCCCTTGAGGTGCGTGGCGACTTCGGCAACAACATCGTCGTATTGCGGCGGCTGCGTGTAACGATCGCTGTATGAATCATCTGGCGGCGCTACGAGCCGATGCATGAGGACCACACCGCATCGATACTCCGCGACGACCTGAAGGATTTCGAGGTCTTCAGTTCCGCCACTCACATCGTTGACGATTGACGCGCCAGAGGCGATCGCCGCGCGCGCGACGCTTGCGTGCGTGGTGTCCACGGAGATGGCAACGCGCCCGTCGCGCACCGCGGGAATCGCCATCATGCGCGAGATCGCAGGGACGACGCGCGAAATCTGCTCCTGCGGCGAAACCCGGGCCGCGCCCGGTCGTGTGCTCTCGCCCCCAACATCGAGCATCGTCGCCCCCGCATCGATGCACTCGCGCGCCCAGTCAGCGGCTCGGTCGGCCGTCATGTGCGCGCCGCCATCTGAAAAAGAGTCCGGCGTCACATTCACGATCGCCATCAAGATCGGGTCAAGCGGTGCGTACCCCCATGCACGCGTCCCGATTCGCCACGACGCCGCCACAACATCACTCCGGAGCGCGGTCGCGTTTCGGCGCAGCCATCTGACCTGCGAGCACCTGATCGATGGCTGCGCTGAGCACTGGGGTCGGGACGACGAGCGCCATCGACGCTTCGCGCGGCGCTGCGCGGAATGCCCACGCAACCGGAGGGGCCTTCGATGAGATGTTGGGGAGTGCTCCGCCGGCGCCGCCGAACATGTCGGCCAACTGTCGGATCGCCTTGAGCAGCTGACCGACCGAGAGGTACGCCTCAACCTGCGCGCCCGGCAATAGTCGAGACTCCATTGACTTGATGACTGCGTCATCAGAGAGGGACTCGGATGCCCCCGCAGCTGCGACCGCGCGCGCAAACACATCGGGACGCTGGCTGAAGGTGATGACGAGCGAAGTCGGGGTGACCTTCGCGAATCCATGCAGTCCGCGTGGCCCCAAGAGTGCCTGCGCCGCCATCCTCTGCGCGGCAACCTCGGCGAGGTCGACTCCCTGCGCTTCGCTAGGTCCAAGCGGCGTCTCCTTCACTTCGAAGGCGTCGGCCGTCGATCCATCCTTGAGCGCGCGGCCATCCTCCCAACGGGGCGTCCGCCGCACGCCATTCGCTATGCCCTCCTGCGCAAGCACCCACTCCTTGAGCGCATCGCGCAGTGTGCCTGGACTGCTGCTCTCGATGACAAGGGCCGCGTCATTGAGCAGGCCGCCCGCAAGTACGCCGAGTTTGGATGGGTAGCAGGCGAAACGAACTGCGCCGATCGCCGTTTCTCCACTCGTGAGCCACGAAGGCACGCGGTCCGCGCCCGACACCATCGACGCAAGGTCAATGATCGACTCGCGTCCGCCGAGCGCGGCTACATCCACTCCACCGGCGACGAGAAACGGTCCCCCGTGAAGCCCTGCGAGCGGCTTTCGTTGTGCAGCATCCGCCCCAGTGCGGCAGCGCGCGGCGAGCTGGGCAAGCGAGCTTCCCTCTGCAATCTTGCTTCGGGTGCGGATCGACAGCCCGAGTGGATCGATGTCGGCGAACACGAGTGTTGCGGTGAACCCATTTCCGATCGCGCCGAGATCGTTGAGAGCCTTAGGGGCGGAAGCGACCGCCGCCGCTGCGCGGGCCGCATCGGGAGTGGCGATCCACGCGACGACATCCGCAGCGCGAGCCTGCGCCACACCCTCACCGCCGAACTCAGCTTCGAGTGCCTTTGCAAGCGGCTCGCCGGTCGCAAAGGACTCCACCGCAGCCTTCGACTTGGAGACGAGAAGATGGCGCGCGAACGCTCGCGCGTAGAACGACTCGCCTCGGACAAGCAGCGATCCATCTTCCGCGCGCGTTGGATGCGCAGCGATGTACGCGGCGGGGTCCGTTGCTGGGACAAGTAGCAAGAGATCGGGCCTCTCTCCAGTGCCGACACCTGCCCATGCCGCGAACGAGCCGGATTCATCGAATCCCTCGCGCGCTTCAAGAAACGCGCGAAGGTGATCCATCGGACGACCGACGATCGCTCCCTCCTTGCGATCCATCGACGCAAGGCACTCGTCAAGATCTACCGCAGCCTTCGAAAGCGAAGGCACGACGATTGCCCATGGCGCATTGCCCGGAACGATCGCGATCGCGTCATCGAATCCATCGCCCATCGCTGACGAGACAACCGCAAGCGCAACGCATGCCGCCGGAAACCACACACTATCGCTCGTCTTCATTCGACCGTCACGCTCTTCGCGAGATTGCGAGGCTTGTCCACATCCTTACCGCGCAGAACAGCCGCGTGATAGGCAAGCAATTGCAGCGGAATGACCGTCACTAGCGGCTGCAGCTGCTCTGGCACATCCGGGACATAGAACACTTCCTCTGCGAGGCCGCGGATGTGGTCGTCTCCTTCGGTAGCGACCGCGAGCACATGCCCCCCGCGGCTTCGGACTTCGGAGATGTTTCCCAGCACCTTCTCGTACTGGGAGTTCTTCGTCGCGACGAAGACCACCGGCATCCCCTTGTCGATGAGTGCGATCGGACCATGCTTCATCTCGGCGGCTGGCATCCCCTCCGCGTGGATGTACGAGATCTCCTTGAGCTTGAGCGCGCCTTCAAGGGCTACCGGATAGTTCACGCCGCGCCCGAGGAAGAGCCAGTTTTCGCGGTCGACATACTTGGCGGTCGCAGCCTTGATCGCCTCACTTGATTCGAGAATCTGCTGGACCTTCTCAGGGACCGCCTTCATTTCGTTCATGAGCGTGCGAACGAACTCCTGACTAAGGAAGCGGCGTCGTCCGACAAAGAGCGAGAGCATTGTGAGCGTTAGCACCTGTCCCGTGAACGCCTTCGTGCTTGCGACTCCAACCTCGGGTCCGACCCGCAGGTAGACCCCCGCGTCCGTTTCGCGCGCGATGGACGACCCGACGACATTGACGATGCCAAGCGCGAGCGCCCCACGCTGCTTCGCCTCCTGCAAGGCCGCGAGCGTGTCGGCGGTCTCCCCCGATTGGCTGACGGCAATGACTGCCGTGCCGAAGTCCACGATCGGGTTCCGATAGCGGAACTCACTAGCGAAGTCGTGCTCGGCGGCGATCTTCGCGAGATCCTCCATGAGGTACTTGCCCACCATGCACGCATGCAGGGCCGTCCCCTGCCCGACCATCACGATGCGCTTCGCGTTGGCGAGCGTGCGCGCGTGCTCCGCGAGTCCGCCGAGCACCACACCGCCGCTGCGGTCATCGAGTCTCCCTTGCATGCACACGCGCAGACTGCGCGGCTGCTCGAAGATCTCCTTGAGCATGTAGTGCTCGTACGGCCCGAGCTCGATCTCGGCGAGCTCGAACTCGAGCTCTCGCACTTCGGCAGTGATCTCAATGTCATCAATCGTTGCTGTGCGGAACGCCTCGCGGGTCAGCTTCGCGACTGTGAAGTCCGGCAGCGTGAACGCTTGCGTCGTGTGGGCGACGATCGCGCTCGAGTCGCTCGCGACGACATACTCGCCGTTACCGACGCCGACCATGAGCGGAGAGCCCTTACGAGCCACCACCAGAGTGTCCGGCTCTTCCTCGCAGATCACCGCGATTGCGTACGCCCCTGTGACCTCGCGCAGCGCCGACTGCACAGCCTTCTCTAGGTCCCCGCGATACAGCTCGCCGATGAGGTGCGCCAGCACTTCCGTGTCGGTCTCGCTCGTGAACGAGTGCCCCTTCTCCATCAGGTACTTCTTGATCGCGGAGTAGTTCTCGATGATCCCGTTGTGGATGATCGCGATTCCGTGACCAGCCTTGAGGTCGTCCCGGTGCGGATGAGCGTTGGCATCGGTCACACCGCCGTGCGTCGCCCAACGCGTGTGCGCAATGCCGATCGTGGCTGGATTCGACTCGAGCGCCCCCAACTTCTCCTCAAGCACCCGTACGCGGCCGACCGACTTGCAGGACTTGAGCCCACGATCAAGCACGGCGACTCCCGCCGAGTCGTAGCCCCGGTACTCGAGTCGCTTTAGCCCCTCAAGCAGAACCGGCAGCGCGGGCTTGCGACCGATGTAGGCGACGATTCCACACATGATTTCGGGACTCCTTGGGGTATCGCGCACGCGCGCAGGGGGGGACGCACTGTATCGTATCCCGCACGAACGCCGCATCCGACGGTGCGGTTGAGCTCGTAGCACTTGTGAAGGATTGCACGCATGGATGCGTCGCCTGCCTCTGACGGCATCACCGAACTAAAGGACGCGATTCGCGCAGCGATGCGCGCGCAGTTTTCCGCGTCCGATGGCGATGATCGCGCTGCACGCTCGACTTCAATCTGCCAGCGGCTCATCTCGTCTCGCGTCTTTGAGGACGCCATGACGGTCATGCTCTACATGCCGATGCGCAGCGAGGTCGATGTGATTGGAGTGGCTCTTGAGGCATTTCGGCGGGGGAAGACCGTCTGCCTGCCGCGCGTTGAGCCCGGACGCGACACGATGAGCGTGGTCGCTACGAGATCCTTTGACAACGATGAGATGCATCCCGATGCCGCCGGCGTGCGCTCTCCGCGCGGCGGTGCGCGCGTCCCGGAAGCTGCGATCGACCTAGTTGTCGTACCGGGTGTTGCCTTCGATCTCAATGGCGGCAGACTCGGTCGCGGCGGCGGCTTCTACGACCGCTTCCTTTCTTCGCTACCAACCACCACCGCCACTATCGGCATCTGTTTCGACTGGCAGATCGTCGATGTGGTTCCTGCCGACTCTCGTGACACTCCCGTGCATGCGGTGGTTACAGACCGCCGCGTTGCGCATCGCACTCCCACAGACCGCCTGCTTGAACCGAAGGACTCACCATGACTCTCTCTAGCCAACTCCCCCGCAGCTCCTCCCTCACCTCGCCTTCGCGACGACGCCTCCTCGCCCCCGCATTGGTTGCGGCATTCGGAGTAGCGGCGGCGGCCTATCTCTACCTCGCGAGTCCTGGGGCGACTCCGACCGCGGACAAGGTTGCTTCGAACGCAGTGCCGGTCATCGCGCCGCTAACACCCAACCCGGTCGCCAAACCTGCGACGCCGGACGTGCGTTCCGCATCCGAGACGAAGCCGGTTGCAAACACGGTCGCGCCCGCGCCTGCTCCAACACCAGCCGCACCGGTTGCACCTGCGACCACTCTCGCTAAGCCCGCACTGACCACGCCCGCGGCCTCGCCCGGAGCGCCCGCACCAGCGACCTCACGCCCAGCGCCAACGCTGCCGAGCGCGCTCGCCCGCGTCTCAAGCGACCCGCTCGGCGCGCGCCTTGCGCTCACAGAAGTGGTGAACGCGGGGTCCCTTACCGGACCAGACCTCGCAACCGCCATCGACTCGCTGCGAGAACTCAACGCGAAACTCGTCTTTTCTCCGGCGATTGCAGCCGGCGACCCGTTCATGCGCGAGTACACGGTTGAGTCAGGCGACACGCTCGCCAAGATCGCAAAGAAGCTCGGCGTCCAGACAGACTGGAGGTTCATTCAGCGCATCAACGGCCTCAAGTCTGAACGCTCGCTCCGCGTCGGTCAGCGGATCAAAGTGCCAGTTGGCGCCTTCCACGCTGAGGTCACAAAGAGCAGCTACATGATGCGCGTCTATGCAGGCGAGGGACCCGGCCGAGTCATCGTGGCCGTCTATCCAGTTGGACTTGGCGAACTCAACTCCACGCCAACTGGCGCATTCATGGTTCGCCCGAAGAGCAAGCTCGTCAATCCCGAGTGGCGCAATCCGCGCACTGGTGAACACTTCGCACCGGATGATCCAAAGAACCCGATTGGCGAACGCTGGATTGGCCTCGTGGGAGTCGAAGCGCAGAACCAGGGATTCAAGGGCTACGGCATTCACGGCACAACCGAGCCGGAGTCGATCGGCAAGCAGGCCTCGATGGGATGTGTTCGCATGCACGATGCTGATGTCGCCGCTGTGTATGAAATGCTCACCGAGCCCAACAGCACGATCGTGATTTCGCCCTAAGACACCGAAGACACTCCGCCCGCCGCGCTGTGCGCTCGTCGGTCGCTTAGCTGCGCGTCACTCGCTGCGCTGTGCGCTCGGAGTCCACTCGCCGCGCGCGGGTCCATGCGGATGAAACGCGCCACCTGATCGATGCGCGCTCACATGCTTCTGACGAGCCATGTGCGCGGCGAGGAGCATCGCTTGCTTCATCGCACCCGCGTCGGCCTTCCCTTCGCCGGCGATGCCGAACGCTGTTCCATGATCGGGACTTGTCCGAATGATGGGAATCCCAAGCGTCACATTGACTGCGCTGTCGAAGGCGATCAACTTAAGCGGGATCAGTCCTTGGTCGTGGTACATCGCGACCACTAGGTCGTAGCGTCCCCCGACCGCATCGCGGAAGATGGTGTCTGCCGGGAACGGTCCCGATGCGTCGATCCCCGCGCTGCACGCCATCTCAATCGCAGGCCGAATGATCCGCTCCTCTTCGTCGCCGAATAGCCCCTGCTCGCCCGCGTGCGGATTGAGACCGCAGACTGCGATGCGCGGTGTTGAGATGCCCATGTCCATGCAGAAGCGGTGTCCGAGATCAATCGGATCGAAGACGCGACCGATCGTCAGCGTGTCCCGGATGTTCATGAGCGGCAGATGCGCCGTCGCGAGGGCGACGCGGAGCTTGGCCGCCGCGAACGCCATGCAATGGCGCCGCGCCCGCGTCCTGAAAGCGAAGAGCTCGGTGTGACCGGGCCAGCGGAATCCCGCCATTGCCCAGCTCTCTTTGCTGATCGGCGCCGTTACTACTCCATCGACGCGGCGAGGATCACCTTCAGGACGCATCGCGTCAACGATGGCGGCTTCGACATACGCCTTGCTCGCCGCCCCGCCCACCTTCGAAGGCTCGTGGCGGTCGAACAGACCAAGCACCTGTCCGTGATCGATTACGAAGCAGTCTGCGTCGATCTCATGCGCGGCGCGCTCACTTTCCGCCGCAACTCGGAACCAATCGAGCCGCACGCGTGCCCGCTCGGCTGCTTCGTGAAGCGAGTGATTCGAGCCGTGAATAGCCCACCGGGCTGCGGAGCGCACGCCTGGCTCAGCGAGCGCCTTCACCGTGACCTCCGCGCCGATTCCGGCGGGATCCCCGAGTGAAACAGCAATGGTTGGTCGATCCGATGACATCGCTGCAATACTATGCCTTCGAAAAGTGCAGGATTGGCCATCGGGTGGTCGATCCGCGGACAGGATCACGCATATGGACGAACCAGATCCCCGCTGCTGCCCACACATGGAGTGCAACGACGCGCGCTGCACAGCGCGATTCGCCATGGGAGAAATCGAGCAGCTCTTTGCCTATTGCTGCGGCGGCTACCACGCATGCGCTCTCTTTCACCGAATCAATATGGAGCAGCGCTTTCGTGCTCTCGTGGGCGACGCGACGCGCGGCGTGCTCGAACCGCATCGACTTCCCGCGCTGATGCAGGCCACGATTCATGGGCACCCCCAGCGCTGCGCTCCGCAGACGACCTGACTTCCTGACCTTTTGTCGGATTGAGTGCGGACTCGCCACTCTGACGCTCGAGGCGTACGGGCGCGACCTCGCGCTCTTGGAAGAGTTTCTCGCCGACCGCGGCGTGCAGGATGCAGCGAAGGCCTCGATGCAGGATCTCGCGGAGCACCTGCGCTGGCTCTCCCGAAGTAAAGGGTTCGAGGCGACAACGGTCACGCGCCACTTGGCGTCGATGCGCGTCTTCTTCCGATGGCTTCATGCGACGGGAGCGATTGCGCGCGACCCCGCGCGACTCTTGGAGCGACCGACGACATGGAAGCGGTTGCCGGGGGCGATGACGCCGGCACAGATGCGTCGACTCGTCGAGCATCCGTCGAAGGAATCAGGCGAGCTGTGGTTGCGAGATCGCGCGCTACTGGAACTCCTCTATGGCGGCGGCCTCCGCGCGAGTGAAGTGTGCGGCCTCAAGGTGAATGACTTTCACGAGACGCTCGGCGCGGTCGCCGTGACCGGCAAAGGCGGGAAGCAGCGCGTCGTGCCGATCGGCGTCCCAGCAATCGACTGGACGCGCCGCTATCTCGCCGAGTGCCGACCCTCGCTTGCCCGCGCAGCGGGAGGACGCGATGCGTTCCGACTCCTCCTCTCCGTTACGGGACGCCCCCTCGAACGCGTGGCGGTTTGGCAGATTGTGAAGAAGGTCGCCGCCGCCGCCGGACTGGATGGGGTGCACCCACATACGCTTCGGCATTCGTTTGCCACGCACATGGTCGTGGGCGGCGCTGATCTCCGTGTAGTGCAGGAGTTGCTCGGGCACTCAAGCATTCTCACGACGCAGATCTACACGCATGTCTCGCGCTCCCATCTGCGCGAAGTGCTACTGACATGCCACCCGCGGGAGGCGCGTTCGCGACAACGGCCGAACGCGCCTACTCGCACTCACGCGAGCGCGAGCCGTCGGGGAAAGTAGCCGAGGCTCGCTGCGTCCTTCGCTAGGCGCAGCGTCTGTTCGGTGAGCTCGTTCGCGCGCGCGGTTCCATCGCGGATGATCGAGATGATCGCGTCATCGTTGCCCTCGTACTGCCTGCGTCGCTCGCGCATGGGCGCCAAGAGAGCATTTACGGCATCCGCGACTTCGACCTTGATGTGGCCATCCCCAATGTTGTCTCCACGCGCGTAGCGGTCCTTGAGTTCGGCAACGCGCGCGGCATCGGGGATGAACGCCTCGACATACTGGAAGAGCGCGTTGCCGGTGTCGCCTGGTTCAGTGGGGCTCTGCCGACCAGTGAAAATCTTGCCGATCTTCTTCTGGACTTCCTTGGGAGTGTCCGCGATGAAGATGGCATTGCCGAGGCTCTTCGACATCTTGTGCACACCGTCGATACCGAGGAGGCGGCCGACCTTGCCAACATCGGCGCGCGGCACCGGAAAGACACCGCCGAGCTTCATGTGATCGTCATCTTCCGCGTGCTCGGAGACGCCGCAGAAGACTTGATTGAATCGCCGCGCGACTTCGCGAGTCATCTCTAGGTGCGGAACTTGATCCTCTCCGACGGGAACGCCGACTGCGCGGAATGCAAGAATGTCGGCAGTCTGTCCGACGGCGTAGAGCGGGAAGCCAAACGAGTACTGATCGCCCAGCCCCTTCACCTTGATCTCCTCCGAGAGGGTCGGATTGCGCATGACTCGGTTGAACGGGAGCAGCATCGCGAAGAGGAAGGTCAGTTCGGCGATCGCGGGCACATCGCTCTGCAGAACGATTGCTGACTTCGCGGGATCGATGCCCATCGCGAGGTAGTCACGCACGATTTCAATCGTGTCCCGTCGTATCTCAGGAGCGGTGCGCACTCGCGTCGTGTACGCATGGATGTTTGCGAGGAGGAAGTAGCACTCATGCGTCTCCTGCAACTCCACGCGCCGCTTCACCGACCCAACCCAATGTCCAAGATGAAGCGTGCCAGTTGGCGTATCGCCAGTGAGAATGCGCGGGCGCGGAGGTGCGGTCATGCGGAGGGCAATCCTACGAACTGAGATGGTGCGCGGCGCTAGGACTAGAGCGCAATGAAGAGATTGGCAGCGTTGAACGCGGCGTGCGCGCCAATGGGCGCTGCAAGTCGACCGGTTCGCTCCGCGAGCCAGCCGAGCAGAAGCGAGAGCGCGAAGAGCACGGCGAGGCCGCTCGCCTCCGCACCCTCCGTCAGCACACCGATGTGGAATAGCGCGAACAACACACTGGCGCACACGATCGCCCAACGACGGGGAATGCCGAGTCCGCGGAATCCCTGTTGAGCGGCGCCACGAAACTGGATCTCCTCCGTCATCGGCGCGAGAACAACGGCGATCGCGATCATCCCCGCGCGCAGCCACGCGTTGTCACTTGCGGCCAGAAGCGCGAGCGTGGAGTGCCCCGTCGCTGGAGGCTCTGCGCCCCCGAGCCACACCTGCACCGACGCAACGATTGATCCGATGCTCTGCAAGGGAATCCAGCAGCTTGCGAGGGCGAGCGCGCCGAGTCCGAACGCTGGCCAGAAAGGCCAGCGTTCGTTGGTCGAGCTCGTTTCGGCTGGATTCGGCGCAGTCATCTTTGTTCGCGATGCGCTCTCGTAGAGACAGATCCCGTAGGCCGCCATCTGAAACAACCACGACGAGATGCCCGCAACAACGGTGATCCGAAGGGCATCAGGTCCAAAGGAGTCGGGAAGCGCCAGCCATGTGCGAGTGGTCCATGCCGCCATCCCCCCGCCCACGAACATGGCCAAGAAGAGGCAAAACGATGAAGCTGGCGCAAGCGACCACCGAAACGCGGGTGCGCTGCCCAGTCCCGCGCCGCGAGTCACCGCGATCGCAACTGCTATGACGAACCCAAGTCCCAGCGAAACATATGGCCACGCGGAGTCGGCAGATGCGACGGCATCCGCTCTCACATCGGCGGGAGCACTCGATGCCCCACTACCCTGCGCAACCATCGCGGCTCCAAGAATGGCAGATGCGCTCACAAACATTGTCCAACGAAAACGCCGCGAAGTCGCGGCGCAGCGCGCGGCGGTTCCCATCGAACTCCTGAAGGATCGGATCTCCGAACTCGGGCGCCCACGCAATTTCTTCCAGGCGTGCGTCGACCACGGTCGCCGCGCGCGATCGCGGATCATCGCGGAAGTCAAGGCGAAGAGCCCCTCGGCAGGCGCCATTCGAGCCGACTTTGATCCCGTCGCCATCGCACGACAGTATCACGATGCGGGGGCCAGCGCGATTTCATGCCTCACGGACGAGCACGACTTCGGGGGCCGCCCTGAGTACATCCACGCGATCCGCGACGCGGTGCCGCTTCCCGTGCTACGCAAGGACTTCATCATCGACGAGTACCAAGTGTGGGAGTCGCGCGCGCTCGGCGCCGACGCAATGCTCCTCATTGCCGAATGCCTAACCGAGCGCGAGATCATCGACTTTCAGATTCTCGCAGTCGAACTCGGCATGACCACACTGCTGGAAGTGCATGATGCCTCCAACCTCTACCGCGTGCTGAACCATGTCGGGTTCCCACATGCCGGTTACTCGCTGCTCGGGATCAACAACCGCAACCTGCGCACGATGAAGACTGACATCGCGCACTCGCTGCGCATGGCCGACTCGGTTGCTGACCCCAGCATTCTGGTGAGCGAGTCTGGCATTCGGACTCCCGCGGATCTAGCCCGGCTTCGCGAGCATGGAGTCAACATTGCTCTGGTCGGCGAGTCGCTCTTGCGCGAGCCAAATCCAGGGGTCGCGCTCAAGGCGCTGCTCGCTTAGTGGCGCTGCTCGCTTAGGTCGGCACGCGCGAGCGACGCAGAATCGCGCGCGCAATGTTGAGACCGGTGAGGGCCGCGCCAATGCGGATTTGGTCGCCAGCGACAAAGAGGCTGAGTCCCATGCCCGGCGCGAGGCTCCAATCCCCTCGAATCCGACCGACGAGGACTGGGTCCCGTCCCGCCGCGGCGATCGGTTCTGGGAATGCGTTGGCGGCGCGGTCATCGACGATCTTGATGCCCGGGGAGTTCGCGAGCGCCTCGCGCGCGGCTTCAGGAGAGAGTGGGCTGGCAAACTCAAGCGAGATCGCCTCGCAATGCGCGCGGAGAACCGGGACGCGCACACAGGTTGCCGTAACGCGCACTTCTGAATCAGACCAGATCTTGCGCGTCTCATGAAGCAGCTTCGCCTCCTCTTCGTTGTAGCCGCTCTCGCCGATGGCGCTGTTGTGGCTGAAGCAGTTGAATAGGCATGGTCGTCCGAAGATCGGCGACTTGAGTGGACGACCGTGCGCGTAGTCGTGCGCCTGCGCCTCTAGTTCGCGCATCGCCGCAGCACCAGCCCCACTAACAGCCTGATAGGTCGAGATGACCATCCGCGAGACCCTTGCAATGCGATGAAGCGGCGTGACGGCAACGAGGGCGACGATCGTCGAGCAGTTGGGGACGGCCACAATGCACGGGGACTCGCACGCGTCGAGGGCGGAATCGTTGACTCCCGGAATGACAAGCGGCACGCTCGGATCCATGCGAAAGGCGCTTGAATTGTCGATTGCCCAAGCGCCAGCGCGCACCGCTTCAGGCGCCCACTGCCGCGATATGTGCTTACCCGCCGAGAAGAAGACGATATCGAGTCCTTCGAAACAGCCCGGCGAGAGCACGCTGATTTCGACTACCCCGCCTCCGACCGCCACCTTGCGACCAGCGCTCCGCTCGCTCGCGTAGAGGCGAACTTCTGAGAGGAGCAGCGCTGCTTCTCCCAACAACGCGAGAAACTCCTCGCCAACGGCACCCGAGGCTCCGACGATCCCAACCCTCACTGCCCGATGCCCAATGTCTTTTTGCATGAAATGCTCGCGATCGCTTGCGTGTGTGGGCCGCTATCGTATGGTTCCGCCGTGAGATGGGATCGGGTGCGTGACCCGATCATCGAGCGCGCATATTCAAGGAACATCCATGCCACAGAAGCCAGCGAACAAGTCCACGGCGACCAAGACCACCGGAAAGTCGGTTCGCCTGACCGATGCGGATCTCGAGAGTGCGAGCGGAGGCGGCCGCAGCCGCGTCGCCCGCAACTCCACCGTAGCGCGTCAGGCCCGCACGCCGAAGCGCTGAGGAGCCCTCAGCCGGGTCGATGCCAGACATTCGACCGCTTTCGTGACACGGACCATACGCAGTCGGTGACCGCACCTGCTCCTGGGCGGTCACCGACTGCTTTGTTCTTGAAGCGTGTGCTGGAGACGCTGTCGTCCGGGGTCGCTCCCGACGCCCGATGCGCGATGCCCGTGGGACTTCCTGACTGAACTGTCGGCGGTCGTTTGCTTTTGTATGTCACTGAACTACAGTGTCGCCGTGAGATGGATCGGGCTCGTGGCCCGAACATCGAGCGCGAAGTTCAAGGAACATCCATGCCACAGAAGCCCTCAAAGAAGTCCAAGGCGAGTAAGACCCCCGGCAAGTCGGTTCGCTTGAGCGATGCCGATCTCAAGCGTGCGAGCGGAGGGCGCCGCCTCGGTGGCGGGACCAAAGCCCCCGCAGCGCGAGGGTCGGGGATCCCGATCTCGATTCTCAAGTGACGCACCTGCTCCCGGGGGGACACGCGCCGTGTAGTTGTCGCGAACTCAGATCGCGTCGGTCGATTCCGAGTCAATCATTTGTCGACGGGCCATCTCGCGGAAGAGCCCCTCTTTCGCAACCAGGTCGCGAAATGATCCCGACTGCACCACGCGCCCGCCCTGCATCACATAGATCTTGTCTGCTTGGCGAATCGTGCTGAGGCGGTGCGCGACGATCAATCGCGTCGCCTTCAACCCCTCGAGGCTGGCCACCACCTGCGCTTGCGAGACTTCATCCAGCGCGCTCGTCGCTTCGTCAAAGACGAGGATCTTGGGTTGAGTCACAAGCGCGCGCGCGATCATGAGCTTCTGCACTTGACCACCCGAGAGCGTCTGATCTGTGACATAGGTGTGCACACCCATCGGCATCTGTGAGACTTCCTCCTCGAAGCCAGCCGCGGCGATGGCGCGCTCAGCGTCCTTGGCGGTAAAGAGGGTGCTGCCGACGATGTTGTCCAAGATCGATCCTGGCACGATGCGCGTGTTCTGGACGACCGCGCCGATCTGACGGCGCACCGCGACGAGATCAAGGCGCTCGAGTGGCTTGCCGTCGAAGAGCACAACGCCCGAGTCTGGATCGCGAAGTCCGAGCAGCAACTGTAGGAGCGTTGACTTTCCACTCCCGCTCGGGCCGACGATCGCGACGCACTGCCCGGCCTCAACTGACACATTGACCGCGGAGAGCGCCTCGCTCGCCTGCCCCGGGTAGGAGAAGCGCACATCCACCAGTTTGATCTGACCACTGAGCGATCCTGGTTGCTCGCGAACGCCCATGCGCTCGGTGCTTGCGTCGAGAATCGGTCTGATGCGCGCGAGCGTTGACCGTAGCGCGCCAAGGTCACCGAGCCGC
>Ga0233424_10001734_pt1 | contig 17668 bp, 14 predicted proteins | sample Watercolumn_Towu_FD_181011 | JGI IMG/M metagenome (GOLD analysis project Ga0233424, IMG submission 181011) | Freshwater microbial communities from Lake Towuti, South Sulawesi, Indonesia - Watercolumn_Towuti2014_125_MG | ecosystem: Environmental > Aquatic > Freshwater > Lake | place: Indonesia...
GGCGTACGCTCAGTTCTCGCCGCACACGGCGCTCGACAAGGTCAACGAATCTTCGCGCGTCGCGGTGAGCCGCACGTTCTCCAAGACGTGGTCGATGGCCGCGGCGCGGCTCGGCTATCTCATTGCGCCGAAGTGGATGATCGCCGACCTCGAGATCGTCACGCTGCCGTATCACCTCGACGCGCTGAAGCAAACGGCCGGGCTCCTCGCGCTTCGCCACGTGGCGCACATGGAAGCCGGCGTGCAGAAGGTGGTGGCCGAGCGCGAGCGCATGCTCGCCGCGATGCGCGAGCTGCCGATCACCACGTGGCCGAGCCAGGCGAACTTCATGCTGTTTCGCCCCGACGCGCGACCCGGGCGCACGGTGTGGCGGTCGCTGCTCGATGCGGGCGTGCTGGTGCGCGACTGCTCGTCGTGGGCGGGTCTGGCCGACTGCCTGCGCGTCACGGTGGGCACGAGGGCGGAAAACGATGCGTTCCTCGCGGCGTTGCGCGGCGCTTTCGCGGCGCGAGACTAGAAGCATGGCTCGCTCGGCTCGGCGTTCGCGCGCGACAAAAGAGACCCAGGTCGACGTGCACATCGACCTCGACGGCCCCGCGGCGACCTCGATCGACACGGGCATTCCGTTCTTCGACCACATGCTCGACCAGCTCGGCAAGCACGGCGGCTTCCGCCTCGACGTGCGCGCCAAGGGCGACCTGCACATCGACACGCACCACACCATCGAAGACGTGTCGCTCGCGCTCGGCGAGGCGTTTCGCGAAGCACTCGGCGACAAGTCCGGCATCCGCCGGTTCGCCAGCGGAGCATTTCCGCTCGACGAAGCGCTCGTCGACGTTGCGCTCGACTTGAGCGGACGTCCCTTCGTCGCGTGGGACGTGGCGCTGCCCGAGTGCCTCCCGCTCGGCAACCCGCCGTTCGACCCGCAACTCGCCGAGCACGCGATCACGTCGTTCGCCACCGCTGCGGCGATCACGCTGCACGTGCGCAAGCAGTCGGGCACCAACGTGCACCACATCGTCGAAGCCACGTTCAAGGGCCTGGCGCGCTGCCTGCGCGACGCCGTGCGCATCGAGTCGAGCGGAGTGCCGAGCACCAAGGGCACGCTCTAATGTCGGCGCCGCTCGTCGCGGTGCTCGACTACGGCATCGGCAACCTGCGCTCGGCGCAGAAGGCTCTACAGAAAGTCGGCGCCGACGCGCGACTCACGGCCGACCACGCGCTCATCCGCGATGCGCACGCCGTGGTGCTGCCCGGCGTCGGCAACTTTGGCGCGTGCATGAACGCGGTGCGAGAAAGCGGCCTCGAAGCCCTCGTGCACGAGCGCATCGCGGGTGCGCTGCCGTTCCTCGGCATCTGCGTCGGCATGCAGATGCTGTTCGACGGCAGCGACGAGAGCCCGGGCGTCGCTGGGCTGGGCGTGATCGCGGGACAGGTTCGGTACCTTCCCGACACCGTGAAGCGACCCCAGATGCAGTGGAACAAACTGCGCCTGCGCGGCGTCGACCCGATGTTCGCCGACATGTCCGACGAACCGTGGATGTATTTCGTGCACTCGCTGCACGGCGTGCCCGACGACGCCTCGTGCATCGTCGCCACCGCAGAGTACGGCTGCGACGTGACGGCCGCGGTGCGACGCGGCAACCTGTTCGCCGTGCAATTCCACCCCGAGAAGTCGGCGGTCGACGGGCTGTCGCTCTTGCGCAACTTCGTCGACGCAGCACGCCTCGCCGTCGCGAGCGCGTGAACGTCGCGACGCGAGATGCGTGACATGGACCTGTATCCCGCCATCGACCTGCGCGGCGGGCGTGTCGTGCGCCTCGAGCAGGGCGACTTCTCCCGCGAGCGCGTGTACGGCGCCGACCCGCTCGAGACTGCGAGGCAGTTCGTCGACGACGGTGCGCAGTGGCTGCACATCGTCGACCTCGACGCCGCCAAAGGCGACGGCGACAACAGGTCGGTCGTGCGCGCGATTACAACAGCGGTCGGCGACAGCGCGCGCGTGCAGACCGGCGGGGGCGTGCGCAGCCTCGACGACGCGCAGCAACTCGCTGATGCGGGCGTCGCGCGAGTGGTGATGGGTTCGGCCGCCGTGCGCGACCCGAGCCTGGTCGACGCGGTGGCGCGCGTGATCGACGTGGCGGTCGGGCTCGACCACCGCAACGGCGAGGTTTCGACCCACGGATGGCTGCGCGGCTCCGGGCTCACGCTCGCCGACGCGGTGCGACAATTCGCGGCCGCGTCTGCGTTCGTGGTGACCGACATCTCGCGCGACGGCATGCTCGCGGGCCCCGACGTCGACGGACTCGCCGAACTCGTGTCGATGACCGACTCACCCCTGATCGCGAGTGGGGGAGTCGCCGATGTGAATGACCTGCGCGTACTGCGCGATGTGGCGGTGCCAAGCAACAAGGCCGGCGACAGTGGCAGCGTGCGCGGCCTCGCCGGTGTGATCGTCGGCAAGGCGATTTACGAGGGGCGCATCGGCGTGCGCGAAGCACTGCGTGCGCTGCGACGATGAGCGTGCGACGACGATGAGCGGGATACGACCATGACCGTGCGCGGAGCATCCGCCAAGCAGCCCGGCGGTTTTGCGCGCGTGATTCCGTGCCTCGATGTCACCGATGGTCGCGTGGTGAAGGGCGTGAACTTCGTCGGGCTCCGCGACGCCGGCGACCCGGTCGAGCTTGCGACTCGCTACGACGCCGAGGGTGCCGACGAAGTGGTGTTTCTCGACATCACCGCATCGCGCGACGCCCGCCAGACGATGGTCGACATCGTGAGCCGCGCCGCCGAGCAGCTCTTCATTCCGCTCACGGTGGGTGGCGGAGTGCGCGACGCGGAATCCGCACGCCGACTGCTGCGCGCCGGAGCCGACAAAGTGAGCGTGAACACTGCGGCAGTACGCCGGCCCGAACTGATCGGTGAGATCGCCGACGACTTCGGCAACCAGTGCGTGGTGTGCGCAATCGACGCGAAGCGAGTGAGCAGCGCAAGCAGCGCGAGCAGCCCGAGCAGCGGTGCGAGTAGCGGTGCGAGCAGCGGCAATGTTGGCGCGCGCTACGAGGTGTACGTCAACGGCGGCCGCACGCCCACCGGCATCGACGTGCACGAGTGGGCGCAGCGAGCGGTCGCGCTCGGCGCGGGAGAAATCCTCCTTACCTCGATGGATCGCGACGGCACGCGCGACGGCTTCGACCTCGAGCTCACGCGGTTGGTGGCCGACGCCGTGGCCGTGCCGGTGATAGCGAGCGGCGGGGTCGGTGCGCTCGACCATCTGGCTGACGGCGTGCTGCTCGGCGGTGCCGACGCGGTGCTCGCGGCGTCAATCTTCCACTTCGGCGAGTTCAGCATCGCCCAAGCGAAAACTGCGATGGCGGCGCGCGGGGTGGCCGTGCGACCAGCGTCAGTAGCGTGAGCGAAATGTCGGACGACGAAAAGCTTCCGATCAAGATGCTGAATGATCGGCTGCTCGTGCGCATCCCTTCGGCGGACGGCGAACGACGTTCGTCGGGTGGAATCTTGATTCCGGCCACGGCGCAAGTGGCCAAGCGGCTCGTGTGGGCCGAGGTCGTGGCGCTCGGCCAGAGCGTGCGCGCCGCAGAGGTCGGCGACCGAGTGCTCTTCAGCCCCGACGACCGATACGAAGTCGAAGTCGGCGGCGTCGACTACATCATGTTGCGCGAGCGCGACCTGCACGCCGTCGCCGCGTCTCGCATCGAGGCGAGCACGGGCCTCTACCTCTAGGTCGTCGCGTGCGCATCTCGCCCAGCCGCGAAGAGTTCCGCGCGCTCGCGGCGTCGCACGGAGTGGTGCCGGTGTGGGCCGAGGTGCTCGCCGATCGGCACACTCCCGTCGGAGTGTTTCTCGCGCTCGTCGGCGACGCGCCGGGGTTCTTGCTGGAATCGGTCGAGCACGGCGAGCGGTGGGCGCGCTTCAGTTTCGTCGGATGCCGTCCGCGCGCAGAGATCGCGCTCGTCGACGGAGTTGTGCGGACGAGCGGTGCGGTGCCCGACTCGGTGCCGCGCGACAAAGGTTTTCTCGTCGCGCTAGAGGCGATGCTCGCCGCGCACCCGGCACCGGTCATCGATTCGCTGCCGCCGCTGCAAGGCGGCATGATCGGCCACATCGGATACGACGTCGTGCGCGAGATCGAGCAACTGCCCGATGCGCCGCGCGACGACAGGGGCTTGCCCGACGCCGTGATGTCGATGATCGGCTCGCTCGCGGCGTTCGACCACTGGCGCCAGCGCGCGTATCTCATCGAGAGCGTGCCGACGCTCGGCTTGTCGGGTGCCGTAGTCGACGCCGCATACGACGCTGCGGTCGCCGCGGTGCAGCGCATGGCCGACGACCTGGCGCGCGCGACGCCCGGCGACTCGGCCGAGCCGCCCACGCGCGTCGAGGACCCCGTGGCGGCGGTGTCGTCGATGCCCGACGGCAGGTACCAAGACGCGGTGCGCGTCGCGAAAGAACACATTCTCGCCGGCGACATCTTCCAGGTGGTGCTCTCGCAACGCTTCGACGTGCGACTCGGTGCCGACCCGTTCGACTTCTACCGAGTGCTGCGCCAAGTGAACCCCAGCCCGTACATGTATTTCGTGCGCCACGACGCGCTGACCATCGCCGGAAGTTCGCCCGAGCCGCTCGTGCAGGTGCGCGACGGGCGAGTGACGAGCCGCCCCATCGCCGGCACGCGCAAGCGCGGGCGCGACGACGAGCACGACCGACGACTCGCCGGCGAACTCGCCGAGAACCCGAAAGAGCGCGCCGAGCACGTGATGCTCGTCGACCTGGCGCGCAACGACGTGGGCCGCGTGGCCAAGTTCGGCAGCGTGAAAGTGGACGAGCTGATGACCCTCGAGCGGTACAGCCACGTGATGCACCTCACTTCGCAGGTGTCGGGCGAGCTGCGCGAGGGTCTCGGACCCATCGACGTGCTGCGCGCCACGCTTCCGGCGGGCACGGTGAGCGGTGCGCCGAAGGTGCGCGCGATGGAGATCATCGACGCGCTCGAGCCGCTGCGCCGCGGGCCCTATGCCGGCGTGGTCGGCTACGTGGATTTCAACGGCAACCTCGACGCGGCAATCGCGATTCGCACGATGTTCGCGCGCGGTGATGAAGCGTGGTTTCAGGCCGGTGCTGGAATCGTGGCCGACAGCGACCCCGACGACGAGAACTTGGAGTGCCACAACAAGGCGGCGGCATTGTTGGCGGCGGTGCCGACCGCGCGACGCATGACGCAGCAGCGCACGAATCGCCAGCCCGCTACGCACCAGAACACGACGCGCCAGCGCAAGACGGGGAGCCGATGACCGAGGGCGGGCCGAACGCCACAGCCTTTGCCGTGCGCACGCGGCGCGACGTCATCATCGCGCACGGCACGGATGCGCGGAGCTTCTTGCACTCGCAGCTGAGCAACGACATCGCGTCGCTCGGGGTCGGCGCATCGCGGTACTCGTTCGTGCTCGAGCCCACCGGCAAACTCGCTGCACTCGTGCGCGTGCGATGCGAAGCCGAAGATGTCTTCGTGCTCGACGTCGACGAGCGTTGCGGCCAGTCGGCGCTCGCCCGACTGAACAAGTTCAAGATTCGCGTGAAGTGCGAGTTCGAGCTCTCGCAGCGGGATGTGCTGGCACTGCGCGGTCTCGCTGCATCGTCGCGCGATGCCGTGCTCGCTGTGCCCGGTGCGGTCGCGGCGTGGCGCGAGGATGACTGCGCAGTCGACGTATTCGACGCAGACACGCAAGATGCTCGCGGCATCATCGCGGGCGTCGAAAGCGGCGATCGCCACGACCTCGAACGCGAACGGGTGCGCTGTGCGTGGCCCGTCTTCGGTGTCGACATCGACGGCGACTGCCTGCCGGCAGAAACCTCGCTCATCGATGTGTGCGTGTCGTTCACCAAAGGTTGCTATCCCGGCCAAGAACTCGTCGAGCGAATGGACAGCAGAGGGGCGAGCGCACCGCGCCGACTGATGCGCCTGCCTGCGCGAGCAGCCGCAACGGGTTCGGGTGCGGTTGTGGTTGCCGCGGCGGGAGAGCCGTACGCGAACGGCGGCATCGTGCTCGGGCGATGCAGTTCAGTGGCGGGCGATTTTGCACTCGTGATGGTGGCGAGGGCGCACTTCGGTGACGCCGAAGCACTCGCTTCTCCGTAGACTTCTCCGAACTTATGACGTACGTCTACGCCTTCGACCACAAGCACCGCAAGGCGCCGATGAGCATGAAAGACCTGCTCGGCGGCAAGGGAGCCAACCTCGCCGAGATGATGACGGTGCTCAAGCTGCCCGTGCCGCACGGCTTCACCGTGACCACCGATGCGTGCCGCGACTACATGCGCGGCGGATGGCCAAAGAGCCTCGACAAAGAAATCGCCGCGCACGTCGCAGCGCTGGAGAAGAAGATGGGTCGCAAGCTCGGCGACGCGAAAGACCCGCTGCTCGTGTCGGTGCGCTCGGGCGCCAAGTTCTCGATGCCCGGAATGATGGACACGGTGCTCAACCTCGGGTTGAACGACGCGAGCGTGCAGGGTCTCGCACGTTCGACCAACGACGAGCGCTTCGCCCACGACTCGTACCGCCGGTTCATCGCGATGTACGGCCGCATCGTGCTCGGTGTCGACGGGCACTCGTTCGAGCATCCGCTCGAGCACGCGAAGGCCGCGGTCGGCACCAAGAACGACGCCGACCTGCCCGCCGCGAAGCTGCGCGAGTTGTGCGAGCAATACAAGACGATCGTGAGGCGAGAGACGGGTAAGGACTTCCCGCAAGAACCCGCCAAGCAGTTGCGCGGCGCGGTCGAAGCCGTGTTCCGCTCGTGGAACGGTGCGCGCGCCATCGCCTACCGCGTGCGCGAGAGAATCAGCCACGATCTCGGCACGGCGGTCAACGTGCAGGCGATGGTGTTCGGCAACCGCAACAGCCAGTCGGGCACCGGCGTCGGCTTCACGCGCAACGCGGCGACCGGCGAGAACAAGCCGTACGGCGACTATCTCATCAACGCGCAAGGCGAAGACGTGGTGGCCGGCATCCGCAACACCGAAGACCTCGACGCGCTGAAGCGGCAGTTTCCGAGAGTGCACGCCGAACTGCTCGAGATTTTCGCGCGGCTCGAGCGCCACTACAAAGACATGTGCGACACCGAGTTCACGATCGAAGACGGCAAGTTGTGGATGCTGCAGACGCGCGTCGGCAAGCGCACCGGTGCGGCGGCGCTGCGCATGGCGGTGGAAATGGTGAAGAACGGCGGCACCAAGAAGCACGCGTGGAAGATCGGCAAGAAAGACGCGCTCATGCGCATCACCGCCGACCACCTCGACTCGGTGCTGCACCCGCAGTTCGCGAACAAGACCAAGGCGATCGCCAAGGGTCTCGCGGCCTCGCCCGGTGCGGCGGTCGGCAAGGTGTATTTCACCGCCGACGACGCGGCCGCCGCGGTCGCCAACCACGGCGAGGCGGTCATCCTCGTGCGCAACGAGACGAGCCCCGAAGACGTGCACGGAATGATGGTCGCCAAAGGCATCCTCACCGCGCGCGGCGGACTCGTGAGCCACGCGGCGGTGGTGGCCCGCGGGTGGGGTACTCCCGCAGTGGTCGGCGCCGAAGCCGTGAAGATCGACGGCAAGCAGTTCTCGGTCGGCGACACGGTCGTGCGCGAGGGCGAAGTCATCTCCATCGACGGAGCAACCGGCGAAATCATGCTCGGCGCGCTCGCGATGGCCGGCTCCAAGCCGCCGGCCGAGTTCCACACGATCCTGAAGTGGGCCGACGAAATCCGCAAGGGCAAGTTGAACGTGCGCGCCAATGCCGACACCGGCGACGACTCGAAAGTGGCGCGTGAATTCGGCGCCGAAGGCATCGGGTTGTGCCGCACCGAGCACATGTTCCTCGCGCCCGACCGCCTGCCGGTGGTGCGCCGCATGATCCTCGCCGACAGCCCGGCGCAAGAGACCGCCGCGCTCGAAGAGTTGCGCGTGGTGCAAAAGGAAGACTTCGCGGCGATCTTGCGCGCGATGAGCGGCCTGCCGGTCACCGTGCGCTTACTCGACCCGCCGCTGCACGAGTTCCTCCCGCGAGTCGAAGAACTCGAAGTGAAGAGCGCGACGGGTGCCTTGTCGCAAGAAGAGACGAAGCTGCTGAAGGCCGCGCACGCGTGGGCAGAGGTGAACCCGATGCTCGGCACGCGGGGCGTGCGACTCGGCGTGATCAAGCCCGGTCTGTACGCGATGCAGGTGCGCGCGCTCATGGAAGCCGCCGACCAGGTGGCGGGCGAGGGCTACGAACCGATCGTCGAAGTGATGATTCCGCTCACCGTCACCGACGACGAGCTCGCGCTCGCGCGCGGCTGGGTGCAGGGCGTGCTCGACGAGTTCGCGTCGCGTCCGCGCACCACGCCGTCAGGCAAGAAGGCCAAGCGACCGCAGGTGACCATCGGAACGATGATCGAGACGCCGCGCGCCGCGATTCGCGCCGACGAACTCGCCGCACACGCCGACTTCTTCAGCTTCGGCACCAACGACCTCACGCAGATGACGTTCGGGTTCAGCCGCGACGACGTCGAGAGTCGCATGATGCCGGCGTACCTCGAGGCGGGGCTGTTGAAGCGCAACCCATTCGAGACCATCGACCAGGCGGGTGTCGGCGAACTCGTGGAGATCGCCGCCAAGCGCGGCCGCAAAGCCAAGCGCAAACTCAAGTTGGGTGTGTGCGGCGAACACGGCGGTGACCCCGAGTCGATCGGATTGTTCCATCGAGCCGGACTCGACTACGTGAGTTGCTCGCCGTATCGCGTCCCGATCGCACGACTGGCCGCCGCGCAGGCGATCATCGGCGGCGCCAAGAGCGACACGAAGTAGTCGCGCTTTCTTCTCGCGTGTGCCGCGAGACCTGCGCCACAGCGTCACACGATGATTAGTCGCCGACAAGCAAACACGTCCGAACTACGATGTTGTTGCACATGAACCCCCCGTTCATAGCGGCGCTCGTCGCCGCTGGATCCGAATCCACCAATTTCGTCGATGTCGACGTCCCGGTTTGGGGCTGGCCGATGCTGCTCGGTGTCATCACCGTTGCTCTACTGGTCGACCTGCTCGTCGTCCATCGCAAGGCGCACGTGGTGGAAATCCGCGAGGCGGCCATCGAGAGCGCCGTGTGGGTCGGGCTCGGGCTCGCCTTCACGGGCGTCATCGCCTGGATGTTCGCCGGGCAGGGTGAGGGTGGTGCGGCAGCGGTGGAGTACCTCGCCGCGTACCTGATCGAAAAGAGCCTCTCGGTCGACAACGTCTTCGTGTGGGCCGTGATCCTCGCTCACTTCGCGGTGCCGCGCCAGTACCAGCACCGCACCCTCTTCTGGGGAATCTTCGGCGCGCTCGTCATGCGGTTCGCATTCATCCTCGTCGGCACCGCGGTGATCAACCGGTTCAAGATTCTGCTCCTGGTCTTCGGTCTCTTCCTCATCTACACCGGGTGGAAGATCGTGCGCGGCGAAGACGAAGAAAGAGACCCCAGCGACACTCGCACGATGCGTGCCTTCCGCCGACTGGTGCCGTCAGTCGAACAATATGACGGCCAAAAGCTCCTCACCCGCGTGAACGGCAAGCGTTTCGCCACGCCGCTCTTGGCGGTGCTCGTCATCGTAGAGATGACCGACCTCGTCTTTGCGGTCGACTCGGTGCCGGCCGTGCTGGCGGTCAGCCGCGAACAATTCATCGTGTTCGCCTCCAATGCGTGGGCCATCCTCGGTTTGCGGGCCTTGTATTTCTTGTTGGCCGACATACGCGAACGGTTCGTCTATATGCCGCAGACCATCTCGGCCTTGCTCATCTACGTCGGCATCAAGATGACCGTGGCGTGGCGGGGCATCCACATTCCAGTCGTGATTTCACTGCTCATCATCCTGTCGTTCTTGGTCACGGGAGTCGTGGCGTCGATCATGCACGGAAAGCGAGCCAACTAGCCTCTCGCGCGTGAGCGGGACGGGCGACTAGTGGCAATCTCCGAAGACGACATCGAGCGCGTGCGAACCGCGCAGCCGATCTCGGCTGTGATCGGCACCTACATCGCGCTGAAGCGCGCCGGGCGCAACTTCGTCGGGTTGTGCCCGTTCCACGGGGAGAAGACGCCGTCGTTCAACGTGCGCGACGAGACCGGTCGCTACAAGTGCTTCGGGTGCGGCGCGTCGGGCGACGTGTTCAAGTTCGTGCAAGAAACCGAGCGCGTCGACTTCGTGGGCGCCGTCGAACACCTGGCGGCAAAAGTTGGCATCACCCTCAACTACACCTCGGGCGGGCCGTCGCGCGACCGCCAGCGCAAGAAAGAGCTGCTCGAAGTGATGAGCCGCGCGGTCGAGTGGTACCACCAGCGACTCCTCACTTCGCCCGACGCGAAGGCGGCGCGCGACTACTTGCGCTCGCGCGGGCTCGCCGGCGACGTGGCGCGCCAGTTCCGGCTCGGGTGGGCACCCGACGAGTGGGATGCGCTCAGCGTCGAGCTCGGCGCGAGCGCCGACATGATGCGCGACTGCGGGCTGGCGTTCACCAACAGTCGCGGACGCCAGCAAGATTCGTTTCGCGCGCGGGTGATGTTCCCGATCTTCAAAGAGTCGGGTGAAGCGGTCGCCTTCGGTGGCCGCGTGTTGCCGGGCAGCAGCGACCCCGCGAAGTACAAGAACTCTGCCGAGTCGAAGATCTACGCGAAGTCGCGCACTCTCTACGGCTTGAACTGGGCGAAGTCCGACGTGGTGAAAGCCGACGAGATCGTGGTGTGCGAGGGATACACCGACGTCATCGGCTTCCATCGCATCGGGTTCACGCGCGCGGTTGCCACGTGCGGCACCGCGCTCACCGAAGATCACGTGCGACTCATCAAGCGCTTCGCCAACAACGTGGTGCTTGCGTTCGACGCCGACTCGGCAGGGCAGGGCGCCGCCGAGCGTTTCTACGAGTGGGAGCGCAAACTGCAGGTGTCGGTGAAGGTGGCGAGTTTTTCGGGCGGCAAAGACCCGGGCGAGCTGGCCGACACCGACCCCGAAGGCTTGGTTGCCTCCGTGCGCGATGCGCGAACCTTCCTTGCTTTCAGAATGCACCGCGTCATCGACACGACCGACATCACCACGCCCGAGGGCAAGGAACGCGCGTTGGTGCGGGTCGCGGCGATCATCCGCGAACATCCGAGCGATCTGGTGAGAAGCGAGTATGCCGCGGAGGCGGCACGACGTCTCGACGTGAAGGGAAACATCGTGTTGGAGCGCGTCGCGCAGCGAGGTGCTGTGATGCCTGCGCCGGCATCCAACACCAGCTCGGCCGCCAAGCGCGAGAACGCGGAGTTCATCATGCTCGTCTTGATGGTCAACGACTTCGACGCCGTCACTTCGATCGTGTCGGAGGAAGTGTTCGCCGACGAGTCACACCGCCGCGTGTTCCGTGCGTTGTTCAACAACCGTGAAGATTTCACGAAGGCCGAAGCCGAACTCGACCCCGACGCACAGGAAGTCTTGAGCGCCGTCTTGGTGGCATCCGTCGACGGCGACCCACGCGTGGAAGGCGTGAACCTCCTGCGCGCCGCCGTGCGACGCGAACTCTCCAAGCGTGCCGCCAACGCGTCGCCCGAGGTCATCACGCGCGACCAGAAAATTCGCCTGCAAGTTGACAAGTTGCTCGAGCGGAATGTGGCAGACTCTGACATCACGGATCTCTTGGCATGGCTGTACGAAGTGCAAATGACGGTCGAAGCGTGACAAACCTATGAGCGGCCCACGAAACGTCGGCGGCGACTCGCCCGACAGCGTTCGTCAATACCTCAACGAGATCGGCCAGCACCCGCTTTTGACTGCTGCCGAAGAGCGCCAACTGGGCAAAGCGGTGAGAGACGGCCAGGTGGCGGCGGCACGCCTCGCCGACACCAAGAAGTTGTCGGTGCGAGAGCGCAAGACGCTGCGCGAACTCGTGAAGGCAGGCGAGAAAGCCAAGGAGCGCATGATCAACGCCAACCTGCGGCTGGTCGTGTCCATCGCGCGCCGCTACGACCGCAAAGAGTTGCACCTCTCCGACCTCATCCAAGAAGGCAACATCGGCCTCATGCACGCCGTTGACAAGTACGACTACGCAAAGGGCTTCAAGTTCTCCACCTACGCCACCTGGTGGATCCGCCAGTCGATGACCCGCGCGATGGCCGACCAGGCGCGCAACATCCGCATCCCCGGGCACATGATGGAGATCGTCAACCGCATGCAGCGTGCCGAGCGCGAACTGACCGCCGAGTTGAAGCGTGACCCGACACCCGAAGAGGTCGCGGCGCGCTGCGACCTCACCGTCGACAAGCTGCTCGAACTCATGCAGCTCACGCTGTCGACCGCCAGTCTCGACGCGCCGGTCGGCGCCGACATCGACGACCTCACCGTCGGCGACACACTGGCGAGCCCCGACGCGACCGACCCGCTGAACGAGACCGTGCAACGCCAACTGGTCGGTGAAGTCGACGGTGCGCTCGACGGCTTGCCCGAGCGCGAGCGTCGCATCATGTCGATGCGTTTCGGGCTCGGCGAGTTCACCGGCAAGCAGCACACACTGGAAGAAGTCGCCGAAAAAGAAGGCATCACGCGCGAGCGTGTGCGGCAAATCGAACAGAAGACCCTGGCGCGCATGCGCCATCCGAACAACGAAAATAGCCTGCGCGCGTTCGTCGAAGACGAATAGCCCGCCCGCCGCGGCCAATTGACGAGTAGCCTCAGACGAGCCTTTCCGGGGTAGCTCAGTTGGCAGAGCAACGGACTGTTAATCCGTCGGCCGTGGGTTCGAGCCCCACCCCCGGAGCCAAACTGTCCATCGGGGCCAGTAGCTCAGTGGTCAGAGCAGGGGACTCATAATCCCTTGGTCGTAGGTTCGATCCCTACCTGGCCCACATGATCCGCATCGTCTCGCCCCTCCTCGGCACCGTCGTGTCGGTGCGCGTCGGCGTGGGAGACAAGGTCGCGGTCGGCGAAGAATTGTGCGTGATCGAGTCGATGAAGATGGAGCACGCGGTTTGCGCCGAGCAGGCGATGGTCGTGCGCGGCGTCGCCGTCGCGGCGGGCGACAAAGTGGAGGACGGCGCGGTGCTCATGGAGGGTGAAGCCGTCGACGCGGGGCGCGCTGGGGCAAAGGTGGATGCTGGCAGTACGGGTGGCGGCAGTGTGAGCGACTCGTCGCGGCTCGCTGCGTTGCACGAGCGCAAGCAGAAACTCACCGACGACGCGCGCCAGGCTGCGACCCAGAAACGCCACACGCGCGGCATGCGCACCGTGCGCGAAAACATCGCCGAATTGTTCGACCATGGCACCTTCGTCGAATACGGCGGATTCGCAGTCGCCGCACAGCGTCGGCGCCGCGAGACGCAGGACCTCATCGACAACACCCCGGCCGACGGCCTCGTGACCGGCATCGGGCTCGTCGACGGTCGGCGATGCGCAGTGCTCGCCTACGACTACACGGTGCTCGCTGGCACGCAAGGATTCGTGAACCACCGTAAGACCGACCGCATTCTGGAAGTCGTCGAGCGCGAGCGGCTTCCCGTCGTGCTGTACGCCGAGGGCGGCGGCGGTCGCCCTGGCGACGTCGATGCGCCGGGTGTGGCGGGGCTCGACGTGATGTCGTTCGCCTCGTTCGCCCGACTGTCGGGGCTCGTGCCGACCGTCGGCATCGTGGCGGGGTATTGCTTTGCGGGCAACGCCGCACTGCTCGGGTGCTGCGACGTCATCATCGCCACCGAGAACGCCAACATCGGCATGGCCGGCCCGGCGATGATCGAAGGCGGCGGCCTCGGCGTGGTGTCGCCGCACGACATCGGGCCGGTCAGCGTGCAGCGTGCGAACGGCGTGGTCGACATCGTCGTCGCCGACGAGTCGCAAGCGACGGCCACGGCCAAGCGCTATCTCGAGTATTTCGCGGTGCACACCGACGACGTCGCCGATACGACGACGACCGGCACTGCCAGGACGGTGTCAACCGCCGTCGCCAAGGCCGTGTCATCTGTCGTCTCCGATACATCTCCGCGCGTCGAGCTGCGCGAGGTGATTCCGGCGCAGCGCACCCGCGTGTACGACATGCGGCGCGTGGTGGACGCGCTCGTCGACCAAAACAGCCTGCTCGAGTTGCGTCGCGACTTCGCGCCGGGCGCCGTGACCGCGCTCGCACGAGTGCTCGGCCACCGCGTCGGAGTCATCGCCAACGTGCCCAACCATCTCGGCGGAGCGATCGACGCCGACGCCGCCGACAAGTTCGCGCGGTTCGTGCAACTCTGCGACGCTTACGACCTGCCCATCGTCTCGCTGTGCGACACGCCAGGATTCATGGTCGGGCCCGAAGCCGAACGGAGTGCGCAAGTGCGACATTTCGCGCGACTCTTCGTGACTGCGGCGAGCATCAGCGTGCCGTGGATCACCGTGGTGGTGCGCAAGGGCTACGGGCTCGGTGCCCAAGCGATGTCGGCGGGCAGTTTCCACGCTGCGACCACCACCGTCGCGTGGCCGACGGGGGAGTTCGGCGGCATGGGATTGGAAGGCGCGGTGCGACTCGGGTATCGCAAGGAACTTGAGGCGGCACCCGACGAAGCTGCGCGCGAGGAACTTGAACAACGACTCATCGCGTCGGCATACGAGCAGGGTTCGGCGCTCAGCATGGCGATGCACATCGAGATCGACGACGTGATCGACCCGGCCGACACGCCGGGGCGAATCGCCGCCACGTTGCGGGCCTGCGCGCCGCGCGCCCCGCGGCCTGGCAAGAAACGCCCGATGATCGACACCTGGTAGCCGAGCCAGAGCCAGAGCCAGAGCCAGGCCCGCTGCCGAGCGGGTATTTGACGGTCGGCTATGCTCGCTCGCATCAACAAACACGTGCGGCACCCGTCGCACGAGAGGGAGACAACACAGCAATGAGAAAGCACAAGGGACTCAAGTCCGCTGCGCTCGCCCTTGCCGCGTTCGCGCTGATTGCCAGCGCGTGCGGTAGCGACGACGAGGCGACCGAAGAAGTCACCGAAGAAGTCACCGAAGACACCGAAGCAGCGACGGAAGAAGTCACCGAGGAGACGGCAGCGCCGCTTCCGGGAGCCGGCACGCTCGCGTGCATGGTCACCGACACCGGTGGCGTCGACGACAAGGGCTTCAACCAGATCTCGTACGAGGGCATGAAGAAGGCCGAGAGCGAACTCGGCGTCACCATCGACTTGCTTGAGTCGTCCAGCGACGCGGACTACGCGCCGAACCTCCAGTCGTTCGCCGACAAGGGATGCAACATTACCGTGACGGTGGGCTTCCTCCTCGGTGACGCGACGAAGGCGGCGGCCGAGGCCAACGCTGGTCTCAGTTACGCGATCGTCGACTTCGCCTACGACCCGCCGGTGGCCAACGCCCGCGGTCTCGTGTTCGCCACCGACCAGCCGTCGTTCATGGCGGGCTACTTGTCGGCGGCAATGAGCACGACCGGTGTCGTCGGTACCTACGGCGGTATCAACATCCCGCCGGTCACCGTCTTCATGGAAGGTTTCCGCAAGGGCGTCGAGTACTACAACGCCCAGAAGGGCAAGACCGTGAAGCTGCTCGGTTGGGACGGCAAGGACGGCACGTTCGCCGGCAACTTCGAGAGCCTCGACGACGGCAAGAACATTGCCAAGAGCCAGGCCGACGAAGGTGCTGACATCATCTTCCCGGTGGCTGGTCCCGTCGGTCTCGGTTCGGCGCAGTTCGCGCTCGAGTCGGGCGGCAAGGTGAAGATCATCGGCGTCGACGTCGACATGAGCAAGTCGAACCCGGATGCAGCTGCGGTGTACATCGCCTCGGTGCTGAAGAACATCGACGCAGCCGTGTTCGCGGCGATCAAGGACGTCGTCGAAGGCGGCACAGTCACCGACAACTACGTCGGCACGCTCGCCAACGGCGGTGTCGGTGTCGCGTTCACCGCGGTGCCCGCCGACCTGCAGGCCGAAGTCGAGGCCATCGGCAAGGGAATCGCCGACGGAACGATCAAGCTCTAACGAGCGCTGACGCGTTTCACGACGCGGGGCGGGTCGCGCAAGCGGCCCGCCCCGTTTCGTTGTATTACAGTTCGTTTGAGGGACCGTTGGTGGGATGAAGTTTGAACTGCGCGGCATCACCAAGCGCTTTCCCGGGGTGGTCGCCAACGACGACGTGAGTCTCTCCATCTCGACCGGAGAGGTGTTGGCGCTGATCGGCGAAAACGGTGCCGGCAAGAGCACCCTCATGAACGTGCTTTACGGCATCTACCGTGCCGACGAGGGCGAGCTGCTGGTCGACGGCTCGGCGGTGCATTTTTCCTCGCCAGCCGACGCGATCGCGGCAGGCATCGGCATGGTGCACCAACACTTCATGCTCGTGCCGGTGATGACCGTGGCAGAAAACGTCGTGCTCGGCGTCGAGCCGACCGGGCGCTTCGGCTCGCTCGACATTGCCGAGGCACGGCGCATGGTGCGCGAGGTTTCCGACAAGTACAAGCTCGAGCTCGACCCTGACGCGGTGATCGAAGACCTGCCCGTCGGCGTGCGCCAACGCGTGGAAATCGTGAAGGTGCTGATGCGCGACGCCAAGATCGTCGTCTTCGACGAACCGACGGCGGTGCTCACCCCGAGCGAGATTCTCGAGTTTTTCGAGATTGTGCGCACCCTCGTGGCGGCGGGCAAGGGCGTCATCTTCATCACTCACAAACTGAAGGAAGCGCTCACGATTGCCGATCGCATCAACGTGCTTCGACGCGGCAAGGTCGTCGGTGAGGCGACGCCGAGCGCCACCGACGAAAGTCGTATCGCCGAGATGATGGTGGGTCGAGCCGTGCAGCTGGTCGTCGACAAGCGCGCCGCGGTGCCGGGCGACACCGTGTTGGCTTTGCGCAACGTGAGCGTGGTTGAGCCCGACGGTCGCACCGTCGTTGAGGATGTGTCGTTCGAAGTACGCTCCGGCGAGATCGTGGGCATCGCCGGCGTGCAAGGCAACGGTCAGACGGAGTTGGTCGAGGCGATCGCCGGCTTGCGTCGCGTGGCCAGCGGTTCGATGTCTCTGGCCGGTCGCGACATGACGGGGGACTCGCCGCGCGAACGCCACGCTGCCGGCATGGCGCACATTCCCGAAGACCGTCAGCGCCAGGGCCTGGTCGTCGACATGTCGATCACCGAGAACTTGGTGCTCACGCGATACCACGACGCCGAGTTCTCGAGCGGTGTGCGCATGAACTGGAGCGCAGCGGCCGAGAAAGCCACGGCAATGGTCGCCGCCTACGACATCCGCACGAGCGACCCTGCGCAAGCCGCATCGACCCTGTCGGGCGGCAACCAACAAAAGGTCATCGTGGCGCGCGAACTGAGCCGTGACATCACCCTCGCCGTCGCAGCACAACCGACCCGCGGCATTGATGTCGGCTCGATCGAGTATGTGCACGCACAGATGGTGAAGGAGCGCGATGCGGGTGTCGCCATGCTGGTGGTGAGCACCGAGCTCGATGAAGTGATGTCGCTCTCTGACCGCGTGCTGGTGATGTACCGGGGAAAAATCGTCGCCGACCTCGACCCGAAGAAGGTGAGCCACATGGACGTCGGGCTCTACATGGCGGGGTCGCGCCCAGGTGGTGCGGCAGCATGAACGAGACACTGAAGTCGTTGCGCTTCACGCTGCTCGCGGTGCTC